>Ga0179593_1534463_pt1 | contig 10309 bp, 11 predicted proteins | sample CZODoug2_1_08_16_FD_185931 | JGI IMG/M metagenome (GOLD analysis project Ga0179593, IMG submission 185931) | Vadose zone soil fungal communities from Angelo Coast Range Reserve, California, USA - CZODoug2_1_08_16fungal (PacBio error correction) | ecosystem: Environmental > Terrestrial > Soil >...
TTCAACGATTTCCTCTTGTAGCTGCCCCTGCCGGTAAGATCACACCGTGAAGGAAAAAACAGGCCGGGACAGGGAAGTGTGAAACGCCATCAGCATCGGCAAAAAAGGCCGGGCCAAAATCTTCCGCACAACGGTGAGAAGGAGGAAATGAGTAACTTCAAAGTGGGATCGAAAGGGATCACGGTCACTTGCGCTGCAAAGGTCAGGCGAAATGCAACGGTGAAAAAACGAGGAAGGGCAAACAGGGGAAGGGGGAGACGCTCAACCGCACAATGATTATCGGGGCTAGTTAATCATACCGCCCCTATGACGATCACACCACTTCCCCTGTTCCATAACAGCGCAAAATTTGGTCACTGTACATCCCGCTGGTGGAAGAAAAGTCTAGAAAAAAACGGCGTTCTTTGAAAAGAAATCTTTGCACATTGGGAGTCAGGGCCCTCACCGGAAAAGGCTCTTAATTAGATCAACAGTTCCACAGGTGATCACCGGAACCGAAAAAAGAGACCAATTCAAATATGAGGGAGGAGTTCCCGTTTCTTTTTATTCATCAGCAAAGAGGAAAGTGGTTTAGAAGACGGGGAAAACCAAAGGGCCTGGTCCCACTTAACATCAAAGCGCCCAACCTGCAATTCCTTGCTCAAAAAATCTCGGACCCGACGAACAAAGGGGAGGAAAGGTGAAACGTGGTTCAAAATCGGCGGACCGTGACAAGACAAGAAATGGAGGGGACTGCGTTGCCTGCCCCACTTATAGAACCGTATGGATTCCTAAAAACGTGCGCCAACCAAAAGCCTCAACGCTTCCCACAAAATCACCGAAGAACACCACACCGGACTGAAAGAGGGGGGGACATCCGCAATCACGGTCGCCGTCGAAAAAAATGAAAGGGTAACTGGCATCTGGCCTCGGCTCCTGGAATGACGTCGTAAGACGGGGGGGGCCCGGTCATTCCGAGATCACCGCCACGTGCCTAGAATCAACCGGGAAAGGGTACAAAAGAAAGGACCGGGGAAATGGTGGCCAAACGCAAGACTTCGGGGCGGCGCTGAGCAATCGTCAACAGGGGGAAGCGGGAAAAAAAACGGATCAAAGACTTCATCTATTGACCACCTAAAAAAGTAACTTACAACTTAGTCCTTCTTTAAAAAATCCTACAGCAAAGTAACTAAAAGCCCTCAAAACAGAAGTTTCCCTCAGCGGCTGATAAAAAATATCGGGACTGGTAAAGCGTTCTCCTTCAAAAAAATTGATCGAAAAAAGGTTGTAAGCGACGAGGCCGATGACAAAGAACAGATCTCAAGAGGAAGGAACAAAGTTTGAGAATGACCCCATTTTAAGAAAAACGGGAGCAACGGATGGCCCCGATGGGAGAGCCAAAGGGTATCAAAACCGGTCCAGGGAATAACGGATTCTCCCCTTTAACAACCCCGGAGTATTCAAAAAAAAAAAAAACAAAGAGGCATCCCTATATAAAAAAAAAACCAAAAAAACCGGAAGAGTTCCTCACCAAAGTTGGCACCCAGGCAAAAATTGCAGCAACGCGGCCAGGGGGGGACTCAACCTCCCTGGAATGGGGTCCCCATGACGGGTGAAAGATAACTTCTAAGACAAGGGACCGGAGAAACTGAGATGAAAAACGTCAATTTCACACGAAGCTGTGCCAAAAACACGAACCATCCACTCAAAGGGCCCGGCCCTCCACAAAAATCAGTATCCAACCAGGTGGTCATCTTAAAATCCGGTACACCCCAAAGAAAAAAACTCAGGGGGGCAACTCATCTTCGACCAAGGGTTTCTACAGGGGGGGACTTACATTCCAGTCTTACAAAAAATCGGTGGATCAAGACAGACAGATACCAATCCGTTCAAAAGATTCTGAGCCTCCACACGTGACGGGGCACCGTAAGGAAATATCATACTCACTCACAAAAAAAACGAATAGTAACACTAAGGGGAGCTGACAGGGGGTTCCTTTGTTTAAAGGCGTCCGGTGGAAAGGGCGAGCAAAGGGGGAAACGGTGATCCAGGGGAGGGCAATAAAAACCGGGGGGGACCTTCCAGTTTCCTTTAGAAACGGGATCTTAAAGCGGGGGCCGGGGGGAAAAAACCCTTGGAACGACGGCAGATGGGAAAGACAGGGATACTGGTGGGGTGTCTTGGGAGACTGGGGGGGGAGGGGTGTGCATTGGGTGTGCCGGGGTGGAAAGCCCTGTAACTTTGTGAAGCACAGTGTGTCGAAGCGGGGAGCAAGTTTGTCACGGCCCCCTATGGGAAGGCAACGGGGGGTGGGGGGGGGTGGCCATTTCACTGCTGTCAAAATCTATCGCCAGATGGGGGGGGAGCAACTGGCTGCCAAAGACGGTGACTCCACGTGCGTCGGTGAGGCCCTGGGGAAACGGGGTAAATCAGGAAAAAGGGCCAGCCCGAGCCATGGGGGTCTTGCCAGGTCTGAAAATCAGTTGCATGTTCACAGTAGCTGCCATAGCCCCTCTAAAATGGGGGGGGGGCTGAACAAAACGGCAGCGCCAACAAAAATGGCTGTGGGGGTTAGAAACGATTAGGTTAAAACGCATCTATATCTGGGTGATGCCGTGGGGGGGGACGGCGTCGGAGAGCAAAAGGTTCCATGGGCCCTTGCTGACTCGCCTCTAAGGACGGAGGGGTCTCGATGGTTCATCGTTCAGCTGCCAGCCGAGAAGAAAACAAAAAGAGGGGACAAAGGAGACAAAAGGCGGCTGCACAACTCGTTGAAAGAATCGGCCCGTTTAATTGTCGGGACAGGGAACCGGCAAACAGAAAACCACTAGTAGCCCGAAAAGCCGCCAAAACGAAAGGGGGGTGAAGATGCCGCAATCACCCCTACTTCCGATTGCCATTAAAGTTCCAGGGGGGGTCGACGGGGAGAAATGTACTTCCGCAGGAAAAAAGGAGGGGGGGTGGGTGACGTGATGACCGCCCTTTTCTAGGGTCTAACAATAAGCCTCAGGGTAACTTAACCCTCGCGTGGAACGAAAGGGGGGTCAACCTGGGGGGAGGGAGGTGGATAAGGCGCAATATTGTCAGGGGATGGGGAGGCTGGGGAGGCCAGTTTTTCCCCTACGACTACTCCCGTACACTTTCAAAGAAGGGGGGGAAACAACCCGGAAAGCGAAATGGAAAAAAAACGGTTGCACTTGAAAGTTTATCCCGTTCTATATGTACTCTCCTTACTAGGCGCCTTGAAAGGAAAAAAAAAAAAAAAAGCCCAGTTTAAGGGGGGAAAAGGGGGGGGAGAAAGCGAAAGTTTTTGTCTTAAGGGGGTGTCCAAAACCCTCTTCTGACAAGTTTTTCAAACACCCAAAAGTGGGCCGCGGAAGGGAAACGGGAGAGGACATCGAAAGTAAGAGGAAAAAAAAAGCACAGAGGGCTCGTTTGTGAAAATCGGTTGTTCCCATGTGCCGGCGCATTCTCAATCACGAAGTCGTATCGAGCAAGGGTGACGGCCCGCAAAAAAAAACCGGCCAACCAGGGAAAGGTGAGGGGGATCTACGTACACGGGGGCCCTCCGTGATTGCAAAAACTGCTTACGGCCGCTTTCAAAAGGGAGGAGAGGTTCATCCTATTCTCAACCTCCAAAAAAATGGGTCTCCTCGAAAGTGCGGGGGGAACGAAGGCTTGGGAGAAGCCCCTGAGTGGGGTTGTCAGTCCAGTTCCGTAGACATCTTTGGACTCTTCAAGGCTAAAGAGGGTGGTAACCGGGTCTGTACCCGACTTAACGGGATAGCCCACCGGGGGGAGAAAAGAGACCGGGTAAATCCAAACCGGCCGGGTTTGAATCAAAAGGTGCTAAAAGACTTAAAAACGGGGGGGCACTTGAAACTCTACCATGGACCTTAAAAAAGGACTTAATCGACTGAAGGGTCCAGTCGATTGAGGGAACAGGTGAGCGGCGGCACAAGTGAGGGGGAAGCTGTTGCCGAAAGGTCATCCGGTCCATCCTCCAGGGACTTGGTCCACAGTGTTATCGTCGCCGCCATGGAACACGCAGGTCACACCTTTGGGCTGTTTTGATCACTTCGGACAGGGAAGATTCACAGACAAACTTCCTTTCCTTCGGCCACTGACGACCTAAAACAAGGCCGGGACAAGAAAAAAAACCAAAAAAAAAAAACAAAACCAGGGGGTAAAAAGGGCAGGTCATGGGGCAGCAAACCAAAAAGGGCCGTTTTCCCGCCCTTGGGAAACTCGAAACCAGGAACCAAAGGTGATTAAAAAAAGGAAGATCGCAGGAACGGCTCGTAATCGACCCCAAAAGGAGCAAAGGGGGGTTATGTTGCTTCTCCTGATCCATTCAGCTAGGGGATCCTGCCAAGAGGGTCATCCGAAAATTGGGGTTAAAAAAACCCAAAATCAGGTGTGAAGAAGATCCATGTTACGTATTTCCAACTCAGCTTCGAAGTGTCCCTGCCCATTACCACACCAACCTCAAACCTGGAAAAGACCAAGAATTGGCTACCAACGAAGGGGACAAGTTCGGCACTGGGGAAACGCCCACTGGGCCTAGGGGCTTCCAAAGACCCATGATGGCTCTCATTTAAGGAAAACCGAGGCGGAGCCGGCGATGCATCGGTTGAAAAGCCTCCGGGTCAAAAGACGAACGGAGGCTGAGGTGGGGGGAGGGGAAAACGAAGTAAAACGGGATGACCGCCAGGTTGGGGAAAAAGGGGGGGGACAGCCGGAGCATTGCGGGCACATTGTCTTTAAGGATTTTCCATTGCAGGCAGAAAAAGCCCGTCATGATGGAAGACGGCCGAAATAAGGGGAAGGGCCATCATAGGGGACCACGGCGATGGCTTGAGAAGGACGTCCTGGGAAGTCCTCCCATGTGAAAAGCGACCACAGGCGGTCGTATCCGTCTAAAGCTTCATCACCATTGGTACAGGAAAATGCTAAATCAACAACCAAAGGGTAAAAAAAAAAGAAAGAGGGAGGGGTCAGGGGTCATGTGGACCGTGCTCGTAAAAAAATTAAAACTAACAAGAGGTCGTTAAATCGTCATCAGCCCAGACGTGCTTCGAAACCAAAACATCGCCGCAGGGGGGAAGGAGGGTGCCCCAAGGGGGAAGAGAGGATTTCTTGTGTTCCAAAAACCCTGCTGAGTTGGTCCACAGAGCAGTTCCACGAAAATGTGTTGGCCCGACAAGAAGGGCCCGGCAAAGGTGGAAGGGGGATGGAAATTGAACCCCTTCAACGGGGGGAAGGAGGGTGCAGAAACCCCGCAGCCTCCGCCCAACACCCCCCCCCCCCCCCCCCCCCCCCCCCCAACAAAGAGACACAAGGGTTTCCCTAGGGGCAAGAAGGAGGGAAAGAACCTAAAAAGCGGTAAAGAAGCGAAGCGCAATCCATTGGGGTCAACCAAAAAAAACTGCACGCCCCCGTTTAACTAGAAGGGGTAGGGAGACATAGGGGTTCCAGGGAAGGTGGAGGGGGGGGGAGTGGGAGGGGGTGGGGATGGCGTGTCAAACAAAAATCCTGTACATGGCGAAGGACAGTCCTCCACAACCAAAAATGATGCATCGGGGACACCGTGGTGCTGTGGTGGTAGGACGTTAGTGGAAAAGGAGCAACGGAGAAGGAAAAAAAGAGCTGGGAGGGGGAAAGGGGAGAAGGAAAACCGAAAAGGAAAAAGATACGTGGTCTCTGACAGACCGTCGACTACGAAAGAAAGGTTTACCGAAGAAAGAAAAAAAAACGGTTCACGTGCCGGAGGGGGGGGAAAAACAGGAGGGAAAATCTCCTTTCGCTCTGGCGGCGTTCGAAAGAGTTGAAAGGATGGAAGGGGGAGGTGATGCTTGACAAAGAACAACAAGACGGGAGTCTTAAAAAATTGGTCCTTTTCTGGGAGTCCATAAACCGCCGCGAATCCCCTAAACGAATGAGTGAATCCATCGGCTTCCGTAATGAAACCTGAACCCCCTGGGGAAGTGGAAAGAAAAATGGAAGAACAAAGGGGGGATTGCTGAAAGCAAACCCGACTTAACGAAACCGTCGTGTCCCATTTTTAAAAATCTGAATGGACAAGTAAGTTACGAGGGAAAAAAAACCACCTGGGCCCGGGAACAACATGTCACGGATGGACCCGAAAAAAACCGGGCACTCTGAAAATCTCACCGCTAAGGACACCAAGTTGTTCTTACAACGGCGCTGAGAGCCCACTGGGGGGGGGGGAAATAAAATTCAGGGTTCGGCGGGGGGGTCACCACCGGGTCCGCACCTATGGTCGCCACGGCGGGCGAAGGAACCAGGAAAAGGGGGGGGGGAACACTGAAAGGGGAAATAAAACAAAAAAGACTGCATGGTAGCCCCAAACTAAAAAAAAAAACAACAGCTTATCCAACTGTTCAGTCCCCTATTCTACCGGAGCTCTCCAAAAAAGAAGCCCAACGTAGGGAAATGGCACTCCAGGGAACGCCAAGTGCCCCAGCCCCCGACCCGGTGGCGGGCGGCGTGCGCCAAAAGGAAAAAAAAGGAAAAGACGCCCTTCAGGAAGGACACTTGCGGCCACTCGCAAAGGTACCTGCGAGGACCATCCACGAAAAATCGAGATAGGGGGAGAGAAACTCAACCGGCCATGACACTAAGAATCAAGACCCATTGGTCCACATGGACGCCGCGTTGTCAAGGGGACCTTCTATCGAAAAACAAAAAACGCAGGGCCGTGCCTGTGGGGAAACACATGCCACGGGAGTTCAAGTCAGGGAACCAATCTTCCACTTTAATTCTCTAGGCGCGCGTGCAGACAAGGTGAAGAACGAAGGAGAATAAGGGGCGAAGGAAAGGCCCAAAATAAAATTGGGGGCAAAAAAAGAAAAATGCTTTCGTCAGCAGCATCTTGGAATGTTCGGGAAGAGGGAAACCCAGGCCTGTCAAGCGGCGGGGACTGGACCAGTGCTGGCCTTGTCCGTCGCCGCGACAAGACGGGTCAAGGAACATTGGTACAAAAAACATCTCAAAGTGGTGTATACAAGGGGAGGCAGAGGACCGACCAAAGATAAGCCATTCTTTGTCTCTACCCCAACAAAGACAGCAGAGACTCAAAAGCACCGTCGAAACAAAAAGGAAACTTATAAATGGGGCAAAAGCGTCGGATCTGGTGTCGTGGACTGGGGCACGGCAAATGGGGTGCTGCTAAAAAGGGGGGCCGCGGACCGATCGAGCCCAAGGAAAACGGGGGAAAAACCCGACCCAGAGAAAGCAAGGTCACAAAGATGGTAAAAACGCAAGGAAAATCAAGGGACCGGGTGGGGGGGAACCGCGCCGACGAACGGAAAACCATGTAGGGGGTTGTCACATCCAAGAGAGACGCTTCGGTCTCAGACTCCTGTATGAAACAGGAAATGAAACCGGCAGTGCTGTTAGGGTTTCGCACTAGTGGAAGACACTAACCTTGGACTCTCACAAAACGCTACCGGAAAAAGCACGACGAGAAAACGCCCCAAAAGAGGGGGACACAGCGTGCGACCGTTCTGTTCAGCAAAACGCAAAAACCATGTTCACGAAGAGAGTTGCTGACTATCTGAGCCTATACATAGGATATCGGGGATGACGGTACATTGATTTGCGAAGGCACCAAAAGGCTGGAGCCAAAAAAACTGAAACAGAAATACTATCCCGTTTTCACACAATTTTATTTCTCCCATCTGCAACACGAGATGCCAGAGACAAAGGGGTCTGGAACCAGGGCCTAGTCCCGGCCCATGTGACCGCCCTTGTATCAACGGGACGTCTACAAAAGCGGGACCGTCGGACAGCTCTCCAACGGGGGGGAAAGGTCAAACACAACTTCCACAACCACCCTAACCTCCAGCACAACGGAACCATTGTAGTGTTAAAAAAGACCGACATAACTTCAAACAGCTTTCCCCCCCTGCATCAGACTCTTCAGGAAAGGGAAAAGGAAACTGGCCAGGTGCGCCACCTTATCCAATGGCGCGACCAGTCAACCGCCTTTGCCATCTGTTCCCCTTGAGCAACTCCCCAGAAAAAAGAGAGGACCAGTACCTCAACCCTAATCCCACAATCAACGGATTAGGAGAAGATAATTGGGTCAAGGGAACTGCCGTGGGATTCTCCCCTTGCTATTGAGGGCATTCCTATCCGGGCTGCCAGAAAAAAACCGGGCCAACGGGTTCCAAATCACATTTTCTTTATAATGGCCGGGTTTCACGCCGGTCTTCGTCGGAAATTGGTGATACTCCGTTGGGTTGGGGGGGGAGGTGGAAAAAAAAATTTTTGGGGCCAGTGGGGGCGCCAAACTTAGCAAGGTTGTAAAATCCCTTCGTAACAGTTAAGACGTCCCCCCGGTTCTGAAGTCCCGGGAGAGGTGGTGGGACAGGGGTTACCGGGTCGGTGATCAGAGTCTCAGGCCAACGGGCGCACGGAGGTAGGGTGAGAAGTTCCCTCGGGGCGAGGGACCCGGGTTTGCTGTTCAAAGATTCCAGCCTGAGCCCTTGTACGTGACCAGGGCACGATACGGCGAATGGCGAACGGAGGAAGGGGACTGGGAGCAGTCATCGGACAGCCGTCTTCAAAAAAAAGGTAAAAAAAAAAAAAAAATACGCTTTCTGTACAGTCTATCCGACGAGGCACAGCGGGACGCATTTCCGTGGCGGGGAGGCAGGCGAATAACGCAGTTTAAGGACTTGCACCTGGTCGACTAAGGGAAATCTAAAAGTCTCTATTACGGTGAGCATAAAAATTCAGCACGGAAGGAGGAAGGGCGGGGGGGAACAAAAGACGGGGGTCCGACCAAGGGGCCAAACCTCTACGTGAGCGTCGGATCGTACCAAACAATTTCCGCACTCAATAAACCGCCAGGAAAAACGGAGAAATCAAAAGGGGTGAAAAAGGCAAAGGACTAACCCCCACTTCCATTAGGAGGGGGGCCGGTGTTGTTACGACGTTTTCTGGGCTAAAGCTGATGCTTTGGTGGTGAACGGAAGGGCAGCCGGTTCTAGAGGGAACAAAAGGGAGCAGGAGTGGGACGTCAATTCAGAAAAAATCCCTTGATCCGGTCGGCGCCGTTTTTGGGGGTCGTAAAAGCAAGAAAGGGCCAGGCCGAAAGCCCGGCAAGACTGGGGGGGGGGGGAACAAGCTTAAAAAAGAAAAAGCCGCGTTCCCTCTTAGACCCGGACTGAAAACAGGGCATTCGGGCCGGGACGGTATCCGAAAAGGGACCAGCACCTGCGGAAAAGCCACCGGAAACCAGAGGAGCTGGAAACGGACAAGGAACGCAAGGGGGCGGAACCAGTCCTACCACGGGTTTCGAAAAATAACCGCCCCCTGCGGCTGTCATGGGGCTAAGGGGGAAGCGTGAAAAAACATCGGCCCGGTAAGGGAAAGAGCACGCTACCGACGAAATGGGGGCGTCAGGTGGCAGCAAGTAACCGGCTCCGGTGGCGACCCGGGACGAAAAGAACCAGGGAAAGAAGGGGGACGTTCCAGAACCAACGGACAGAACCGTGGGGTCGGAGCTGGGCAACCATGCTGGGGAAAACGTGAAAAAAAACAAAAAAAACAATAGGGCAAAGAAGAATGGGGCTCAAGCAGAAGCCTGAGGGGAAACGAAACCCCGGACCACGGGGGAGAAGGAGCCCGTTGGGAAGGAGTCCATTCTGGTTGCTAGAAAAAAAAACCGTGTGGTTCACGTCCTTGTTTAAGGATCCCGAATAACATAGGTTGGAGACAAACAAAACCAAAGTGTGGAAGGAAAAAAAAGGGTGGAAAGCAACTGTGACCGGGGTCAGAGCCTGTTTTATCACGAACAGCAGCCAAATGTGCAGGAAGCAGCTGCGAACAGTGACCGGGAACCCGGAGGGAAAAGGAGGTCAAAAACAGGGGGGGGGAAGGGGCTAATGGCGGAAAGGTTCAGAGTAAACGCGTCTTTGCAGGGTGCGCCAAAGCACGGTCGAATCCTGGGCGACAGAATCCGAGAAAGTAATGGGCAAGTAGCGCGGGCCGCCGATGTGAGCTTCACCATGTTGGTCAGGGGGAGGTAAAAAGGAAATCACCGGAACCCGAGAAAAAAAAATTACAGCGGAACAAGGGAAAAGTCGGCGGGCAATCATCGAAAAGCCAACAACTACATTCTTGCTTTCCCGGGGTCCCATCCTAAGAGGGGAACGGGTTCTCCAGCAAAGGGTGCCCCAGGACCAAAAAAAGGCCCTTCAAAACGAATCGGGAGCAAAGGAAAATGAAAACTGACCACAATAATTCCCACTGCCGGTGTTTAGTAGCTTCGCGAATAAATAAGGCCCAGGTAAAAGAA
>Ga0179593_1558627_pt1 | contig 10309 bp, 9 predicted proteins | sample CZODoug2_1_08_16_FD_185931 | JGI IMG/M metagenome (GOLD analysis project Ga0179593, IMG submission 185931) | Vadose zone soil fungal communities from Angelo Coast Range Reserve, California, USA - CZODoug2_1_08_16fungal (PacBio error correction) | ecosystem: Environmental > Terrestrial > Soil >...
AACACCGATGGGCCCCGGAGGGCGTGTGCCTAAGGGCAGAGCCCACACCATTGGAACAGAAAGAGAGACTAGGATACCCACGGGCATAGTACCCGACCTCTAAGTAACGCAAGTTGTCCGACCCCCCAAGAATACGGCGTTTGCGACAGGACCCATATTGTGCTATAAAAACGGACGCCCGTAGAACATCTTGCGTGGGGGAAGGGGGGGGGGGGATGGCAGGGGCAATTACAAACCGGGCCACCCTCGGTAATACTTTGTACCAATTCTGCGACGGGGAACAAAGGGAATTTGAAGATCTTCTCTAGAAATAGGGTCAGGAAGAAGAAGTATCGAGAAGAAAAAGACTGCGAACATTATGTTATGTATGCAACAGGTGAGTCCCCACGGAAAAGAGGAAGTCTCATACAATCTTGTAAAAACCCACATGTTTCCGGCCACAAAAGAAGGTGATAAGGAGGAACCGTGTGTGAGGCCAGTTAGCTCTGAAGGGAAAGTCGAACCTTTGGGTGGAGCAGTCGGGAAAAAAGACCGAGGAGCGGGAAGCTGTAGCCGGGGCAAGAACGATGCCGGCTGTGAGTTGCGCAGCAGTGAGACTAATCAGCAATGCGTTCATGTTGGGATTAAAGCCCTGAACGGAAACACAAGCGTTCGAAACTGGAGGAGGAAGAGTCAGCGTAAAGAAAGATAACCGGCAACAGGATGGTCGCGGGTGAAACACAAGCGCATGCCGTGCACGGACACTCAGTCCAGGTGACGCACTTGGGAAGTTACGATATTGGCCCTGGGAAAAAGGTAACTACACACGTCGCTGAAACTGGTTCCGAGGAAAGCAAAAGTGGAACGCCGTGGGTCGTGCATGTCGTGCAAAAGGGACGATTCAATTCGCTCCTGGTGAGCGGGGACTCCGAGTCCCTACAGTTCAGGCCCCCCGTGTGAAGCTGACGTGGGCTGAAAGGAACACCTGCGTGGATTCGGCCAGGTGGAGGAGAGAAAAAGTCAACGATACTCAAGGAGAAGGACCAAAACCCTATAGGGAAAAAAAGAGCCGTAGACAGAAAAAAAAAGCCACAGGTGCCAGACTGAAGAATCCTCTGCCAGCGTCGAAGAAGAAGGTTGGGAAAAAACGAGTGAAGTGTGCTTTGTGCTTTCGTGACGTGACTCAACCGACTAGTAAGCAAAACAGGCAGTCCGTCAAGTTTGTCGTCGTTGAAAGGCGCAGTGCAGTAACGCCACGCGGGGTATGACACATGCTAGAGGGAAAAAAGTCGTGGACAGTGATAAGAAGAGGAAAAGTGCTGAACGTGGATAAAAAAACCGCGGCAAGACGACAAGAGGACAGCGGCTTACATGTTCAACTTTAATCCAAATACTGATTGAGACGGTCCATTTAAGGAAAGAAGAAGTAAACCTGAAGTGGCGAGTAGCCCATCAGAGATTGAAGCGTCACATCATGGGGACACACAACGAAGATTTGGGAAAAGTTCTACGAAAACAAGACAAAGTGGAAGTGATTGGAGTGGTCGATCGTGGCCCGGGGGGTGGCTCATACTTTGGTGAGACGTCGGATTCTGGGTCTCGAAGTCAAGACCGGATGATGCAGCCATATGGGAACGGGGGTCCAGGGGTACGTGTAGTAGGAGAAGGAGCCGGTGCTTGAAGAAAAAAAAAGAGTAATCTCACCATTAAAAAAGACGCGCTTGGGTGAGCAAGTCCACAGCCTGGTAAGTCGACCCTGGGATACCCCGAGCGACCGATAGGGGTCAGATGCTCTGCCGTCAGAGAAGAACGACGTCCTACGATCACCAGAAAAGGAAGACTGGGAGGGGAAGAAAAAGGCAAGTGTTGCGTGAATTCTTCGAAAAAGGAGAAGAAGGAGAGAGAAGGACCACCAAGCCAGCAGCTGGTTCGAAAATCACAGGTCGGACGCCGCTGCGTTAAAGAGAGGTAGACGAAGAAAGGGAGGCGACGTCTTATAGTTAACCTTAAAGGCGAGGGACAGCCAGGGGATACTATGGAGACTTTCTCCAAGCACTGCACTTCAAGAGGATAATGAGAGGGAGAAACGTTCATGTCGGGACGGCAGCGAAGCTGTTGAAAAACGGGTTGCGGAAAACAACCTAATCATCTCTGCGCAAAGGAAAAAGAAAAATACTAAACTCGGGGCTCAAATCGACCTCCCCAAAAGACTCCATGAGCGGACTGCATGTACGAATCAGGGACTGCCGTGAGAAGAAGACAAAAGGACAAAATTCTGGCCTACAGCACTGAAACATCAAGAAACGCCGGCCTGATACAGAGGGCACCAACGCTCAATCTTTTTGGTAGGAGTCCGGAAGACGTTGGAGAATTAGCAGTTCGACCCAATTCCCGGAAAATCGACTAAAAACAGCAAAGACGCGCACTAGCGGAAAATCCTGGTACGACCGGAGGCCCGAAACGAAAGCCAATGGGCAAGGCGGCCTTCGACGTGAAAATCAAGGGGGAGGAGATCCATGTAAGAGAGTGCAAAAAATGCATACGTTGGTGCGGGGTGGTTAAGGTGTGGGTGTAGAGCGCGAAAGCAGGTCGGGTACCGAAATAGCGGTCTGAGAAAAAAGACAAGGTGGGCGTCTGTCAGACACCGAAACGGAAAAGGGCCGCAGGGAAGTATCCGAAGAACCGAGAGCGGGGATACTCAACAGAACTGGGGGGAGGAGTACGAACAAACGGGCCGTCACAGTCACTGAGCAAATGAATGTACGCGATGAGACCCTTTAAATATGGACGGTGGCATAAAATACCTCGGCTAAAGTCGGAGCGCTCGGCGTCATGTCACAGACTGTGCCCGGGCGAGAACCTGGACAGAACCAGGCCAATTGCCGAGTGCTTGGGTCTGAAAAATCAGGTGCTGATCGACCATAAAGGGGTGAAGCGATTATGCGCTCGCAAACAAGAGAAATGGGGTCCCTGCTAAGGAGAAAAACGAGAAGAACTTCATGCCACGAGGACTCGCTGGAGCGAAAGGACAGTCAAGACGCGCCAACGGTTCGAGGGGCGACCGGGGGGGGACGCAAAATGGGGTAGAAGTGGCGTTTAGAACATCCGGGGGCAAGATAGGTTCTACGATCTGGGTGGTTTCGCCGCCGGGGGAGAAGGGACATGGGGAACGCAGAGGGGGGAGGATGATCCGATGGGGAGAGGTCACGCGGATTGAAGGAAGAGAAGAGGACGTAAAAGAAAAAAAGTCTCAAAAAAACAGAGGGTCTAAAACCCGCTATTACGCCGGACCAAACCTGAAGTGCCGTTATTCAAACCTGCTGCGATGGGTCGGTGGTGGCGTGCGCGAATGCGGAAGAAATTGGACGGTCTCAAACGCCTAAGGCTCTAACGGGCCACAAAAAACAGAGGGTGGGGAAAGAGACTAGTAGCCTGGCGCTTTTCGCACGGAAAGGGGGAAGGAATGACCGACGGTGCACACACAGCGCGCCGCAAGAAAGAAAAGCGCGCAGTTCAAAAAAAAAAGGATGCTCGATGGGGGAGCAAAGCGCTGCGCGTGTGCATCGCGGAACCGGCGAGGACAGTCGACAGGAGAGGACCAGCTCAGTACCCGAAAGGGTCATCACTGGAAACGCCGAACTGGACGACACGAGATCGTTAAAGTTGCACCATAGCCCTCAAAGAAAAAACTAAAAACGGGGGGGGCGGGGTTGAATCAGAGGTAAGGGGGGGATGGATGGACGGTACTATCAACTGGGCGCGGGTTTTGTGTAAAAAGCGTAAGAAGGTCAATAAGGCTGGAAGGCCACACGGAATCCTACAAACGGGGTGGATAGTAACCAAAGAGGCGGCGTAGTGTATGAAACCTAGGGGAGGCTTTGTGTTGAAAACACAAAAATCTTGAAACGGCCAAAGAAAAAAAGGGACAGAGTACTTGTGGTGAGCGTCCCCTTACGCTCTTCCGCTACACGGTTTGACAGCGACCGAATGGACATAGGAATGTCCAGACTAGAGTGAATGGACCATGTCCGGCCTTGAAGGGGGCGCAGTAAGGGACAAGGGAAGGACCGTGAGGGAGATGAGGGACAGGGAAAACCAATGACAGGAACCTGTAATGTCGGTGGCAAAAACCTGAGTGGTGATAAGAACTATTAGGGAAAATTGCTGGGGGTTCGACATATGATACTATCAAGTCGCATCGATGACCGCAGCGGGTGACAGAATCCTGAAGTCAGGTGGAAGAAAGAAGGAGAAAAGAGTCGCGAAACTGGGTGATCGGCATCAAAAAACGGTAAAGTTATACGGCTAGGGGTAAAAACTTTTTTAGTGCGGTGTCAATCCAACGAAGTGCGCGGCAAGGTATATCGCTAGGCATTGGAATGATCGTATAACAAGTGAAGAGGATAGGAAGCTCGACCGGGGATGTGAAAGCGGGCTACACCACCAAAGCGAAGGACAGGTAAACATGTATAGTAACTGAAGCGAGTAGGAAATGCACGATTCGAACAAAAAAAAAGAGGGACCGAAATTCAGTTTTGGCAGACAATACGAAAAATTGACAAGGTAGTTCACCCGGTTGAAAGAAACCCACACACACCAACAAAAAAACAAAGGTAAAAATAGATTCGTCGATATTTCTCGAACTAGATCACGCGCAGGCTTAACCTAAAGAAAGTGGGTTTCAAAAGTTGGCTCAGGGGGAGTGTACGGGGATTGACGCACTCAACGGGTAGTAATGCAAAACCGCAGCATTCCTGAGAACGCTTTGCCCCTGGCATATGTGATGGTATAACTTAAAAGTCTCATGGTGGATCAAAAAACATGACACATAGGCAAATCAGAAGGACTCGAACTCTGTTGAGAGATGTCGATTCAAAAAAAAATGGGGGCTATGAGCTTCTAACGGAAGGGGAGGTAACTCACCTCAGAATCGAAAAGGGCGGGGGCATATTGGATTGTTCAGGGGGTCGTAAAGGACTGCGGGGGTAACCTTCAGAAGAGGAACCTGATTGGGGCGAACCAAAGAAACACTGATCGGCACTAAAAGGTTGGATATGTAAGTTCGAAACAGTGAGCCAATATAACAAGCCGAGGGGCAGGCGTTATTGGTCAAAACGTGTATTACATAAAAGTCGTGGGTAACAAAGACGGGACCACAGGAAATCGATGAGACGGGGAGAAGGGAATTCTGAGTAATGATCCCTTCTTTTAGAATACGGACCACACCGGGACGGAGAGATGAGCAAGTGATATCGCCTAGGGGGATCCAGAAACGGAGCAATCACAGGCGCCGTGATAGCACGCCAGGGAGTAGGAGGCAGCGGGGGAAGAGGGAACTGTTATACCAGGTAGGGGGAGTCTGGGTGCGGGTGACACTCCTCTCTAACCAAATAAAATACCGAAGTAGAGGAGTAGAGGAAAAAGCCCGAAGAGGGCCCCGCCAAACCTATGAGGGCGGGGCACAGATGCGGAAGGACGCGGGTCAGAGAATGAAAGAAGAAGAAACCAGACAAGTAAAAAGAAATCTAGCCAACATACATAGAACGCGACGGAGGCGGATTGTTCATGGGCCAATCAGGAACTTAATGTGTCGACCCGTCCTGGCGGGGCGCAGAGGGACGGTGGTAGGTTTGGTCGAGACCCAGGATGGTCGCGCACCAAGGAGAGAGGAAAACAAAAGGAAAGGCGGTGCCACTTACACCTACCAATAGGGGAGGGGCTGTAACGATGTGCTAGGCTGAGGGCGGCCCTGACGCCCAGAAGGGAGGAGTGAGTGTCAAAAATCTGGGGAGAAAAAAAGAAAAAAGGAAATCCGCGCCGGCAGCGACAGAGTGATATTGAGAGTGCCACACCAGAAAGGCATGGTTTCGAGCATGTACTCCCTAGAAGGTTGGCCCTTCTCTACGGCCAAATCAAAGGCGTCAGTTACCACTAGCTGCGTACCAAGAAACGCTACCGTCCTGCGGAAATTGGCAAAAGTCGAAGAGGCGTCCCCGCAAGGTCGACCGGGGGTGCGGAGAAGGGAATACGCAGACGAGAAAAAATAAAAAAATGGTAACAGTGTGGGGCGTCGTCAACGGCCGTCACAACGAAGCAGAACTGGGAAATTTCGCGACAAAAGTGAAAACAGAAGACAAGGTGAATGGTGTCAATTTCAGAAATCGGGATTAGACGGGACGACGAGAGGTAAGGAGAGCAAGAGCGCACAAAGCCACTTGAAGAAAACGAAAGACGGAAACAGATGCAGACTGGTTCCCCGCTTCGAACACAACTTCGACATAATCGACTGCAACCAAAGACCAAGATTACAAAAAGGTGTCACAAGGGAGCATCGGGGGCACGTGCGCAATTGGACGCAAAAAACAAAATGCAAGGTGGAAGGGCTCTGGGATCAGGTTCATGCTCGAGAGAAGCATGACAGAAAAGAGCGGACGCAAACCCATCAGGTCATTGCGGTGGCAATCGGCGCAACTGTAAGGGCCAGGGAACAAAAGTGAGCTCAGGAAAAGTGAAGGGTCAGAAACGGGTTAGGAGAGAGTCAATGGATCGTACACAACAGTCGTGTGGTTTCCGGGGGGGAGGGGTGGCCGGGAAGAACGGGGGGGGAAAACAGAACCGTTTCGCCTCACAATGTGGAAGATCGGAAACGAAACAGAGGGGGGGGAGATGGTCTCGCCTCCCACACAATTGGCAAGAGATGGAGAGAGAAGTGTTCAAACACCAATATAAACCCAAAGGGGGAAAGAAAATAAAAAACACCTTCCGTGGAGATTCCCAAGGGGGGAATGGGGGCGGACAGAGCAGCGTGGGAAAGGGGGGACTACACAAAACGAAAGAGTGGGGGAAAAAGCTGCCCTCGGAGAGGGGGGTTTTGGGTGTCGTGACCAAGGAAAACAGAGTCAAGAGCACAGGGAGGGAAGGCGCAAAGGGGGTCGTTCAGCGGCGGCGTTACGGGCACCCCCTTTCGGGTACCTGAGAAGGTCAGGAAAGGCAGAGGAGGGAAACTACACCACGCGAAGCGCCGGTCATCACAATCTCGCACAGGAAAGCTCAAACTCCGCATAAAGAGGAGGAGTGCAGGGTTCTGCAAGTAAAAAACAGTAACGTGCAAGAGCACACCGATGAAACGAGCCACACTTGAGAACCGGCGAGAAGCAAGAATACAAGAAAGGGGGGCAATGGAAAAACCCACGGCAAGGCACCTTTTTACGACACGTCAGTTGCGAAGTCAAGCCCTGGGGCTCCGAAAGGCGTAGAAAGGCAACCGGCATAAAACGGTATTGGAGGGGGAAGGAAAAGCTGGGGTGGTTCTTGGCGAAAAAAAGGGAACGGTTAGGATTTGTAAAAACGACGACGGTCGAACGGAATTTGAGCGCATACGAGGCAAACGGGGGATGGGGGCAGAACAGAGTCCAGAAAAAGCGCCAGCGGGGCGAGGGATAGCAGAGTTGGCTGCTAAAGGTTTTTTGAGCATGGAAAAACCAAACATCCGGACACAAAAGGAACGACAAGGCTGAAAAAAAATAAGGAATCCCGGCCTCACGACCTTCGAAATTGGGCGGGGGGAAGATCCGGATTGCCGACGCTCGGTGATCGAAGCAAGGAAAGGAAGGGGAGACAAGAGCACCACGGGAATGCCTTGTGTTTTGCGAGCGGCCTAGCGGGAAAAGCCCAGTACGAACAAGGATCCAGTAGACCAAGGGACAGCATGCACCATTTGAGGGTTTAGGGCGGGTTCGAACAAGGAAGCCGAGGGAAAGGAAAAGTGTCATTTCAGAAAGCAAAGGAAGAAGGAAAAATTGAAGATCAAACTAGATACGTTCGACACACGTAGCTTGATGTCAGGAAGGAAACAGATTCACACAGAAACGCTAGATCGACGTCGTGCACCAAGTGGAAGACGTGGAAGTCAGTTGACAGGCTCTACGGTCGAGATTCCTGATCCGGTAGCGGAAGGAGAGGGGGGACAAAAGAAAGAAAAAAAAAAAGTACACCCAAAATGTCAAAATACGTTGTCAGCTAAGGCGATAAAGAGACTGGTTGTTTTACGGAAAGGGGTTGGACGAAAACCGTAGCAGCGCGAGCATGTAGGGAAGGTAGAGGAGAACTCCAGAGAGAATCTTCACTTGGAGTCCGAAAGCTGAGGGGGGAGAGGGACTCGGCGGCGGAGAATGGGGGCAAAGGAGGAAAACACGCCGGCGCGTTTGGGTGTGAGAGTATATGAGCAGAAATAGGTATTGACAAGTAGGGAAGAAGTAGACACACCAACAGGGGGAGTCAACGGGTAGAGTCCAAAAACGGGAAAAAAGAGGTGCAGCCGGAGAACACCGAAAATAAGCGCGGGGGCAGTGCTTTCTTAGAATCGCTTGACGAAACGGTCATGATGAGTGACGGAAAGCCGTAACTTGGCTGGACATACACGGCGAGTAGAATTTGGGGGGGTGCGGAGTCGCAGAGAAAAACAAAGACCCGCCGTATTTGAATGGACAAAAAAGCCCTTGTTGCAAGAGGGGAAGCACGGGGTACAAGGAGAAAGCACGCCGGAAAAATCAAAGGGAACATGAAACGGGTCGACGCTCATTAGAAAAAGGACCAGAGGGGGGAGAAGTCCGTGAAAAAAAAAGAACAACCTGGCGGATATCGAGGTGATTCCAATCCGGGGTACACGAGACCGGCTTACATCGACGAACGATCGTCAGAGAACGTAGAGGCTTTCAAGCGTCCCTTAACGCTCAAAAAAGGGGGCAACAAAGCATGCTGTTTGGCGGGGTATTGGGAAAACGACCTGGCCTTCTATCTCTCCACCAACGGTAGAGGGTTTCAACGGACAGAAGGTAAAAAAAAGGGCCGGGGAACCCAAAAAGGCTTGGACAGCACCCGAGAGGAGAAAGTCGAAGTGGGGTGTTTACCGGGGACCGTGCTCTCCGTCCCGAATGTTTGCCTCTTTAACGAAGGTAACCGGGAGAGACCAAAGAATCGAAGGAGGGGGAGGAGGGGCCAAGACTTAGACACCCAAGGGAATCTAGAGTAGACACAACGGGGTCTGACGCGCATTACTGAGTCACGGTGACGGAAAGTAAGCCAGCGATGATCTCAACCACGGGAACAATCAAATAACTAGATAGGCTCTGCCCTGCACCATCTGGGCATTCTATCCGGGGGGGGGTATGAAGGTGAGGGGGGGTGGGGCAATCTCTTGAATGAAAACAACGCAGAGAAAGCATAGCCTGCGCCAGTCATAGCAGTTCTCCGCGGATGTAGCAACCAGCATTTTGGAATAGGAATAGTAAACTAAGTGGGACTGAGGATGCGTGGAAATCACGGCTTGAGTGAAGAAAAAATAGGCTAGGCCAAAACGCCGAAACGCGCCGGCCTGCTTCAGTGGAGAATTGAAAGAAAAACGGGCGAACGCAGCAAAGTTAAAAAGAAAAGGTCTGGGTCGACGGATAGCTCGATCCGCAGAATCTCCTCCACGAAGTCGGGTGAAGGTAGTAAGGTCAACAACGATCATTCTCGGGACGATGAAGGTGATCGCTAGGGGGGGAAAAACAGAGGGAGAAAGGGGTACCCCTCCCCGTCTCTTCAACCCAACGAGGAACAAAAGCGCAAGAGCATCACGCGCAATGGTGCACGACCTGTCACTCACAGGTCCGACGACTCCCTCTGGCCGCTTTAACCCTTGAAGCCGGACAACTGAAAGGAGCAGAAGAGGAGAAAGGGTGCTTCTGTAAAAAGACTCTGATCGAAAAGAAAGACCAAGCAAATGTGGGTCAGAGTTCTTTGGGAGGGGTACTGTCTGCACAGAATAGCATATGCAGGAGGGACGAGAGCAAAAATCAACATTCGGCAGAAGGGGAAGGCATAAAAAACATACATCTTCACCACTCGCGAAGGAAGAGGGCGTCGGGGGGACCACGGTCGAAGGTCTGCAAGCGGGGGGGCGCAAACGGCGTTTACTGTTCGTGGAAGCATGGGTTTTCAAATGGAAAGAATATTTGTCAGGAAGCAAATGAAGGCAAAAAATGTGTAGAAATGCGTTCATGCGCACTACAACGCGTAAGATACATCAGAGATAAGAAATAAAGAGGGACCGGAGCTTTTTGAAACAAAAACGAGGGCGAAAGGTGGCGCCAAGAAAAAACACACTGCCCGTTTCAGATGACACCGCTGACCTGTATTGGGCGGCTAGCGTACCCAGGGGACGGCGCAACTGAAACGTTCAAGGATAAGGATCAGGGAAGAGGACAAAGGGAGTGGGTACCTGAGCTAGAGGTCGGCGCCGGGAATCAGACGCACAAAAAAGGGCACACGCGCGCCCGGAAAGCGCGAC
>Ga0179593_1609183_pt1 | contig 10309 bp, 14 predicted proteins | sample CZODoug2_1_08_16_FD_185931 | JGI IMG/M metagenome (GOLD analysis project Ga0179593, IMG submission 185931) | Vadose zone soil fungal communities from Angelo Coast Range Reserve, California, USA - CZODoug2_1_08_16fungal (PacBio error correction) | ecosystem: Environmental > Terrestrial > Soil >...
AAAGGGGGGGGGGGGAGGGCATCAGGGAAAAAAAAGGTAGAATATCGAGGAGAACAGGGCGTCCGGGTGGGGGCAGGTTCCGACGGCCCGTACATAAGGACGAAAATTTGGTCAAAGGGAAAAAAGGGAGAACGGAGGGAAAATCACGGAGACAACAAACCCAAGAGGGAATCCATCAAACACGGATAAATAACCGCTGTTCAAAAAAAGAGCAAAAAAAAGCCCGGGAGAAGTTTCAAAGGAGGAAAAAAGGTTGCGGGCGACGGGGGAATCGATAGAAGAGAGCAACAGGAAGAATGTTCGTAACGCACTTTCCGCGATAGCCACGTCCAAAAACACGACAGCTGATGAACGCCGCAGCAGGGGATTTTCGCCATAAGGGAAACGTCCTAAAAAAAAAAGACCTTTGGCAAGGGGAAAGACGGCGCCCTGCGGGCGAAGAGGCGGGGGCTCACAGGAGGAGGCCGGAAAAAGACTGCAAGGGGGGAAGCCGTCGATCTCAGAACATGATCAATGGGCGCAGTACGGCCCAGCTGACCCAGGGGCGGCCCATCAAGTGGAAGGGAGAAGGGGCCATGTTTCCTGGCATCAGGGAAGGAAGAGCAGCAAGTGCGCAAGCCTCGGACCCTCTCAAAGATCCATTGGCTGTATAAAAGCAGACCGCAAAAAACAGGCATCAGGGTCAGGGGGGGGAAACAGTTCCGTCTTGCCCGGAACCAAGGGGCGGCCCCGGGGCCAAAGGTGTCATATGCGCAAGAGAGAGCCCCACCCACCCCTGCGAGAGAAAGCTGCAGGAGAAAAGGGCGCCAGTGGTAGACCGGGTCGGAGGAACGCAACCAACCCTTAAGGAAGAGCCGTAGCGTGAGGGTTTGCCGCCTATAAGAGACATCGAGCGTAAGGGGGCTCTAGTCGGAAAAGACACGCAAGGGTCAAACTCGCCAAAAGGGGCAAAGGGCGCCTTCAAGCGAGGATGGGGGGAGATCTCTTGTGAACTGGAAAACTGCCATAAGAAAAAGCTAGTGACACGAAAAAGAGGTTCTATATCGACCAGATGGAGAACAAAACGAAAGAAGGGGAACTCCTCAATCAACTTCCCCAGGGAACGCCTGCCCAAGGAGGAAGGAAAAGAGACGGTTGTACGAAGAGGCTCCTAAGCGGGGGGGAAGAGCCCTGCCCTCCTTTCCACCGGAATTGCAAAAAGGCTGCGGCGGAAGGGAGGTCAGTTCCTCGCCAAAAAAAAAAGGTAGGTGGGTGAAGTTGATGGCGGAGGAAGGGGGGTGCCTCCTTAAAGGGGGCACGGAGGTCCCGGGAGGTCCGAGGAGCAGAGAAACACAATGGACAGAGAAAAAGAGGAAATGTTGATCCCGCGGCCGGGGAAAAAAAACGCACTCAAAGCCGTCCGGGTGGAAAAAGAAAAGAGGGTAGACATCTTCGATCAAAGCCGAAAATCGTCTCCCAGAAAAACAAAAAAACCAAAAAGTGCAGGCCTCGCCAATCTGAAGGGAAAACAGGAGAAAAAAAGACCCCACCAAAAAAAAGATCCTCGATGCCCGGCGTATACGGCCCCAGGAGGGGATAACAGAAAAAGTGGTAAAGACCAAAAGGGGAACCTCCAATCAGGTTTGGGGAGGGGAAAGGCTCCAGGCATGCTCCCACGGGCCGCAGCCATAAATGCACAAAACAAAAGATTGATGGAAAGAGAAAAAAAAGAAAAAAGAAAAATGCCTTGCCGGGGAAAGGGCAGGCCCCCTCCATTGGGAGGGAAGGGGACGCAGAGCAGGGCGGACCCCCCCTGGGTTCGCCCGATAAGGCTTTCCGGGGAAGGGGCTGTGAAGGATATTCGTTCCCAATTCCCAAAAGGGGGAAATGGGTCAGGGAGATTCGCCTGCAGAGGGGTTTGCTGGTCCAAGAGCGCCGAAGCTTCCGGGGGGCGTGTTCAAACAAAAAAAAAATACGTTTCTGTTTCTCAAGAAAGGCAAGATTTTCGAAGCAGGGGCCCATTTTGAAGGGCGCGGGGGGAGGGAAAGATGGGTCGAGGCTCAGAAGGGACGGTCGACCAACCTTGACGAGAAAAATGCCAGAAAAAAAAAACTGTTCCGCCATCAACCGATCTTCGGGGGAAAAAAACAGAGTCCCACTCCAAAGAAAAAAAAAAGTATTTCCGATGAAGAGGGACCTACCCAAAAAAAAAAAAATACGAAAAAGCCTCAAACGATCAATTCTGGTTAAAGAGCGGGGCATTGGAAAGTCCCACTCAGAATTGGGTGGTTCACTCCTCCATTGATCCCCCCTATCGGGGTTCGAAAGAAAAAATGCACAGACGTTCAAAGGGATTTGAGCTTGCAATCGTGGGGGAAGGGGGGGAAGCCGTGGACCCAGAGTGTCGGGAAGATCAGCCGAAAGCGGGAGAATACCCAAAGGACGGAGTTTTAATTCCCGAAAAAGAAAGAATCGTGCAAAAAACAATCCCAATCAAAAACTCCGGAAACTGGAGGAGAACAGGCCCCCTTCTGAAAGAGGGTCCAACAGACGACGCTCGAAAGGCAACGCTCGAATGGGATCGAGAAGCGACGTTGAAATCGGCTTCTTGGGAAAGAAGCAGTACCGAAGAAAATTGGGAGGCTACCGTTCGGAAAAAAAAATCAGACTGCACGAGCTTCCAAAAAGAAAAGAAGCAGAAGCCCCCTCTTTATCTGGAAAGGCTCTTGAAATCTAAAAAAAAACGGGGGGGCAGGAAGCCGTAAAGCGGGGGCCCTCGACCAAGGGGAAAAAAGGGGGCTTGGGGACGTCTGAAAGAAACGGCTTACGCCAAAGCTCGGGGGGCGAGTGGTGCTAAAAGTCGGCTGCAAAAACTCAAATAGGCCCCCCCCGGAAGACAGGGGGGGAAAACACCCAATGAGGAAGACCCAGGTAAAAAGAGAATTTCCAGAGAAGAAGGACATCGAAGCCAAGTTCAGGTGTTCCATCCGGTGAGGCCGGAAGAAAAAAGGGCCCGTTCCGGGGATCCCCTAGCAACCCCAAAGGGAAAGAATGGGGCCGGGAAACCGGGAAGAAAAAGTGCTCGCGTAAAAAACCGTTTCAAAATCCTGAAGGCCGGACTGTCAATCAAATCGGAATTCACGGGAAGAGGGGGGGAACGTGCGGCCTAAACTAAAGTCTGTAAAAAAGACCGGATCTACAGGGGGGGTGCCGTTTCCAAAAAGATCCTATTTAGGGGGTGGCAATCAGTCCCCGCAAAGGGATTGGGGAAAAAAAATGGAGGGTGAGGCCCAGGCGGCCTGGGGAGGCCATAAAAAAAAATCGGACAAAAAATTATTCCAGGGGGAAGTTCGGCGGAAGGGGTAGACGCGAACCCGTGGAAAGTCAGGGAAAGAAAGTCCCGACCCCTATCAATTTACTGGGAAGGGCCGGCCTCCCGAAAGAAAACACTACGAAACTTGAAAAGGGGGGCAGGAAAAGCTTCGAAAGAGAAAGGAACGCCGCAGGGGAAAGGGGGTCAGGCTGAACCGTTTTGGGCAGGGCAAGACCATCTGACCAGAGGTTTTTGGAGTGAAAGGGAAGAAAAAAAAAATAGAGGAGTACGGGGGAGGAACGGTCGTTAAAAAGGAAGAAATCTGCGTGACAACACCTTCTTGGCAAAAAAAGAAAGCGCGCCTGCCGGAGAAAAAGTCTCTGGACGGACCTATGTGTAAAAAAGATGAAAAAAGGACATCGGGGAGGGAATATGGAGAGGCCGCTCTCCAAGATCGGGCGAAAACATTTGGGGTGCGCTTCAATTCTTGCAAAAGGGACTCCGCCCTCTTCTCACAAAAAGGGTGTGAGGGGTCGGCGCCGCAAGCCCTCGAGAGGGTGATTAGGATCAAACCAAAATGAGGGGGCGTAAGAATTTGCCGGAAAAGGGAAACCCCTCCACTAAAAGAGGGAAAGAAGCTCGTTTAATGGGGGAAAAACGTGGGGGGAGGATGGCGCATTGACAAAAGGGAAGAATCGCTGCAACCTGTAAGAGTCTGGAGGTATTCGACCGCCAAAAGGCCAATCAGGATGAACGGATCTGTATAAGACGGCAGGGGAGGAGACTATATCTTCGGACCAAAAACCGTGGAAAATTAAGACGTGGATTCAGGGGCGAAGTTACTGTGGGATCAGAGGAAAAAGAAAAAAGAGGGACAACCAACAACACTGAGAGTAAGAAAGGGAGAAAAAATGTGAAACCACAACAGAGGCTCCCAACCGGCCGAACAAAGTTACGAGGCACGCGCTCAAGAAGATATAGTCAACAAAAGGGGCCCTAAGCCTCGACCGATAAGAAGGTCTCTGTCCTCGTGGATGGTGACGCGGGAAAAAGAATGCGCAGGACATGGGGGGAACATGAGGAAAAATAAATGAACGATCGGGGGCCCTGACAGGAGTCTTCCGTCAAAAAAACAGAATGGGGGGAAGAAGGCGCCGCCTCAAAGGAAAAAAATTGCTCTAATTGGGATCGCATGAATCCGAAGGATACCGATCCGACGGCGGGGCGAGGGCGCAACAGGTGAGAGAAGATGGTGAAGCCGCAATCCCAGGAGAGAGGGGAGCTGCCAATGGTAAAAAGAAGAAAAAAGGATACCTCCCAGAAAAAAAAAAAAAAAAAAAAAAAACGTTACAAGGAACCCGAAAAACCATAGTCCGTTGGAAGAATTAGGAGGAAAACAGCCTCGCCTCTCCTCTCAAGAAATGTGTCCACAGAAAAGGAGCGCCGTTCCCCTGACACCCCGGGTAAAAAGGGAATCTCTAACCGCGTAGCACAAACCCGCCGTTGTAAGGTTCCAATGGGGAGGACCACAACCTGTCCGCCTTCAACGGTGGACAGCAGGAAGGGAGGGGAAAAAGAGGAGGGGGGGAATGAGGCCAGCGTAAGGAAAGAAAGGAAAAGACTGAGGGTTTCGGAAGCGGAGCTGTGTCGGGGGGAAATTGCTTCTTTAAGGGTTGGGCCTGGTGAGAGGAAGGGGAGCAACTGTGGGGAAAAACCGTGAATGACCGGTGTGATTGAGAGGTTGCAGCCAGACACTAAAGGGAAAAAAGGGGGGAAAAAAGAGGAAAAGGCTCCAATGAACATGGAAAGGCTTTTTTCGGGAAAACGGAAGAGGCCGCTTGGTTAAACCGAAACAAGGGACAAAAAGGTCGAGGACTCACTGAATGAAGGGTAACGAACCCTCCGCCGGCAGGAATTTCGCAAGAGACCCGGGCTAGGGCAGAAAACTGGCCCTCCCGGACTGCGGGCCCAGGGGAGGGAGGTCGGCACGGGGGGGGGGATCGTCACAAGAATCCTTTGAGAGGGAGAGAACGGCCTGATGGAAGTGGCAGGGGGAGGAAAAGCTCGTCCAGGAATGTCCTGGGAAAACTGTAAGAACTGGAGAAAAGGAACTTTTTTGTCTTGGGGAAGATGCGGGGGAAAAACTGCAGAGGTTATGGCCACCCAGCCAAGGGGTCTCAAACCACGACCACGCGCCAACACTAAGAAGGGACGCGGAATTTCAGCAGAGAACAAGAAAAAAATGGTCGAGGGACCCTTCTGCGGTACCGATCTTCCAGAGAGGGCCAGAGGGGAAAGAAATAGATTCGTCAAGTAAACAAAGGATCGGAGGCAGGACGGGGGGCCGTTGCGTGGGAGCAAAAAAGGGAGTTCCGGCCAGCAAAAAAAAGGGGAACGAACAAAAAATGAAAAAGGGGCTTTAAAGGGAGACATCGAGAAGGGGGCGAAGGTTCCGGCAAAAGACCAAAAGAAAAAAATCACGAAAGTCCGTTCAGAGGGGGACGGGGGAGCGAGGATGTGACAGGATCGTGGGGAAAAAAACCTCCGTAGTCCACGGGGCAGGAGAAAAGAGGTTTGAAGACACTCTGGTCAGAAAAAGAAAGGAGATCCTCGCTAATCAAAAGAACAAAAAGAAAAACCCGCCTGCCACAGACGTAGACGAAAGAAAGTGAAAAGTTCTTCCCAATAGGAGAGTGCTTTTTCGGGAGAGAACGAGGAAGAGTCCCGTGCACAGTCAAACAGGGGAAGAGGTTCCGTGCCGAAAAAAACACATCCCCGATGGCGTGGGGGGGGGGTTACGGCATTTTGGGTCTCAGGGGGTTTCTTCTATGAACCTTTTTCCGGAGGAGGAGGTAGAGAAAGACAAGGCCTCTACCCTCGAGCCAGGGATCCCGCGCCCCCCAAAGAGGGAGGATTTCATCAAAAGGAAACCCCGTCCGCAGTTGATCACAGAACCGAAAGAAAAAGGAAAAGAAGAGCCTAGAAAAAAACCCCTCATTGCAGGCGGCGCCGGACGCGGCCCACCTTTAAAAGAAGAGGACCGATAAAAGACCTTTCGTATACTTTGCACGAGGGAACAGGGAGAAAGAAAAAGAACCAGGGGACAAATTCTCCGCAGGGCGGGACCGCCCACGGCGCAAGCCCAAGAAACAACAAACAAAGAGAAAAAATATTATGCTTGCCGCCGGGTGGGAAAAGAAATAAACCGTTGCAAGAAAAACTGCTGGCGGAAAGTCCGCAAGGGGGGCTCGGCGGATACCAAGAAAGACGAGATCGGGACGGTTTGGTGGACTGTTGGTTGCAAGGTGGGCCGCCCGGAAGCCAAGGGGGGGGAACTATTGTTAAGAGAAGGCCGGGACTGGTACAAAGAAGAATTTCCTAACGGTGCTGTCCACCCCGGCCGGCCAAGGTAGTTTGGACGCCCCATTGTGGGAAAAAAGGGGGGGAGGGGACGGGGCTCTATGGGGTGGGGGGCTCCGATTGCTTGGTGAGGGGGAGGAATCCGAGAGACCTGACAAAGGCCGAAAAATGCAAAAAAGACGAGAAAAGAGAGAGAATCGATCGGGGACGTATACCCCCTCCAACATTTTACAAGGGAGCACTGACCCAGGGGACACGGATGAAAAAGGACGGGGGCAGGGTGTCAAGCGCAGGTGCCGTACATAACTAGGAAAGTGTATGCAATTCACTCGAAGGGTACCCCCCGAGCGGTGTGTTGCGAGAAGAAGAAGGGACCAGAGGGATTTAGCTTGCAAACTGGGGAGGGTGGGGGGAATGTCGTTGTCGATCGCGAAAAGCTTAAGAAAAAAACTGAGGGGGGGAGGGGACTAACCGCGGTTTGTTAAGACAAAGGGGGACCACCAGACTCCTTTCCCCTAGAATGTTTCGTTAATTTTTCCTTCTGACCTGGGCCAGCAAAAAAGAAGGGAGCTTTCCGTACGACTCGAGACGGCAAAAGATCCGATGTTCAAAAAAACAGCCGAGAGGGGAAAAAAAGAAAAAATTTTTCATGACATAAAAAAAATCGGGTTCAGAAGGAAACACGGCCCTTCCGAACAAAGAAAAGGAAAGGAACTGTCCCAGATGTTGCAAAAGGAACCACGCCCGGGGAAAGCAAGAAGAAGTAATCCTTCTGGGTTTGTGGAAGTTTAAAAAGGACAAAAGAGTAAAATAGAGCCCTTGCATCCAGGGGGGGTCCGAATGTTCAAGAAGGAGCAAAGGTATGAGGGGGGAGAGCGTTGACACTACTTCCCCAATGGGGGGTTGATCTTCTCGGGGGACGGGGGACCACCGTCCTGTAGGGGATAAGCTGGACCTAGGGGGAAACCAATTCCCCTTTGAGAAAAAAGGGAGGAGAAACCCCCAAGGGAAAAACCGAAAGACGTGCGGCCCCGGAAAAGACTATCTTCTAGTTCGAGGAAAAAAAGGGCCGTAAAAAAAGGGGATCCGGCGTCACGGGGAGGGGACATCCAGAGAAGAGGAAACCTCACTGGATGTTCGCCCAAGGCTGGCCAGGTCGCAAAAAAAAAGAAAAGCCTTTGGATTCTTGCTCAAGCTTAAGTGGGGTAGGGGTGTCAGGTCAAGATTCCTTTAAAAATAACACGGAAGGAGGAGAGCCAGCCGTTTCGGAGAAAGAACAAACTTTGTGGATTTTTCCACCTTCTAAATTGAATCTGTCCGCAACCAGGCAAAAGGGAGTGATTGGTTACAATCGGGGGAGCCTCTTATGAAAAGGACTGTGGGAACGATCCGTTGATGGCCCAATGCGAACAAAGAGGCCAGGCGGGGAAACTACGGGGAGGAGCTTTGAAGTCCCCGAACAGAAGACGCCCCCTTGGGAACAAAAAAAAAATCGAAGAAGCGTAAACCGTCGACAGATCTCCGGCAGAACGGATGGGCAGACAAGCAAGCATAACAAGGGGGAGGGGTTTTCCTTGAAGAGGGCCGGCCGCCACGCTATGGGAGGAACCCTCGTCGGGTCCCGAGCGGAGTGTGGGAGGAAGAACCATCATGACGCAAAAAAGGCGGTTTTTTGGATAGGGGAGAAAAAAAAACAGGAAACTGACGAGGGAAGTTGAGGAACGGCCCGTGTTTCCCTCAGGCTAACCTGAAACCGCACCGAGCAAGCGGGGCGCGCGAAGGTGGCCTATCCCCCAGAAGCTCTTACGAGGGAAACTTGTACTCTTGTTCGAAAAGCGAAAAGCGGATTGGATATTGTTGCTTGAAAAGCCGGCAGCGACAGATGGGTTGAGGGGCCGGGAAGTGAATGGATAAATCTTGAAACCCCAAGGAAACTCCCGTCGCCCGGCCTCAAAAGAGAAGGGGAAAAAAGGAGGGGAGAAAAAAGCGGAAAAGCAGAAAGAAAGATCACCAAATTCTGAGAAAAGAAAGTGGATCGAAGAAGTTTCCAAGCCGCCCAACTAATGCCAGGCAGCGATTCAAAGGGTTTTTGGATGCGGAGGGGGCGGGGACCGAAGCCGCCGACAGGGTCCCTTTCAAAATCTGCCGGGACCCATCTGCCCAGCAAGAAGGGGTGTGTTTTAGGCCCTCTTGAAGCTTGACAAAAATAAGAAGATCTATTGATGAATGGGGGAGAAGAAGAGGCGGAACCAAGGGGAGGGGCTCCTGGCCAGATTTGTTCAGTTTTGAGTTTTATCCTTGTTACATCTCTACCAACAAACAACAAAAGATCACTGAAAATTAGAAAAAAGTAAAAGACAGGCTAAAAGAAAATCAAAAGACCTCCCGCAGGAGAGAATCACTCTTCACATGAAGAAAGAAAATCAAGGAGCCTAAGAGTCCACACCCAGAAATTTCAAAAAGGACCCACAAACTCGTTCGAGCAGCTGGAAGGTCGATCTTCTGTAAGGGAGAATTCGCAAGGAAGGCATCCTCTCTTTCATGGGCGACCCCAAAGGGACAAGGGGGGGTTGCCCAAGGGAACGTCTCCGTCCGCAAATTGGCGGGCGCTTGGGGGGGCAAAAGGAAAAGAGGAAGTGCTCGAAGTTTTGGGGTGTGAGAAATCGGAAAAAAAGAAAAGGTTGAGAAGAACGCTTCCAAAATGTAGAAAGCCAGAAAAACGCGGCGCCTGTCCCCAGGATGCCGGGCCAAAATGGGAAGCACGAAAGCCCAAAACCGATAGCCAAGAGACAAAAAAGATCCCAATCATCCCATTGGAAAATACGAGGCAAATACCGTGCGTGATGGAAAAAGGAGTATAATTCCACCGGCCGCGAAAGATCACGCCCAAAGAAGGTGTCAAGTCAAAGAAAAGGAACGCCTTCCTTAAAACCACCGGGGAATAAAACGCAGGGGGGGGACCTCGTAACACAAACCCTTCCGGAAGACCGTTCATCGGGGGGGCCCGCCCTCCCACAACGGAACAACAAGCGCGAGGAAAGAGATTATGGACCGCCGGGGAAGGACTAAGTCCGGAGGTGTGTCGGAAAGAAAAAGAAAATTTCGAAGTAGATATCTGGGGGGGGAAAAAAAAAAAGGCAGGTTGGGGGGAAACGCTGCGTACAAGAAAGGAAGTGGTCACGAATGACAATTTGCCATCACTGAGTGAGAAGAAGCAAGATCACCGAGGGGACCATGGCTACAAGGGGGCCGACTTGGGGACCGATTCCGAGAGTGGGGAAAAGGCAACAAGGGTCGCGGAAATAAACAAACGGGGCCGATCTAGGTAACGTAACAAAAAAAAAAATCCCCGTCCTCCGGAAAAGAAAATAAAGGGAGGAAAGGCCGAAAGGCCCGCCGCAAGGACCCTGCTTTCCCGGGGCGGGTTGTGAGGGCCGCTAAGATGAGAGGTGGGGGAGGGGAGTATGGGATGCGTCCTTTAGGTAGATGTGAGGGCGCCTTACTTCTCCGGACCTTGGAACGGGGGGGAGGGAAAGGACCTTTTTTTTTTGAAAGACTGTGACAGTTAGGAAAGGTCGAAAAAACGGAAACGAGCCTCTCAACCAGCATTGTCGTAACTGATGGAAAAAAAAGAAAGGCATCAGGGGGGGACGCGTC
>Ga0179593_1636337_pt1 | contig 10309 bp, 14 predicted proteins | sample CZODoug2_1_08_16_FD_185931 | JGI IMG/M metagenome (GOLD analysis project Ga0179593, IMG submission 185931) | Vadose zone soil fungal communities from Angelo Coast Range Reserve, California, USA - CZODoug2_1_08_16fungal (PacBio error correction) | ecosystem: Environmental > Terrestrial > Soil >...
CGGACAAATCAACTCCTCCGGAAAAAAAAAGAGCCTCGCTTATCAACTTTAGGGAATACAGTAAAATAAAGGTGAAAGGAAAACCTATGCCCAACACTTCTATCAGAAGGGGAAAAGAGGGGTTTCAGTCCTCGCTGGAAGGAACCGTAGAGATGGAAAGGCGGCAAAATACGCTATTTGGAAGAAAAAAAAAAAGAAAAATTCACCGTGATTGAAAAGAAGCGAAAGCCCCCATACCGCGAATGATCCGGAAAAAGGGGCTAAAAAAGGGAAAAGCGCAATCTCCATCGAGAAGGAACGAAAAAGACTGTTTGTGGAAATAAAGAAAAGAATCACTGACGTCCCGGAAAAAAAACGGAAGAAGAAGCAATATGGAGAACATCGAGAAAGAGAAGGAGGTATCGCGATAGTCGGACAACAGGCGGCCGGGAAAAGGCAAAACTTTCTCGCCAGGATGCAGGGAAGAAGAGGCGCAAGGGTGGAAACTGCGCCATTACCGCTATAAAGAGAAAGAACTTCTGCGCTCCCCTCCCAGGAAGAGAGAAAGAGGCGCCCTCGTCTGGGGAAAAAAAGAGACTAGAAAAAAAAAGCCATCTCCACGCACCAAGGCAAGAGGAAGAAAAAAAGATCGCTTCACCTACACCAGGTACACGAACCTTGGGCAGGGGGGAAAGAGTGACGCGCCAGAGGACATGAGAACCCCCTCCTTCCAAGTTGAGAAAAAACGCTAGAAAGAAGCGAAAAAGCACCAACAGGGTGGAGGGGGGACCTCTCCACCCCCTGCAGAGAAAAAAAGTAAATGTATGGGTGGCCAAAGTATGAAAAGGTCTTGTCTGCATGTCACTGGTAGAAAACCACGCGCTCGAGAAGGCAAGCAAAAAGGGCAGACTTTCAACATAAAACCGCCTCTTCCCATATAAAAAAAAAAAACAGGAGACAAGAACGACAGAAAAAGTTCGTCGACATACTGGGAGACAGGGGGGGGCCCATTCCGGCCTCTAAGAGAAGCATTACGACTCGAAAGGAAAAAACAAAAGAAGTCCATGCGCAAACGCGGAAAAAAGAGGGTACGCCCTGCAACTGAAGAGAGAGACCGCTCGATGACGACCTAAAACAAAGCCAAAGAAAAAAAAGAGATAAGAAGCTACAAAAAAAAGAAAAGTTTTCTTCTCCAACTAAAAGAAAGGCGGAAACAGCTACCAGCAAGGAAATAAGAGAGGGGGAAGAGATTCGCCAGCGCGAATTTTTCCTGGCTTAAAATGGCGGGCCAACGAAGAAGACCTAGTCGCCCCGTTTCTCGTCCAAGGAAAAAAGGAGAAAAAGGCTTATGGACAGGTACAGGGAGGGAAGGCACCTGTACTTTGTGGACTCCAGGAAGAACAAAAGTACCAGGAAAAGAAGACTCCATCTTTCCGCGAAAATCCTCTCGAGGAAAAGAGATTGAAGAAAAAGGCGGGGCGGGAACTGTCCTATACCTCAAGACAAGGAAAGGGAGAAAGAAAGCCATCCCTATCCAAGCTTCCCGCCAAAAAAAAAAGGGAAGGATAGGGATCAAAGAAAACGGACAAAAAGGGAGAAAAGAAAAAACTGAAAAAGGGGAGAGCAGCATTTCATCCCCTCTGTCTAAGATGTTGGGAAAAGGAAAATATTACGTGTTCCAAGATCCACGATGTGGAGAAAGGAGCCGGACACCTGGCGAACCGTCGGTACAGAGAAAAAGAGAATAAACGAGGGGGACGGCAGTTCACTGATTTAAAACGGGGGGGGGGGAAAATGTTGCCGAAGATTAGGGGCAGATATCCATCAACAGCAAAAAAAACCCAAGGGGGGGAGGGACTGCGAATAGACATTCCTTCGGCAAGAGGAAAAGGGAAAAAAAGGGGGGGTAAAAAAAAAAAAAAAAAAGGAAAAGGGAAACTGCCGTTCATCCACCGTCGGAAGGAGAGCCATGGGGGGGGGGGGGAAAAGGTGCCGGAGCAATCCCTAAAAAAAGAGGGTTGGTAACGTCGTGTACTATATCGAGCCGGGGGGAAGAGAAAAGATGATCTAGCGATAACGTAGGAGGGTGGGGGGACGGGGAAATCGTTTTCTTTGCGCCAGGTAAGAGAAAGGGGGAAAAAAAAAAAAAAAAGGGATTTGCTCGGGCTTGCGCATGGTGAGGGGGGATTGAAGGTAAAAAGAAATGCCCAGACGTCGGAAGGAAGAGAAATTGGGACAGGGGAAGGGGGGGGAGCGAAGAAGGATTCGCGGACGATTGAGATCTGATGAAAGAGGGAGGGGGGCTTCCTTTCTCCACAATTAAAGGGGAAAAAAAAAGGAAAAGGTGAAGAAGCGCGGGGTGGGAATATGGAAAGGGGGCGCGCGATATGATGGCTGCAGGGACCGAAGGGGAAGAAAAAGGGAGATCTCGGCTTTTTTTTTTCTGAAAAAAGGAGGGGCTGCTGTCGCTTAGAATGGGGAAAGGAAAGGTAAATGGGGGAAGAGGGGGAATGGCTGGTTAGCTTCTGACACGCAGAGACAGATGGTTCTGTTGCTGTAGTCTCGAAAGGAAAGGAAGAGCATCGGAGAACTTCAGGGCAGGGAGAAGAGGGAAAAAGGGTGCAGCAGATCACTTCGTTGCGACCTGGGTAGGGGCCGGCCTCTTTTTAATTGGGGGAGGCCTCCGGGGGCAAAAGGAAACCAAAGAAATGTGCCGAATCTGCCGAAGAAAAAGTTCTTTTCCGAGGGGGAATCATTTTGCTAACCAAAAGGGGTTAGGGGGTGGTGCTTGTTGGGGGAAAGCTCCAAACTTTTCGTCGCGCAGAGGGGGGTACAGACGTTCAAAACGGGAAGCAACCAAAAAGGGAGGGCGCAGAAGGGAGGGGCCAAGCCATCCATTTCAAGGCCAAGAAGGGGAAGGCCTTTTTTTTTTCTCCAGAAGAAAGGGGTGCCGACCTGGGGAGCGTAGGGAGAAAGGTCCTAACCAAGGGAAAGGGTTTTCCTTCGCTTCCCGTCAGAGGAAAAAAAGATTCTAACCGTTCGTTAAAGAAAAAGTTTGGGGAAAAAAGAGAGGGGCTGGTTCGTGGAGAGGGCTTTTCGAATGGCTGCCGTATCGGCCAGGGGGGGCGAAAAACGAGAGCGCTGCTGTTGTTCCTTTTTTCCTGAAGAGGGGGGACGGGGGTCCTGGAGAGCGGCAATGTAGTTTCAAAAGAGTGAATGCCTGGGTGGGAGAGGAGAAAATTTTGACTGTATACCTTTTTTGCGTGGGGAGGGGACGGAAAAGAACGCGACCTAATACTCCACGCTTTTTACGAAAAAAACAAAAGAGTGAGTTCGGTGCGCGCGCTCGCGGGAGGAAGGATGAACTGCAGGAGAAGAGGTCCCCACAGTTCTTCGAGAATATTTCGGGTCAGAGGGAGGAGGAGGAGTGCTTTTTGAACGCTTGTGGCGGCTTCAGAAAAAAAAGGGGGGATGGAGGCCCTTCGCGCACTGTCCGGCGGGCGGCAATAGGGAAGGGTTTTGCGCGTCAACTAGCGTATTGACCCAGAAGAGACTGTCGACTTTGCCTCCATCAGGGGAAAAAGAAGAAGGAGGAGCCCATGTGGGCGTGCTTGGTGGGGGCCAGTAGGGGGGGGAAAAAAAGACAGCCTGTAGTTCGATGTCAACGTGGACGAAAAGGGGAAAAAGAAAATGATTTGCTCCTGCATTTCATAGAGAGAGAGGAAAGAGAGATGCAATCCGGCAGCCACTGAGGAAAACCCCGAAAAAAAGAAAGACGAGGGCAAATCCGGTGCCTTTTGCGTGAGGAGAAAACTAATGACAAAAACGGGAAGCGGTTCCTTCCTCTCCCCTGGTGGGGGGGAAGGAAAAGGCGCCGTCCGATAAGGGCTGGAATGGGGGAGGGGACGCGCAAACCCTCCCCGGCTTGCAATTCACACCGTATGGGAAAGATCCATAGCGAAAAAAAAGGAATAAGAACCCGCTTAAAAAAATTGACATCTAAATAGAATAAAACTAGGAAAAGGGAAGATGGAAAATATCACTTGTCCCCGGGGTTTTTGTGTGTGGGGGGGTGTGGGGGGGGGGGGGGGAGGATCATCATCCACGAAAGATCAGAAAAAACTAACATCTTCTTCCTCGTCCAGGGAAAAAAAAGGAGAAAAGAGCGAAAAAAAAGGAGGCCTAGCAAAAAAAGGGGAGACAGAAAAGAGCACGGTACTGCATTTCTACGACATAGAAAACCTGCCATTAAGAAAAAAGGGGAACGATACCGCAGGACCAACTGGAAGAATTCGGAAGAAAAAGGGACCAACAGCCGCGCTCTCGCGAAAAACGCAACTACGATACGGAAGAGGGAAAAGCAACAAAGCCATCTACTTACTCAGAAAATAGAGAAAGACCCATCTTTTCACGTCCGTCCCAAGGTCGAGGGTGCCTAGCGGAAAAAAAACGCATCTTCCTTCAGGACGGAAAAAAACAAGGTGCGGAAGAGAGAAGACATAACCTCAGGGTTACCCAGGAAGGGCAAACGAAAAAAAAGAAATCACCCCGCGCCCTTGGCCTTACATGGAGGGCAGTCCAGGAAAGAAACGGTCGTGTTGCGTGGAAAACATGGCACTGTTCGACACGGAAACTGCCTCTCTTAGAAGGGTGGGGGGGGACCACAACAAAAAGTCAAATAACGACCAATATCCAAGCCTCTGGATCAACGGGCTTCCCCTTAGGGAATCGGGGTGGACGAAGACAATTTGCCGCAGGCAGGAAGAGAAAATTTCAAAAAAGAACAAGGGGACTCCTTCGAAAAAAGAAAACCACCTTCCCTCCCCTAAGGGGGGAAAAAAACGGAGCACAATGTGGCCAACTGGGGGGAAAAAAGCCCGGCAACGTAAGCGGAGAGATTTCGCTTCCGGAAAAAAAAAGAAATTACATCAAGCAACAGAGGTGTAATCGCGTTTTCAGCAGCTACAGGGGAAGCTCCTCTTGACTGCCCAAAAAGACGAGAATTGCTACAAACAAGCAAGGCATCTTTCAGACAAAGGCGGTTTTGGGGGGAAAAAACACACAAAAAGACCACGAGAAAAGGGGGGAGCTAACTTGAGGAAAAAAAAAGCTCTGGGGAACCCAAAAACCGGTTCTCTTCCCAGGGGGGAAGGGGCTTTGGCCCCCTTCCTCAAAAGAGGGATTCCACTGTCGAGAGGCGGAGGGAGTCCGAAAAAAAAAAGGACGCCATTAACTCAACCAATTTGAGGAAAGACCTATAGCATCTAAAAAAGAGGGCCGAGGAGCCAGTCGCAACTCTCTTTCGTACAAAGAAGGAGGGGATACTCCTACTCTTGTCATTTGGAAAGGGGAGAAGGAGAAAGAAAGGTTGACCTCAACGAAAAACACGAAAAAAAAAAAAGAACCGCGCCCCCGTTCATGACGAATGTTCTAAGGAAGGGGGAGTCAACTAACCTATTTCCCAGAAAAGGGAAAAAAAGACGTCTCGTCGTAAAGATATTCAAAAAAAAAAAAAACGCTCGCTCTATTACGGTGCAAAAAGGGAAAGAAAAAAAGGAAGAGGCTCCTTCACCGGAGAGAAAGGGGAAAAAGGAAAAAAAGAAACGATACGACCCTGGGGCTTTTAGTGAAATGAAAGGAAAAAGGGGGAAAAGGTTTGGCACCGAGATGCCGATGCATTTCTATATCGCAACCATCTAGAAACACTAGATTAGGAAGGGAAGGAGGCATCTTCGGCACATTCTAGGCGGCCGCCAAAAGTGGAGGACTCATTGAAACTGCCGGATCAAAAGCTACTGGTTTCATCGGTGATGTCTATCCTGAGGGGGGGAAGAAAAGAAAATAGTGGGGATCTTTACCGAAAAAGGGGCGAAAAAAAGAGGCGATTAATTTCTGCGATCGAGAGAGGGAGGGGATTTTTCTCCCTTTTTCCTGGGAAGAAGGGGAAGGAGAGGGAGAAAACCAGTCAGGAAGACGAGGGGGATAAGAGGTGAAAACCATGCCTGGCTTGAAGGTATAGAACACAGTGCAAAGAGCAAGTTGCCGGATTTGTCGAAAAAAAAAAGAAGGAATGTCCGCGGAGAGAAGGAATCTCGAGGGGAATGGTTGGCTTTCCTTGGCGGCCACAAGTGAATTACGCATCAAAGGGGGGAAAAACGGCAGGCCGAAGTTGGGCAGGGCGAGAGAAAGGAAGGGAGCGCGAGATGATTTCGCAGTGGGGAAGAAAAAAAAAAAGGGAGAGAGTCTAATCCTTCGTGAAAGCTGTGAAAGATCTTTAGTAGGAGAAGCCAGGGGAGAGGGAACGCGGAAACCTGAACCAAGGGCTGTAGCCTTCTTACCACTCGTACCGTGGGGATGGAGTCGAGAATGTCGGTCAGGAAAGAAAAAGACGAAAGAAAAAGAAAAAACCCCCAAACAAAAAAAAACCCCCACACAAAAAGGGAAAGGCGAAAAAAAAGGTCCTCTTCCTTGTGAAGGAAGGGGGGGGAAGCTTTTCTCATGGAGGAAAAAGGGGGAGGGAAAAGTGGTTTTCTCTAAGGTGAAAAAGGAGTCAAGGAGAAGAGGCCGCGCTGTTCAAAGTGAGGGGAAAAAAAAGGAAAAAACCCTACGAAGGAAGGGGGGCCGTCCCCAGCGGGTTTGAGGTAAAGAGGGGGGGGTAAATCTGATCCAAACTTGGAAAAAAAGTGGCATCAGAAAAGGAAAAAAAAAAGTCTTCCAGCATGTCGCCTGGGCCATCCATGAGGAAGGAAGTTGGTGTATATTCCGAATGCCGGTGAAAAAAATGGTTGGGAAAATGGTTATCTCTAGCATCTTTTTGGGGAAAGAAAGGGCACGGAATGAAAGGAAGATGACGTAACGATGGAAGGGAAGAGGAAAAGAAAGGGGAAGCGATATTACCTATTTAAAGTAGATGAGGGGAGGGGATGGCTTCCTTATCTGCGGGGGAAAGGGACAAGAGAACGAGTATTGGGGAGTGTTCGGGGAGAAGGAAGAAGCGTCAATGTCTCATTTTTCAAAACGCTGGCCTGGGTTTCGCCTATGTCTCTGAAAGAGAGGAGGGAGGATAACATTGGTGGTGGAGGGAAGGCCGAATGGAAGAGGGAACGCAAAGATGGGACTGCCTCTTCCAGACATGGGGGGGAAGGGCGATCTCTCTTCCTTTGGGGGGGAGGAAGACATGATATGTACGGAATTCTGAAAAAAAAGGGGGGAGGAATTGGTCGATGGGAGGGGGAAGGGGCGTATTCAGCTCATTCCTTCTTCAGGGAAAAAAGGAAGGACTTGAAAGGTTGCGGTCCAAAGGATTGAAATCAGGGGGGGAGGGGAGGGTTGGCCGCCGAATAAATGCAATCTACGGCGACGTGAGAAAAAGGAGTCCCTCTATTCATTAACCTATGTCGGGGAAAAAAAAAGTGTGGCATAGTTTGAGAACCTCAAAAAGGGATGAAAGAAGAAAGGTGTGCTCAGCTCTTGAATAGAAGGGGGGGAAGGGGGGGGGGGGGGAAAAACTTTTCTTCCTTGGGAAAGAGGAAAAACGGGGGAGGGGAAAAAGAATAGAGAAGCAAAATCACAGAAAAGGAAATTCTATTCCGCGCTGAGCAACCGGTGTGACGGAGAAAGGTGCCTTTTTCGTTCTCTCCCACTAGGGAAAGAAAAAAGGGATGCCGCATCTGTTCCGGCCGACTGAGTAACGATGGAAAAAAAGGAAAGTACTTCGCGGCAAATCCGCTATTTTGGACGCGCCAAAAAAGGAAAGTGATTGTCCCCGCCCTTCTCCATGCCAAAAAAAAAGGAGCCGGCCTGACGTAAAAAAAAGGAAAAAAAAGGGGAAAAACAGCGCAATCTCCATCGAATAAGAACTAGGAGGGGGAGAACCGCAATTTAAAATATCACTGGCCCTGCCGTAATCATAAGGAAAGGAAAAAAAAGGGGGAGAAAAGAGTCTTCGAAGGCCAAAAAGGGGCGTATTATAGGAAAAAAAAAAAATGTATACAGTCAAACTTTCTCGCCGTCTGCAGGGAGACGGAAAAGAGGAAAAGAAAGGGAAACTTCGCCCATTGCACCGCTCTCCGGACAAGAAAAAAAAAAAGGGAAACAAAAAAAACGCAAGAGAGGGAGCCAAGCGAAACAAAGAAGAGGAAGAAGAAAAAAGAAGTGACCCTCCGTCAATTATCTCTTCACCGACAAAGAGGGAAAAAAACTCGTTCTCATCGGCCTCCACCAAAAGGAAGAACAACGCCTTCCAAGTCTGAAAAAGAAAGCTTGCGAAAAAAAAAACAATGTCACCGGCATTGGCCTCTAAAACAGAAAAGGGGAGGGGGGAAAAAATATTCCAGCCTTGACTAACTTAAAAAAGAATGTCTGAAAAGGAGGAACCCAAAACGATGCGGGGAAAGGTGGGGGAAAGTAAAAAAAAGGGAAAGAGCAACCGCCCTGGACGCCCGGATCCAGCCTCTTTAATCACCGACTGGGGGCAGAAAAAGAAAAAAAATTTGCCCATGCCGTCCTCTATTGCAAAAAAGGAAAAAAAGGAAGAGAAACAACGCCGCAACGAAGGGAAATCTGAAGTCTTAAAAAAGGTGTACGACAAATGAAAAAGGAAGGGGCGGATTTTCTCTGCCGGCTCGAAGGAAAAAAAAAAAAAACACCATCTCCAATCTCAAAGACAGCACTACTCAGAGGGAACGACGAGGAGGAACTCCGGTTCCTCCTTCCATGGCTACCAGCGAAAAAGAGAAAAACAACGCCGAGAATGCTGAAGGGTTACGGAAGGGAAAAGAGAGAGCGCGCCCGAGGCGCCCCCGTTTCTAGTCACAGAAAGAAAAAAAAAAAGGGGGAAAGGATTCAACATTTCCGTCTTCTCTGGGGAAAAAAAGAGGGGTGGGGACCCAGGAAGCAAAAACATTAAGGAGGGGGTACAAAAGAAGCTCTCCCTAGTCACAGAAAAAGAAAGAGCGTCTACCAATCCGCAAAAAAGGGATCAGACGCGGGGCAGTGAACGTCTAACTTCAAGAGAGGGGGTTGGGAAAAGAAGGAAAAGAACAACGCCCCGGCAGAACGCCTGTTCGGCCCAGTAGAAGAAAGCCCCTCAACCATTTAGAAAAAGAAAACAGAGATCAGATCGGCAGCAATATTCAAAGCCCAAGAGGGGTGTCAAAGGGGAGGAGAGGGGGAAAAAGACTGACTTGCCTTCGATTTGCGCCTGCAAAAGAGAAAAGAAAGAGAGCCAGAGTCGGTGATGACGGCCGGTAAGAAAAAGGGGTTGGGAACATGGGAGGGGAAAGGAATAGAGCAGCCCTCTCTCTCAACACCCCACTTCATGGGAAAAGGATAAGATGGGAGAAGGGAGGCGAAACACGTCGCCGCCAATTTCGGCAAACAGTGTGACAGCAGTGGAAGAAAAAAAGATGTCTTCTCCTGGTTTTTGAAGAGGAAAAGCGCCAAGAGAAGGCAAACACCAGGCTGGGGAACGTAAGAGAAAAAAAAGGGGGAATGAAATGCTGCGATCTTCTCGAGAACTATTGGTAAGGAGGAAAAGAAAAGTTTCGTTGCTCCATTAACCTACTTTAATCAAAGGAAAGAAAAAAGGGGGCGCAGGGATGGAAGGTGGAACTAAGTGCATGGCGGGAAAGCTAGAGACAACGAGCACTTTCCGGATGTGGGGGTGCAAAAGGGAGGTGCTCTGACTATCATGGAGAGCTGATGATAGGGGAATTTGCGTCCGGCGAAAAAGAAGGACCAAATCCACCGCTCCGCCGAATGTTAGAGAGAAATCTTTTCCAGCCTGGCGCCTGGGAAGAAAAGGAGGGAAGATAGGGCGCGTTGCAAAAGGGGAACCCAGGAAGGGGGGGGGGCCATGGCAAAATCTCGGCGGTTTGGGGGGGAAAAGCGCTTTCTGAAAGAAAAGGAAGTTGTAGCAATGATGAGGGAAAAACGGTGGGAGGGGGAAGCCCGAAAACCCTGAACCCGCGTTAGGGGTAGCTTTTACTCAAAGAGAGAGGTGATTTTGTATGAAAAAAAAAAAAGGGAGCGCAAATCCTCCCATAGCAAAAAAGGGAAAAACGTAATCTGCCATTTTTAAGGCGGGGAAAAAAAGAGGGCCGGGGGAAAGGGGGGGGGAGAGGATATCAAGGCCAGGAGCGGCCTGGGCAAAATTGCGGGCTACAGAAGGAAAAAAAGCCGTCGTTGATCCCGATTCTTTTATACTGGGGGGGGAAGAAAAAAAAAAGGGGGGGGAAGAGGGCGGGGGGAGTGGGTGTAAAGGGACCAAACTGGGAAAAAAATCCTCCGGTTCGACAAGTGCCAGGCCAGGAAGGGCAGCAGGCCTCTT
>Ga0179593_1810619_pt1 | contig 10309 bp, 14 predicted proteins | sample CZODoug2_1_08_16_FD_185931 | JGI IMG/M metagenome (GOLD analysis project Ga0179593, IMG submission 185931) | Vadose zone soil fungal communities from Angelo Coast Range Reserve, California, USA - CZODoug2_1_08_16fungal (PacBio error correction) | ecosystem: Environmental > Terrestrial > Soil >...
AAAAAGGTAATAAATTCAGCTCTTATCACCAATGGTGGGCGGAACCAGGGAGAAAGGGGACTAAAAGACATCAGATAAAACTGCTTAAAAACTCGGTCATCTCCTAAGACGCTCTCCAGAGAAGTAGCAATGTAAGGAAAAGATTAAGAAGGCATGCTAAGATCGGATCCAGATCTGGTCAATCCTAAAGAGTATCGGCCAGGAAGCGAAGACGGCGGGGGAACCGAAGGGGGATGAAAAAAAGTGAAAGATGAAGCTAGGGGGAGATTAACTGTCAATGGGAAATCTGGGGCAATTTGAGAGGCAACCTTTTAAAGAAGAAAAGCGGCCCAGTTCAACTAATAAAAACAGGTCCAAGAAAGGCGGCTACCTTGGGGCGATCAAAAAAGAGCAAATCACCTCGAAAGGGGGGAAAGTTAAGGAAATGCGAAGGAAAACTCTCCCCATAGGATGAACACGTCAGCAAGAAAGGAATGTACTAGGGAGGGAAGAGCCTCCAAAACGGTAATCCTCAGAAAAAGTCGTTTGGACAGATTACACGCGGGAAAAACAGTTGGCATCCGGCTGGTAAGACAAATTCTGAAGGCCGCATGCTCTAATAAAAGCGGCCAAAACAGGGGGATTGAAGACGAACTGTCCATCCTCTGCACTGGTGTGTTAAGACAAATTCCACAAGAATCCCATTCAGGATTTGATTCTTGGCAAGAACTGCTCTTGAAAAAGCAACTAGCCGGGACTGGGAAGTGCTAATCAAAAAATTCCAAAAAGGGACCAGAGTTAATCGAGCTTCTTTACATAACGAAAGCATTGAACAAATCTTTTCGATGAGAGGCGGGCGGAGAAAGAGTTCCAGCACGTAATACTATTCAAACGCTTCGTTTCAAAGCCCTTAGGACTTTCTCTCGGATGGCCTGACGGGTTGTCTGGTCCGGCGCACCTCAAGGCTCGAACAAAAAAACTAGGGAACTAATATTTCCCAAAAAGAGCCTAACGCCATCTAGAACTCACCATCGAAAAAATACAAAAACTGCTCCCAGAAGTAAATAAGAACTTATAAAGTAACACGTTTCAGGAAACCGACCAGACCTCCAAAGAGAGGTTCCGAAAAAGTGCTTGGGATGAGGAGTCAGAAGGGTGAAAGAACTTTCCTCAAAAGGGGATGATAAAAAAGCGGCCGGTGGACGATAGATCGGGAAAAAACCACAGCATAACAGAATTCCAATTGGGGGGAAAAGGGAAAAGGCCAACAGAAACTTCCTGTCTCCAACATAAAAAAGAAGCTCGAAGAAAAAGAAAAACCATCAGGGGGAGAAAAAACGAAAAAAAACCTAAGGGGACAAAGCGTAACCAAAAAAGAGAGAAAAACGTTAGAGCCGAAGAGGGAGGGCCGAAAACACCCGCTAAAAGAGGCCCTTCCAGAATAGGTGGGGGGAAGCCAGATTCCTCACCCTCAACTCACGGGATTAGAAAACTGGGCGGTCTCGGGAGAAGGGATCAAAAAGCGGAGAATCGGGGGAGAAATCCCAGACTAAAAGGTTAGTAAGATAAAAAGAGTAAGGGGTTCCACCAGGGGAGCTTAGGAACTTATAATTTAGAAATGGGGGGGTACGTCGGTTTTGAAGGGGGGGGGGAGAATTGAGGCCTGAGAGATTCTGAGGGGAGTCCAGGGGAGGAGAAATAGCTCTATAATGAAATGTCAAAGTTCTGTGAGGGGAAAATTCAGGGTCAGGGGGGGGGTGAAGAAAGTTGAAACGAAGGGTGGGGGAAGGTAATTGGGGAAAAAAGTCTGGAGGGGGGAAGAATGAAGAAGGTCATCATTAGTGTGGTGGAACAAAAAGAGGGCAAGAATAACGGTTGAAAAGTCGCTAGGTTATTTGCTTGAGGAGTGGAACCTTGAAATTCCTACCTGGCATTTACAACAAGAAAAAAAATCAAAAGAGAGCTTCTCGTCGGCGGCACGGATTGGCGAGGGGCCTTCCCGGTAGAATCCTTTCCTGGGTTTGGTGACGGGAGTTTGGGAAAGGGTGAGACTAGAGTGCGGATCGATTAAAGTAGGGAAATAAGGGTTAGGAAAGTTTCGGAAAAACGACTTAACCTAGAGACAAAGCAATTCACTCCGACGGAGGTTAATGGTTTCTAAATCTCCTGCTAAGGAGTCTAAGGGGAGAGTTTCTTCACCGAAATTTCGGGAGACAAGAAAATCGAAGAGAGACTCGGGATCAGAAAAGCGCAGAAAAGACCAATTGGTTGTTCGGATGGTGTGATAAAAGAAAGATTGAGAGGGCTTACAAAACTCAAGTTTCCAATTTTACGTCAATGTTAAACAGGGGGGGGCTTGCAGAAAGGGGTCCGGAGACGTTCGATCCCAAAAGAGGTAGATGGGTATTACTAGTCCGTGAATTGGTTGGAAGTCTACTCATATTTTGTAGAGATCTGGCGGGGCGATGACCAGACGAGGTGAAACGAGGAAAGGACGTGAAAGGATGAGTCCCAATGCCGCCTGGTCAGCTGGGGGCCACGTTCCAGTGTAGTGGGAACGGGGGGAAGACAAAGTAGTGAGGAAATTTAGAAGGGGGGGTTTCCTCGGGGGAAATGGTCACTGGGCAAAATCAACTGAGCTCACGTAGCAAAGGTAAGGGACCTTAAATAAAGAGGCTAGAAGCGGGTTCAAAGGAAGTTCGAATGACTGCCAGAGGGGCTTTGAGGAGTTTCGGTGGGGAGGATCTTAGAATTCTGAAGTGCCGACTAATAGATCGAGGACGAGAGGACCGGCATCGTGGACTAGCTAGTTCCGTAAGGGGGGGAATGAAGAGAATTTTGAAAGAAAAAAGTTCTTCCTAGTCCTCAACCCAGGGATGGGGGGAGGGTGGTCCACACAGGAATCATCTAAGGTCAGGTTCGGTGAGCAAAAAAAGAGGGATCCTGAAAGGGGGTCCGAAGGTTACTTTTTCAACGGAATGGGGGGGGGGGGGATTTTCCACGGTCAAAGTAAGCATGAGGTCCATGACACCTTGAGAAGGAGAAAAACTATTCTGTAAGAAGCAAGCTTCGAACGGACCAGCGAGAGGACCGGAAAAAGAAAAACTATTCCGTGAAGTGAAGAGAGTTTGCCAAGACCGAGAAAAAAAACCCCACTGAGGGTCTGCAAACGGGGTCCTCTGAGAAGCGACCTGTTGGAGTCGTAGGTCTTGAACCCGCGAAGGGGACGAAAAATTTTACATCGTCGAAAGAAATCGCAGAGAGTCAAAGACGGAAGAACCTTCCGCATAAGGTCCCCTCAAGAAGGTGCTCGCGGCGGACTCCCGCAAAGGGAGAAGTCTCAAAAAAAACTCAAATCAAGGGTCCTCCCCGAAAAAAGGTCCCGTGGGGCGTGAAGAAACTGAGGGGAATAATGAATTATTTTGTGCGGCAAAAGAACCAGGGGTAGGGGGTGGACTCGAATAGAAAACGCGAGGAATAGAGTCCAACTTACCACCGAGGGAAGAAAAGATCATCCCTATAAATCTAAAAATAAGCGGGAAGGCCATGGAACGAGTCCTCGCCAGGAGGCGAGTTAACGCGGCCACCGGGAAGGGAAAAATCGACCGGGAGGGTAATAAGGAAAGGGCGAAGCTGGGGGTTCTCGGGAACGTATCGATTGAAAGGACCGTCATACCGCCAAACCGACAGGCGGGACCCACCTCCCGCGAAAACCGGAAAGGAACGTGCCAAGCAAGAAAAAACCTTTCGAATCGCAAACGGAAGGACATTTACCGTTTCTCCGAACCAGCTCACGTAAGCTAACGTCCAAGGAAAGAGTAAAAAAAAAAAGCTTCACGGGGAGCTCCAAAAAAGTACTAAGATCCTGTGAAAAATTACGCGCGCTAAAAAAAAAGGTTTCAGGACCTACATCAGGGGAAAAAAATAAAGAAAAAAGGAAAAAATCCCAGAAGTCGCGGGGGGGGTCTGGGTTGGGGGGGGTGGGGGCCTTGGGCTGGCGGGGTCGTCGTGTGAGAAAATGGGTGGGGGGGGGGGGACGGGGGGGGGCAAAAGTGGCTGGCGGGGGCGTGCGGGGAGAAACGTTTTGGTGTGTTCTCGACGCGTGTCGGTGGAAAAGTGGGTGCGGAAAGAATCTGTGTGCGGGGGCGCGTGTGCAGGGGAAGGTCGCGCGAGGGTGTCGTCGGAGGGGGGAATGTGGGGGAGGGGGGATCTGGTGGGGGGGGGGGGGGGGGGGGGTGGGAGGGTTTGCCTCCCAACCCAAAGTTGGGGTCAAAAGAACTTCCTCGGTGAGAAAGTCCCTGCAACGAAGGGAGTCCCAACGAACTCGGGGTGAATCGTCTGGCGAATTCGAGAAAAAACGACGAAGAGAGGGAAAATGATCGCCTTCAGCATAGTCGCGACGTTGAGGAACTTGGGCTGAGCCTGCAAAAAAGGACGCTACAAAGGGGGATCAAAGAACCCTCACCGAACCCTATAAACCCCTCACTACCCCATCCAAGAGCCATCCAAAAAAAGAACCCATAAAAAGCATAGAACTTTTTCCAATCAAGAACCGAGATACCGCCCAATTCAAACCCGAGGGAAAAAGAAAGGACCTAGGGGGAGAAAAGGGATTAGGGGAACGGACAGTTTCCAGCCGGTTCATTGTTCCAAAGGAGAGTTTCGAAAAATATCTGTTAAAAGGATGCTCAACCCAAAAGGGTCTCATCAAAAATTCAGGCCTGTCCCGCGGCAAAGAGTTGGGCCAAAGCAAAAGGTCAGGGGATCCTCGACGCCTCCGCTAAAAAGTGAGAAAAAAAGGGCCCAGCAGGGCGCGGAACGCACGAAACTCCCCAACCTTGATCAAAAAAGTAGGGCTTGCGAAAGAGATTTACCCACCGAGAGAAAGACGGCTTTAGAAAAGAGTATGGCGAAGGCAAAAGGCCTACGGGGAAAAGTGCCAAACCGTGAAGATACTAAAAATGGAGAAAAGGTTTCGGGAATCCCCAGAAACGAAGAGAGAGGGGAGCTCTAGCGGACAAAGAGGGGCTCGCTGACGGATGGCCTTCGCCAGCAGGCTCCATGGGGCAGGGTGGGGGTGAAATTTATGGGGGTTTTAAACTTGAAAATACGCAGTACGCTTGCAGGAAAAAGGGGGGCGCGAAATCAAAAGAACAAGTCGATGCAAAGGTTTAGAGGACCGGACTTGCTAGAAGCTCGCTCTGAAAAGTTATCGAAAGGGAGAGCGATATTGGCTTTGAAAAAAAAAACGCGATGGGGCAGTCAGGGGAATCATAAGGCGTCAAATAAGTTTCAAAATCGGATTTCTTTGAATAGTCGGAACCCTGCGGGGGGGGCTGGAGAAAGAACCCCTTCCAAACTGCTCAGATCAAAAGTCGTATAGGGCGTCGGGGAGGGGGGACTTCACCTAAGAGAGGGGGAGGGATAAGCGGGTCTGGGAAAGGGGGGGAAGATAAAAAGAGGATTCTTGAGGGGACTCGTTGAATTTGCAAAAAAGGGTGCGGCAAAGGTCAACCGGAAACTAAGGGGGTTTCGGGGGGGCGTAAACGGTAAAAAAAAGGTTCGAGACTAAGGCGGGGACGGTTTCCGTTTCAGAACGTTGGACCAACCGGGCTTCAGAAGAAAGAGGGAATCAGCTACAGAGAAGGAAGCACTGCTCGTGATTTCACTGGTTGGGTGGTCGCGGTTTCATGGAGAAGAAAATGGGGGCACCTAGAAAGCTCACAGGTGCCCATGGGCGGATTCGTTTGGGGGGGGTGTCCGGGGATGTGCGGCTTCCAGGGGGGAGCTTGCAAAGGGAGAGGAATGCAAGAACTCGGGGGTGATGCGGCTGTGAAGTGTGAGCAGTTGGGAGGGGGAGGAGCGTTGGGGAAAGAAGTATCTGACGGGAATGGGGCGCATTAACGATGGGAAGGATTCCGTCGGGGTGTCGGCTAGATATGGGCTTATGCCCACGGGATTGGGATGGATTCTGTGGGCTAGGGGAGAAAGGGGTCTCATAAGGGAAGGGGGGGTTAGCGGTTGGCAGGGGCAGAGGTACCGCGAATTGAAAAGGGATTTTGATCGGGGCAAGAACCGTAAACGGGGGAGGAGAAACCCCTTGGAGGAGGAAGGAACTTTATACTGAAAAAAGCATCAGAAACAAATTTGGCAGATTCCTCGAATCTGGGATTGAAAAAAGGCTTTGAGGGTCCGGCTAGCCTTTCAAGGGGGGAAGTATTCTATTGGGAAAAGGGGAAGGGGGATTCAGGTGAGGATTACGAGCTGGGAAGGAGATTTATGGCGTTGCAGAAGGGACATTGGGAAAATGAGCTTGGAGTCTGAAGGAAACCTTATAGTGGGGGGGAAAGAAGCATATCAGAAGTCTACATTAGTAACCTGGGAAGGCCGCAGGGTGTTGATAAGATAGAGGGGGGGTTTAAAAATTGGAAAAGAATTTGGAGGGAAACACTGGGGGGAGGTTCGCGAAGGCCGGGGGGACCATGAAAAGGTCGGATGGGAGTTTTACGGGAAAAAAAAAACGTCACGCGGCGCAATGGGGCGAACTCGAGAAGCAGGAAGTCTGAGGGAGTGTTCGGGTGCTGTTAAGGAAAAATGGGGCACTTGCCATGAAGACTGGCGCTTTGAGAAAAGGCTGTGAGGGCGAGTGAAAGGAGCGCACTAGGAGAAAAGAAGGGTCAAGCGATCCAAAAAAAGGCTCAAGAACGAGAATGCCGGAAGGAAGGTTTGCGCGAGGAAAAAAAGGGTAATAGACAGAAAGAACGGGAGAAAATGGAACTCTCAGAGTTGCCTCGGCAGTGGAAAATGGCGAACGGGGCCGGGGGGGAGGTGACTCCTAAGGATCGCTTGGAGCGTCGCAAGGGTCAGGGCCGCGGCTAGCGCAAAGGGGGAAAAGATCGGCCAAGGAAAAAAACCGGAAAAGACTTCCGGACAGTTGGCAAAACCCTGGGGAAGAAAGATGCAAAGAGTTCTATCGAGGACTAGGGAGATTTTAAAGAGGAACAACCGCCACATGCAATTCCTACTCGATTCCTGGGGGGAACTCGCTCGAGGTGCTTGCCAGTTTGAAAGAGGGAAAAAAGAAATTCAAAAGAGAGAGGTTTGGCAGGAAAAGGGACCAGGTGACGAAACGGACCTGCTCGAGAGCGAAAAAAAAAAGCCGGAAGAGCCGAGGAGAAAGCGCAACAGGGGAGGAAATTCGGAAAAGGGGCAAGTAACTGGCAGAACCAGCAACAGAGGAGGCGAACAGGGGAGAAGGGGAATAGAATCGAATGGAAGAAGGGGCCAGGTTCGGACCATTAAAAAGGGACGTCGAGCAGAGAATGCCCGGAGAATTAACACTTGAAGAACGAAGGAGGCCCCAATCCGAGACTATGCAAATACTGGAGAGGGGGAGCTAAAACCTGAACCGTCTCAAAAAGGTCGGACTGGGAAGGGGGCAAAAGGTCGCACAAACCAGCTCCAAAAGGGAACAACTTAGAAAAAAAGAAAACGGCAACAGGGGGAGAACACGCTTATCGTCCAAGGGAAAGCAAGCTTAAGGGGGGAGGAGTTTAAACAATAGGGAAGTTGAAAGAAAGGGGGAAAAAAATTTGTTTCCACCGAGGGGTCACAGGTCCGCGGAAAAACAGCTAAAGAAAAAGGAGGGGAAGGAAAAAAAGAAAACAACCACCGAGTGGAAGGGACACTAGCCTCGGTCAAATTTTGGGGGAAGGAAGCTACAAGTAATACAGGAGGGCACAGGGGGGATGAAAAAAAGCTTCGCCGGGCAACGGGCATGGGAGAAAAACAATTCCAAAACCAAGGGGAATCGAGTCCTTTAGAAGAGTAGTGGCTTCTTCCGAAGACTCTTCTATAAAGTGAGATAAAAACGTTGAAACGTAAGGAAAAGGATACGAAGTCTCTGGACTCAGTACGATTTTCTAATACATAAAGTTCAGGGGGGGGTATAGGAACTGGCGGGCACCGGAGACTAAACAAACGTTAAAAGGATTGAGCTCCATAACGGAGAGAAGCCCCCATCCCGAAAAAGGAAAAAAAAAGCTCCCCATAAACCTCGTCTATGGTGGCCCTTAAAGGCATAAAAAAGGCGCCGATCCGCAAGAAAGAAAAGAAACGAGGGGTTACGAGGACCAAAAAAGGGCAGGCAGAAGGTTTTCCAACGGTCAAAAAGGGCTTTAGGCAAAAATGTATAGAGAAGGGAAAAATACTGAGTGTTCACAGCAGGGGAAGTAAACGGCGATTGGGCCAAACAAGCGGACTTGAGGGAGCCCAGAAAGAGGCCGCTAAAGGTCTAAAACTAACTCCCCCCAAGTAAACTAAACACCGTGACCTCGGTTCGAGAGCGTCTCTTCAGCAAATCAGGAAGGAAAAGGCTCCTGCCATGTGGGGCCAGCAATCTTAGGATACGTGTAAGAAAGGGGGGAAAAAAGGTCGATTGGGAAAAGGAAGAAACGTCAGAGAAGGAAATTTCATCCGCGGATAAACTCGCCAAAAAAAGGGGAATGACGTAAGGGATGGTCAGGGGGGCCGCTAGAGAAAATGACTCGAATGAGGGGGACTTCGCCATCAAGGGGGGGCGCCTGTGTGCAGGGTGAGAAATTTGGTGGGCCGAAGCCCATGAAGGAGGGAGGATTATCGGTGAAAATATCTTGGAGAGAAGCGTATAATAGAAACTTTTAATATCACTTCCGCTGGGGAGTAGTCTGCAGGGGGAGTTTAAGGAGGCTCGAAGGGAGGGGGATTGTTCGCGAAGAGGAAAAGGAAAATTGGGTGGCCCAAAGAGCTCGTTGCCCTGACTGAACGGGTGGGGGTGCTATAGCAAACAGGTCCGCTCTAGTGTCCTAGCTTACTTGCGGGGTCTTCTGAAAGAGTTGAATCCAACAAAAAAAGCGGCCAGCAGAGAAAGATTGATATATTTCTCTGGTGAAGGGGTTGAATTGAAACTGTGGTTCAGAATAGATCTTCTTTCCTTGAAGGGGAAGAGTCTGTACTGGGAGGTGAGATTCGTGGTGCATCGGAGGCTTTGAGAGATTGGGTAGGGACGAGGGGGGCGCTTCGTCCATCTATCTGTGGGGCTCTACTTGGGATGAAAGGGATTTGTGAAACTGGGGTATTCTCTTCTGAAAGAGGTGACTGTTTACTAGGAGTAAGAAGGGGCCATACGAAGAACCTTCACTACTATTCTTCGTAAAAAATCTAGATTTAAAGGTCTCCGCATGAAAGGGGGAGGAAACGTCTCTGAAAAGGACTTTTTTGTTGATAAAAATTCCTGTCAAATTTAGACTCCTGTCGAAATATTACATTTGGGAAAAAGGCTGCATAGGGGGAGCTCAGTGTTCTTTCCAAAAAAAAGATGAAATGAGAACCTCAGGGGGGGGATGACAAAGGGGTCCTTCTTGGAGAAAGGAGGCCTTTTTGACGATTGATTGGGAAAGCCTGAATTCACGGGGAAAGGGCTGAGGGGCAAAAGGAACGATTGTGGGGGTCCATAGGACTTCCGCGTGGGGCGCTATAAAATCGGCGTATTCAAGAAAAAGCTTACTGGAAGAATGAGGGGTCCAGGAGGGGAAAAGGACTCAATGTGGAAGGGAACTTAAGGAACAATAAGGGTGCGGTTCGTCGAGGAAAAAACGTAGCCGGGGGATATTGTGAACACTGGGGAACTCCGGAGAGGAACGTTGGTCCTATCCGGGGGGGACTCGGACGGAAAAGAGACAAGTAGATCAGGGGTGAACTGGGGACTTGGGGAAAAACGATGGTAAAAAAATTGGTAACGGCGCAACTTCAAATTCCGGCAAGGGTCTGTCCCGAGCGTCTTGGAGGGCAGCGAGGGCTGCTGCAGAGGGATTGAGCTTGCCGATAGTGCTAAGGCCGAATCTTCTTAGGCATTTGGGAAAAAAGGATCGAAGAGGGGTATTAACCTTTTGGAGAAGGCCGGGACAAAACATAGGGGGGGGATAGAAGTTGACTTCAGGGGGGGGGGGGGGGGGGGGGAGACTTGGGGAAGGTTCATTGCCAAAAAGGAGAAAGGGGGCTCGTGGTGATGGAGGGGAGCCGATGTGGGGGTTTTATTGAAACATTTGAAATTTCGGGTGCGGGAAAGAATTTCACGGAGGCGAGCGCTAGAAGAGGAGAGAGGTTTCGGGAGGTATTTCTAAAGGGCTTTGCGAGTGTCAAGGGGCCAGGGACGGAAAGCTCTGGCAGAAGGGATAGGGAAAAGAAAATGTCGCAATAGGCGAGAGAAAAATTCAAATCGATCCGTGTAGACGCCGGCTCACGGGGGAGCCAGTAACGCGAAGGGAATGCTCTTTGGGGTCTGACAACGGTG
>Ga0179593_1297484_pt1 | contig 10308 bp, 13 predicted proteins | sample CZODoug2_1_08_16_FD_185931 | JGI IMG/M metagenome (GOLD analysis project Ga0179593, IMG submission 185931) | Vadose zone soil fungal communities from Angelo Coast Range Reserve, California, USA - CZODoug2_1_08_16fungal (PacBio error correction) | ecosystem: Environmental > Terrestrial > Soil >...
TAAAAACTAAAAATCGGAAGACGTTGTTGGGTGAAAAAAGAAGGGGTCAGCACCCCAAACGATGGCAAAGTGGGGAAAAAAAGAGAGAAAGCAGGGGTCGGGATCGGGGAAGGGAGCGATTACTCAGAATTTAGAAAAAATTTTAACGGCTCGCTTATCAAGGAGCCCGGCGAAACGACGGAAAAGGAGTAGACGGGAGGAAAAAGAGTTTTGTCCAGGAAAAAAAAGAAAAGGACGGGGCAATGATCGTCCGACATCTAAACATTCTAAACCTCAAAGTTTCGGCGCCGATGGGGGAAAGGTGTTCGGTAACACGAAAAGACGCTTTGGCTTGCCTCAGGATGAGGAGGGGAAGGGACGCACGCGATACGACGCCCTAAAATGATTCAACGTCAAATGCCAGTCAACAGGGTTGTCTTTTCACAAAAAAAAGGCCGCCCGCGTTCGACGAGTCAATTGCAAACGCGCGGCACATACGCCTCTAAAAAAAGCGGAAAAAAGGAAGAGGAGTTCCTCCTGCGGACCGGTAAAAAAAAAGAAGAGGGGGCGGTTGATCACGCTCAAAAGGTGGCAATCGCCGAGAGGTTATTCACAGTCCCGATTTCGGCGTTCGCGCCCCGTGGGGGTGACGGGGGCAAGCATCAAAGTGGGGAGGTCGAACGGGAGGATAGGTTGAACAACGAAGTGAATGAGCGGCACAAAAGCGGTAAAAAGTTCGAGGAGTGACCAGCTCGTTATTGCATTTCTTGCGAGGAAAAAACAAAAATCCACGGGTATGGAAGGTGCAAGGCGGGACAATAGGCCAACGAACGCAGGAGGGTTAGAGCACATTGTCAAAGGAAAATCAGCATTCAAATCCGAGAAGCAGTACGTAGGAGGTAGCAAGTAGGAACGTGACGCAAAGGAACGATAGCTGCGCGAGGACGGGGGGAGTCGGCGGGCGATCTACGCCGAAAAAGTCCATGATTCCGCAGGGGAGAATGACAGGGAACTCAAACTAAAAAAAGGAATGGTGTAAGAGAATGTCCAGATTTCTCAAGGGGCAGTGAAGTTCGCTCAACCACCGAACATGCGCAGTATCTTGGGTAATTTGCCGGCAACTGGGAAAAACAGGGCTCGCAAAGCACTCTTGGGCGCGTGTTGGGCCAGGGGGGGAAAAGAATGCAAAGGAGAGGGGGGGGAATTAGCAGTTTGCCGGCACAGACCTCAATATCATTGATCTAAAGCGAAGCGAAATAGGAAACATTTGGGTCGTTTCAAGGACATCGGCGCAAGGCAAGAAAAACCGGGGAGATCATTGGAAATTTAAGGTGTCAGGGACGTCCTGCTGGGAGGAATACAGCTTGCCAGAAACTTGAAAATAAGAACAAGCAACGCACCGAGAGGGACGCGCAGAATGGTGACCTGACCGCAGCAAACTCACTGCAAAGGGAATCCTTCAAGGAACGCGAATGTTTCACAGAAGGGAAGGACGTCAGTGAGCCGTAAAGATTCGAAACTTAAGCCAGGTTAGGTCAAGTTTGAAAAAAAAAAAGACCTTAGATACGGGGCGACGGGGGGTCAAAGAGGATTTGCAACAAGACTTTTGGGGGGTCATCAAAAAAACTGCCAGTTGACTGGGGGAAGATCGGCGTGAAAAAAGGAGGGGGAAGGCTTGCACAAGACAGAGCACTCGTACCGCTCACCAAACGTGGGCCGGTCGCTGCAGGAGGACTTGTGCAAGCGCCATTGTACAGATACACGTTATTCTTAACAATGAAAAAGGGTTAAACAAGCCGAAGGGGGCAGTCCTCAACTAATTCCACCAAACGGATCGATCAGGGACGTGAACCGGTCATGAAAAAGGGAAGAAAAGGGGGACGAAAACGGGAAATGCCAGTCAAACACTGAGGAAAGGAGAAAGGGCAGTTTGGGGAAGAGAGGGCAAAAGTTTAGTGACGGCTTTAACGCGCCAAAACAGGGTTGAGTGACGGTTTCGGGAAAATGAAGGATGATCGAGCAACGAGACGGTAAACCGAAAAAGAGCATGGATCAGGGGAGAGGACAACGTGAGCAAATGAAAAGAGATGAAAGCAAATCGCAGACAGGGTCAAAACAATTGTTCGGAAAGAAAGAGGCCCACAACCGAAAGGACGATGAAGAAATGGAAAGCCCCTACTATCTCGACCTGCATCTTTGGGAAAAAAACTGGAAAGCTAACCAAAAGGGATCCTCTCTACAAGAAAAAAAAAAACAAAGGAGTGATGAAAAAAGGAAAAGAAAGTTGGGGGCCGCGCTCCCACGCGCGGAAAAGCGAAGGGTAAACGCGCGAGTATGGGGAGGGAAAACCCAGTTGGAGACGTTGACAATGTGAGCAGTTCTGGAAGGATTGAACTATCTTTTTACCGATTCGATGTTGATCTCACCGTGATGGAAGAGCGATCAGGGGCGGGGAAACGAGCAAAAGATCTTGTGGGAGGTGGGTCCTGGCTATTTTTAGAGGACAGAATCGGGGAAAAAACAACTCGGAGCAAACGAAAATTTTTTCAGCTTGCCGATCCCTCAAAGAATGTGACCCCAATCTTAGACGTAAACCCTGGAAGGAGAACAAAGAAGGGAAGATTCGGAGCTCGAGGAAATGCTTGAACCTTGAAAAGAAAAGAACGGTCTCCGTGTCGATTTAAATTCTCGGGGAGTGAATCCTAAAACCCGAGAACTCGCTAGGGTTCAACCAAGAGGGGCCCGTACAAGGGTTACATCCACGTGAGGGGCGTCCAATGGCGGGAAAAAGTCTCTCCGAAATGACACACCGATGTTTCAGGGGCGTGTTCGACGGATGGGGGGTGACCCTCTGGTCAATAAGGCACGCGGTGGTTTTGAGACGCCGATCGGGGAATCCAAATCTCGCCGCAAGACTGGGGGCACAAAGTCATGGGAAGGCCGAGTGAAAACAGGCCTCCTTAACTACGGGCGAAAATCACCTGCGCGGAAATGGTTTTGCGCCTTAAATGGCAACTGAATAAGGGAGAGAAGGGTCCATTGTAGGCGAAGTACTGCTCGAATACGCCCGTAAAGTGTTCGGTAAGGGGTAAACCAGTGGCGAGGCAAGCAGAGGTCGGGATGGCCTGGGCTCACTCAGTCCTAAGGGAATGGAAAGAAAGGTGCACAGGAGGGAAAAGAACCACATATCAACTGCAGTATCGAAGGGTCCGTTCTTCCGCGCCTATTCTAATAAAAAAGGGGGCGATGCGCTTGACGGCCGAATAGATTAGGATAATTCAACGAGGGGGGAAAGCAGACACCGAATTAAAATTAGATCCATTCGGTTGCAAGGGGAACCCCCGCCCGCAACCAAAAGGGGGATGGCGGCTAGAATCTGGAAAGGGTGACCGTAAAATGAAAGTAGCCCTACCCCTGGTCGTGGGATGACGACGGATGCAAATGGGTAATCAGCCATTAAGAATGAACCAGTTACGCGAGGGCGTTTGGAGCGTCATTGGTGCAGGAGACAGAGGCTTCATCAGTGTGGAGAGTAGAGCGCGCGATGCAAAGAATGCAGCAAATCGAAAAAGAGAGGGTTAAGGTCAAAGGGGGGGGAAAAGATCGGATAGCATGAAATATTTCGGAAGCAGGGGGATCAGGAAATCTAATGGGAGGGAAAAAATGTTGGCCAGAGGGGAAAAACGCGCCGTTGAGACGCAGGAAGATGGAAGAAGAAAATGAAGAGCCCTGGCGGGGGGGGGGGGTTGAGAAAGTAAGGGAAAACCGATCTTTTCCCAACCCCGAGCAGGTTGTAAAACCGCGTTTGCCGAGTGGAAAAAAACTGTCGAGGAACACTTCGAGAAAAGAAAAAGTGTCGGAGGCGGCGTGACCGTCAACGAACGGGCACTCACAATTCACGCAAGTAAACTGTTCGCCGAGAAAAAAATGCGGGGGGCGATTGAGAAAGGAACTTTGTGGAGCGTGATCCGCAGAAAATAAGAACGAATTACATCAAAATGCCGGCAGATTTTAACTGTCGCGTGTAGAGTAGGATGTTTTGACACTACGCAGCTGGGGGACTACGAGGCGAATAAGAGAAGGCCTTAAGCGGATTGGACCAAAACCAGTCGAGTAATGGGGTAACATTGCAGAATGTAGAATTACGCTCGGGAGAACCAAATAAGAATCAGCTGCCGACAGGGAGGAGAGGGTACCGATAAACACGGCGCAAGAAGTGAGACCCTGCGGTGGTGATGATGGACTCTCAAGAAGGATGAACAAAGGACCAAAAAAACACAAGGCTACGCCTTTCTGTAAAAAAACTAGGCGGTAGGGAGATCGCGCAACGGGGGACGTGAAGGGGGTTTAATAGAGGGAGAAGAAAAAGTCTGAGGAATGTTGGAACGGCGAGTAGGGAAAACGGATCGGATCTCTCAAAGAGAGGAGGGGAGAGCGAGGGGGGAAAACCAACCAAAAGTTAGGGGGGGAAGGTATGTGGCAAAAAGCTTCAGATTTGGGGGATCGCAACAAAAACAAAAAAGATTAGAAAGAGATTTGACAATCTGAAGACATTTTTTTGGTTGACAAGGGGGTCGACACCCAAAAGGGGACTGTGGGTTAAAGGGGGAGGCCGAAGACGCATAAAGGAGAGAAAATAGAAGAGAAGAGTTCAATTCGACAGAACAGGGGGAGAGCGCTTAAATGAAATGTCGCTGATCAAGACGGGGAGGAGGCCAGAATATTGAAAACGTTGGGTGAAAAAGGGGACGCAGAGGAAGGGCGCGGTGGTCCTCTTCTTGCGTGAAACTCAAAAAAAGGGAGAGGTCAAGACGATGGGGGAAGGCAGGTAAAAACTCATCGATGTGATCACGGATTTTATGACTTGCAGAAACCGTCTTAAGGAACCGAATGTTCCAACGTAAACTGCCCAAAATTGGGCGGTAAAAGAAGACAGAAGGCACTGCCCGCGTAACGCAGAGAGTGAATCTAGAAGGGACAACACATCCGCCCGCGACAAAGAGGAAAGGAGAGGGGGGGGGGGGGGGGGGGGGGGGGGGGGGGGGGGGGGGGGGGGGAGGAGGCATTTCGCAGGGAGGTGAATTGCGTCGATGTATCGTTGAAATCACTCTCAACAGGAGGGAAATAGATGTTTTAAAGAAGGAAACTGTGGGAGAGGGGGCAACTTTGTTGCAAGTTAACGCCGAGAAGGTAGAAGACTAAACGGTCGGTCGAAGTGTAATCGAGCTAGCAGTCATGTTGGGGAACAGGAGGCAAACGCGGGTTAAACATGCGAATAATGTTTAAAAACGGTGACATGGTCTTGAGAATGAAACCACAAACGGAAGGGGAGGGAATGGGGATTTTGACCCGGCCATCTTCAACGAAAGAAGCGAATTTGAGATGAAACACTGGGAGAAAAGCCATCAGATGAAAGAAGCAAAAGAAGAAGGAAGTAATGAATCTGACGAAGATGAGGCTAATAAAAAAAAATGTCGACTATTTGAAGAGCTGAAGCGGGGCCGGGATCTATCGGGAGAAAAGAAGGCAATGTTAACGCAAGTCGACAATGACAAAATGAAGACTCAAACAGAAAAGATAAGGGTCCGATCTCATTACAATATTTCAAGGAAAAGACGTAGCTCCACCGAACAGGGCGGCAGGACGAAACTGGAAGGGAAGGAAAACGGGGGAAACTTCAAAACGCCGAAAAGCAAACCGTTGGTCTCGCGGGGGGGGTCAGGGCAACCAGAATGCCTGTCAGAAGGGGGGTCAAAGTTCATAGGGGAAGCCGCGAATTCAGACATAGGAAGGAGCAACGGGGGTCAAACACTGGAATTATTCAGACATCAGGGAGAAGGAAAAGAACTCCCGCAGTGATATGGGAATTAATGTTTTGGTCGGTCCCGGAAGATTGAAAAAAAAGGTGCAACGAACCTTCGAGAGAAATAAGAAAAGCACGAAGCAGAGATTCCGCGCTCATGGGGGCTGTACAAAGGCTAAAGAGGGGAGAAAAGAGATTCGCGAACTTGATAGGGTACTAAGAAGGCAAATTTGGGACTTGGAAAAAAAACTGAAATGCTCATGTCTGTCTGGGGACAGGCCCCGGCGAATTAAAGAGATGTTTGGAAGATGGGTTGCACAAAAAAATTTTTGCAAAACATCAAAAAAGAACGGCGTAACGGCGGTCGGACCGACGGGCGAAGAAAAAAACACCTCGGGCAAACTTTGCAAACTGAAACATCGAACATGAAAGAGGGGGGGGAACATCACAAGAGGGGATTGGTGGCCGTTCAACGAGTTCATCGCCAAACTTTTTATAGGTACATCATTCGGAAAAGGACCAGTCGCATGAGGGGGGAAACGGAAGGTAAAAAAGCGACGAGGTCCGATTCTAAAAAAAATATGTAAATCGCCAAAAGGCTAGAGAAAGGAAGGTCACCTTTATTGTTCAAGGGGAAGCATGGAACTCTGGTTCAAAAAAAACGATTTGGGAGAACTGCGAAGGGGAAGAAAAAAGATGGGAGAAGCAAATGGGCAAAGTCGTTGGGTACTGCCGGGTAAAGCAAAATGAGTGGCCGGGGGGGGGAGGAAGAGGAATGATCAGAAACAGATATCGAAAAATAAACAAAATAGAGGGGTGCTTGAAGATAAAGGCCACGGAGGAAAGAGGGAGAAGAACGACGGGAAAACAGGTAATGGGTGAAATCAAATTTTGCTGACAAGACGCGCCCAAACACCTCGCGCCAATCACGTGACCGAAAATGGGACCGAAAGAAACTCGCGAGACCAGGAAGCGTTTTCCCGCGGTGGAAGGGAGACGACCAAAATTCTATCTCTCGAAAAAAAAGGGATATTAAAAAAGAATAGGTGGGGTGAGGGAGTCGTCGCACGTAGAAAAAAAAAAACCTGCAGCGAGGAGGGCGGGGGGAAAATGGGTAGACGCGATTGGGGAGCGCTGTGGTCGTAAAGTTAGGTGGGGGACAGGAAAAAAACTTTGCACGAGGAGGGGGAAGTCGGCGAGTGCTAAGGGGCTACAGGTGAGAGATCATCTGCAGGGAACAACGATCAAGCTCTGTGTTTTCGGGTGAGGGATCAGAAAGGTGGGGGATCTCTAAGAGGGACCGCCAAGGAAAAAAAACTGGTGGGAGTCATGAAGCAGGTAAAACTCAAAGCTTTGCCACATCTTCAGAATCAACGCCTGCGCGTCGCCACTGGGGGTCGAGGGAGGTGCATAGGTGGAACTAGGGAAAGCCTTGCCAGGGAAAGAACGGGGAAAGTAAGTCGATACGAAACGTTGCGAAATGTATTAGAGGGGGAGAATCCCCACCGGAGAGAAGCGTTTCAAACCCGACTTGGACCCGGAAATGCGAATTAATAAAACGGAGTGCATAGCGTGCGCTGGCACCCATGGCCGGATGCCGGAACGTTAACGAGAAGGTCGCAGGTAATTGCTATGGAACGTTGACTCCGAGGGAAAGAACGACAAAGAGGTGGGTTTGAGGAAACCGAGCGTCCGACGCAAGGGGGGGACCAACCAGTGTGGGATGCAACTTTAAAAGGGGGGTGGCAATCATGACAAACAGACGCGCAGTAATCGAAACGGGCGACAAATAAAAAATCGGCATGCAATGTGGCACGCCAGGAAGTAAAACCGCCGCCATTAACGGTGAAAGATGTTGCACAAATGTCGGTCGACAGAGGAATAGGTAAGAATACTCCGGAGGGGGGGAGTAAAGTTAACCTGAGAAAGACTCGCGGGACGTTAGTCTTCAGGGTGTCGAACGGTCGCAAGGTCAATGTCGAAATCTTTCAAGCAGGCGACCGAACCAAGTTAAAGGACCAAAAGAACATGGAAAAGGGGAGGGTATTACGGTCAAAGTGCAATGTCGGGGAATAAAAAAAGGGGAGGGGCTAAGGAGACAAAGGGATGAATGAGATTACTCTTGGGGGGCAAGCATAACAAGCTACTGGGAAAACCAAAAAAAGATCAGTCATTCGGTGGCAAGGAGACACAGGAAGCGACCCTGGGGAAATCAGGGTGCTGTCGAGCACATCGTGGGAACCGGTTGCCGGGGGAAAAAGGTCCAAGTAGCAAGACCCTGTTCAGGGAAGAACTGGGGGAATTGGACAGTAGAGGGGGGGAAAGGGGATCGGAAAACAGTGGTAAAGGTGGGGAAGCGCTGGGAGCTGACAGGGGAAAGATGCAGAGGGGCATGGAAGGGGTGATCGGGCGGCGCATTTCCAGAAGGATGTAAATAGCGGCAAATGACATCGCGGTTTGAACAGGGGGAGGGGGGGGGGGGGGGGTGTCGTCGTAGGAAGAAGGAGGGCATAGACGCATTAATGGCTGGATTGGGAGTAGAATGGAGGAATGGTCAGTCTAATAAGGTTTATCGTCAAAATCGCTGAACGGGTAGGGCTCTGAAAATAGAGTAAAAAAGAGAATTTACACATAGTCAAAGGGTCACGTTGGGGTAGGCAATCGCAATAACAAACACCCGTACACGCGTGGGCCAAGGACCAGAGTGCAAAACAGAGGTGCAGAGGTGCCCCAGGGGAAACGCTATCATCGATAAAAACCTTCGAATCGAACCGTGGCAAAGAAAGAAAAAGGAGGGAACGGAAATGGGCAAAAAGGGAGGACAGAAAATCCAAAAGAAGTTAGAAAGACAATATAGGGCTTTGGGGCACGCATCCTGGGGGACGGGGTATAAACATCGACGGTCAAATGAACAAAGAAACATAGACGGAGAAGAATGTTACTTATCAATTGGGGCGCGGATGGTTCTCGCGCTTTGTAAATGCGAGGACGAGTCTCGGTAAGACAAGCAGGTCAGGTTTAAACGCACATTCGAAACAAAGGGGGCGGGTGATCATTTTGCGAAGTCGTACTGTAAAGGGGTGAGGCGGCCTACCTAAGACTCAATGGCAACCAAAGAAAATGCGGGGTGACAGAGGCAACGAGTACGCATAAGGCTGGGCTAAAGGCGTTGGGGATGTCAGAAAGAGAAGTCTTCCGAAACACCACCAACAACCTCATCTTGAGCATGTCGGACAAAGCGGAGCTTAGAGAAGGGAATCTGTCTCAAATAGGGGGGGAGGTATCGCGCCGAAATAACTGTGGGGAGGTCGGAAGTAACAGGCATCGTCGGATCTTAAGATCTATCACCCAGAAAGGCTTGTCGATGAGGGGAAAACCACAGCAATATTTGTCGGGGGAAGGGGGACAATTTTGGGGGACAAAAACGTGAGGGAAAGATTCGGTAAATCTCGAGAAACACAAAAAGAGGAGGAAAAAGAATATAAGTGGAACAAATCGAAGAGAAGGTGATGTGGTTTGGGAAAGCAAGGACAAGAATCCAACTATGGGTCACGGCGGTTCAAACTCGCTAGGAAGGCCGCCGTAGGACGCGAAATATGCAAGACAAAAGTTACTACGCGGTTCAATCACGACAGCAACGTGCTGTTAGACTTGCGAGCTGGAACAATATTCCCCCGGAGAAGGCACGCGAGCAGCTACGATTAATAACATGGAGTCAAATACGGAAGACACAGTAAAACTGGCTGGGAGCTGGTTTGGGTGGTCTACTGCAGGCAGAAAACATGTCTGGAAGAACTGTACAATTAACGAAAAAGAAGAAGGCGAAGAGTGAACCGATGTTGACAGGTCGTTACAAAACAACGCATGGCGTGGGGGGAAGACTGGATTCGGCGGTCAGCTCACACGCCGGAGGAAACTTGTAGAACTCAGCAAGGAAGGAAACGTCACAGTGCCACCGCCGCGGACAGTGTGGCTTGGACAACAATACGAGGAATGCCAGCCCCGAGTAATATCCTTGAGATAGTTCAAAAGGAAGAGAACTTCTCGGAAGACATGACTCAACAGGAAAGGAATCTTTGGACAGAACGGGGTGACTAAGGTGCTTGCTCACTGTAAGGGGAGAAAAGGGGTATTCGGTTTATCCAAAGAAAAGGTTGGGGCAAAAGCAATCGGCCGGCGGTGTCAACTAACCAGTAACAACTCGGATGGGGTCAGAGGGAGTCAAAGGGGTTGCACAGGGCACGCAAGAAAATAAGGGATTCGAAAAGGTGGGGGTTTGTTGTTTTGTCCTATTTGGAGGAGTGAATCGATCCGAATGAGGGGGGTGACTCCTGAAAAAAAGCGGGTTGCAACCTAGGAGGGGGGCCACGGCTTCATTGGTTAGTGGCATTCATGACCTAGTGATGGAGAAGGATAACCAAAAAGAACACAGGATAATTGAATTGCGGAGGCGTCCTTGGGAAAACGACGAGAAGCAGAGCGTGGACTGAAAAAGAGCTCGACCGATCTTCCAATGGAGCTAGCAT
>Ga0179593_1298663_pt1 | contig 10308 bp, 16 predicted proteins | sample CZODoug2_1_08_16_FD_185931 | JGI IMG/M metagenome (GOLD analysis project Ga0179593, IMG submission 185931) | Vadose zone soil fungal communities from Angelo Coast Range Reserve, California, USA - CZODoug2_1_08_16fungal (PacBio error correction) | ecosystem: Environmental > Terrestrial > Soil >...
AAGGGCAGACAACTTCACCATCGAATTGGAGATGGTCGGCAGGGGGGGTAATGAGGTGTAAGAGATGCATGCCGACGAGAAGTTGTGAGAATTGGGCGGAGAAAAAAAAAGAAGTGGGGAGGGAGCCAAAAGAGGAAAGGCCCGCAATAAAAGCGGAATAAGTTTAAGTATAACGGGGGAAACCAGCAGAAGGCCCCGAAGGGGGAAAGGGGGGAAGGAAATGGCTTTTGGTCGGTTTGAAAAAAAACATCCGAAAAAATAACCAGAGGGACAAACGCCCCGCCGCTGGTGGGGGGGCAGAAGCACTCGGTCAAAGACTCATACCAAACAATCGAAGCGAAAAAGCAGGGAAGGAGGACGGCGAAGGGAAGGAAAGAGTCAGAAGGGGTCATCTTCGCGTATGTATTCGAGGAGGAGACGGCACGGAGGAGAGTTAGGGAAGATGGACTGGAAGGGGCAATATGGGGCCGAAGGCCATCGCGGGGAAGGAAAAGATCCACCGGGAGGGGGGGGGGGTTCGAAAAAAAAGGGCTATAATCAAAGGGGTTTTGTTAACGACGGAAGTATAGCCGGAACAGGGAAGAGATGGAATAAAACCCTATGACTCCAGGAATGCGGTTGGGGAATTAAAAACCAAAAAGAATTGGTCAAAGGAGAGGGGGTGGGGAGGAGGATTGCCAAACAGGAGAAAAAAAACAAATCACCGCCCTTTTAAAAGACAAGGGCCAAGGGGGAAAGATAATGCCTGGCACCAACATAGTGCCGGGACATGGAACTTGAGGGGGGGAAGCAAGCGAACCACGGGGGGGGATTGCCAGGAGAGGGACTCCAGGAAACAAAAAAAAGAGATGCCTTGGGACGGGGTGGGGGGAAAAAGGCCGGGGGGGGAAAGAAGGGTTTCACGAGGAGTCAGCGGTCTTAAGGGGGAATGGATCAGATTGAGGGGACTACGTTCTCACCGTGGAAAAACTAAAAGAAGGTCCCTAGGGAAAAACGGGGGGTACGGGAAAATGAAGGAGGAAGGGGGGGACCATTCGTGAAGAAAAACGCAAAAGGGACCAGGGGGATTCGAAGGTGGTAATACGGCCAGCGATCGATTTGGGGCTCAAAAAAAGGAGGCGACGACGGTTAGCGCGTCCCGAGATCGGTAGGGTGGGGGGAGGGGCGGAAGAAAAGAGCAACGTCGTAAAAAAAAATCACAAGTCGACGCCACTGGCTGGGCAACTCCCGGGAATTAAGGTAAAGGGGGGAAGAAAAAGTTTGGTAAAGAGATCTAAAACTAGGGAAAAAAAGCTGGACAGGTCGCCGGGGCAAAGAAATGGACGTGCTGTGGGTCCAGTAAAAATATCCAGGCTCAGGCAAAGGAACAAGGAAAAAATCGCCTATGCGTGAGGGGGAAAGACTGTGAACGTTTTTTTGTTGGGGAAAGGTGGAGTACCAAAAAAAAAGTTGGGGGGAAAAAAACGCCGCGAATGGAAAGAGGGAACAGTTGGGTTAGTCCCCGATCACAAGAGAAGAAGCGTGCGAAAGGGAAAAAAAGGGGACCCCAAAGTTTGGGGAAACAAACGCGGGGTAAAGATGAAAAAAGAGAATTACAAAAGATTGCAGGGGCGGGAAAGATGAAAGATTTTTGGAAACAAACTAGGTTAAAGTTGTAATAGTGGGGGGGGGGTTGTGGAGGGGGGGTTACTGAAAGGAGGTCAAAAGCGGGGGGGGGGGGGGGGAACAGGAAAGGTAGTAACAAGATCGAGGGGGGGGGGGGGGGGGGGGGAGCGGTGGGTTAAAGGGGACGGCAAGGGCGAACTTGGTAGGCGAAAAGTGTTCAGGGGTGGGGGGGAGGGGGATGGGCCCGGAAAGGAAAAAAAGGGGGGACTGGAGAAAGGCCAGTATACGGAAAGATCAGTTTCTGCATGGGAAAAAAGTAAACTCAAATATGGAAGGAAAAGTTGGGGACATCCTTGGGGGGCTCACACATAGCGAAAAACAGAACCAGAAGTGAGAGGAGCAAAGGTTAGACGCCGGAAGGGGAAACTGGGAGGTAACAGACAGAAAAAAAAAACCAATCAACGTGTCAGGGGGAACAACTAAAACCAATTGAGTATCAAAATCTCTGAAAAAAAACACTTAAGTCTGACGGATAGTGGGGAAGGGGCACCAAGAAGCCCGGTCAGAAAAGGGAAAACAACTCACCAGGCTGTATACATTAAGGGAGGGCAGGGGAGGTAGAGCAGAAAAAAAAGGGGGGGAACGTAACATGTCGAAAGAAAAAACGTGGTTTGTGTAAAAGGGTGAGGGATGAAGAAAAAAAAGGAGAGGAAGAATCGAGGGTAGCCTAGATCAAAAAAAGTACGAGACGCAAAACAAAGAAAGTGGAAAAAGGTGGAAATCGACTAGTCGAAAAACGGTCGAATCTTAAAACTGAATGGGAACCAACTTAAGGTTTTAGCTCAAAAGAAGGAAGGAGGGACCACTCCCACAAAACCGAAAGATTATTGCTGCAGGCGTGTGGCTGGAAAGCTGGATTCAACACAACAAAACGGGGGAGGAGGGAAAAAAAAAGGAGAAAAGGAGAAAACCGCTTTTGCAGCATTAACAGCGAGTGGAAAGGGAAACCGAGTGGCACTGGCGAGGGAGGAAGGTGAAAAAAGGTTTTGGAAAGGGGATCCGTTCAGTGAGAGTTGGGGGGACGACGTGGGGGGGTCAGTCAACCTGGGTGGAACAAAACAGGGGAGGGAAATTGCGGGAACGACTAGGACCAGTATGAAAAGAGTAAAAAATCAGAAGCAGTCTTGAGTGAAAAACCGCCGCGTGTTCAAGCGAAAAGGTAAAAAAAGGCCACAAAAAAAAACCCAAAAAAACTTTCGCTAAAGAACGGGTTACGGGGCCGAGAAAGATCAGAAACCTCCGGGTGAGAAACCTGAGGAAAAAGGGGTGGGAGATGGGAGGCTCATAAAGGAATTCTGAAAAACCGGCCCGTAAAAAAAAAAAAAGTGGAAAACGATCCGTCAGGGCAAGGGGGGGTGTGTTGGGGGGGGTGGGAAAAAGAGAAAAAAAAAGTGGGACCCCCCTGTGGGTTGGTCGGGTTTGCACGGAAAAAACCAGTTAGGCATCCGGGAAACGGGGTACAGGTTACGGTAAAAGATAATACTCAAAAAGGAACTTGTCAAGAAACACGGTCGGCAGGAAGTGGAACCCGCCTCTACCAGGGAACACCAAAGACTGGCCAACATACCGAAGTGGGAAACCCCAAAAAACGCGGCCAATGCAGAAAAGACTTTCGTTGGCTAAGGGTGGGGAAACTCCAGAAAAGGAAAGACTAGTTCCCCAATCACACAAAGCCGTAAATCTGAATCGAGAACAGAGGAATCAAGACCTTAAAAGATCCCTCGACGTAATGCCAGGTGTGGGTTGGGAAAACTAACAGAGATCCACTGTTCACCACAAAACAAGCAAAAGGAGGGGGTAAAAAAAATTCACCCTAATTACGCAAGCAAAAGACTTGAAAAAACACAAAAAAGAAATTAACCGCTTGAAGAACGAGAGGGAAAATCTAGCTCCAAAGAAGGAAACCCCCCCCCTTTGAAGTCAGGGGTAAAGCATTTTTGGTTTGCATAGAGGAGGAAAAGAGCTTGGGGCTTCTTCACCACAACCGGGGGATAACAAAAAGGGGGGGGGATGAAGTGAGACACGGCCGAAGAAAGGGGGCCAGAGGCTGGAAGGGGGGTACACTGGAGGGGGAGACGGGGGGCAAAAAAAGAAAGAGGGGGGGGGCGGTTGTTCCAAAAGCCAGACGGTATAAACAAGTTGGTGGGGGTGAACAAAAAAAGGGAAAGTCGGGAAAGAAAGCAAAAGGCAATGAGGGACAAGAAAGGAGTGGGGGGGGGGGAAAACAAGGGGAAGGGGAAGACTGCAGTATTTGGCGGAAAGTGAAAAAAGGGGCACAAGCAGGGGGGCTTCGCAAGAAAAAAAAAAAAAAACGTAAAAGAGGGCAAGAAATCAAGAATCGTTGTCGGAAAAGAAAAAAAGAGGGAAGAAACCCTTCACAAACCTTCCTCTTAAAAAGTACGACAAAAAAAAAGAGGGTCAAAACAGAAGCGCGGGGCATCAGAGACTGGTGGACTAAAAGATCCATGAAGAAACCAAACTAAAACAACGACATACTCGCCACGGAAAAGGAAAAGGGGGACAGGGCATGAGGGGGAGAAAAAAAAAAGGGGGCGAATCCTGTGAAACCTCCCTAAAAGTGGGGCAACACAAGTCAATTCATGAACGAAAGGGGGAGAAAACTAAAAGGACAATTTTCCCGTAAGGAATGTTAGGAGAAAAAAAATCGCGGGGAAAACCTTGTGCGCAAGTACGGTCAGACAATCTGCCGCAATGAATAGAAGGAAAGGGGGGAAGGGAAGAAGGGAAAAATTACGAATACAATAGACCCATGGGGAAAAAAAAGGAAGCATCGCTTGGTTGATTTTGAGAAACCCCAAAGCGCCTGAAGGTAAACGGGGGGGGGGAATGGCCCCGTCCATGGAAGATTTGCCAAAGGAATGGGACTAGGGACACTTTAAAGGTCCAGGGGAGGGGGCCAATGAAAGCCCGAGGTTTCAAATATGGCGCGGGGGGGAAGACACAGGGTTGTGCAATCGAATAAACTTTCTAGAATCGGGGGGAAAGAAAGAGGGTGGTGGTTCCTTGGGGAAACTCAAAGGCTAAGGTCACGGTTGATGAAAAAAAGCAAATGGCTTCACCGACTGCAAAACAAGTGAGTGTTTGTTTCCAGGGGTGAAAAAGACAATTTCACAAAACCGGAAAAGGGGGGGCCGATATAGCAAAATCACGGAAAAAAAATCCACTACGGGGGGGGGGGGGGAGAGAAGAGGGTGATGAAGGAAAAAAATGGCCGCAAACAGACGACGCCAGGGCAAGGGAAGATCACCAATGATCCTGCAATAAGACGGAAGGGGGAACGCAAGGAATATCAGATTAAGAAGGGCCGACAAAAACCCGAGAAATTCTGGGGACAGGCACTAGAAGGGGAGTTCCGCATCAAAACGAGTATCGGGGCGGGAAAGGGGAGGTAAAAGGGGGTGGGTTTGTTGAGACCTTTGGGGCTCGGGGCTAAATCAAGGCACCAAGGAAACTGTCACGTGTCCACGCAAGCAAGGGGGCCGGATGGGTTGCGTGAATTCAAGGGGGGGGGGAAACGCAAAAAAAGAAAGGCAACATGGTGCGCGTCTGAAACAAGGTTATGCCATTCGGGAATGGCGGCTGGGGAGGAACAATGTCTTTTCGTGCACACAAACGAGACACGTAGGAAGGAAGTCCACAAGGGTTTGGCAGCTGTCGCATGCAAAGAACAAGCCAACAAAACCAGGATTCACAAACGGGTAGAAGGTGAGGACTATTAAAAAAAGAGGAACACCTCGTAAAAAAGAGCGAGCGAAAAAAGAGGGAATGACGTGGACCTGATCCAGGGGTCTATGAAAAACAAAAAAAAAGTGGAAGGGGAAATAGAGAGATGAGGGACCAGCAAAGCACGTAAACCCCACCAAGAGGGGAGGTGGGGGGGCGCCGGTTCAAGAGGGGGAACTTCAGAATAAATGGCTAACGAGAATGGGTGACAATCGCGCAGGTTAAAAAAGTTCGAAGACAGAGGGAAGGCGCGCATCGGTAGAAGGTATGAAATAAGAACTGGTTAATCCCAATCAGGTCCAAAAAAAAAACCAAAGAAAAGGTAAGAAACGAAGTTCTTGTTCGGTTGGGGGGTGTTGGAGACACCGAGGTCGAAAGCGCCTTCGTGGGCCGAAACGACTCCGGGGGGGGGTGAAGGGGGACTCGGAAAAGGGAGACATCAAAGTAAAATAGGAAGCGCGATACGGCAAAGACAAGGAAAAAAGGAAAGACAGGGATGCAGCGAACTGTAATCTGAAGAGGAGAGGCAAGGGATGATCTGCTAGGGGGAAGTATTTGTGCAGACGGACGTGAAAGTGAGGAGAGGGGCACCGAAACAATCTCTAAGGGGATTACCAAAAAAAAAACAAAAGAAGGAGAGAGGAGTGCGATAGTACGACAAGCGCTTTTTGTTGGATAGAATCACCAATAAGACCCGGATCGGGGGGAAAAGAAAAAGTTAAACAGGAACAAAAGCCCTGGGTGGGGGGGACCTATGCTTGGGGAAAGGTAAAAAAGGGGGAAAAAAAAAAACCCACCACAGAGAAAAGGATGTGGTTGGCAAAGGTAATCTAGGGTGGGAAAAACAGATGGCCAAGGGGCAGGGGAGGCACAGAACGCGCGTAAAAAGGTGTACAACGGAGAAAAATGGGGGGGGACCTGGGGGAATCCCATCACAACAGGCAAAAAAGTGAATGACACTTTTGATAGACTGCCCGGAACCACGTTGGACCTTAAGAGCGGGAAAAAAGTCAAGGAAAAAGGACGATAACACCGGTTGGGGCCCAGCGAAGCCAAAGGGGGGTAGAGGGATGCCGACATCTGCTGAAGGCAAGGTAATGATAGTTCAGGGAAAAAGAACAGATTGCTTGCAATGACTGGACCCACGGAAAAACGGGAACAGGGAGGAGGGCCCAAAATTACAAACTTAGGAAGGAAAAAAACCTTACAGCAAAAGGGACAGTGGGAGGGAAATACGCGCAAAAATGGCCAGAGGGTCATCACTTCCCACTCCGCATCAACGTGTGGTGAGAAAAAAAAAGTAAATGGGGCCTCTCCTCGAAACTTGAAAGGTCGGTCTTTGGAGGGAAAGTGATAGTAGTTGGTTCGACTAGTGGGCGAAGTACTTACCAAGCCGACATACAACCGAAAAAAAAAGCAAAAGGAACCCGGGGGGGGAAGAGGATAAAGGGGTTCGCGATAGAAAAACGATGATGTAATAAAAAGGAGTTCGGAAGTTCGCTCGAAATCCAAGGGGTGGACCGGAAAAAGGAAAAAAGAAGAATAGCAAAAAGGAGCAGGGGAAAAAAAAGGGCCAGAAAAAGAAACTAAACTTTGCGTGGGGGGTCCGACGGGGGGGCAACACAGTTGGTGTTGACAGGGATTTGGGAGACCGGTCCGGGACGGTGGGAAAAAAGACCCGCAGTGGGGAAAAAGGTTAAAAGCCCAAGGGGGGGGGACCACATAAGCAAGAGAATCTCGCTTTGGGCCAAAGACTGATCCAAGGTTATCCACCAAGTTGGGGGGGGTGGAAGAAAAAGAGTCTTGAAGAATAAATGGACAAACTTGGAAGAAGAAAAATATTTCGTGATATAGAAATGGGGTCACTAAGGTAAGCGGTTGGGGGGAAGGAAGGGTGGGGGTAATTAAGTTTTTAAGAGGGGGGTACATAAAGGACCGGGCTGGGGGGTTGCCAGGAATAATCGGTGAGTAAAAACTGAAAAATAAAGGGACGAGGGAGAGGGGGTTGGAGGCGCATGGCTCCGCTGGTATAAAAAAAGCTGTCAGGAGAGGGGGGGGGGGTGGGATTGGCCCCTAAGGGGGAAAAAAAGGGGGCAAGGAACGGAAACGCAAAGGGGTCCTGGGAGTGGGGAAACATGGGGGTGCTCATAGGGAGAAAAGGGGCCAAAAAGGGGGGGTGGGTTGAAAAAAAAAACTTTTAAGAGGCGGGAAGGCGAAGGTAGGACTAAAGGGGTATTCGGGGAAATTGACCCAAACCGCCATCACTTAGTCCACCATCAACGTTGGGGGTCAGGGGGAACAACAGGAAAAAAAAAAAAAAAAAAAAAAGGAAAGGAAAAAAAGGCATCTTGTAAATCACCAATGTGCAAAAATAAAAGGGGGGGGGCGGTTGGACAAGGTTCCTTCAGGGCGGAGGCAGAAAATCGCGACAAGCTGGCATATCGCTGCGGCTGTGAAAAAGGGGGCGGTAGAAGCAAAAAAAAAAGCTACGACCGTTAATGAACAGAACGTTGGTTTGGACACCTAGAAGGGAAATCCAGGTGGGGGAACGGACAGAAAATTAGAGGTAGCTCAGGAGCCTGTCCCTCGAAACGCCGTACGGTGGAAAAGTACGAACGAGACGCACGAAACCGGGGACAAGTCTTCCAGAAACGCAAAACAACCTGTTGGGAGGTAAAAGAACGACCAAGTGAACACTAAAATGATGGATAACGCGGTAATGCTTGGCAATCGGGTGCTTTATCCTCTCAAAAAAAACAAAGGGAGGGAAGAAAGAAAGAAAGGAAACCAAATGCTTGACGCAAGGCGCGAAGTTTGGGTATCAAGCAAAAAAAAGGTTTAACCCGACCGGCGAGAGAAAGAAGGGAAGTTGCGGGTCCAAAAATGAGGGGAAGAAGTGGAAAGGAAGGGTGGAAGGCGGGCCGATCACTTGGGACCAACGAGCAAAGAGGTGTACCGGGGGAGAGAAGGGGATAAAGTTGAGAGAACAAGAGAGTCTCCTCGTTCACAACCAAAGAGAAACAGGCGGTCAAAACAGAAAGGGAAAAAAAACAAGTTAAAAAGAGCGACATTGACCAGGGACGTCAAAGAAAAAATGCACTACTAAAAAAACACACGGAAACCAAACCCCCCCCTGAAATCCAAAAACCAAAAACAAAGAGACGCCGGGGAAAAAAAAAGGGGGGGAGCTCCCGAGGCGGTGAAAGTGAAAAAGACGTCAAGTCCGAACAAAAAAAGTGGGGGGGTGTCAGAGATGAGTGAGTGCCTTGGGGGTGTCATGGGGGGACAAGAAAAGGTGATGGTTGGCCAACCGTAAGTCGTCTTGAAAAACGTACAACGAGATACGAAAAAAGAAGGGGCGTCAAGTACCCGCGCGTAATGTTGGGGCAAAAGGGAAGAAAACATGAAACACACAACATGCTGCCTACGTACACAAGCGAAAAAAGAGAAGATCCTTGTCCGTTCAATAGAACTTGTTCCCTCAACCAGGCAAAAAACAATCCCTGTGACCCGCAAATCAGGAAAAGAGGGAGACTAAAGCAAAGTGCGCCTTAAAAAAAAAAATAAAACTACAGGACAAGGGGTTGGGAAAAGAACAGGGAGAGGCAAAAAAAAAACACCAATCCCAGGGTGGAAAAAGGTAAAACCGCTTTAAACTAAATTAGAAAAAAATGAAAAAAACAAACGGGAGGGGGGGGGAAACATGGGAAAAAATCTATCGAAACGAATGTGAAGGGGAACAATAATTTTTTTTTCAACTATACATAAAAAAAAAACAAGCGCGTTTCTATAGGAAAAAAAACCGGGGGGGAGAAAAGGTTGATTCAGGCACAACGGCAGAGGATCAAAAAAAAAAAGAAATGTGCTATGGACTAAACATCTGCGGGAAAAAAAACAGGTGGACAAAAATGCCCAGGACTGGACGGGGGGTCCAACAGAACGGTCTCCAAAAAAATGGTATTGAACAAAACGGGGGCCAAAGGAGGGACAAAGCAGGGGGCATAGGAAAGAAGTTGCGTGAAGACAGGGGAAAGAGACTGGGGGGGAGAGTGGGTGACGGGAAAGGGTTCACGAAAAAGGGGGGAGGGTGGAAAAGGGGAAAAAATCTCGAGAAAGCGAAGCGGAGGGGCAAAGAAAAAAGTTTGGGCTATCGATTACAACTTCTTAAAGGGAAAAAGTAGAAAGAGTGGACGAACGCGCCCACGACCACGAGAAAACTTGTGGGGCGAAAACGCTGAAATCCTAAAATCCGACAAAACGACGAATCCACGGTCATAAAGGACGACGAAAGACAAGCGGGGAGAAAAGCAAGATGCACAAAAGTGGGGAAAAATGGACGTGCAGTCCAGGAAAGCAAATATATGGTCCAAACTAACGTAGAAAAAAATGGCACTGGGGGAAAAAAAGGAAAGGGGCCGTAACGTTTTTCGAGAAAAAACGCAACACCGTGGCGCCGAAGTAAAGTCAGCATCGGCAGCAATGGACTAGACTACAGAATGACACAGAAGAAAAAAAGATAATAACCCTAAAAAGCAAAATTGTAACGCCACATAAAAGCTTTTGGTTGCGGACGGCAATCAGGAAAGTCCAGTGGTCAGAAAAAAGTGCAAGTCCTAAGGAAGAAATGACGAGGGCTGGGAAAATCAAAAAGTGGGTTTCTGCAAAACACACAGGGGACTTGCAGTTGCGATGGGAAAGCCCAAGGTGAAGAAAAGGTAGGGCAGGGAAGCGAAACTAATTCCGCGGGGGGCCCAAAGCGGTTTATTGGCGGGAAAGCTCACCGCACACGAAGGGGAATGAGGGGGAAAACAGAAAAAGGGGGTTTTATGAGGCGGGGGATGGAGCGTTTTAACGGGTTGGGGGTCGGTGACCCAGGCTTCGACAAAAAAACTCGGTGGG
>Ga0179593_1347599_pt1 | contig 10308 bp, 8 predicted proteins | sample CZODoug2_1_08_16_FD_185931 | JGI IMG/M metagenome (GOLD analysis project Ga0179593, IMG submission 185931) | Vadose zone soil fungal communities from Angelo Coast Range Reserve, California, USA - CZODoug2_1_08_16fungal (PacBio error correction) | ecosystem: Environmental > Terrestrial > Soil >...
CATAAAAACGCACTGGCCATGCTGCCTCAGCGACACCTTCCATTACGTCTAGCAACGTAAGAGGCCGAACTTCGAACGGAATCGCGGGGTGAATAGCTGAGTTGCTGACCGCCCTCGAACGACTTAAAACTCCAGAGAAAGATTCATCGGGTAGGCGTCATCTGCCTGGACCCTATTTTTAAGATTGTTTTCTCCAGCGCAAAAAGAGACAAAGCGGGGGAGGGCATACGACAAAAAAAGGAAAGGGTATCGGGCCGCTTAACTCTGCAGAAACGGACCGCGCTGGGGTCTGGAGCCGGACTTCTGGGGAGAAGAACTCAACTACAAACTTTCAATCGAGAATGCAGAGTAGTAACGAAACCAATCGCAGACTGGGCTTTCACCGGAAAAAGAATCATGACCCCCTCCCTCTCTAGAAGGACCTGGGTCTAAACCAAGCGAAGGTATGAAATCACCAATAAAACACGGCCGGAATAGGCCGGATAAATTAAAAGTTGTCTGTTCCATCGTTTAGGGTCAAAACCCCGACGGATCAATCAGAGGCTTGGAGGGGCGAACGGTAAGTAACGTCGTCAACGCAACCTGGATGGTGACCGCGGGAAGAGAGACTTCTAACCTGATTCTCAGATTGAAGCGCGAGGGGTGATACCGGTCATGACTAATACGGGTAACAACGAAAGTGCAGCAATCCTGTCGAAATGAATCACAAAATAGCGGAATGTCGCCGGGGACGTTCCGCGAGCGTGGACAGAAACCAAAAGGGGGGCTCCGAGGCCCTCTCCATATTATCTTGCGGGGGGGAAAGAGCGAGGGGCGGTTGTGGTGGGTCTCTAACTCGAGAACGGAGAGGGGGAAAAAGTCTTCTCGTAGCGTGGTACCAGTCGATCGACGAAGGTGGTGACAGAAGGAAAAGAGGCTGGGAAGGGGTTTTACAGTTGTAGGGTGGCCTTAAATTGGGCTGCAAAAGTCCGGCCGACGAGAAAATGTCCGACAACCGCGGGAGCACTACGTTGATGTGGTGTGATCAGGAAGACGAAGACACGGAAAAAATGCCCGAGCGCGTCAGGGGTAACCTTCCTTAGGCTCTCTTCTAAACCGACGAAACGCCTGCCAAACTGTCGTACACCATAGGAGACTGCCAGTACGAGGCGGAGGAAGCAGCGGAAGAACTAAAAGTGCGGGGGGAACGTCAGACGCTCACTCACAATCGATATTTTTCAACGAGGGGGGAGGAAACAAAAAGCCAGGTCCCGTCATAAAAAAAAAGGGGGGGGGGGGGAGGGCTGCTGGAGGAGGCCGACGAAAGGGGAGAGCGGGAAAACCAAGGAAACGGGTTCGATCTTACCTCAAGCAAACGGAAAGGCGGCGACTGAACGAAACTGGAGAGGATCCTTCAAATAATCATTCGGAAAAGGAAATAAAGGAAGAAAAGGTGGAGATGCCGTCCATTTGTGGGGGGTAATTCACGTATGTGAAGGGAAAAAAGGGCTAGTCCCGAACAATACACGGAAGACACAGGGGTGACCCGGGGATCGGGTGCAAAACGGTACAAGAAAACAAACTAAGTCGGGGAGTCTTTCGATCCGACCCGTTCTCTAATTGGCTCGTGAGAGGAAGATTGGGAGGGCACGAGCGCCGAGATGCAACCACTTATAATTTGTGCTCGTAGCCGGAGAAAGATCCTAACGGGAGGGAACGGTGTGATCTCTTTTCATCTGGCGTGGTTACGGAAAAGGAGGAAGTCCAGCCCCTTAGGCACAAGGTGGGACGAAAAGGGGACGAGAAACGCCGTAACTTTGGAATCTACTTCGCGCGCGGCTGGTCGAGTAGAGTCACCTAGGACAGGACGGTCCGACCCTTTTTGACGGACTTCGGCTATGGAGGAACCCAAAACCAAAAAGGAACTCTCCAAGGTTTCTTGAAAAAACGGCTACGAAGAAAGCGCGTTGGGCCAGGTGTACGTGTCTTGGGAAAGCCGAAGGGGTAAAAACAACGGATGATTTGGATCGGAGATTTACTGACCTAACTTATGGCCAGAAGAAAGAAAGGAAGAGAAAAACCCCATCAGGGCTTCTATGTTTCTTTGGTGAGAAGATGAATACTCGCAGGGTCAATACCCGTGTGGGTCCAGGAAGTCGTACTGTGAGCTCCAGAAGGATAAAACCCCCTTAAAAAAACATCCTGCGACTAATTGGCGTGCGGCCCAGGAGTTCAGGCCGTCCGACAATTCCCTTCATGGGGGCCGGGAAAGGGGACCACGAGGGAAAAAACGAAACGCAAAAAAGGAGCTCTGACTGAGAAACACTTCTCCGCTTAAAAAATAGGAGGAGGGAAGCGCGGCCGGACTATCCAGACCACCCTATCACCCTCGGAAGAAAACTGGAGCAGTCAACTCGAAGCAGAGCAAAAAGAGGTTGAGCGTGTGTAAATCTAACACCGGGTACGACCGTGTAGTGCATAAAGGGCCGCGGGGGGTGCAAATTGACATCCGGAATCAAAAACCACCGGCTGGGAAGGGACACCTAAGGGGAAACCTAGGCTATTGGAAGGTGGAGAGGGGGGCAATCATCGCGAAAGTGGTCAAGTCGCCGCATGGAGAGAGAGGGGGGAAGAGAAGCACCAAGTTCCACGGGGTTTACCGATAGTGACCGGCGTCGGCTACAAAACGCAACCCCCACAAAAGGGAGGCGCTCTGAAAAAAGGTTGGCGAAGAGCTTTAAAAAAGAGCGACTATTGGAATCTTGACCTTCCCGAACGCCAAGGAAAACTCTGGAGAATACCTGTCTGCCCGCATCGGGCCATGACGAGGGGGGCGATTTGTGCTTCATCTCTTAAGGTGACAGGTCAAGGGAATCGAAAAATGTCCGGAACAGAAACTTCAAGGAAGAAGGCCCAGCAGATTTCTCTCACAAACACCTACAACCGGCTCCCCACTCACTTGTGACGGCATCAGACGAGCACCACGATCGAGCTCCTACAGAGGCCCAAACGATGGAACTCCGAATACACAAGGGGGACCCTCGCCCAGTCGAACCTCTTCGTCTCCAGGGGCCCACGCGCAAAAGGTAACTCGAAAAAGCCAAAGCGCAAAAAGAAGGGAAAAAAACCCGCCGGCCTCCCTGAAAGGCCGTTTTGCAAACTTCATTCCTCATAGAAGGAAGTCGGGGAAGCCATCCGAGTTCTCCGGAACGACCGAGGGAGCAGTGGCGAAAAGAAAGTGCGTCATTTGAAGGAAAAAGGGAGTTTTTCCCAGAGGCGCACTTCGACGTGGAAATTCGTCGTCAGAATCCCCTCGTCGTCCATCGAAAACAGTCGGGAGGACGTCTTGAGGCATGAATTTCGATCGCCGGGGGGGAAGGGCAAAGGCACCGGTGCGGCACACGACGGGGCTACAGGGCAAAAAAAAAAGTCGCCGAAAAAACGCTGAGTACTCTGGGTGGCGAGACCGAATTTGAAAACCGGAGTGTTCCTGAGCTCAAAAAGGGGCCCTGTCGGGGGATTAGGCCGGAGCAGTCAGGAGGAGCAAATCCGAAAAAGGGGAACGGGGGGAGATTACCACTTTGAGTCCTGGCAGGAAAGATCCTGGTTGGAGGGGGAGTCCAGGGCACTGAAGCGCCAGGTTGTCTGTTCCGAACGGCTGGGGTTATAAGCTTTGCCCAGGATGGTTCGGAGGCTTTCAAAAAAAGAGGGGGGGGCGGATCACAAAAAGAGGGAAGAGAGCATAGGTCAGAACTCGGCAACCAGGAAGGAAATCCTTTCCCGGGTGGTGGACAATCTGGCACTCGGGGGCGATCTAAGTTTCGTGCGCGAACAGCTGCGGACCACCACGGGAGGAAAGGGCGAAAAAACGAGGGGTCGAATGTAAGGGTGATCTGGATGGCCACTCTTGGGACAATAAGGTATCTCCAACCCGAGGGGACGGACGGCCATCAGCTCAAGGAATTAAGGAAGAACTGGGAGATCAAAGAAATTGTCGCTAGTCCCGAGGCGCGATGCCAGCGCGGCGCGCACAAGACGTCAAAAAAAGGAAAAAAACAACAAGGGGGGGAGGGAGTATAGGAGGGGGGTACTCCCCGGGGGATCCCGCGGACGTGTCCAGAAGGAGGAGAATTCCCATTACGACGAGCGCATCGTACGCGGACGATTGGCCGAAGCAGGGGTGGGATACCTGCTAAGGGGGAAGCGTGACCGAACAAGAAGCAAAATGAAAGGAAGAGGAGGCGGCTCCATTGGAGAGTTCAGGTCAGCTGTTCGAGCAAAAAAGGGAGGGGAGAAAACAAATGGGGGGGGTAAGGTAAAAAAATTTAGCTATCGCTAGGTTCCTCGCCAGGGGAACAAAAAACGGGAATTTCAGAAAACTGGGTGGAAATTCAGGGGAATCCTAGACATGGGTCCGCTTGCGGGGGAGAACACATCACCAAAAGGAAAAAAGCGACGGCATTCTTTACAAAACAAGCTCAGAACGGCCGTGCTGGCCAAAGCAAACCGGAAAGAAACCAAAACGCTCAAGAGAAAGGGGGTTAAAACTTCACCACCAAAAATCACAACGAGAGGGATTATTCGCAACTCGAAAATAACGCTCCGGCCGCCAGTTCTGCCAGGAAGACGGGATAGAAGAAAACTTTTCGTTTAAAGGGTTCCCTCAAAGAAAAGAGGTTCATCAACTAGGTTATTAAGAACGGGAGGGAATACTTCTCAAAAAGGTTCTCCCTTTGCCAGCTTCTAGCTTCTCGTCGGGAAGAGCCCAGAAAGAAGTTCAAATTGAGGGAGGAGGCAGCTACGTTGATAGAGTTGGAGAATACTTCCTCCTCTACTTCAGAAATCATGTAAAAGGAAAGTGACATAAAAAGGTAATGCGCAAAATAAGAGCCTCCACTTCTCGAGTCGGGGGGCCGGGAGACAGAAAGGGGGGGGGAGGAAGCGTACAATAAAGGGAGGAAGTTTAACGGCATCTCATCCTGTCTGAGGGGATCGAAAGAATATCGGAGCTGTTGCCTTAACCGTCGTCATTTCTCGTGACCCTTGAGGAGCGACGGGGGTCGACGGCAGAGGGGGACGGGTGGGGGGAGGAGGAGTGAATCTGGGGGGATTCATATACGCCAGCCTTCCGTAAGGGGCAAATGGGGCATGTCCAAGCGGCTCCCGCGGTAGGGTGTGATAAGAGAGACGGAGAAGAATGCTGGACACGAGAAGGGGCAGCAGTGACGGACCTTCGAGCTCATAAGAAGAACGGGGGGGGGGAAGAGCCGGCCTGCCATCGCGTACAAACCAGACCGTACAGCGACTGCACGGGAGGGGGAGACGCCGATTCCGCTTGAGGGGGAAAAAGAGTCCTTTCATCTCAGAGAGAAAAAAATCAGTGAGATCGCCGTGGTGATTAGCTTCTCCACACGGCAGGGAACAGGGGAACAAAGAAAAAAAAAAAGGTTGGGGCGGGGAAGCGTGCATAAGCCCGGGTCGCGAGGCCGCCGTGGGAAAGTTTGTGAAAGAACGAGCAGGTGGAAAGAGACGATCAATGAAGGGAAAATGAACGACAATGGGAGGCTGGTCCTCAAATACTTCCACCTCGCAAAGAGGAATTAAGGTGCTAAGGTACGCCTCATCCTGTTTTATTCAACGGATGTACCGGGGCAACAACGACAGAGGGAGGGACGCGATGAAAGAAAACAGTGAGGGACCGTTTGGCAAACACGTCACGCTCAAGACGAGCGAGAGCAGACTGCCCGGCTCGCTATCTTTTGCGCGGGTGCGGCTGGAGGAGGCGGCCTCGCAGAAAAAAAGGCCCGGCCAAAGGGAGGGGCGAGAACGTCACCTCAATGCAACGTGTGACGTCTGACAGGGGGGAGCTAGGGGAAATACGTGTCCGAAACCGGGCGTGGGGAAGGAAGAAGGGAAAACAGCCGGGGCAACCGCACTGAGGTAAGGTTCTTTTACGACCGTCTAGGTCTTCTTTCGCGAGGGCGGGGGAACCTCGAAGACGACTTGACTACACAATTTGGACTTTAGGGGAGAAGGAAGTGAAGCATGGAGAAAAAAAAAACGTCTAAGGAAGGACCGACAGGTCTGCCAGTAAAGCAAATGGGGAAGTGTCGGGGGAAAAGAGGCCTCTCACAACATTATTAGTAAAAGAGATGTTGCGGAATCAAGAAACCCGTGAAAAAAAACGAGGTCGTAGAAAAAAACTGTGAGGCCGGCGGAGGCGGGAGCTTCCAGATCCGACGTCCCGCATCCAGTGTCCGCCAGGGACGTCCGTCTATTTACCTCCAAACCACCGAGAAGGGGAACAAAGAGAACCGCGCAAGAGGCCAAACCAAAGAAGAAGGGCGGCTGCCAACCGTTTTATGTGAGGCACCGCCGGGGAAGCACGCAGGGACAAAGAAATACCGGCGACGCCACCCTATAGAGCTGGGTCTTCTGTACAGTAGAAGAGGACCCGAAAGGAAGAAGGGAGGCTTCTACTCCTCCCTCAAACACCGAACTGCACCCTCTCTAACGAAATTCTGGGTCAGTAAAGCACCGAAAAGCAGAAGAAATTTCGGGGAAGTGCGGTCTAAAAGAGGGGTCCCGGTAGGAACTTTATTTCAAGAGGGGCAGGAACTAACATGGTGCCTTTACATAACCCGGCACACCACCTGGGACAGGCCGTCACCATCTTAAAGAGGGAAGGCTAGGGGGGTTTTGTCAGGGATAAAAGACCCGTGTGTGTCTCTGGAGGAGCAGGGGAAGAATGCCTCAGTATAACAAGAATCCATCCGTCTTACTCGACCGCGCAGGGGGACTAACGACCAACCCATTTGAAAAAGGGAATGGTAAAAAAAACTCACCACCTTCTGCTCCTTTACCTTTCGGTTTGGTAAAAGATCGAAGTAAACAACTGCTAAGTTTGTCCTCAGTAAGACCACGGACGCCATTCGTCAGAGAGGACATACTTGCTGCTGCTGAGAAGACTACAGGACCAGGCAAGAGGTGGTGAAGAGGTGGAGGAAGTCGATTAGAGCCAAGAACGAGACTCGTGAACCTGAAGAACCCTTCGCCGGGCAGCGTTCCTCGTAAGGGAGGTCAGGCACACCCTAAAAAACGCGGCGCCGAAGCGATTGTACATCATCAATCGGAAAGGCGGGGCCGCTCCTGATCAATAAAAAAAAAGAGGCAAAGCCAAGCCTCCAAAAAGGAAGCAGGAAGGCCGACAAACGAGAGGGAAACGAAACCTAAAAAAAAGACGATCTACTCCCCAGCGCCCAGGAGGGGTCGATTTCTAGCACGCAGAAACAAGGCAGGCGATTGTGCCAAAGCCATGCCTCATAGCGGAAGGCGACACCGGCAGCCCCAGGGGGGGAAACAGGGGGAAAACGAAAAAGAGGCGGGCGAAGAAGGTGCTCATTTCCTTACGATTCTTGCCATTGAAGGAGGGGGGAAGGAGGGCGGCAAGGGACGGGGGGGGCATCTGGGGGTCAACGAGCCCCGCGTAAATACTCTGCCGCCTGAACGATGAGCGTCGGCTGAATGTACAAAAAAAAAACAGGAAGGAGGGGAGTTCAAATTGCTACCAGGTGCGGCCAGGGGGCGAAGTCCTACCGGGGGGGGGAAAACTCGCCCTCAAATACCTCGTTTATGAAAAGCTTCGCAGGAACGGGAAAGATTATGCAAAAAAATGGGGTTAAGGAAGGGGAAAGGGACCCTGGGGGCCTATGCGTCAAACTGGATGTTCGTCATTCGGAAAGAGAAACCGCTCGCGGTTGCGTGTAACACCGGTTAAAATATCTCTGAGGCGGGGGAGGGGGTGCCAGTATCAGGGGGGGGGAAAAAAAAAAGGCAAGGAAAGGTGGTGTCTACGATTTCAACCAGATCCCAGGTGTCGTGAAAAGTGACTTCTCACCTGACGTAGGGTCTCAGCACCATCGCAGATCGCGAGTTCGACGCTAGACACAAGAGGGGAAAAGACAATCAGGAAAGGGACATCGGAAAAGAAGATACGCGCCGGGGGTCACAATTCAAACCTCGCTTCATTTTAAAAAGGCCTTCCAAGACGACAGTCAAAACGATCCTGAGATATATGGGATTTCACGCGGTCGTTAACTAAGGTCCCAACAAACCCAACAAAAAAGGTGAGTCGCCAGCAGCTCCGGCAGGAAGGAAACTCTCGACGTTACGGGGGGAAAAAGGTCATAAGGTACGGCAACGCTGTCGAAAGAATGGCCCGAGCAAAACCTCGGTCCCTATCAGAGAACACACAGGAGGGAGGGGAAGGGGGGAGAAGTGGGGTATTACTAGGGGGGACTGCAGCGCGGCCATCAGGGAAGGCCTCGCCCATCTGAGGTACAGTAGACGAGAGAACAACAAAGGAGAAAAAAGTACTAGAAATGCTGTAAAAGAAGGGTTTGTGGGAGAGGATTTACCTGCAGCATTCCCTCCCCCCCACCATCCATCTACCGCGGAGGGGAGCAAAGGAGAGAAAGTAGGCCTAGGGGGGTGACACAAGCTTTCCATCAAAAGATCGGAGGACTTTTCCCTCGAGGAAAACAAGGAAAAAGGAGGGAAAACTGGGAATGGGGGACTAGCCTGTAAACTCTATCTTCAAATCGTGCTGCAACGGGGGGAGGGGAAAAAAAAATCACCGAAGACTTTCAAGGAATCTTCACTACACCCACCGGAGACATCCTGTCCGGGGTAGGGGGAAGAAGAAACAAAGTTAGAGGGGGGGGAGGGGGGGGGGCCCCAGCTCTCTACTCTGAAACGGTGGTTTCAATCACAATCAAAAGAGGGGGGAAGGATGAGCCTCTAAACGACGCTCCCGGCCTCATCGAGGGCCAGCCTACTGCGCATCAGAAAAAAAAAAGGGGAGGGGGACAATCTTCGTCCCTCTCAGATGCGGTAATCAAGCGGAAGTGGGGCGAAACAAAGGGAAGAAAGAGAGAAGAAACCGTGCCAATGTACCCTCGAGAGAGGGAGGGAAGAGGGGATATCAGCCGCTCCTTTTCAAGGCGGGGGTTAATCTAATCTAGAGAGGGGGGCAAAGGCTAAAAAAGGGGAAGAAAGAAAGTTTTCCATAAGCCAGGCCACCTCCGGCCGGGTGCGCACGAACGGGCAAAAAAAGTCTCTCGGGGGAAGGGCGTGCCACCTGGCTGCGTCCCCGCTCCGAAAGAGGGCCTTTAGTCCGGGGCACAGTCAAAAAGGAAGGACATTGGGGGGGGGATAGAATGACGAATCTCTAAACTCGTTCAGGAGTGCGCATGCCCTCATATAGAAGGTTTTAGCTGCTTCTTTCTGTTGAGGAGAGGGGCAAATCAGGGGGGGGGGGCCGGAAGGATCGGGAGGGGAGAAGATACAGGAACGGGAGAGAGGAATACCACGGATGGGCGCCGCTGGGGGGGGTTGATCGCACGCCGGGTCGAGGGATCAAAATGAGCAAGAGCTCTGAGGGGTAAATTCAGAAGGAAGAAATAAAGCTGAGAAAAGAGAAAGAGGACGCCTTCATCCACATTCTGCACAACAAATGCTTACATAGAGTCGGATGACTGAAGGGGGCGCGGAATGCACCTAGAACTAGGGGAAAGGCCTGGGGGAGGGAGGGGTAAGGATACCGGATGACCCTTGAAGTCCGTGGGAGGAAATCGTCGGCCAAGGAATCACGGCAGCGAGTTTGTTGAGTCGGCGGGGGGGGAGCCCACTCCCGTCAAAGCGGAAAAAAGGTGCCGGTCATAGAGCGGCCATGCGGCATACTAACAAAGATCGAAAAGGGGAAGCAACCTCCATCCACCTCTAGGCCAGAAAAAAAAAAATGTGTCATAAGGGGGGGGGGGGGAGTAATCCCAGGGGGGGGGGGAACGGATGGAAGGGAAAAAAAGGGACGGCCAAGTGATACGGACAGGATGACGTCTAAAGCTGGAACACTACTACCAGGGACGAGGAGCTGTCCACGGCCGTGACGAGACAGGTTTCTACGTGCGTCATGGGGAATCGGGGCAGAGACGCGGAACGAAAAGACACGCCCATCGTAAAGTGCTCTTCGCCCGCGATCCTGCGAAAAGGGGGAAGCTCTGGCTCTCTTTGACTGTCCGTGTAATGAAAAAATTTCCATGAAAGCGAAAGCAAGGGGGGGGGCAGGCCAAGAAAAGGGGTCGCCGAATGTGGCTACATGCGCGCGCTTTAGCTTCCTCGTGTGGCAACCTAACCTGACGTAGCGGGGAACTACAACCTTTGTGTGAAAAAGGCGAAGGAAAAAGGGAGCAAAGAAAAAGAGCCGCGGCGACAGTGGGTCGCGTACCCTAGCGGCATCGACGGGCCGGTAAGGGTTCGGTGTAACAAATG
>Ga0179593_1354234_pt1 | contig 10308 bp, 7 predicted proteins | sample CZODoug2_1_08_16_FD_185931 | JGI IMG/M metagenome (GOLD analysis project Ga0179593, IMG submission 185931) | Vadose zone soil fungal communities from Angelo Coast Range Reserve, California, USA - CZODoug2_1_08_16fungal (PacBio error correction) | ecosystem: Environmental > Terrestrial > Soil >...
TTGGGGTTTGGCCAAGAGCTCAAATTGAAATTGAAATAAAGAAAGTCGTCAATAACATGAACAATCGCGGAGTTGGGGGGGACACCAGGGGCTTGGTGCACAATGACCAAAGAAAAAATTTGAGACACCGAAAAGGAAGACCAAAACTTACGGAAGATAATAAAGACACACCAGCCTTTCAACATCAGCTTTGAAAGCATATGGTTGGTTTTGGCTTCGGGACTAAGGACCAGTGGGGTTAAAAAACGCAGGATAAAGCGGGGAAAAAAAATCGGAGTTTCAACGAACCGCGGGGAGAGGGAACCGGCTGGAGAGTGCCCAGTTGAAACTTTTATTGAAAAGGAAAACTCAGGTGGAGGGGAGGGTAACGGGGGGAAAACTGGTCGCAACTCCAGAAATTGACAAGTTCGTTGCTTTTACCTGCCACTTCATGCGAAAAAAAGGCAGGGGACTCCTGCATCTAATACCGCTATAGAAAAAAGAAGAGAAGAGCGAGCATCGTAGGAATCCCTCATCGGTCGAAAGGGAAGAAGCAAAAGATCGCGACGGAAGGGGTAACACTAACACGAAACAATTTCCGCTGGTATTGACAAAGTGGAAATAGGTAGACGCTTTTTCTGCAGAAAGAACCAGAAGGGAAGAGATTCTTGATTGCATGAGTAAGGCCCCAATGCCAGCACGATAGACATGGAGAAGAATTCACGGAGGTACCCAGCAGAAAATAACTCGGGGAGGTCAATGTCCCGGAAAGTGAGGGGGAGGGAGGGAATTAGAAAGGAAGGTACAGCACTACTTACCAAGTGCCCTGACGACCTTTTGGGCACTAAGAGGAAAAAGGGGGTTGCAGGAAGCCCATAGATGGGAACCCACACAGGAGAGGCCGGCAAGGGTGGTCGACTCAGGGAGAACTCTCAAGGCTAGCATTGCTCAACCGGAGGGGGGAAATCATGCGTACACCGCTCGGTGGAAGAGATTAAAGAATCGCCCGTCCCGAGAAAGAGGAGATCGTGGGAAGGGGGGGTGGAAAAGGAGGGACCTTTCCGGAAATTTTGTTACTTGAACTATTGGGTGGTCATCGGGAATCTGCCGAGTAACACACTGACATAGATAAATCTTGACGTCGCCATTGCGCCCCGAAAAAGATCAAGTCTCGAAAAAAGGGAAATCAATGGTTTGGAGGGGGTTCGCACAGGCAGGAACAGAGGGGTCCAAAAAGGTCCAGCGGTGACCAACCATTGGGTGCAAGGAGGGAAAGGTCAAGGAAGGCCTGTTGAAATAAAATAGGCTCACCGTCCGGCTACTGAGACCTTCCACGCAAGGGATCGGATCTTTGTGGGCGAGATGCAAAGTAAGCGAAATCCAGACAAAAGAGAACGCTGATCGGAAGGGTTGGGCATTCCACAGAACGCTCCGTCAGGCTTCCATTTCAAAGTCAAAAGACAACCTTGGCCTTACAGAGCGTCAGTGGGGGGAGAGTTTTCGGGGGGGGGGAGCATGGTGGAATAAAGGCATGGGAAGTGAATGAAAACATCAACATAACAAGGGCCATCGTGAAAGTCTCCGAGAGGGCATAAAGCATATCGTTGCATAGTGATGGTTGTGTGTCTACCGAGGGGAAAGGGGGTGTTAGAGGCAGACAATAAAGCCACAACAACCCCCACCGAAAAAAAAAACCTCTACGCCAATGCCCAGGTGAGCCACGAAGGGCGGTAAAGAATGGTGAACCGGAAGAAAAATTGTACTCCTAACCAACCCCGCTGGGTCAAGGAAGAACTAGCAGCGTGTCGCGCTTGGCTGAATATCGTCTCGGAGTTCGCAAAAAAATGGGACCGTCGTTTTGAAGGGGATAAAAATTGCCTTGCCGAAAAATTCACAGCAAAGGGGTAGGGAAGTTCACGGGGAGGAAATGAGAGGCACCGGAGGGGAGAAGTGCATGGATAAGCTGAATTAGAATCAGTGGTACAAAAAAAAATCTAGAAGTACCGGGCAAAAGGTCATCAAGGGGACAAGCACCAATGGAAAATATAAGAACCGAGAGGTACTCCAAGATGAAAGAAGAGCTTGGAGTCCGGGGACATGTAAGACAAAAGGACAGATAGGGGAGCCGGGAGGGGAGGGGGAAATCCTCTGTAACCGCCGGAGGAGCCCGCGAAGACAACTCGCATCAAATGTAATTGGACAAGTACCTAATCACATAATGTGATCTGTGAGGGGTCTCTTGTGAGAAAGAGGTCGAAGGAATGTAAATGCGATGGAGAGGAAAGAAGTACCGACGACAAATAAGCTATTTGGAGCCAGGGGGAGGCTGGCGAAAGGAACAAAGAGGCAGATGTTGATGCTCTTTCCTTGTCAAGGCAATGCAAAGGAGGGCCGCGGGGCTTCCCGATAGAGTAGAGACGAAGGAAGGGGGGGGATGAGCGGAAGGCCGCGCGGCGTATAAAAAAGGTCTAACTGCGCAGCAAGGAACGGTTGAGAGAGGAGGGAAGTTAAGCACTACCTGACTAGGTTCAGGTCCTCGCCTGGTAAACAACAAAGGAACGAAAGTGGGGCGAGAGTAAGCGACAGGGATAGCAACAACAAAAACAGGTATCTAGATAAATTCGAATTACTAATCGTCGAAAGAAAGTCTGGGCGGGTGTGTTTCAAGGCCGAGGACAACCGACCTAGGAAGGGCGGGAAAAAGATTAAAGATTACAAAACAGCGAAAGGAAGAGGCAGGGAAGGGACTAAACGTTCAACAGAGACTCTTTTCCGCTTTGAAGGAAAAGACCAAATATTATAACTAGTAGGGAAAAAGAAAGTTCAGGGGCAAGGGCATAGGAGGATCTGGAAGGAAAAGGGAAAGAAACCATCGATTTCTAGCACCGGAAACTAATAGAGTATCGAATTGCTATAAAAAAATCAGATGTCGGAAGCGGGACAAAACAGGGGAAGTCCTCGCGACATACCGAGATTTCGTACCTTCGCGACCACGCCAAGAGTGGGGGGAAGTCGGGTGGGGGGGGGGTTGCAAAAAAAAAAACAACCCGGGGGGAAAAAGGTTACAAGGGCAAGTCGAGGGTATTCTCTGGTGAATGATCAAAAACATGGAGTCATCACGGGAAAAGCAAAAGAGTCAGGGGGAGGAATCCCAAGAAATAAAAAAGGAAGAGTTTAGAGCGCGACTGAGAGGGTGTGAAGGGGGGGGGGATGGAAGTTGGGCAAGGCACAGTGAACTGAGCTTCCAACTAAGCTCAAGAATGTGGATGATTGCAATTCTACTCAAGCCCTGCCAATAAAAAAGTCAGGGAAAAAATTCCGAAAAGCTGGATGAGATCATCGGCAACTGAAGAAAAACGGAAAGAACGGGTACAGAAAAGGGCCGAACTGGCGACCGATCTGCCAGACAACAGTAAACCCTCTGAGCTTCAAAAAAGGAGGAAAAAAAACCCCACCCACCCACCACAAAGAAAAACCCACAAAAACGAGGGGGGGGGGAAGCGCGAAAAAAAATGCGCCAGCCCAAAGGGTAACCAGAAAGTTACCCCGCATGGCGGGAGATGTTTTGTTGAGGGGGCTGTGTGGGCAAATGTACAGTACCGCAAAAAAAGAACCCTCGGATACACACAACAGCAATTGACCTTAAAAAACTCAGAGCAAAAGGGAGGGATAAGAGCGGGGAGAGGCCAGATGGGGAGTACTTGGGGCTATGTGGATGGGAAAAGGAAAGGAAGCTTCTAAAAGGAAAACCCTACACCACCTTAGAGAGGAAGGGGAAGGTTTGGTCGGTACTAAGACATTTCCAAAGGGGGAAAACTTTCACAACTGCAAACGGAAGTCAACACAATCGATTTTCGCTTCGGGAGGGTCCCCGAACAGAAGAAGAGAAGCCGTGGGGAAAGGGAGTAGGGGAAGGACGGGAGACCGGGGGGGGTGTAAGAACCGCTCGGCTACGTCACACACAGGTGGGGAAAAAAATGCCCGCGGAATGGGACTGGGGCGAACCAGTAAAAAAATGTTGACTTAAGAGGAGCTAAAGATTCGTTTGTTCGGGCGAAAGGGAATAAGGACGGAATGAACTAATATGTCAGTGGGGCATCGTAAATCCCGACGAAAAGAGGATGAAAACACAAACCAGGGGTTGAATCTTATAGAGGGGAAGTGTCACAACATTCTGTCCAACAAAAACAATCAAGATCGAAGAGGGCTATCGACGGGCGAGTGAAGGTGTTGAGCTAGAACGAAGAAAGGAGAAAAAAAAATGGAACAAACTGGAACTGCTATCAGCACATTAAGGGGGTCTCCACTCGAACCTAAGTAAAAAAGCTGGGGGAAGGGGGGGTAAATATCTAGGGGGGGCTCAGTTCAACCGGACAAAGAGCCTCGGTCTCAAAAGTCTCATGGAGACAGCGGGAGAGAGAATGAAACAAATAGTATCCAGCCGCCTCAACGTCTTGAGGGAGGGGGAAAAAAGGTAGAAGCCCCGATGGAGGTTCGCTGATGTTAAAATCCGTCTTCATGTGACCTATCGTGAGAACATTGGGAATTAAAGCCTTAATCCAAAGAACTTCCAGAAGGGGGAGCGGGGAAGCAAAAAAGCGAAATATTCTTTTCCCCCAAAGGGAAATCCCAGACGGCCGGGAGGGGAGCTCGAAGTGGCAAATGAAAAGGGGGGTCAGATCCCGTCGAAATGATTAATCAAAAAAATAGAGGGCGGCACGCCTGATTAAGAACGGTTCTATGGTGATGCAGGCAGAGTACAGCAAGGGTGGGGAAGCTTAAAACGGAGAAAAAAGCAACAAACGACGGGAGGGGTGGGGGTGAACCAAAACAACCAAAAAAAAAAGAAAAAAAAAAACCAACCAAAAACGACCCAGACACAACACACCAAAACACCAAAAAAAAGAAAAGGCCGAGAAAGCGCCCATGACATGGAAGACAAAGTGACACTGAAAAACTCTCCAGAATCAATTAAGAAAAGGGGGGGGCGGGAGTTGAACGCCAAAAGGACCGGTATCGACAAAATTCGCACCGACGGTCGGGAAAGCCAACAACATAGGAAAAGGATGGCAGCCTTGCTTTCCTGGATTTCGAGAAGAGAGGCTATTCAGACCACAACTAGAAGTCAGCAACGTCTCTTGCGCTTTGAAGGGCAAAGCAAATTATCCAGCCGAATCGCCGAGGGCGAAGGGAGGGAAAAAAGAAGAGGGATGGCCAAGGATGCTATCCGGGGACAAACAACAAACTCGAATAGCACAGACGCAAAAACACAAACAACGTAGGGAGGAAATATTTCGAGTTGTGGTTTGTCAAGGTAGCAAGGCCAATCCCGCGGTCGAAAAGGAGCGGAGATTTCGGAGGAGAGCAGGGATTGCCCTTGCAAAATAGGCAAAGAGAAGGGGGGCCAGGGGAAAACCGTAAGGGGCTGTGCTGCTTAAGGAGAACTCCGAGAAACAGGACTGGCCACCGGTTGAAGAATGGTTTGGGCGGTGACGACCGGTGGCAGGCGTAAAGCTTAGGACTCGGAAGTTGGAAAAGACCCGCGGTGCTTATTGAACTAGGTCGGAGAGAAAGTAAAGGGGTGAGGATGTCCACTGAAGGGGGCATCTTGAACGGGCCTGGACTGGGGACAAAAGCAGAGGAGGTTGCGTGTGGCCTCAGGGAGAGCAAAAAAAAAGGGCCTGGGAACGAAAGGTGCATAAAATCGAGAGAAGCCCAGCATAATCGTGCATGAGCAGCCAAGCGAGGAAAAATTTCGACGGCCTACAGTGAAAAAAAAAACGAAGGAACTTCAGAAGAAAAAAAAAACAAGGCCGTCTAAGGGACCGGTGGGAATAGGCAGACGCTTTTGCAGGGCGAAACCGAAAAAGAGGGAGAATATGAGGAGGGTGCAAAATGGAAAACACGATAGTATGAATAAAACTTAGGGGAAAATCAGCAAACCATCCATCGGGGGGAAGAAAAGGGGGCCGAAAACGAAACGGGGATGAGGCTGATAAGGGGGGAGGGGGGGGAGAAGCCCAAACAACGACTAAAAAAGGGAGGAGACCTAGACTTTAGAAAAAAGACCTACAGCGGTAACTGTACCCAGAAAAGAGGGGAAAAAGGCACGTAAGCCGGCGTGGTTCGCCATCAGAAAAAAAAAGTAGCCGGCTGACATCGCAAGTCCGAGAGATTGTCAAACTGCGTAACCGAGACGGGAAGGATAAAAGCAAAACTCGAACGAAAAAATATGGAGAGAATTTTTGCCCTAATTGCGAAAAATTTCAACCGATAGCATAGTGGGTAACTTGTCAACTAGTGGAAAGAACGCTTCAAGGAGGTGGAAAGAAACAAATAGAGATCTCGAGGGCCGTCAGTGGAAACACATGGAGCAAAGGGATCTTCGCTAACAAAAGGAAAAAAAAAAAGGTTGGGGGAGGGGGTTAAGAATGCAGTTAAACCAACTCAACATACTTCTCAGAGACCACTACGTTTCTGAACCTTATGGGGAAGGAAAAAAAGCCTGGTGAGGGGTAATAAATACGCTCCCTCCGGAAAGAGCGTACCGGAAAAAGATCAAGAGCTTTGTTTCTTGAACATCGAAAAATAAAAGGGGGAAACAAAATGATACGAGGAGCGCAACTTTAAATGGGGTCCATAAAAGCGCGAAAACCAACGGAGTCCATGCCGAAGAGAAAAAGACAACTTGAAGGCAGCCATTCAGTTGGGGTAGAGTTTCGGGTCTCCCAGTGTGACCACGTGAATTCTCCTCAAAAACATCCAAAGACTCCAAGGACTTAAAGACGAAAGCTCCAAAACATTCAATTTAAAACAAACTAGAGTTTGAAGAGGGGAATGTTGGTGATACCCGCGGGAACCAGGGGGGTCGGCCTTGGCGACCGTCCAGCAGAAATGCAAACAACCACCCTAAGCAAAACCAAGGGGATCAGAAATCTAAGGTAACGGCACTTGTAACAAGGGAAAAAACCCGACTCAATGTCACAGACAGTACAGAAGAGCTCGGGTCGATCTTGAGGGCGGGGGCAAAGAAAAAGCGGCTACAGACAAAAATCTAAATGGAGAAGAAGAAAAGCGGACTCACATGCCTGAAAGGGAACAAACCTGTGGGTAGGTCGGGATTAAAAATGAGGAAACAAAAAAGAAGAGGAAGGGCCATGTGAAGACCAGGCGGGGACGTAGATAATGAAGGGCAAAGATCAGAAAGTGCCTTTCAATAACTTTACATAAATTGAAAAAGATCAGGAGACTAGCGTCTACTCTTCCCCGTAGAGGGGGATCCAGGGGAAAAAGAGCCAAGATATCGGGTGTCTCTCGGAAACCTCCTCTTGAACGCCGGAAAAAAACTATACTTTGGCTCCTTAAAAGAACATGTGGACCGGGAAAAGATTGCGAAGGGAGGAGAACAGGAGTTATGTAGGCGATGGAACTATTCCTGTGGCCGTGTGCCAGCAAGATAAAAAGAAAACTATGGGGGGGGTCAGGTCGAGAAAGCGGAAGAGGGTGGAAGGGTCTTGCTAACAGATTGTGTCCTTCTAATCCCATAACACTAAAAAGGGAACCTCAGTTACCCGAGACTAGTAGGTGAAGGGGCAAAATATTAGGGTGTTAAGGCGGAAGCCGGAAGGGAGGGACTCGACGAAACCAGCTTACCTGCAATCTTCGTTATAATCTCTTGAAGTACTTCAGGAGGAAGAACGCCTCAGTCACCGTAAATAAAGGTAACCACACACAGGTAACCAGAAGAAGAAACTGATACTTACTATGCAGGGAGCGAAATGGGACTCTTCCAATCCAAATTAGGTATACAATAAGATAATTGGCCATTACCCGGGAATAAGGAAAAGGAGCGTCAGTGGTCATGGGTGGGGGTTACAAGGAGGAGGACACAAAAAGGAAGGGGAGTGGGAGAATTAATCCAAACTTCAGAAATCTACCGGAGCGCAGGTCAACTGTTCGTACGAGATCAAACCGCGTAGTCCGCCTTGAATCACCCTAATAGTGGAAGAGGCTAGAGGGGAAGACACGCGGAATTGATTCACCAATGGACTAAGGGATTTCTTGTAGGGGGTGAAAAAGCGCTCAACAGATAAGTTCTAACAAAAAGCAAATGCAGACGGGAGAGAATTATCGAAAGGGGGCGAGACGAAGAGCAGTAGACTGTATATAGAACACGGAAAGGCAGCTCTACATAAGCCTGCGAAGATTTGAGACTTACAGAGACCACGCCATGGTGGAATTAAATTCGAGATTTAATCGGCGGCGAAGGGGTCGATCTGGAAGGAAGGGCAAACGGAACAAAACTAGTGGTCACTCACGAGCCAGGATAAACACGAGAGGAAAAGTCAAAACCCATCAAATAAGCGAAAAGGAGCCTCGTGGAATTATACTTTTGTTTCCTTTGTGGCTGTCCGTTAGGAAATGTGCACAGGTGGGCGAAAGATTGCAAAAGGGACGCACCTGGTGGAGAAATTAAGGGAGAAGAACACCTAAAGAACCGAATTTTATAAAACAGAAAAGAACAACTGGATGAGATCTCTGAGGAAGGGAAGACCGAAACTCAAGGTACCAGCATGAAGGGGGCAAAAAAAATTTCGGATGGCAAACCCTCAGCGGGGACACAACTATCTCGGGAACGTAGGAAGAACCAGAGAGGGGTGTTACGCGGAGAACGACAGTAAAACCCGCGGGACCAAAATAGGGAACAAGGGCATTGGACGTAGAGGGGGGGGGGGGTGGAGGGGGGTGGTTGCTGGAAGGTAGCAAAACAAAAAACTTGTCAAGCGAGAGCAAACAACAAAACTGACACCTCGCTAATAAAACAGTTGCCAAGGGGAAAAAGGGACAAAGATGCAAGTGAAATTGGCAGTAGGGGATGTTAAAGGGAGAAAAGAAAAAGAGGAGAAAAAAACGAAAACGATACCAACCTAATCTTCAATAGGGTCAAGTTGGACGACAGGAAGGGGAAGACAATTTCTGGCAATGACAACGGGAACAGGAAGAGGGCCAGGGGAGGGGAACGGATGGAGATTTCCCAGACAGATCCAGTTGTCAATTAGATATCTCAAGGAAAAGGGATTTTATTCCGAACCGGACCTGGCGGACGCCTACGGCACAACGTAGGTGGGTCACACGGGAGGGAAAAGAAGGCTGAAGATGGAATAACAAACTAATTTTGACAGTCCCTAGAGGTTCGTTTTTCGGCGCAAGTGTCCAATGAAAGGCACAATGAGAGGTCATTGGTTCAAATCCCGAAGGAAGATCGTGAGGAAAAACATCGGGCAAGGTAAAAAGGGGGAAAAAAGGTCAAAAAAGATTAACTGTATTTAACCCCAAGTGAAGATCCTCAGCTAAAGGAAGGCCGGGGACGAGTTATTTGGGATCTAGCAGCGGAGGAAGGCAATCTACGGAACGGCGAAGGGAAGACAGAGACCCTCCGCTGATGAAAACACTCCGGTTAACTGCGAAGGGGTTTAGGGAAGTGAACGGATTACGGAAAGAGCCTAGGGCTGACAAAAGTCGGCATGGTAAAAAAAAGTTACGCGGGGAGGCAAGGCAACCAATCATTATCCATAAAAATCGTCAAACGGGACGTTTACGGGAAAAGGGAGAAGCCCGATGGCTTCTGATTGGTAACCTCGTGATCTGCATGTCCTCATCGGGCGGCAAACAGGACATCAGAAACAAACCAAAGCGTCCGGAAACTCTGGGGTCAAAGAAACCAATTCAAAACGCAAATTCAGCCATACGAAGGTATGGGATCTCGAAGTGCCAGGGGGGAGATTGGGGAAAAAAAATGGGGGAAGTACAAGAATATCTTAACATATCTAGTTAGCACGAAAATGAATCTATGAAGGAGGGCAAAGGTTCATCGGAGGTATTCCGATTTCCACAGGAGGAAAAATTTTTTTTTGGGGCGGAGCTTCCAGGAGAAAAGAACGAACTGAAAGTTACTGGAGGTTTGCAAATCAAAGGACCGATGAAGCAGACTCGGAAACACAGGATCAGTGTCCATCAAGAAAGTGCAATGGGCACTCTCTCCCGAAGGACCAGAGAACCTCGGAGTTGAAACGAAGAGAGGAAGGGGATGGATCGGAGGCAGCACAGACGGGAAAAAAAAAAAAACATTGCAGATAACAGGATGGTCACATGGAGTTCATGGAGGTCTCAGCTGGAGGGGCTCTGTCATTCACCAATTGCTAAGTGTCAACAAAGCTCTTTGCAAGAGGGAAAAGGGGGCAAAGCCCACCTGCTCTGGGAGCGGGAAATCCCGAGGGGGACTAGGGGGGACATGAATAAAAACGGAATGAAGAAGTCAAAAAACAACCG
>Ga0179593_1384658_pt1 | contig 10308 bp, 7 predicted proteins | sample CZODoug2_1_08_16_FD_185931 | JGI IMG/M metagenome (GOLD analysis project Ga0179593, IMG submission 185931) | Vadose zone soil fungal communities from Angelo Coast Range Reserve, California, USA - CZODoug2_1_08_16fungal (PacBio error correction) | ecosystem: Environmental > Terrestrial > Soil >...
AGGTGAACGGAGATTCGAAGGGGCGGGCGACGAGGCAGAAAAAGCAGGGGCTTTGGTCAGAACGAGGGAATTAATGGGGCGCCCGCTGGGCTAGCTAAATGAGGATCTTCAATAGGAAACGAAAGCCGGCCCTTAATGTCTCGACAACGGCCTCATCCGGAGAGAAGGACGAAGGCCCAGTTGAAAAAGAGAAGCCATGTCTGCTGCACTTCTGCTACGCGGGAGTCGCCGTTAGCGTGAAACGTCAACGGGTGCATTCCACCGATCTTTCCATCAAATGAGGGAGAATACTGATCGTCAGCGAAGGGCGCTGCATGGATAAAACGTTCCTTCGACTGGGGGTAGAGGAACTGGAGGCTTCACATGGGGGCTCAAAAAGAACGGGATGAGGAAAGGAACTGTTCAATCAACCCTGGATGGGGGGGGTACAGCTTCCCTATGCCAAGGAAGAAAAGAGTCGCCCGCAAACGCCGATCGAGGCCTACTTGCGGGTAGCTACGGGACAAGGATAATATCGCAGTTCCCCCGGTGTGAAGAAGCTCGTAAAGGCGGAAATGATTTTTTCTTTTTGGGGGAATACAGGGGCGATACCAAACCGAAAAAAAGAATGGGGGCAACGCCACCAGTGCCCAGGGGAAAAAGGTACCGTTCCCAGGCGGTGGGGGTCGGGCGAGGCAGTAGGAAAGAAGGGAAGTGGCTTGATTGAACTGTGCTGTGCATTCAAAGGACAACGCGGAAGAATGGGGGGTTGATTTGAAAACTCCCTATGGAAGAGGTCTATTGCACCCGAGTGGCCTCTCAAGAAAAGCTAAACTCCAGTGGCGAGGTAACCAAAAGTACTTTAGGGAACAGGTCTACTCAGATAACAAAAAAAATACCCCTGAGGAAACGACCCGTGTATCAACTCAGGGGGGGGACAAACGAGTTTCGCCCGAGCGCACTACGGCCAGACCAACGAACCATCATTAGGTAAAATCTCGTTTGGAGGATACACCGCTAAAAACAGGAAGATCGGTGGGCCGGGAAGGAGCTGGAGAAGTCAACGTCGGGGGTCAATCATTGGGAAGTCGTGTAGCACAACCGTCGGGAGGAACTGATTGATGTCTACTGAACAGGAAAACAATATCACCGTCAATCTTGCAGTCCTACAGATAGGGAAACGACAAAAAAAAGAAGGAGCTGGAAAAAAAAAAGCAAGATTCACAAAGCTTAGCATCGGACGGTGCTCAATTTCACTATAAATTGGCGGAAGAGATCGGGGAGGGGGTGGTCGAACAGCTCGCCGACTAACAAGAAAGAACAGAAAGCCGGGACTTGCCGAACGGGGCCGATAGCGGGCTATAGCGAAAGAAGGGGGAAAAAAGACAGACACACCTAGTCGAGAAGAACAGAACGGGGGGTGACGCGTCGGATTATCAGGCGGGGGAGAGAAGAAAAACACACAACAACGATGAGAAAGTTCCCTGCTCCTTTCTCTTGGCTTGTGATGTATGGCGTCGAAGTGCCTGGGGGGGACTCGTTGATGCCACAGAGTCAGAAGTAGAACAGGATGATCGAGCGATGGGGAAAAGATCGAGCGGCGCGGATTGACTTATGTCTCCGAGAATGTGTCCGGGCACACATGCCCCGTGCGAATCAGGGAAAAAGCGGCATTAAAGCTCTCCAAGCTCTGCATGAATTGAAGAAAAGACTGGGGGGGATCTAAGGGGAGGAACGAAAAAAGGCAGCTCGAGTGTTGGAAAGTAACATCCTCTTCGAAGAAGGGGGGCTTTAGATTAGCCGGTTTCGTGAGAAGAATATGTTGGCAGGAAACTAAGCAAGGCTTGACCCCGCGAAGGGGAAAGGAAAGTTGGGGGGGCTTGGCGAGATCGTGCCTTTCAGGGAGGTAGCCTCCCAGCGCGAGACGGTATGGGGGACCACCCACCTTTTTGGGACTGTCTTTAAAAGTAACAGCTAGCAAAGGGGCCCCGAGTAAGGGTTCGGGGAAACCCGCTTGCGGATCTTTAAAAAACTGAACAAACGGGTATTGTCTGGTCAGAACCGGTTTAGGGAGGAGGGGTTGAGGGGTCCATACCACCTGGCGTTTACAAAAAAAGGTAGGGCAGGGGCTCGAAGGGGGAGGACTCGAACCAGCGGGGTACCATCGTCTTAGTGTACACAGCCCAAGGAAACAGGGTCGCTCGGGACGTTGAAGATCGTTCTCGAGGAGAAACCGTGCAACTGCATCGCCGATGAATGCCCTCCTAGCGAAGGAAGGTTTCGGTAAAAGTGGACCACGGTTGGAAGTGGCCATAGAAGGAGAGTAATATGTCTGGGGAAGAATCAGTCAGAAGAAAAAACAAAGGGGAAAAAAGATCTCCGCTCAGGAGAGTGAAAACGGTCGAAAATAAGAAGTCTCAGCGAAATCAAGTATGGGGCAGCTAATGTTATTGCCTCACTGCGTTTGAGGGGGGAAGTGGGGTCACTATGAAGGAAGGATCCAATAGCGGAAAGCGAGGTGTGAAAAAGCGAGAGGGGCCGACCGCCGGCGTGGTTTGAACAGAAAAGGTGCAAGGCCGGAAAACCCGGGAGTACTTAATCCCCCGAAGAGTGTCGAAAAGGGGGAACGCCCGTCAGTATCAGTCCTTAAGAGGATTCAAAAGAGGAGCCGAACGGGGGGGGGGAAGACTTTGGAGAGAAATCTATCCGTACTTCAAGGGGAGAGGGGGAGAACTCTCACTTCCGAAAGAGGAGACTATCCCGACTATCAAGGGGGACAGGGAATGGGGGGCCTCAGGGGACCGGAGTTAGTTCTGAGTGGCACGGAGAAGTCCGTCGACGAAAAAAAGGGGGAGGCTTTGTCCGAAGGCAAAAAACCTGCCGCTCCGGAAAAAGGGAGCAATTCGAGGCATGACGGGGCCGAGTTGGAAATGCGAACAACGCGGAGCCTTCGGTATTCTGAAGGAGGAAGAAGACGGCCGGCACAGGGGGAAAGGGGCTATCTCTCTCACACAAGGGGGAAGAAGGAATATAATATGAAGCAACGACGTCGGTAAGGAGTGGGGTGGCGACTCCCTCACGGGTGTGGATAAGTGTGTTCCATCAAAAGGAAGAATTGCGCCCGCTGGTGGGCGACCGCTACAGGAAAAAAGTAATGCTGTAAACGGTGCTACGCGCCGGCCGGGAGGGAATGAAAAGAACTGTCCCTCGGGAAAATCCGAAGAAAAGACGGCCCTGAGGCCACCTCCATTCCAGGAGAAAAAAAAGGGATCGTCGCCGAAAGAGAAGCGGGGGGCGAGTCTCGTTTGCTAACTTCAACACTGGGAAGTAACGGGAGAGGGGGCCCAGTCTTCCAATCGGTTAGGGAGAAAATCGGGGAGAGCATCAGGGACAAGGCGCTGTATGAAGGTTTCCCCATGAAGCGTCAAAAGCCCGCCGTTCTCGCAACGGGGTGGGGGTCGCAAAAAACAAGAATAGGGGGGTCGCGGCCCTACGAAGGGGGGGGACAAAACCTCGCAGCACCGCGATGGGAGTCAAAGGTCAAATATAAAAGGACGAAAACGTCAAAAAAATAACCCGCATATCTGAGGGATCGAGAGAGTACGACAGGACTTAGGGGTGTAGCGAGAAGATCAAGGGGGGGGGGAAAACATGTGTTTACCGAGCAAGCATCGGAGCCGGAAGGGGGAGTTTTCTTTTGGGGCTCAGGGGGGGCTGACCCGGAGAGAGAAGCCTAGCCGTGCAACGGACACCAGGACCCTTTGCCAATAACCGTCCTTTCAAAAGGCTCAGGGGGTTATCGCGGGCAGCAGCTAAAAATAAGGGGGCGAGAAAACTGTCTACCGGACAAGGATCGGTGCGGCAGGGTGGATGGTCAAACGGAGAGGGACATCGAGGGTCGGGAGAAAAGACGGCTACACTACCGTCAAAAGGGAGGGGAGAATACAAGTAGCTACAGTCGACCAGATCCACCCACCGCGCTGGCTTCAATCCCTCCATCTTCCAAGCAAACTGGTCGCCAGAAGACCGAAATAGCCTCTACGAAGAAAAAGACGAACCACAGGTGTCGGGGAGTCAAAAAAAAGAATCTCGGGGCGGATCCTGACCTCAGAAACGGAGATCGTCTGCCTAATCAAACAGCGCGGTCCCAAACGGTAACGAAGGGGAGTGCGTGGACGGAACAAGAGCTGCCATTATCGTCTAACACAGAGCAAAGGAAGGGGTCTTGAACGACGAGGACAGATATCAAGGCACACGGACAACCACATCGTAGGAGCGATCATTACAGCGGGACCCAACGTCGTCGGGAGGCCTCTTCATCCGATTGGAGCGATCAAAATACGCGTGAAGAAAGGGACTCATGGGGGGGGTGGTGGGAGAAAAAAGACATGAGAAAGACAAACTGACCTCCAGCATAAGAGCTGCCAAAGCATCGAGCCGATCACGGGGAAAAAGGGAATAATTTCCTCCATCTCAAAACACGAAAGTGAGGAAAGGAGAGACTAATCCACGCCTACCATATAGGGAGAACTCATAGAAAACAAGAATAAATCAGAATCTCAGTCACGAGACTGGGGCGAGGGCGGGGAGGTAGGTAGGAAGGGAACCATCGTTTCCTCTTTGTTAAAAAGGAGGGGAGAAATAGCCCGATAGAATCAAGGGGCCAGCTCTCTGAGGCAAGGCGTCTTCTACGGGAGGGGTCGCACACCCGAAAAAAAAAAACTCTGAACCCTGCATGATCGCAAAGAGATGCAGCGCCGAGGAAATTAGGAGCGGCTGCATGAAATCTCAAAGGAAAAATGTGGTGGTGTCAAGGTTCTTAGATCTGCTCCTTAGGAGACGAAGGTGTCTGAAGGGAAGGGAGTATCAAGGTTCCTCCTCGAGGGGGAAGTGAAAAAAGCGCACTGCGTCCCCCGCGGTGGAGAGGTTGGCTCGACGAGATCTGGACAGGGGAGGAAGTCGATTGGGAATCCTCCCCGAAGTATCGTGGGAGTTAACGCCACACGAACAGAAGGGGCGGAAGGAATCTAACCCGAGGGGTCCTGCGGAAATAGATGGAGAAAACTAGGGCGGGTATAATTTCACAAGACGTTGCGTTGTTCAGGAGAGTCGAACGGGGTTTGGCGAAAAAAGGGTAGATACTCCTTGGAAAAGGAAGTAGGTAAACTGCTCGAAACTAGGAGGACTCGCTCTAAGGGACAGCGAGGAGTTCCCATACAAAACGACCGACGCGCTTCCGAAGATCGAGTGATCATCGGGAGGGGGAGCGTGGCAGCTACCGGACAAACGAAACCTCCGATCACACGGGGGGGAACTGTTGGTCCAAAGGTGAAGGGGGGGGGGTCCGTTGGCCGATGCAGAGACCGGGTTAAGGGCCATGGTCTATCTACAAACGAACCACGAAATCCGATCGGGACTCCAGATCTTCACACGGGAAGAGGGGGGAGGCTACTTGATGACGTGCTCGTAGGGCGCCGATCTGCGTGGGGGGTGAAAGTACGGTAGGAAAAGAGGATCAGGAAGTCCTGGTACTAAGAAGGCGGGCGGGAGGTGTTGAAACAGGAGCGTAGGCCCGCCCGAACTCCGGCTTTTTGTTAGGAACAACACCAGTGAAGACAGGGTACTTCTCAATCAAGGAAAAAGGGAAATCCCAGTAGCAGAAAGCCGCGGTCTATCCCGAAGGAAAACTTATGGACGAGCTGGTCAGAAAAGCGATCCGGGGAAATTTTAAAGTAGAAAGATACCGCGGGCCGCAAGGGAAGCCGCGGCAACATCCGGAAAGGGGCAAATACTGGAATTAGAGTCTTCGGGGTGTCAAGCGGGCCGTCGTTCGACATAAAAGCCCCGGGCCCGGTACGCCTGGAAGGACAAAGATCACGTACATGTAGTCGGGACAGGGGACCATGGGTACTGAACGTGGAAATAGTTGGTTGGTACCACACGATGCAGCGAAAGGCGTTACTTTCTAACCTGACTAAAAGGAATCCGTCAAGTAAGTCGTTTGTATTGCAGAGCGAATCGACACAACACAACGGAGGGGTAAAAGAAAATAGGATATCCCTACAAAGTAGGTCAGTCGTATTCAGCGCCTATAAACCAACGCTTATCAACGTGGGCCATCACGAGGACAGGAAAAGGGTCCCCTCATTTTCTCCGAAATGGAAGAAGGAGAGGGTGATGGCTTCAGGACCGCCGTACTCTGTCAGGTTCGACTACTTCCTCTCTTGCCAAGAACGACGCAGACAGAAAACACCAAGGCCATGCCTTCCCAGTTAGTACCCTGCGGAAACGGGGAGCGCGTGGCGGAAAACTTCAAACGTAATTACTAGGGGGTGGGGGGGGAGGGAGATGACGTTCTCCGAGCAGAAGAAGTGCGGGCGAAGGGGAAGAGCAGGCGGCCAAGGACTTAGGAGGGCGTGCAGGCTCGACGGGCTTTGATAGAATCCGACGGGGAGAAACTGGTTGGGGACGCAAAACAGAAGTGGGGCAGGAAGAAAGGGGGGGGAGACAAAAAGGTTCATCAACACCCGAAGGAAAAAGAAAGGGATACGGACTCCCGAGTCCCGATGCCGAGGGGAAGAAAACTCATATCTCTTCATACGGCGAGTGTAGATCAAAAACTGCGGGAGAACTTAGACACCTTGTTTCAGAGAGAGAGGCGATACAGGTTGCGTGGTTGGGGACTCGACAGATTGACGGATCTAATGACCGAAGGTGCGTTGCCACGGCACCAGGGTTGGAAAAAGTTGTGGAAATTTAAATCGGGAGGGAGTCAGGTTCTATCCTAGGACGAGAAAAAACTCTAAAGAGAAGAATCAGGGGGGGCTAACCGTTCCAGCTCCATTCAACGTGAGGGGATGAAAAAAAAAAGAATGACATCCTTTCGGCCCTCAATACGTGGCCGGAGAGGACAGAAAGCGGCCGCCATTAAGCCCAGTAACGTGCGGAAAAAAAAAAAGGAAAAAATCAGCAACGAAAAACGAGGGGAAAACTTCAGATAAGAAATCTTGGGGTAAACAGCAGCTGGGTCCTAAGCTAGGAAGCCATCTCTATCGTAAAAAGAAAAACAAGCCGAACAACGGTCGAAAAAATAAAAAAATCTCCGGGAGGAGGGCCTAGAAAAAGCGGCACGAAAAAAAAGAAGCCGAAGCCAGGGACTAAGGACGCGGGGGGCACGGATGTGAGAAGAAAGTGAGGGGACCCAGTCGAGGCCATCGCTACTGCGGTCGGACGGAAGTAGTAACGAGTGCATATTAAAAAAAAGAAACCAAAAGAGGAGGCGTTCCGGCGAGTGCCGGCCCAACGCTTCTGTAATAGGGGGAATGCCGCCTGCGGGTGATCATGCCGGGGCGGCGAAAAGGGGCATTGGGGGGCGACCTGGATGCGACTACCGCCTCCGGGGGAAAGAAGCTTCCTGGAAAAGCCTATCATCTGACGATGCGGAGAACCTGGTGGGTACTACATGCTCAAACAGACTTGAGAGAATACCTCCACTCCGCCAAGACGGAGAGATCTATCTCAAACAAAAAGAAATAGAGAGATCGCGAAATGCAAAATGGCGTGGATCGTTCCTGAATTCGGAACGTGGAGAGTTGGGGCTTGAGGCCAGGGAAAAATAGCATAGCCCTCTGATAGCCGAGGGGGGGAGGAAAAGCATCTAGGCGGACTGAACGTAGTGTCAAGAGGGTAGTTCCCACCATGCACACCCCCTGCGCACGGCCAGCGGGATGGAAAAAGCGGAGGGAAAAGAATACCGATGAAGAAAGCTTTGTGGGGAATCCGGCTTCATAAAAGGAAGTCTAAGATGTTTTAAACGGGCAGGAGATCGGCAAAAAAGGGAGGTTTAGGGGGGGTGGGACCGTGAAGGACCCCTAAAGACGTGGTGCCGTCCCAAGAAGAGACAGGAGGCAAAAAAACTGCTAAGTGACTCTATGGGGTGTATAGGGGCGAGATTCGGGGAAGGGGGGTGTTGGAAAGAGGTGGGAAAAGAATATCGTGGGGATGGGGAAGTCTCCAGACTGGTCGGATTTGGAAGGCGGGGCGCTCGGGGGAGGGGCGGGACAGATGAAGGATCAAAACGCTGGGAGGGGATCTTTAGGGACGATCGGATTGCGGATCTTTTCATCAACGGACCGAAGGTAAGTGTGAGAAACTTATCCAAAGCCCGCGGGGCCGCCGGGGCTGTTCAGACCGGCAAAAGGAAGGGAATAGCCTCGCAAAGGAAAATCGCGGAGGTCACCCCCAACAAACCAGCACGAAAACGCGAGGGAAGGGGGGAAGGAAATCTCGGGAGGTAGAGAAACTGCTTTCAGATGCTCGAACGAGTCTAAGCCGATCCACGTTGAAAGAAGGGTCCCGGGGGTTTCAAAGGGGGGCCGGTGGACACATGGCATATAGCCTGTTCCGGGGAAAAGGAGTCCAAGCCAACTCCATCCTGATCAGAAATACGATCTGCAACGTCGGGGGGAAAGAAAGGAATATCTAGAATCGATGGGGGAAAGAGAAGTAGGCGTAATTAGTGTCCGTATTATGAAATGTGATGGTGTAACTTATTTTGGAATTTTCATAAGTTAAGGAAGGGACTCGAAGCCGCGGGCGGTGGGGGGGGAAGTACCTTGTCGCGGTGCCTCCGGACGGTTGTTGTGTCGAACCCCCATCCGAAGACAAGGGGGACTTCTCAGAAGCAGGGGAGCCCACCGAAAGGAATTTTGCCCTGAAGTCAAATATTGCCCGGACAGGGTTATTTGAATCTTGGATAGAATCTAGTAGGGGGGGGACGTTAGCCCCTCGAAAGCCCTGCAAGCGGCTAAGAGCGACAGAATCGGCATGGATGTGTTTTAAAGGGGGAATTCGCGTGGACGTCGATTGCCCCTCTATGACTTGTACGACGAAAAACGGTCCCTGGCGAAAATTCGAAGGAAGACCTCTGCCAGGTTAGTTTCCCAAGGGACAAGCTTTGAACACGACGGGAATTGGTACACAAAAAAAATAGAGGACTGGCCGCGTTGGGCGGGGAGAACTATTCTAATAGCCGAGACCACGTGGGGTGCTATCTCAAAAAAAAAGAAAAACTAGGAGTAAAATAATAGATAGCTACACACTGAGGAAAGAAGACTGTCTTGAAGTCCGCGCGACGCCCTAGCGCCCAAAGGGAGGTTGTTGTTCCATAAAAAAGGGGGGAGGCCTCATGGGTCAATAATGGGGGGGCCGATACTTGCTATAAGAACGAACGGCTTACCTCGGGAACTTCTTGGCTGAGACTACTTCCCGCGCCGTCCGACGCCGAAGATTAACTTATGGCCCACCATGGCGGCCCAGTAGAAGCTCCGTGCTACTAAAAACGATTGGCTTATATTGGTAAGATGATACTTCAACGGAGCTCTATCAGGCTACACTCCGCAGACAAATAAGATGTTCTGAGAAGAGGTGCTAACGGACAAGGCTCATGAGATTAATTGAAGACCTACGGTACTAAGGTCCGACCGGGAAGAAAAAACAGGGGGTTTCTCAAACAGAAAGGGGGAGGGCTTAAAACCTCACCTGGCAAAAAACGAGCCCGCGGAGGATTAAAAGGACTGCCCGGCAGTCCCTACCCTTACTTGCAAATCACACGCAGATAGGAAACCTGAGAGAGCTACATTGCTAAAATTTCGGAGGGGGAAAGAAGCAGCAGCGTGCAAAACTGACCTCTCTGGCGGCGGGCCGGAGGGGGCGTGGGGGTGGGAACAACTGTCGCCCCGGCGAGATGACGACGCTGAGAGCAACTGCCACTTGGGGGGGAAAGGGGGGCCCGAACCGTCCTTTCCGGCTCGGAGGAGCGATAGATAGGAAAAAGCCTAAACGGGGGGGGAAAAAACTCAATCTTAACCGGCAAAGTGCGCGCTTAGGGGGGGAGGTTATGAAACTCCGCGAGTGGGGGGACGTCCGCGGGGTACGGAAAAAGAAAGGACGATCAAAATAAGGGGAGGGAACGCCATGGCTATTGAAAAGACCCCTCAATTAATACGTGAGGGGGGGAAACTGTCTACAGTCCCACAAAGACCCGCGTCGTGCCCGGAAAAGACGTTTTGGATCGCAACTCAAAGGAGGACAAGAGAAAAAAGGGCCGGAACGGGGCCGGAAACCACCCCTAACCAGCGTTTCGGGAGGAAAATCCAACTCTGGCTGATCATAACAAGCGAAGAAAGACGATACTCGAAAAACGTCATTCGCTTGGACAATGCCAGAGGCCGTTCAACCTTAGAGTCTTAACATGATCTCTACTGCAAAAAAGAAAAAAAAAAAGACCTTCCCCCGAGGTAGGGACGATGAGCATAACCTTACCAACAT
>Ga0179593_1441753_pt1 | contig 10308 bp, 9 predicted proteins | sample CZODoug2_1_08_16_FD_185931 | JGI IMG/M metagenome (GOLD analysis project Ga0179593, IMG submission 185931) | Vadose zone soil fungal communities from Angelo Coast Range Reserve, California, USA - CZODoug2_1_08_16fungal (PacBio error correction) | ecosystem: Environmental > Terrestrial > Soil >...
TGGGGGTTGCCACAAAAAGACGAAGGAACGAGGAAATGAACACGAGGGGCGGGTGGGAATTAGAAGGGGAGCTGCTAGGGTCAAAAAATTGCTATGTTTTCCTACTCAACGGGAAGGCGGGAAACGCCGAAGGCGAAAGCCAGGTGAGAAAAGTCGGCAGGGGGGGGGGATCGCGGGGGCCGGCAAAAAAAAAAGGCTGCAAGAAATTTTAGCGGTGAAAAGGTACTGGAGGCGAAAGAAGTCCTATAGGGTCTGACTCAGAAAAAAAGCTAGCGCAAAAAGTGGGGTAAAGCGAGCGAAGGGAAGTCCAACTCATAATCCCAGGAATCTCACGAAGGGAATAGCTTCCTATATTGGAAAACCACCTGGGAGAGGGGCCGGGGGAAAGAAAAAAATCGACGAGGTTCTAGGCTCCAGGGGTCGGAAAACACGTTTTTCCTTCGTGGGAGGCAACCAGAAAGGGGGAGGAAAATGAAAAAAATGCGGGAAAAAGACAAAAAACATCTGGGAAAGAGAAGGGGGATGCTAATAGGGAGAAATGCGTTTTAAAGGGTTGTGGTGGGGAAAAAAAAGGGGGTCCCAATGGTGTTCCAGGTCCTAAAGATTGCAGCGATTCGTGCAAGGTTCGGATAACGGAAGGGGGGGAATCCCTGCTGATGGAACGTCAAGAAAAAAAAGTCAGTGGAAGGGTAGGGCCACTTGTCACCAGAAATGATCAAAAGGGAGGAAGCGGCGATGGATAACTAAAGATACCAAGGGGAAGGAAGGTACAGTGTTGGTTGAAGGAAACAATGTCACGGAGAATCTTGTTACCGTGGGCAGTACAGAGGGGTTCTCTTAGAGGAAGGATCAAGAAAAGGGGAGGGCCGTCTCGGTACTAAAACATCACTAAGGAAAAACAAGCGGGGAATCATGGCTCACTCAGTTGGGGGAGGGGGTTGCAGTCGAACCGCCCAACCTCATGGACGGGAAAAAAAGGAGACAAAAGGCCGGGCATGTTAAGGAGCGCGAGGAGGGACAGTGCCTTGGATTACGGAGGAGAATTTACAGCGAAGTTAGGAAAAAAAATAAAGGAGGGGCTCTCAGAAAAATAATCGGGGGACTTGAGCGTGAGGGAAAAGACAAAGAACCGCAGTTGTAGAGAAAACGACGGAGAGAGAACGGCTCAAGAAAAGAGATACCCAAGTACTACATAAAAAGGTGGAAGCCTGCAAGGGCCGCTCGTTTGCTCTATAGGGAAAAACAGGGTGGTGAGAGAAAAATTTTGGGACAGATTCGCAGTGGGTCTTGCAGAGAGAAAAAACGGAGGAGGAGGGTAAGAGAGTCCACTGGGAGCAGCGAAGCAATTCACACATAGATTCGAAGAGGGAAAAAGGATTATTCTCTTGGTAGTGCTATATAGGGAAAAAGAAAAATAATGATCGAGGAATACCAACTAAATTGGCCAGGGGGGACGGCAAACTGACTGAGAAATTGAAACAACAGAACTCTTAGTGTCGCACGCCCTTTGAAGGGGCGACAACACTGAATCCAAACGGCGTGGGCGGCGTACAAAAAAGAAAAGCGAGAAAAGACGTGAACGAAAAGGAAAAAGGAGGGGGGTGTGGACGTATGCAAAAAAAAGGTCTTTGTCTCTCTTCCGCGGAATCAGAGAAGGCTACGGCACGTGGGGGTTGGTGGGACGTCCGCCCGATTGGCCGCGAAAGGAGAAGGAGGCGCTTCTTGTTCCTGTCGGAGCCGGGGGGGGGGGGACACCATCATCTGGTGCGCAAGGCAACGGAAAAAGCGATTGGAAGGGGGTCAGGTAGTGGAGGAGAAAAGCCGCGAGAATGAAACCTCAAACCACTTTCTAATCTTCCGTGGAGTAGAGAAGTGACAATCCGTACCCGTGGCTTGAGAAAGTGCCGGGGGGGAATTGGGTGTCCGGAGGGCTCCGTGAAGGGGGAATGGGAAAAATCCTTATGGCGACAGGGAGGAAGAAAGGGGGAGGGGAAAGCTCTCATCCGAGAAATCGGATGCCGGGTGGCCAAGGGGGAGAGGGATGGATATAACGTTCCCAAAGAATAAAAAGGAAAGGGTAAGACTAAGGAGGACGTTGGGGGGAAAAAAAAGGGGAATAGAAATGGAAAAGTTGGGCATCGGTCAAACCTACTGCAAAGAAAGTGCGACAGAGGGGTGAAGAAAAGATGGCTGAAATATGAATAGACAAAGGAGTCTCCTTGAAATAAACTAGATGTGCGGGGTGGGACGTTATGGCCGAATAGGGAAGGGGGAACTAAAAAGGAGACGGGGGAAGAGAAAAGACTTTCACGGACGACTTTTCTGACGAATCCCAATATTTGGGAAGGGAGGAAAAACACAAAGGGGGGATCCAACGCGTATCTCAGAGAGAAGGGTTTCGCACTAGAACAGTGTCGACTCCTACCGTCGGTTTACAGCATGCGAATCACGCGATTCGCAAAAATCGCGTGCCGCCAGTCTCTGGGAAGGAGTTTGGGGACCTTCTACAAATGAGACGGGGAAAAGCCGAAAATGTAGGTCTGAGAAGGACAATTTTGGGAGGGGGTGAGCACAGGGGGCGATTAGGGGCGCTCAGAGGAGGAGGGGAAGAAAGGGAACGGGGCGATATCAAGGGGGGATCTGTCAGCTGCAGAAAAAGAAAGAAACGCGAAGGGCGAGAAAAAGAGCGCTTAAAAAACTAATGCTAACGTCTTCTCTCAAAAAGCATCGGGAGAAGCAGGTCGCTTCATCGTTGGGGGGGGGCGGAATATTGGGTATTTGGGACGACGAAAAGTGGGAAAGTTTGGGAAAAATCAAGATTTCGAAAACAAGGCGAAGTAACCTTCTATGGGTTTCTATGTGCACGGGACCGCAAGGGCGAATGAGAATATCATCTAGAGGTCTTTAAGGAGGGGGAATACGCCGGGGGGGCGGGGGAAAGGTGATTAAAAAAAAAAAAAACACGATAGGTGAGTAATATGTCGAGGAATCTCAAGCCTCTGATCAAAAACATGGAAAGATAGCAACTCCTGAGGACTCGGCGGGGGAAAAGTTGCAAGTGGTTCAAGGGGGAGTCAGAAAAGGGGAGAGGAGTCGCAAAAAAAAGGATTGGGAGGACCACATTTCAAGCTCTCAGAGAAAAAAGGGCTAATGGAGAGGGGAGACTTAAAAAAGGTAGAAGAAACAGGCCTTCAAGGGGAATTTGGAAAAAAATGGGGTACTAAAAGCTAAAACCCACCAACATTGGTTCACATAAGCTGGAAGCCTGATGCCGGGGGTGTTGCAAAAAAGCTAAGTTCTTCTGTGTAAGAGTACAAAGTTTTCGTGATGGCAGGGGCAATTTGAACAAAGGAAGTCGGCTTAGAGACGAGAATGATCACGCAGGGGGAGAATCAATAGAAAAGTGTCTCGTCGCAGGGGGGAACGTGGGGGGCGTTGCGACATAAAACCGTGCTGCGGGGGCGAAAATTTGCAGGGGAAAAAGAAAAGAAACAAGTTGGGGGAGATCGACATGGTTTCAGGGAAAGAAAGAAGGAAAATTGCCTCGGGGCTTCCTGGCGAGGGAAGAAGGTGGGGCGCGTTGATTTTGGGGGGGGGGAGACAAAAAATAGCAAAGACGATTCAGATGTTAATCCGAGGTCCAGACATAGAGACCGAGGTGGGGTCCACAGTAACAAAATCACAAGAGGGTTGGAAGGGCAAAACCAGAAAGTCCATATTCGGACCTCGGGAAAAAAAGGGTGGAAGCTGAGCACGAAAAGAGCATCTGAAAAGGGGAAGCCGTTGCGCGAAAAAGAAGGCACGTTCAAAGCGTAAGTGTTCAGGTAATCAAAAACGAACGAACCTGGAGGCACTATCTGGTATCAACTAAAGAATCCCAAACTGGGGGGGTAGAAACCGTGAAAAAAAAAAAAACGGGCAAGATCCAAGTCAAATTCAAAAAGGGGACGCAGGGCGATTTCGTTCAATTGTTCTCAGAAAAGGTGAGGGAAAAAAAGCTCGATTTGGTGGGAAGGCCGAACGACTGTTTAGAAAGGGGCCAGGGAGGGGGAGGGCGCAGAATCATCTATAAGAAAAAAAGACTTCAGCCTAGGATACATCATCATCTTCGCGGTGACAACTAGGGGCAAAGGGGGGGAGGGAGAGTGGTTTTCCGTTGGTTTTACGCGGCCGGGGAGAGGGAAAGCCATTTGGCGTACAGCAAACAGCGGCCCGCTCTCTACCCCAAAAAAACTGGGAGGGGGGAAGTGGGCATCACGGGATTGGCGGGACGCACACAAAAGAGGACGGGACGCTCGGACGCAAAAAAAAAAAGACGAAAAAACTTTTGCAAAAAATAGTCAAAAGGAAACGGAGGATGTAGAAAAACACGGCAGATAGAAGGGAAAAAAATGACTGCCGGATGGAGGATGAGTCGCCCTGGCCATACCATTCAACTGCAAAACAGGTCACGTTCCAGAATGCCAAAAAACACGGAGCGGACGCAAAAGGATAAAAACGCAAACGAACCGAGGGAATGAAAATGAATTGAATGGGGATCGTCGGAAAAACGGACGCAAACAACGGTTCTAACAACATTTGTCAGGAGTTCGGGGGGCTCTAGGGGAAGGAAGCGTGCAGGTTCAGTGAAATAAGTGAAAAAAATTAAAGAGCGAACCTTATTGTGAAGGAGGAGGGAAATACGGATTCAGGAAAGGCCCAGAGTGTGTTGCCGTGAGAAAAAGCCAAAAAAAAAAGGTCTGAGGCCATGACCTGGCCTGCTTGCTGGAGTCCAAGGCTGGGGGAGGGAGGTGCTTTGGGAACTGGGGAAACAACAGTTCGGGGTTCCCAGGGAGAGAAACAGCTGGAAATGTCTTGGGGGAAGAAGGAGGGTCAGGCTCCAACATCAAATCTACCCCCAGCTCCTCATCGGAAGAAAGAAAAGATCGGCATATGCTTCGGGCGTCCTTGAAGCAAACCATGAATAGAAATTGAGGGGGAGGAAAAAAGGGAGGGCAGCAGCAACTTTGGCCTTTTTGGGGGTTTTGGGGGTTTGTGTTTGGAAAACACAACCCCCCCCCCCCCCCTGAGTCTCAACGCAAAAACCGGACACGTATTGAGATGGACCACTTGACGCATCAGGGGTGGAAGAAAGAGTGAGCATCGAGCGCTCTGAGGGAAACCTAAATTAATCGGCCCCAAAAGGGAAGAAAAAAAACGCCATCGACGGACTCTCAAGACCGGGTTTGCACACTAAGCGTCATCGCAATCGTTGGAATCAAAAAGGGACTTGTGGGGGCGGGGTCTATAAACCAGGAAAAGGGGCCAAGCCGGCGCATTTATATTGTCAGGGGGGGGGAGACAAAAAGTCGCCCGTGTCAAAAATGAGAGGAGAATGGGGGGCAAGCAAAAGGGACATTGTCCGACTACAGCCGCTAGAGGGGCAGCCGCCAATTCGGGGGGAAAAAGAAATTCAACTCAAGAAAAAGGAATTGCTAGAAAAGGTCATGCGCTTTTATCCTCAGGATCGAGAGGGTGAGAGATATATCCCACGACCCGGAGTCTGAATAAAAGAAATCCGAAGCGTGCGCATCGGGAAAGGACGGGGGCACGGTCCCACAATCTAACAGGAGGGGGAAGCGAAAATTTATTTCAAAGAGAAGAAAAGGCCAAGAGCACCCACCCGACCTGAAGCGGAATACGTGAGTGAAGCGAGCGGGGGGTGGAAAATCGAAAGTGAGAATCTAAGGCAGGCTCGTTGAAGAGACAACGGAGGAAGGTATTGGGGGGCGGGAACGATTCAAGCTGAAAAGTCCTCCAAAAGAAGCCAGAGTGTCCGGCGCATCAAGCAGAAAGAGATACAGGAAGAGAGCCCAAAGGGTCAGAACCAGAAGGAAAGGGATTAGCCATCACGGATGAAAGCTCTGACGGGGGAAAGAAATTTGCGCCTGAAGGGAGAGAAAATACATTGAACAGCGAGTTTGAAGCATAGTGCGATTCAAGAGGACTGGGGAAAAAGGTAGAGGACGACACGTTATGGTGAGAGTGGTGGGTGGTGGAGGGAAAGCAAACTTGAAGAAGGAGATCTCCTCTTGTATCCAACATGTCCAGTTAAGAACATCAAGAACAAGGAAATCGTCCGTGATTAGGCCTAAAAAGGTCACGAAGGGGGAAAAGACTCGGGGGAACCTAAAGCGGGCAGGGGGGAGAAATGAGAATCATCATGACAGGCAAGTAAAGGAAAGCCCTAATTAAAACTCGAACTTAAATGCGAACGGGTTCAAAGAACTCAAGGGGCGAGACATCACCGCCGCTGACAAAAATCTGAAAACTGTTTACTTTGCAGCATGAGACCAAGTGGGTGTCCCAAGAACGGGGAACATGAAAAAGAAACAACTTCCTGGAAGGTAGAAAAGAGGAGACTTGGTGACAAAGAGTCAAAGCCCAAAGGGGCACGGCATCGATCATCTAGGGAAAGGGGACCCAACTCAAAAATGGCTCATTCTAGAAGAGAAGTCAGACAAGTTGAAGGGATGGCAGGAAGTCGTTCCAAAGCGATTAGAGAGTGATCTGACTTCAGAAAGAAAACAAAAGAGGAACTGGTGAGTGAGCAAGAGACGGCTTCTCCTGCGAACGAAACAATTCCAATCAGGGGGCGGCCTTTGAACACACAGATTATGTGGGGGGGAAAGGCGACAAAGTAACAGAAAAAGTAGCAGGCACTCAGCGGGCACAACGAAGTCAGGACAAAAACCACTAACGAAGGTATAATTCGTAACGATGGCAAAAACGGGGGGACTCCGACACACAAAAAGAGAGCGAGCCAAAAAGGCCGGCGGGTTGAAGGAGCCAGGTGAGAGCGAGTCTGTGTCCTCCATCCAGGAGAGGAGGGGAAGCGCCGCCGTTGCTCGTTCGACAAAGAGGGGCGATTGAGAGAGGGGGTGGACTGGACCTCGTGGGGAGGCAAGTGGGACTCGGCCCGAGAGAGAAAAACGAGAGAGAAAGAGAAAGAAGCGAATCGATTGGAGAACGAGTCTAACAGGGGGCAGGTAAGAAGAAATCATCAAAAGCGGGTGGGTCCTAGATGCAGCCAGCGACGAAGAAATCGTGGAAAGCGAGCCACGGTTCCCGAAAGCGACGCAAGGCGGAAAAAACAGGGGGGGAAGCAAAGAGGGGGGAGACCCGAACGCACGTTGCATCCTATATCAGCGTTTTCTTAGACACACCAGTAAATTGAGGGTGAAAAAAAAGAAGAGCAGAGTCCGTTTGTTCAGGAGGAAAAATCCGGGGAAACGGACCACGAGCGCGAAGTCGCGTTTCAAGTACAAGAAGAATAATGAAATCGGAAAGGGGGGGGCGCAGGTCGATCAAATTACTGGGCGAAAAAAAAAAAAAGTAACCGGGAGTTGTTGCAATGGGAAATGGTCGCAAAAAACGCCAAAGGACGCAAGAAAGAAAGGGAATCGTGAGTGAGGGAGTACCGAGGGGCCGCAATCAGAAGATCAAGAATCGCCATCCTCTGTCCGGGGGGGCAATCGGGGGTAACAAGTCCAAAGCAAGGGGAACCGGAAACAAGGTTCCATAAAGAGGGGTTACTCGTAGAAAAAGGCTTGTCAGAAAAATACGATTAGGAGTGGTCGGGGAAAAGCCTAAAGGAAATACATGAGACACCAAATATTCAGAGCCGAAAACAAGGCAGATGGGGGAATTCCAGGAAGGGAAGAAATTTCCCGAGAAGAGCTGAATCTCTTCAACGGGTAACAACGGGGGACCCAAGAGTGCCAAAAAAGTGGAAAGTCACCAACGAAGAAAGGACAGAGAAAAATTACAGAAGCGAGGTTTGATTTCGCCGGTGGGTGCTCATGAAACCTCGAAGCTTGGGCGCGAGTCCCACGAATGAAAAAGGGGTTATCGTCACGAAAAAACGGGGGAAGAGGTTTGCATTTTTATGACAGACCGCAAGGTCAGGGGCAAAATATCAAGCTGTCGGGATAGGAGCAGGAACGGAGATTATGAACTTTGGACGAAGCAGATCAGAGGTCAAACACCACCGGCAGACTAAGGGGACGCAGGAGGCGACGAAACTGGGTGAAAGGTTTCTTGCTAGTCAAGGACAGTTTCAGGGAGCAAATGAGGAAAACCCGAATGCGTTTTGACGGACGAGATCACCAATGCTCGCTTGGACACCGGGGGACGGAATGGGAGCCCGATATCAAAAACTGTCAAAAGGATATGCAACCATCTCAAGGAAGGTTGACGGCAAGCGCAGCTTCTAACACACGACTTCTACGAGGGAAGTGATCGCGTCCGTGCTCCGTGGGCACAAAAAAAAAGCACTGAGAACAAAAACAACGAGAGGAAGAGATAGGGGTTGTTGGTGAAAGCAACGCGACGGAGAGAGAGAAAGGCAACAGGTCGTGGGGGATGGGAGCTGAGAATCGTAGTTGGCAGTTGGGGGGGAAAGAAACGGAGAAGGGAAGAACCGACGTCTTGAAAGCAAGTGGGGGGACCACATATAGGAGGTGGTGAAAAAAGCCAAGGGACAAAAAGAAGTCGGGCGACGCTTGGGGTGGGGGCAGACAACTGTTGATGACGACCAGAGCCAGTCAAAGGGGCGTATCGATGGGGGGAGGAGAGAACTCGGATATATAAGGGTTTTCAATCGAAAGAGCTGAAACATACACAAAAATCGAAAGGTCATGCAAGCATTAGGACGAGCTACAGGCGAAAGTTTTCCGCGAGCACGGACGTCGCCGGACTACACACATACCCACCTCGAGGCTTTGGTTAAGTCTCAGGGGAAGACACCGTGTCACTGAGGGTGGGCTCAAAACAGCCGCTGCGGTGCTGAGACAAATGCAGTAAAAGATGAAAAAGCGAAGGCACGAAGAAGGGGGGGATTCTATATCTTCAGGGAGGGCCGACAAAGGGTTTGTCAAGAGGGGGGTCCAATTTTGCCCAGTGTCAGCACCCGAGCATGAGGGAAGGAAGGGGCACTTTGGTCCGGTCAAGGAATGAAGGACAGGAAAAAGGCCCAACCCTGCAGAGTACGGTACAATGTTGATGGTGGATAAGAGTCGGGAACCATAAGAATCGAAGGGCGGATGAATCAGAGAAGGGTAAACCTCGGGCAGGCCGGGGGGAAAAAAGTGGGGGGGGAAAGGGGACTAGTGAGAGAGCGTTTGACCAAGGCCCTGTCAAAGAGGGAACAGGCTTGATAGGAAACGGAGTCACGGGGGTAGCTGGAATAAAGGGGCAAAAAGAAAAAGGACGACCCTCGGGGGGGAAAAGTGGCTATCTGAATTTGGGCTTTGTGGGGAGCAGAAAGAAAAAAAAAAAATCAAGGTGTTTAATTAAGGGTTCGTTTCAAAGGGGAACAGGCCCAGAAGGGCAGGGAAGACGGGGGGGAAACATTTGCTCTTTGAGTCCGGAAGGTGAAGTGAAACTCAAGACGGACGCAAAAGGAGCCCATAACGCGGGGCTCAGAAAAAAACGGAGACTTTACAAATATTTTAGGAACAAGACCGCAAGGGGGAGAGGAGGAAACGCTAAGTCGAACGGAGGAAAGGAGTAGAGAAAAAGTGGAAAGGAAAAAAGGAAAGTTTGGGCTGCAAATGCATCTAGGGTTGCGCGAATGCGTGACCGGTGGCAGATGGGCAACGATTCGGAAGGGGGGGCGGGCCGAGAGGAAACCGGAGGGGATGAGGGAAGACTACTTAAAAGGGGGAATCACCTGGCTAGAAGAGGCTCGGTGAAGGGATGATGTAGCTGGATGAATATATCGTGAAAGAGGAATCTACTAGGAACTACCGAGGAAAAAAATTCGCAAACTAAGACTAATTGGAACGCACCAGATTTGAAGACTGATCCATTTGGAGGGCGGCGAAGCACCTGAAAATAGTGGCTGGCTAAAAAAAGAGAGGGAGTGAACTCTGGACGGAGGGTAAAGAAGGCCAAAGGAGGGGCTGATTACAGAGAGAGGGGGGTGTCAAGCAAAAGCGTGCCATAGGTAGACTACGGTAGTGGTTTGTCCAGATACGCGAGAAGGAAGAGGACCGGGGGAAAGCTAAGGGAGATGCTTTCCTTTCCTACTGACACTCAGGGTCTAGGCAAAGCGGACGACGGATGAAGTGGGAGGGCGAGGAAAGGCGAAGCGCTCGAAGGGCATCACGTCAGACGAGGGGGGGGCTTTATGGCTGGGAAGCGATCAAAAGTCAGAATCTTCTTTTCTAAATCGGGGAGGGGCACAAAAGAAATGGGACTGCAAACGCCTAGGGATAGGAAGAAAACGGTAAGCACAGGGAGGGAAAAAAGATGAAGGGGCCGTTC
>Ga0179593_1536569_pt1 | contig 10308 bp, 16 predicted proteins | sample CZODoug2_1_08_16_FD_185931 | JGI IMG/M metagenome (GOLD analysis project Ga0179593, IMG submission 185931) | Vadose zone soil fungal communities from Angelo Coast Range Reserve, California, USA - CZODoug2_1_08_16fungal (PacBio error correction) | ecosystem: Environmental > Terrestrial > Soil >...
AAAGGGGAAAGAACACACTTCGCCTGCACCACTACGGCCGATGTAGAAAAAAGAAAAGCCCATCTAAAAGTACTGGAAGGGCCATTTATCTCGGTCGTTTCCCTATTAACATGGTCGGAAAAAAAAAAGAAGAAAAAAGGCATTCGGTGGCAATCCCTCGAGGAGAGAAGAGGCTGATGTATCGTTCTTCGTCTCTACCTCGGAAAAAGGGAAAAAAAACACGATCATTTCTCAGCTGCACAGAAAAGGGGAGATGGCGATTGAAGCAAATACTAAACACGGCGATCACCTTCAAAGGGTGAGGGGGAAGAAAAGGAAAAGATCTCTTTTCTTGCTATGACGAAAAGGAAAGAGGGCATCTGTGCTCACGGATCTGCAAGCTGGCAGTACCCTATCACATCATGTAGGGGAAAAGGGAAAAAAAAGGGAAGGTGGCGACACCGCGGGGGTTAAGAGAGGGTGGGAGGAGATGGGAGGGTTTGGATCGAAGAGGGGGGAGCAGGGATATATTTGAGAAAAGAGGAGGGAGGCAGGTAGCGGGAAAGTTCCGTATCCTTTTGTTAACCCATCGTCGCGAAAAAAGGAAGGATATCCCAGCGTCCTTGGCACTTCTAATCTATTCGGGAGGAGAGAAAGGAAAAAAAGAAGGGAAGAAGAATTTCGAGAAGAAAGGAAGCAAGCGCTGCCCCTTAACTACTCCCATTTCCAATTTTGGGGGAGAAAAGGTGTCGCCATTCTTCCACCGGCGGAGAAAAGGAGGGGAGGTAAAGCCGCTTCATTCTCCTCCTAAGGGGGAGAAGTAAAAGTAGAAGAGCTTCTACTCTCCTCATCTTGAAATGAAAAAAGGGGAAAAGTTACGGGGGAGGGTAAACGATTCATCTCTCTGCTTTCATGAAGGAGGTGATTGTGGAGGGAAAAGGACCCTCCATCCTTTTTCTCTCTGGGAGGAGAGGAAAGAAAAGGGAGGGAAAATCTGTGCAAGAGGAAGGGGAGGTGTACTGTCCCAAGGCGGATTTTTTTTCGCATATTTTGTAGAAGGGGGAAAAGAAATCAGAAGAAAGGATAAGTCCTTTCTTTATGTTCGCAAAGAAGAAAAAGAAGAAAAAGAAGGGGGATCAATCAAAAAAAAAAAGGGGAGGAGGGGAAATATAGATATCCCGTTTCAACTATTATTGAAAGGGAGGGGGGAGAAAAAGAAAGACAGGGCCTTCTCCGTCTTTATTCTTAATTGGAGGGAAAGAAGGGAAGAAGAGAACACTCCTCCTTGGGGACAGAAACTCCATCGAAGAGGAGAAAAAAGAAAAAAAAAGGAGATAAGGGATGAATGAAACAAGAGACCCCTTTCTTTCGGGGTCGGTCGGAAGAAAAAAAAAAAAAAAGGAGAGGAAGACTGCGCGGCATAAAGCCGCGACGGGAAAGAAGGGGAAAAATAAACTAGAAAAAGAGAGGCAATCCCTCTGTCGGGGAGAGGGAGAGGGAGGTGGGGAAAAGTTCTTCTGCCGCTGATCTTCTGAGAAAGGAGTCACTTAGAAAGGAAGGGGGGGGGGAGAAAACCTTGGTATAGGAAAAGGGAAGAAAAAACAAAAAGGGTTGAAAAAGGAAGGGGAAAGAGTATTTGTCTTACTTCCTGTCCGACTCCAGAGAGGGAAAAGGAAGGAAAGGATCCAATCTTAAATCGCGTTAGAAGAAGGGAAAAACGGCCTTCAAAGGGGGGGGGGGAGCGAGCACTATTTTTACCAAAAGGGGGAAAAAAGATACATATTTCGCTCCTCCCCAAGAGGGGGTTAATAATCGAGGAAAAAAAGGGACAAGGATTGCGAAATTATTTTCTCGGTTACGGAAAAAAGGGAAGAAAAAAAGGCAGGCCCGCCAGTGCTTCCCGTAGGGAAAAGAATAACTGAGAAGAGGAAAGACAGGGCGTATACCCTCACCCTTTGCAGGGGAAAGGAAGGGGAGGGAGGGGGCTTCAATCTCCCAGCCGAGGAAAGAGAGTTCAGTTTGGGGGAGAGAGGGGGTTTTTCTCCGTAGAAAAGGGGAAAGGAGGTAAAGCAGATAGATCTCTGCAGACAAAAAGGAGGGGGGATGGGTGAGGAAGAAGAACTGTCCTCCGCGGATAAAAAAAGGGGAGAAAGAATGGCCTTCCATACTTTGTAGAAATGGGGAGGGGGAGCGAGAAATCCTCAGGGGGGGAAAGGCGTAAGTTTTTTGACTGAACTCAAGAGGCCATCCTCCAGGAGAATTCAAACTTACTAACAAGTGGGGGGGGGGGGAAAAAAGAAAGGCAACCTCGAGAGGAAAAGGTGAAATTCTATCCTACAAATTAAATAACAAGGGGGGGAAAAAAAAAACTGGCTCTCCTGCCCTCCAGTAGAACTGGAGGAGAAAGGAAAAGGGAAAACTCAGTTGAAAAAAAAAAAAGTGGGAAAAAAAAAAGTTCCCTTCAACGTCCCTCATGCCCGGAAGGGGAAAGGAAGTGCCGGTATAAAGGGGAGGGGGGTTCTCTAGGGGGAATTCTCACCTCCATCCAGTAAGAAGGGGGGTTGCATTTAAGAAGAAGAGGGAGAGATCTCCAAAACTTATCGAAAAAAGGGAAGGGGGGGAGAGAGGTAATTTTCATCAACAAGTGGCAGGTGAAATGGATGATACTATGGGAAAGGAAGGAGGGGTTTCTTTCTCTTCCCCCAGCGGCGTGGGGAAAAAAAAAGGGAAAAAAGTTCCCCCCCTTAGTCACAAGATGGAAATTAGTGAAAAATGAATGAAAAGAGATCTCAACAACAACAACTTATTATTAATTTAAAGAGGAGGGGGGGGGGGAAAAGAAGGGGGAATACCCTTCTTTATCAATCACTTTTTTGGAAAAATTGACAAAAAGAAAGGGGGAAGGGGTCCCCCTTCCGTCGGGCTTGAAAAGAGGGGGAAAAAAAAAAAATTGCTGTATATTGAATTTATATGTAGAGGGAAAAAAAAAAGTTGGAAAGAAAGGGGGGAAAAAAAATTAATGCTTCTCTCTTCATCTATAAAGTAGCTCCGTTTGCGAGGGACGGGGAAGGGAAAAGGAAGAACTCTTGGCTGGCTTTTGCGCACTGGGAAAGAGGGGAGGAGGTCGTCTGCTACCGGGAAGAGATTCTCTAAAGGGAAAGAAAACATTTATTGGAAACGTTGGACTTTTCGAGGAAGTCCTTGAACTTAGCGGGAAAATATTGATGGGAGAACAAGGGAGAAATGTATTCCTTCTCTCATTTAAACGAGGGAGAAAGGGGTTTTGTCTCAGGGAAAAATAACTTCTGGGGGGAAAGGGGAGGAGTTTTATGCAGGGAAGGAGAAAAGAAAAATGGCCGCAGTCACACACTCGCCGGAAACAACATCGGGGAAGTAAAGAGAAAAGTTATCTCTGGTCGTTTCCCCTATGAAAAAAAGGGAAAAGAAACGTCCTCCCCGCATGTCCGGGTGGGCAAGACTCACGGAAGACTTTATGGGGAGAAAGAAGGGGGGACTTCATAAAAAACACTCCGAGAAAGGGGGAAGTCCTCACTATTTAAGCCTCGAGAACGAAAAAAGAGGGGGAGGGTTCTACTCATGGAGGGGGGAGAAGGAGGGAGCGAGGTACTAAACGGAGAAGGGAAAAAGAAAAAAGAGCACCTCATTTCTAAAGGGGGCAACTTACGCCCGAGAGTTCGAGAAGATGAAGTGTGCGAAAACAAGTTCCGTTCCTTTGGGGGAAAGAAAAAATGGCGGCAAAGCGATATCCCAGCGGCCTGGCAGGAAGAGCGTCATGAGAAAGGAGTCGGACCGTCAGTACGCAAAGCGTCAAAAGGGGAAAAAAGGGAAGCAAAGATTTTCTATCCCAAGGTGTTCGCCCAAAGGGCTAAAGTCTAAAAGGGGAAACGCTTCAATTCTTGAAGAAGAGGGGGGCAGCGGCTACGCTCCCCAGCGGGATTAGAGAGCACGAGGGAAAAAAAAAAAGGGGCGGCTTCTTGCCGCGCGGAGGAAGAGGGGGGAAAAACGGGGTCTCCGCTGTGCATAGAATGACATTCTCTCCATGCTCTAGGGAAAAAGCAAGATTCGAGAAGGGGGGAAGAGTTTGTAAGCGCGAAGAATTTTCGCCTTTTTACCAGAAATAAGAAGGGAGGGGATGGGTCGCACAGAATCACAAGCCGATTCTGAACGGCAATCAGAAGGAAAGGAGAGGGATCCCGTTTCAACCGATGGCTTGCCCGTTACCGAATCAGGCGGGGAAGCGAAAAAGAGGGAATCGGAGGATGAAAACATTCCGGCGAAAAGGACCCTTGGAACCGCCCCATCGAATCATGCGGCACAATGGGGGGGAGAAGAATGTCTTCTATGCACACAGGAACGGTCCAAAAAGGACGCGCGCGGCAGAAAATAAGAGGAAAGTAGGTGACCACTCCGCCAGTACCCTAGGAAAATATCGAATGCGTCCGAGGAAAACTGGAATGTCTGTTTCCCACTTGGCGGCAAAAAGGCGAGCGGAAAAAAGCCTGGTGTCATAATGTGCGAAACAGGGGTCGAAACTCTTGCACCGCCTGGTGGCCAGGGAAAGCGCTTTGCGGTACTGCGTCGACGCAAAGAAAAGGCATCGACCGCTTAAATACTTCGGCGCTAAAAAAAGACTTGGGGGGGTAATCTTGGATATCCGGTGACGAGGAAATGGGGCGCGCTCACCCTAATGTTTACAAATAAAAAGAAAATCCAGAATTTTCCGCTCCCCACGGGAGGAAAAGGATCTTATCGAACGTCTTCAGGGGGGGGGGGGATAGGGTACGGCCAGCTGGGAAGCAGTGTTCAAGCACAGATTGAGAAGTGAGGGGAGTCCTCTCTCATACCTTATATCTTACTCTCATGGAGGAAAGCAGTGAGGGGAGTCAATCGCCAGCGCGAGCGCTAAAGAGGGGAGGAAAAAAAAGAACCTGCTCTGCTTTTTTTTGGGGAGAAAAAACAAGGTAGAAAAGGGCGGCATCACCAGCATATATTATTGCAACCAGAAGAAGGGGGACCAAGTCCTGCCGCCGGGAGGGGAAGAATAAAAAGTCCAGACTTTGTAGATGGGCCTGGGATTCAGGGGGGGCCGAGATTTGTCGACAGAGGGTTGCAAGGCGAATTGTGGGGACTGGAGAGCAAGCGCAAGCTTTTCCGGGCGCATGCAAGGAGGGGAACAGGTGTAGGCCCCAGGGCACAAAAGTGACCTTCTGACAAATTAAATAAAGGGTTGAGAGAAGGGACCGGAGTACTGTGCCCAGCCAGAATAGGAAGTCCAGAAATGCCCAACCTTGTGAACAGGGAAACCGGGAAAATTTTAGCTACGATCCATGCATTGGAAGGGGGGCAGAACTAACTGAGAGTGGCCAAACGCCATCACTAGGTAGTCAAGTTGTCCCATGAAAAAGGAGTCAAAAAGGAGCGTAATCCATCCATATATGATATAGGTGAAAATTGACAACCAAGTGGCTTTTTCCTTGAAAAAAACATAAACTTATGGAAGAAAACATATCAATCCACTTACATCAAGTTGTGGAGGGGACCCCCAGCGTCTTGGGGAAGGATAGTGGGACAAAGTTCCCCCTGAGTCACAAAAGGGAGTGAATAAAATAATGGTACTCGAAAGCAGTGGGGGAGCAACACCCCCAACTTATTATTAGTAAAAACAAGAAGAAAAAGGGGTTCCCAAAACTTACCGTAGGAAAATTAAGACCCCCACGAGTTTTACTCAGTTGGCACTTTGGGGGGAAAAAGGGAGCCCAATTTTTCCACGCCCGCTGGAAGGGCAAGGGGGGGGGGGATATGTCTAGTAAAACCATCGTAAGCAGTGAATGGGGGGGGGGAGGAAAAGTTCACCGTCCCTTGGGGAGGATCTAGAGGGGATATTTCTTGGATGAAAGGGGGGGGGCGCGATCTCTTTCATCGATGGCCCAGAAACCCTAGGAAAAAAAATGGAATCTATCTAGAATGCAAGGGAGGATTGCGGCACTGCTGGCGAGGAAAGCCCGTCATGGAACGGGGATGTTCACCAGGTGTTGGGGGAATGAATCTTGAAATAATAGCCATTAACTAAAAGGTCAGAATTATTGAAGCCGAAAAGAAAAGGGTAATTAATGGGGGTCACGGTGTTCTCTATCGCCGGTGTGGAGGGGGGGCGCTGGGGATTGGGGAGGGGGGGGGGGTGGGGGGGGAATGTGGTGTGCATTCGGTTCTGGGCCCGTAAAATGATACGTGGACTCATTAAAGTACACAACACTACGGCGATGTCGCATCACGGAAGGGGAGGGGGAAAGGCACAGTTTCTCTGGTCGTTTGAAGAGGGCCAGGCATCAACCGCCATGTCGGTTTGCAAGTCCGCTCCTGAGGAGATGATGGGATCCTATCGTCTCTACGAGGAAGGGGGGGGGACAGACCCTCAACCTTCACCCCGAAAAGGAGATTTGAGACCAATACTAAACCACGGGCGATCACCTAAAGGGGGAGGGTAGACTCAAGGGCCCGAAGGACGAACGAAGCACCTTGCGGGCCGGAAAAGAATATCGGCAATCTTGTCCTTAACAGAGAAAAGAGGACAGAGACGAGAAATTAATATTCACCCCATCGTGGGAAATGGAGGACAGGTTCGACGTTCGTATAAGGGCAGCTTGGAAAAGCAAGCGGAATATCCCAGCGCCGTGGCAGCGAAGCGGGGGGGAAGAATGTTCCGAGGTCGACTGCCTCGACGCGCTTGGAGGGAAAAATGGACCAAAAATGGCCAAGGTTGTGGCTGAGTCGGGCAAGAGGGGAAGGGGGCACATTCTTCATCCTCGCGCTAGTCAGAAAAACTGTAAAAAAGGGAGGCCAGCGGGCCGCTAGTTGTCACAAGCAGGAGCAGCGGCGACTCGCCCTCAGCTTTAAGGAAAAAGGGTGAAGGGGAGTGGTCCACGACTTCATCTCGCGCTGGGAGAAAAAAAAAAAGAAAGGATAGTGTCGACTGACCCGCCACAAAGGGAAATGTGCAGGGAAAGGGGGCCGGGCTGCGAAATCTGGTGAAGTCTGTCCCTAAAAAAAACCACTGCGGAGGGTTGATGAAAAGGGAGAAGAAAGGTGAGCAGTTTTCCTCCCTCCGAATAAGAAGGGGAAGAGTCCTCACAAAAGGGGTTATCCTCTCACAAAGAGAATACCTTTTCAACCGATGTCTTGCCGAGAGGGATTCTGTGGGAAAAAAGGGAGGGAATTCGGAGGTGAGGAAAACAGTCTCAAATTCTCTGCCGATGGGGAAAAAATAAAAGTGGACATTCCACCTCCAGAGGGAGAAGATAGGCCATAGAATGTCCTTCTTGCACACTATACCCCGGCTGGAGGGGAAGGGGGGAAGGACGGAGGCATAAATCAGAGAAAATACGCCAGTACCCTCGGGGGGTGCGGCTTCAGAAAGGGGGGAGGGGGGGCGTCTCGCCGCGCTCTAAGGGGAACAATGAGAAGGCAGCGGCCTTGGGGGTTGAGGGGGGGGGGGGGTTGTGGGGGGGGGGGGGGTCGCGGGGGGGGGGGGTGGCGTACAGTTACTACTGGGTAGGTCTTCACAGGTGGGCAGAAGGGGAAAGGGAGAGAAAATATTGCCCTCCTCCTCCCAACAAAGGGTTGGTGGGGGGAGGGGGGGAAACTGTCCTTCAGAAGGAGGAGGTACGTACTGTGATGAAATAATCTCTCTCCAATCGAAATAGGGAAGGGGAAGGGGGGACGCTAGGAGGGGGGGAAGTCCCATTTTTCATTTTTCTCTCGAAGGAAAGTCCTACTCTCCATAATTTCAGAAAAAGGAAAACTTCATCTAAACTCTTCTTTCTTCAAGCTTGCAAGGAGCGGGTACTTGCCTCTGAAGGAGACATAAAAGATGAAAAAGGTCCTCGCTCATACCTGAGATCTTGGAGGGAGAAGAAAAATGGCTTATACCCTCACCCTTTGTCATGTGAGAGAAAAGGGGGGATACTGGAACCGAAAGGAGGGAGGAGGGTGCAGGTTTGGACCTGCCTAGGAAAAAGGGAAAAAAAAAGTCGAGGGGAGAGACTATATTAGCTGATACATCAGATAGATTTAGGGGAAGGAAAAAAAAAGAGAGTGCAAGAAGGGGAACCTGCCGCCCGCGGCGAAAGGAAAAAGGAGAAAAGGACCGTCCAGCACTTTTTAGATTGGGAGGGAGGGAAGATAGGTAGCCGTAGTGTTTCAGGCGAATTGTGGAAACTCTGCCTCGTCCCGCGTCAGGGGAGAATCATAAAAAAAAAACCATAGGCAACCGCGCCTCGAGAAAGAAAAGGAAGAACCTCTGTACGAGTTGGGAAAAGGGGAGAAGGGAGGGAAGGGGCCGAGATTACTCTAAAAAGCAGGAAAGCTCCCTTTTTCCCAAGAAAGAAGGGGACCAAAGGGGGACGGCAGGCTCACTTTGAGCGAAGGAAAAAGAAAGACAGGTACAACTAACTTTACTCGGAGAACAGAAAGGGATGCCCCTTCGTCAGGCAAGGAACCCGCGATGAAAGTCGCTGCGGAAAAAGGGAGTTCGAAAAAGGGAGATGAAGAGAGACGCTTAAATTTCAACCAAGTCGGGGGGCTTTCCTCCAAAAAGGGGAAGGGAAGGGGATGGGTGAATAATAAAACCTATCAATCACTTACAAGCAATTTGGGGGGGAGAGGGAAAAGGGTCAACAAGAACACGTGGGAAGGGGAAAGTGCCCCTGATCACACGAGGGGAGAAAAGGGTAATGCCGTTTCCCGTTTTGGAAAAGGAGAACCTAAAAAAACAACAACTTAGTATTATGAACAGAAAGATACGAAGGGGGTATTTATCAATCACTTGCAAGAGGGGGGTGACTCATTTTTGCACTTTGTTCAAAAGAAGGAGGGGGACGGGGGGGGGGGGAAGAGAAAGACCCATATTTTCTGTAAGTGATTGATGGGAGAGGGAGTTTTGGTCTTACATTTGCACCGGGAAAGGGGGGGGAAATGGAAGAAAAGAACTATCTCTATTTCTTGGGGGTGCGCGCTCTCTTAAAAGAAGACGGAGGGATACCTCTTGCTTTAGTTTGCGGAAAAAAGGAAGATCCTCCTAAGGTCAGGGAAAAAGGATGGCTTCGCGCTCACAGTTGAGCCGAAAAAGGGGGTGCCAGGAACTTTCTGTGAAGGGTGGGAGGAGGGTACCCTGAGACCTAGGGGGAGAGGCCATTAATCTCTGAAGGGAATAATGAAAGAAAGGGGGGACAGCGGGTATTTAAATTTGTGAAGGGAGAGAGCTCTTTTTCCTATGGGGAAGAATAAGGGGAACACCGGACGCTTCTCTGCTCGTGGGCCGAAGAAACGGAAACCCTACCTTCGATTTTACCATAAAGAAAGGAACGGAAATAAAAAAAAAAGGTAGACTGGCGTTTTCCCTATTACATGGTCGGAGGAAGGAAAGGGGGGGAAAAGAAGCAACCGCATTTCGTGGGAATCCTAGAGGGGGGAAAGGGGAGAGCCTATCGTACTACCTCGGAATTTGAGAAGGGGGGGAAAAAGTTCTCAAACCTTCACCAAAAGGGGAAGGGAGACGAGAGAGAAAAAGGCGGCACCTTTCAAAGTTGTGCGGGTCTACGCATGGGGGAAAGAGACGACACTTAGCAAAGGAGAAAGGGTCATCTGAGGGAATGCAAGCTTGACAAAAAGGGAGAAAGACGTTCAATCTTACCGACAAAGGGGTTAAAGGGAGAGGAAATTCTTATCATTTCTACTTTCACAAGGGTAAGAGTTCTCCTCCACCATGAAAATAAGGGGGAAAAAAAACAAAGGTGGACAAAGGAAGTTACCGATTGATCTCTCATTCTTTCCGAGGGAAAAAAAAAGAGATGGAGTAGAATTCATTACCTCAAATCTCTTCCCATGGAGGAGAAAAAGGGGAAAAGGTGTGAAGAAGATCCAATTTGGTCGAAAGGGGAGCTACTTCTAACTTGAAGAAAAAAAAAGAAAAAAAGGTCGAAAAAACCGCTGAAGAAGGGGGGGGAAAAAAGACATTAAAGTATACTCTTGGAGGAGGAACACTAGAAAAAAAGAGGTACTGTTCTATTGGTCCACCGAAGAAAAAAGAAGAAAAGGGGCGGCGAAGCGCCCCCAGTATATTTTCGACAGAAACAAACAGAAGAGAATCCCATGCTCTCGGTCCTTCTTGCGAAGCTGTGAAAAAGGGGGGGTATGTAACCCACTTCCTTATTTTTATTTAAGGGGGGAGGCGGGATAGAAAGGGAGAAAAGGGTCCCGACGGAGAATGTCCTTTCTGTATGGGTCGCACAAAAGAAAGGAAAGGAGGGGAAT
>Ga0179593_1586438_pt1 | contig 10308 bp, 19 predicted proteins | sample CZODoug2_1_08_16_FD_185931 | JGI IMG/M metagenome (GOLD analysis project Ga0179593, IMG submission 185931) | Vadose zone soil fungal communities from Angelo Coast Range Reserve, California, USA - CZODoug2_1_08_16fungal (PacBio error correction) | ecosystem: Environmental > Terrestrial > Soil >...
CGACGCGCAGGGTCCACAGACATGTTTAAAGAAGAGGCGGTGCTGGGCCGTGACGTCTTGGGCTGGTGAGAAAGGGGGGGAGGAAGAGCACATCCGATGTATATGCCCCAGAAAAGGCCTGGAATTGAGGTGTCCGAGGAGACAGCAGAGACAAAAGGGGGAGGAGGGGGCAAGGGGGAAGCGGAGAATGCCAGAATTTAAGGGAAGGGCCATTGCCTTATATTGAGCGTCCTCAGAGAGAAGAGGAGGCAATGTCAAGTTGGGGGGGAAGAGGAAGGAGAGAAAGAAAAGAGCAATTATGGGAGGAGGGGAAAAAAAAAAAAAAAAAGGGGGAGGGGAAAAGACGAAAACGGAAGTCCCAGGGGGAAGGAGGGCAAATCGAGATTTCACCGGTCGAAGGGGGTGAAAAAAATGGTCTACGGGAACTAACAAAAGTCGATAAACATTAAGCAAAGGATTAAGGAAAATATACAAGCCGGAACTGTAATCCAATGTAATAGGACCGTTTGGAAAAGGGAAAGATGTAGAAAGAGGGGAAAATTTTCCATTGAAAAGAATTCTCAAGAGGTATTTAAGTCATCTGATAGTAAGAGATAAAAGTGGGGGAAAGGAAGGAGACGAATCTGTAGGCAGAGAAGCAAGGAAGACACGAAAAGTTCGCAAAGGCACCCGTCATGAATGGAAGAAAGCACGACAGGGTGCGGGGTAAAACAGGGCGAGTTAAGTAAGAGGGGAATAGAGCATGTCAGAATGAAAAGGAACAAGAATTTGGTTGTAAGAAGGACTCGAAGAGCAGGGGGAACTTACATAGGGTAGAGCACTTCGGTGTTAGGGAACAACATGGGGTAAAAATATGCGAGCAGCAGTTTTGGAAGAGGGTCTATAGGAAAAGAGGGGGTGAAGCTTATCAAATAGGTAAAATGCAACGAGGGTATCAGTGAAAAACCTATAATAGAACGTTAACATGCTAAGATACAGAGGTAACAATAAAGATTCTCTTAAAAAGGGTAGGTACTTCTGGCTTTTTGGGGGGGGTCATCTGGGCGAAAAAGGGAAAAGAGTTTACCTGGCTGGGGAAAAGAAAAAAAGGGGGGGTATATAAAATAAACAATACAAAGGATTGTTAGATAGAGAAACAAATACGACATCATTGGGATGGATCGCTTTATGAACAAGAGGGAAAGAGCATCAACAGGGGAAAAGGGGAACACAAGCTGTGGGAGAAATTGGGTGCGGATAGAAGAAAGAGGGCAAAGCAAATTCACATTTGAGAACGAACAAAACAAAGTACTTGGGCTAGGGGGTGATACAGGGAAATAAGAGAACGGGAGAAGGGGGAAGCTAAGCATACTTAAATAAAGGGGGGTGGATGAACTGACAGGTGGGAGTCAATGGAGAATAGGGCTACTTCTTATTTTAAGAAAAGAGGGAAGGGCCGAACTCGATGGGCGGGGGGAGTCCAAGTCGCGAGAGTCTTGACAGGAAACGGGAGATATACGACGCACAAAACAAAGGGATTCAAAGGGCCAGACTGGAAGAATGGCATTCAGCCATTAGAAGAGGTTTCATCAAGCTTAGTCTTAAAGAGAGCGACATCAACGGGGGAATACTCCAAAGGAAACCAAAAGAAGGGAGAGATACTGCTCAGGAAAAAGAAAAAGAGAAGCATTGAAGAAAACCTCCTCATTGCAATTCGGGAAACCATCGAAATAAATGAAAGGGTAAGGAGCATAACTAAAGTGGAACGCGAAAGAAAGAAGTGTCTACTCGAGTTCAACAAGAAAAGAGAAAAGGATCGTCGCCGGAAGAAAGGGAGGAGACACCACAAAAATCAAAACAAGATTAGGAAAGCGGGGGGCCGCTAAAACGTGAACGAGAAGCCATACGAAAAGGAATCAGGAAAAAAAACAAGTCGGGACGACAGAACTGGGAAGAAGACAACAAGGAAAGATCCCAAGCTGCCATCTAAACTTTTGGATAAAGGGAGAGAAACAAAGGCAACGGGATCAATTCAGAAAGGGGGGGGGGGCAGGCGAAAGGCTGGGGGAAAAAAAGTCGTGTGAAATAGTAGGACAACTGTGCACAGGAAGGACTCGCTTGAGCGAGGAAACAAAATTGTCACCTCGACGAAAAAAAAGTGCTTCAACGCCCACAGGCTGGCAACCTAAGAGGGAAAGGACGAACGCTGTAAGAAAAGAAATATCTGTTCCCTGCGGGAAAAATGGATGTCCGCAAAAGAAAAAAAAAAAGTCAGAGTGAAAGGAAGTCTCTCTTATATCTGCTACGATGAAGAGAAAACTGTAAAACAGAAAAACGATGGGGAGGGCCGGGACAAGAATAACACCGTCCGAGTCAGAGCTCATCGAGTTACCAAAAGATGATAGAAACAACTTCCACACAAAGAGAAAAGGGGATTATGAGGGGGAAGGAAGGATCGCCGCGGGGCCGGGGGGGGGGATCTTGGCCAAGATAAAAAGAAAAAGAAAGACTCGACTCGTCAAATAGAGCTCAGAACCCGAGGAGTTGGAACCCCAAAACGGAGACTTAGGGGAAGAAACAGACCAAGGCCTCTGAGGCTAAAAAAGATAAAATAAAATTGAAAGAAATCAGAAAGGTGGGAGGATTCGGCGATAATGCAAATGGGACCAAAAGGGGATTCATTAGGAAGAATCGGGACGCTAATGGACTCGGCGTCCCTAATAGAAAACGAAGGGGTGTAAGGCAAGGAGAAGCAATAACGGGGGAATCACTCCATGGGAATGGACATTCAAGTCAATTTCTGGGGGAGAACTGCTAAAATGGGGGAGGCAACGCAAAAAACGGACAGTGGTAGCCAAAATCACTATCAGGGGGAAAAACTAAAGGTAGAAACATATAAATGGGACTTTAAGGAGGTGAGGTACATCGGGAAAGAACGAACGAGGACGGCAGGGGAGTGGACATACATAAATTGTTGGGACCATCTTGGAAAAAAGAGGTGGTATTCAGAGAAATCAAATGGACCCAAAGTCTGGAGAGGTAAGGAACTACGTGAGGTAGGGGGGGAAGATAATAAAAGAGAAGGAGATAATATAGACTAAAAAAAGAACGGACATTGAAAGAATGCACAACAATTTCCGAAAAAAACCGGGGGTCAAAAAAAAAGGGGATGGGGCAAGGGGGGGGGGGAAAGACGCCTCTGAAACTTACATAAGCAAATCACGATCCTCGATCGGGAAGAGGGGGAAACGGAAAAAATCTTCAAATAAATCAGGGAAGGGCATCGAAGCCACCTGCTAAGGGGACAAAAGGGAAAGGAATAGAAATGCCCCTCCTGGTCAGGGGCACACACCAGAGGAGGGTGCTAGATAAGGACGTCAAAATTCACCGGAAGGTACAATGCACATCGCCGAAGAGGAACCACCTGAGAAAGTTAAAGGGGATTACCTCGCGAGGGGAGACTGGCTATAGAAGTCGAGACCCTCACCAATGACGAGGGGAACGCATAGAATGAGAGAAAGAAAAAACGCATAGGAAAGACTTTACATAGAGTAGGAAAAATAAAGCTACGATTATGGAAAAAAGATATAATGAAGGGAGAAGGACAGAGAAAAAACTATTGACAGAAGGTAATCACACAAGGGGGTCTCTAAGATACCCGGCATCCACAGGATCAAATGAAAGCAAGAAAAAAAAACTCTTGCAAAAATAGGAAGGCCGATTCAAAGAGTAGAAGAGGAAAATCAAGTGGAATTAAGCACAGCGAATAAGGTCTATAAAGTACAGTGACAAGATCGGACAACCCTAATAATTTGGGGACCCATTCGGTTTATGACGGCCTTGTACCGCAATTGCCAAGGTTGGAAAATTGAATGGACGTCAAAAAAAACAAAATTCCAAAAGGGTCGAAAAGATCCGCGGGGCAAACAGGGATAGCCACACTAGCTAGGGTTAGCGGGTCTACTCCATGGTCCAATTAGGTTTGAGGAAAAAGAGAGGAACGCGGAGAAAGGAAACTTGCGTCACCGAAAAGGAGGTAAAACAAAAAGGGTTCAGATGAATTGTAAAGAGGGAAGGGAAGGAAAAAAAGGAAATTATTGAAAGGTGGGAAGAGACCAGAACAGCAAAAACAAGGCGTGGGATGCCGAGCTCACAAGGGCAAATATGGGAAGACTGGGGAATAATGATCAATCTCTAAGGGCAATATGATAAGGAGGGGAAGAGAAGTTAGAATAAGAAGGGGAGATGAAGATTAATGGGGGATTTAGGGGATAAAGCAAGTGGAATGCAAAAGCGAAAGTAATCAGGGCGGGAATGAAGTAAAGAGGTCAAGTATGACAGGAAGGGAAAAGAGGAAAAATGAAATAGCTCAGTGAGTGATGGGGGTCAGAGGGGGAAAACATGGGTCAATGGGACGATGGAAAAAAAGAGATAATATGGAACGGGGGGGGGGAAAGTGGTTCGATACGAAAAATGAGTATACAAAAAAAGCTCGCGAAAATACAGAAAAAATTTATTATCTAAGATCAGAGAAGGACCACAGTCCATGCCAGGAGGGGTAAAGGGAAGGAACAGAAGGAGGGGGGAACTATCACAAGAAAAGGAGAAGGAGGGAGGAAGACTGGACAAAAGCGGGTTGATTTTCAGTAAAAAGAGGCCAAGATAAAGGCTTCCATCAAGAGGGGAAATGAGCAAAAAAAAAAAAAACATGGTTCGCTAGGAATCAGGCATAGGACGACACAAAAGCTGAGGGAAACAGACAGAATAGGATGAATCACAGGTGAAAATGAAGCGGGGTTGTCACAACAAAGGAACTCCACTTGGGTTTAGGGAATGGCCAAAGGAGAAGATGGGGGAAGGCACGTTCCATGGAATCCTACTGGCGAGGGGGGCAGAATTCTGCGCGGGAAAAAAAAGCGGTCGTGGGATCATGCAAAAATGGGGGAAGGTGCAGGGAATCGGTTCAGAAGTAAAAGAAGGTAGGGAATTATAGTAAGTGAAAGAGGGAAAGAACCACCTTCTGAGATCATCTTTACAAAGTGGAAAAAGGGTAACTCAATATAACAGGGCGCGAATTTAGGATAGGGGAAGGATGATCTCAAAAGATTGGGGCAGAAGCACAAAGGAGAGATGAGCATGTCGAGGAAAAAGGAGGTCTGGACCCGATACAAGAGAGAATCAAAAGTATAAAAAAAGAGGAAAAATGCTAACCCAAGTGAAGGGGTGGGAAAGAAATAGGAACATAATATTGCGGGGGAAGTATATAAAACGTAAAGCAGTGAATCAAAGATAGGTTGAGGGCAATATAGAAGGAAAAACTCCTGGGCATCGAAGGGGAAAAATTTTCGTGCAAAAAAAAGATTCTCTAATAGGTCGGTGAACAGGAAGAGAAAACTGGGTGGTGCCGAAGGGAGGGAAACTTCATCGTCGAACTTAAAAGAGGAACCTTGTGTAAGGGAAAAAGGCTTTCCTAAATAGAAGGCAAGAAAAACCAAAAATCACAACTGAAAGCCGTGAAATCACAGAAGCGATAAACTACTCGCAGGACGAATGAAACAGATTCCTTGTCCGCAAAAGGAAAGGATGAGAATAGACGGTCGACAAAGAAATTTAAATAGGATGAGATGAAGTGCGTTAATAAAAAACACGTGCTTATTGGGACAACCAAAAAGGCACGAACTCGCTGGGTGGGGGAGTCGAGATAAAGAAGGGACAAGGGACGAAATAGAAAGGGGAAGTCAACAGTCCACTGAAACGGGGAGATCAGCGATCAAAAAAGAGGGCAGGGAAATTCAAGATTCACACCAGGGGAACGGGAAATCAGAAGATCCCCCAAAGGGATCTGAGGGATATTTGCCGGGAAAAGAAAGGAGCAAAGAAAGAGAATTGGCATCATCAAGCGTGCAGAATAGAAAGAGAACGAAAGAAAAAATAATTAAGGACCGTAGGGTTGGTAAGGAAGGGAGGTGAGGAGGAGGTCAAATAAAAAGAAATATCATAGAAAACGGTAAAGACAGAGGGGATCACATAAAAGAGAAGGAGAAGGGTACAGGAAAGGGGAGAGGCAAGGCAAAAAAAGATGAGCGCGCAAAGAAAGAATGTAGGGAACCTGTTTATGGGAGTAACTAAGAACCAAAAAAACACACAAGGTAAAAAATTCCAAAGGCAGGACATGGAAATTGCAAATGTCCGAATGAGCGGGAGTCCGAAATGAGGACTAAACAAAAAGTGAAGGGGGGTAATGGTGCGTCGGCGGTCAAGCGCGCGACGCCGCCGGGTCGAAGGGCGAAGGGGTAAGGAAGGAAGGACGAGCAAGAAAGAAATAGGGCGGAGAGAACACAGGGAGGTCGGTGAACCAGAAGGGAAAAACGGAAAAAAGCCGGTCGGCCGAGAGAGCACCGAACACGCGCTAACTCAGAAGAACACAAAGAAAAAGAAGTCGTGCCACGGCAAGAAGTTGGTAGGGGGGACACCACCAGTACAAGGTCCCGGAACTAGCAGAAAAAACGGCAAACTCAGAAAGACGCAGCCGGGGCGTCAAGAAGACGTCAGAAAAAGTATCCCTCAGCAAACATGGCGCGAGGCACACGGTCGAGAGGAAAGGTAGAACCCTTCCGCTATATGACGAGATGACCTTGCCCTCTAAAGCAGCTCCCCCCCTGACCCCAGGGGGAATTTGGCGAAATTTACCGCGGAAACTAGTTCATAGAAAGCACCCAAAAAAAGGAAAAAGGAGTGGGGCGCAAAAAAGCAAACAGGAGAGAAGAAGGGGCAAGGGAGGGAGCGGCATCTCCGACAGAAGAAAAGATCGCTTGCAAAGAAAAGGGAAGTTGTCCTCCCGCCAACACCGACCTCATCAAACACCTAGATGAATACACATGGCAATAAAAGCGACATCAAAAGAAGAAAATGCTTAGAGAACAGTACAAGTGCTCTATCCACAACATGGAGGGCTGAGGGGTCGAGAATTCATAATGGTGAATCATGATCAGGAGTACTCAAAGCAAAGGAGCAGCTAATAAGATCCGGCAACAGCGTTATGGAGTACACGAAAAAGATAGAGGTAACTGAGGGGATTCAGGGAAAAAAAAAAGAAGGGGACGTAAGGGGATGCGGAAAGAAAGAGTTATCTCCTATCCGGGAAAAGGAAAAAAAGGGAAAAAATCTCGGTCATAAACAGGCAGAACAACAGCAGGAGTGATGTTGAGGTAGGAGGAAATACATGAAGAGAATCACTATAAGGAAGAGGATGGACTCCAGGAACCTAACCAGAGAGAGGGGGCGGCAAATGAAGGAAGACTCGTGAGAAAGATCGAAGAAAAAAAAAGGAAACTGAAAAATGGGGACCTAAGAAAAGTCGAAAGATGAAAAAAGGAGAAATAAGATTCGCAAAGACGGTTGGACCTAAAATAAAACGGAAAACCCGAATGGACACTCCTACTAATTCACGGCGGCAGGTATACAAAAGATGGAAGTTCTAAACATGGTCTTGGAAGGACGGAAAGGAAAAGTCATGAAACCTGTGCAAACGGAATTCACAAAGACGTTGTGGTACTCATGCAGGCCACAAAAAGGGTCTAGAGATACAAAAGGGAATGGGACCGCGCGAGGTAGGGAGTTCTTAAAAGAAAGGGAAGGAGGCAGAAAAACAGAATATGCGTTTAAAAAAGCGTCCATTGAAAAATAGCATCCGCACAAAAGGCGTCAATCAGCAAAAAGGAAGTTATATATCTCATGAGGCACAAAGGACAGGGACACACAAACACCTGATCCCCAGGGGGGAAAATAAAGTTGTTTAGCGAGAAAGACAAAATTCCGTACTCCATAGATAAAAAAATGCACTCTGATTTAAGGTGTAAGTCAAAGGGAATCAAAAAGAAAATCGTACAATACGCGAACTCTGGTTCAAATACGGAGGAACAAATTCTCTTTGCTCGGAGGACGTAAATGAGCTGGCGGTTAACTCAAGAACAGAGGAAAAGAAGGGGACAATGAGCGGGCGGACAATCGAAAAATAAAAAGATCTAAGAAGTGTACCGGTCAGCGGGGAGAAGAATACCGACATTGACTAAGGGGGACGTGAAAGGGCATTATCTTATCACCAGCGCAGTGCATAAAAAAACTTGAAAAGACAACTGGGTGGAGAGATAGTGAATGAGAAAGAAAGAAGGGAAGCAAGACTACTGCGGGCGGCAGGTGGGACAAAGAGTGTAAATTTAATTGTACTGAAACAAGGCAATTAAAAATTTCAGTCAGAAAGGGAAAGGTCAGGAAAATGTGAAAACGACGAAAATGGCTCCGGTAAAACAAGGTAATAAGTGATAAGAGACGACTCTCGGAATAACGGGACAGCAAAAGCGGAGAATGAATCCAGGTGGAAAGGGGGGGACAATGAAAAAGAGGAAAAAGGGGGAAACACGACGAAAGAGGTTTCTTAAGTCACGGCATCAAAAGGGGTGAAGGTTAGGAAAATCGGAGCCGAAAAATTTAAAAACGGTAGAGGGGGGGCGCACGAAAGGAAGGAAAAGAATTTAAAAGAGAAAAGGGTAAAAAACAAAAATTGGGAACTGGGGGGATATCGGCGGGAGGGAAAGAGGAGGAAGGAAAAAGGAGTCGTACGGGAAGGACGCAAAAAAACATTCACAAATGGGGGGAAAAAAGGATTGCTACAACAAAATGCATAGTGAAGTAGACAAGGGAGTTGGGGGGTTAGGCGTGGGAAATCCGGATACTCAAAAAGAGGAGCCGAGAAAAGGAGGAACTCGCTCGGAAACGAGGGGAGTAGGGGCAAACAAGAAAGGAAGAAAAATAATATAAAAAAGGTCTCCACAGAGAAACTAAAAAGACGCCGGAACGCGACGGGGGGACACGGTCAGACAAAAATGGGAATTTAGCACTGAAGGGGGAAAGGGAACGATCATCTGATGGGCTAAAAAGGGAAAAAAAAAATAAAGGGAGGGGGGGGGAGGTACTACTACAAAGGGGACGTTGCTCTCGCAAAGGTAGACACCACAAAAAAAACCGGGGGATAGGGTTACCTCTACAGAGGGAAAAGCACTGACAGGGCGTCTCCTAGCAAAAAAAATGACGGATGGGATTTCTCCAAGGAGATCAAGGGTACATCAAAGGAAAAAAAGCGAAAAAAAGAGTAGTCTGGGAGTCCGTAAAAGAAGGATCCTCGGGGCCTGGGCGAGTGCACGGGAGGAAAAAAAAAGGATGAAGGGGGGAAGCCAATGAGCCCTCTAATAAAAAGGGATCGGAGAACGAAGGTTAACAAGATGAAAGAGAGTGATGGTAAATTTTGGCGTCCCCGAAAATGGTCTAGCGGGGAATTCGAAAGAGAATTCAAGGACCACTGACCACAGAAGGTTATGCAACCGGGAGGGGAAGAGAGGGACTGGTAAAAGAAAGGGTATAAGGGGGGAAGGAAGACACAAAGGGAAACGTGTAAAGGCGGTTCGGGGGTTTAGAATAAGAAGATAAAAGGGGGCAGAAAACTCTTGTGGGCAAGAGAAAAGTGAAGGGCTTCATGATAGCAAAAAAAAAGAAAAAACAAAAACAAAACGATTCTTCTCATAGGTGGGAACGAGAAGTCAAGGAGATGTCACCTTTTGGGGGCGACCGGGGCGGCCGCGGGGGGGGATTACCATGGCATAAAAATAAAAGGGAGGGGTAAAAGAGCTAAAAATTAGGGAAGCCTTGAAATCCGCTGAATAGATCAACCTGAAGGATAGGAGGGGAGGGGGAGTGCTGGTGGATGAGTAGGTTGAAGTCTTTGGAGGGATGGGGTCAATAGCTAACCAGCATGGGAAGTCAGTTATTCGAGGGAAAGGAAAAGAGGGGGAAAGAAAGGCTCTGGAAAAGGGGAAGAGGGGCCACTTCAATTATGGAGAATAAAGACTAAAGACCAGCCAAATCTGGAACAGGGGGGGGAATTTACAAATCTCAAAAAAAAACCGGGGGTTCCAGACACGGCATGGGGATACCAACAAAGAAAAACGCCGACGGATCAGAATCCGACTGGTAGGAGTTCTTTGACTGAACAAAGGAGAGAAGAACCTGAAACTTACATCGGAACTCAAAAGGAGACTGTGGCAAATCGGAAGAAGAGGTCGGGCTGTACCTCCTAGAAGAGGCAAGAAGGAAGGAGGGCTAAAGGAAGATTTAGGGTGAGGGGACACAGATGTTGTGGGAATAGAGGGAGAATAGACGAACGTGCCATTTGGGGACAGTAGCGGAAGAAAAAGGGGGGGATCAAAAGGGGGTAATTGGAGATGGGAGGCGCCATTGCGACGCTAACGTGATTCCGCACGTCGCAGGGGGGGAGGG
>Ga0179593_1264376_pt1 | contig 10307 bp, 3 predicted proteins | sample CZODoug2_1_08_16_FD_185931 | JGI IMG/M metagenome (GOLD analysis project Ga0179593, IMG submission 185931) | Vadose zone soil fungal communities from Angelo Coast Range Reserve, California, USA - CZODoug2_1_08_16fungal (PacBio error correction) | ecosystem: Environmental > Terrestrial > Soil >...
TAAAAAACGCTCTTGGCGGAGGAAGAATACGAGAAGTAGGTCCTCAGTGTGAATTAGGCAGCGTTAGGGACGGATCCGGAGATGCTATCCGACGATCAAGTAGCAAACCATTGAGCCCCTTTGCCCGCTTCGGCCGCCTAATGAGAGGACGATTGCTTTGGTTTAGAGAATTACGAGTAGTACGAACGAGCTGGTGCTGATGCGTTTTTTCTAAACGGGACTGCAAAGGGACCCAGAGTGACTTCCGCTCACATGACTAGAGATGTGACGAGGAGCAAACTGACAGCATGAAGGTGCGGGGCTTGCCTAAGATTAGGAAAGCTAGGGCGAGCTTGGCTTGGACTGTGATAAAACTTAGTGAAAATGTTTTACGGGGTCGTTGAATTGTGAGATGCTGAATTGGGGTGCACTCGAGGAGGGAGTTGCGATTGGCTGACTCGTGCGTACCTCACGCAAGATTCGAGAGAGTGATCTTTCCTGAGATGGGCACTGAATCAATAAAAGTTTACGATTCAGGTGTGATTTTCGCACCGAATCCTAGGTTGTCCTTCAAATACCCGGTCACTCGGGCAGAAGGGTTCCTTCAGCGCTCTTGGCTCCTTTGCAGCTCTCAGATCTGTCTCACTCGTCTACTCCGAAAAGCCGAATCAGGGCCTTGGCTCAGATCAATCTCGAGAGGCTACGGTTCCATCGGGCCCTCTATACTTACGGCCAAAAGAAAAGGGTATTCCTGTTGCCTGGAGCAAGACTGGGTGGTTCCGCTCCTTGCTTAAGAATCGGCACACCTGTGAAGTGACTGCAAAATGTTGGGAAGCCGAGGTACAACGAGCCATCGGCTGAAAGTGGGGCGCGAAGGCAAGCAAATGCACGGACGAGCTGGAGCGCTGGATCGTGGTACATCAAGAACCGCCCGCTCAACGGGTTCGACGAAGGAGTGGGTTAGTTGGGACGTCGAAGGACCTCTTTTTCGTCTACTCCGAGAGGGGAGAGGGTCCTGTAGGGACTGCTGGGAACACCTGCTGTATGGTCTCTGTAGCGTTTCCTCGGGATTTGTGCCGGCAGAATCCGCCTTCCGTCCCGAGGTGGGTGCTCGTTAATTTATCTACCTCTTGAGTGATGACTTTCTGACGCAACCTTTGAAATTCACAAAAGAGTTCCTAGATTAACTGCCATGCCAGAAAAAATACATCATATCGTACTCGATATCGATCGCGGCCGTTAACGGGATTTCTCTATTGAAGGCATAAGACAGGGGATGCTCAAATTAGCCCCTTCGTCTAACCAGGGGTATCAGACTGTCGACGCTCTCAAGTCCGCCTGGCTGAGGAACTTATTTAGTGTCAAGTTATGTACCGAGCCGGGTTTACTCTAAAACGAGCTGTATTGACTTCCTGCCAAGGTGGAAGACGGCGTAGAAGCTTCATAAGGCACAAGCTAAAAGGTCCGCCTGGGGGGTACAAGAACCAGAAGCATTATTTCTATTCAAATTTGGGGGGGGTAGGTAAAAAGGCCGAGATTATACTTTTCTAAACTGGGGGGGGAAGCATTCTGATAACGAAAGTCTTAATAAAGTCTATACGATTGTAGTAAAAGAGCAGGCGTATAGTCTTATCTCTGGAGGGACAAGGCGACGCAAGAAAGACAAAAAGAGATCGGGGCGAAAAATATGCCGCCGGATCCGAATTATCCGGGATGAAGATTCGAAAACAGGAGAAAATTGTCAATGGCACACAAAATGCAAAGGAGAATGGAAAGGTAATCACCTATGACCTCCACCTTTTTTTCAATGCACAATACCGAGGCTGTGGTAAGGTCTTATAAACCAAAAGTCGAGATGGGGCCCACGCGACAAATCTATCAGGCGAAAAACCAGACTGACAGATGAAAGGGGAAACTACGGCCGGCCTCGTAGTCCCTGCAACTCAGAGACGTTCTACGCCCCCGGCTAACCTTCTTTGTCTCCGGGAATGTGAAATTTCTTGATATCTGGAAAACATTGAGATATGGGTGGGTGAAGATATTGTCTGAGGAGGGGGATTCGGAAAAAGAAAAAGGGTAACTTTACAGCCTTTTGGTGGGGGCCCAACATCCCGAGGAAGGCGCGAAAGCTGCGGTCGCTCTCATTGGGAGACCAGAAACATCTCCTAACGGTGGGAGAGGCTTGAAAAAGAGTATAGGCTCGCAAAGAAAAGAGGTGTGCGGTGGAAAGAGGGAAAAGTGTCAGGCCTTTTACTGGGGTGCATAAAAATGAGAGGACGAGTGGGGTATGTTCATGTCCACTGCTTGCTCATCGCATTCCTCAGTACATCAATACAAAGTCGGCCATCGGAACTCCTGACCTGAGGGGTGAGCGCTTTCCCGGGACTGCCGAAGTCCTCCTCTAGGGAGCGGCTTGGCTATGAAATCGTTCCGATCTTGACGTAGGGAACGAATGCGGAAAGGGTATTCTGCACGAAGAGATCGAAGGCCCGGTAGGCGGAAGCTATGATCAGGGGTCGGAAGAGGCCGAAAAAAACTCAACGGAGATGGGGCTGGCGGGGGCTTCTTGTTGAGAGGAGGTGAGAATAAATTTGATTCAACTTATGACCGTCTGCAGAGGAAGATCACCTCTTCCTCCTGCACTGGGGGACCATATTGATGTAGGAGTGGGAAGCGGGAGCTTGCACGGCCAACACAAAAAAAAGAAAAAAGGGGGGCGTCGCGGCAGTAACCAAGTCGATAGGGCGAGAAGAGACTTATCTGGGGGGGACTCCTGGGGAAAGAAAAAAAAGGACGGGTCAGTACGCAAACCCGAAGAGCTTCGGGTGGGCGTTTTCTTAGGGGGAATGTCTTAAAAGAAAAAAAAACAGGAAGTAAAAGAAGGAGGTGCTCAAGCTAATGTTCGATTATCGGCAAGAGGACTCGTACTGGTTTCCTTCTCCCTGGGGTAAGAAGAGAAATTTTTGGACGTCGGTGGGGGAATTCCGGCCTACCGAAAAAAAAGGGAGGTCAGGCAAGCGGAGAGCTAGAGAACCCATGAGATCGAGCGAGCAGTTCTGGCGACCTCTCAAAGCCAAACGGTTGGCCCTTTAGGAAGGAATCGGGCGGAGTGTAGGTGCATAGTGGGTTTGGGAAAAAAAAACCTAGATCTCAAGCCTCGGGGACCATGATCGTGGGTCAACAGTCCTGGGCTTTCCCGTAGCACCAAGGTGAGAGAAACTTTTACGACCAATCACTTGGACAAAAGGGACTCTCTGCGTGAGAGCGTCCCCTTTGGACTGTCCGGTGTGTCCCAGACGGAAATCCATTTTTGACTTTCCGCGGGGGTTTCAAGTATTCGGGAATTCCTTTCCAAAGGAATTGTATGTTGGGGCGGGGGCACGCCTTCATCCCTAAAGACAGGGAAAGGGCTAAAACAGAGAAAGAAGGTCTCCCTTCCATCTGCAAGCAAGAAGTGGAGGTTTTTTTCCATTGGTAGTTGGCGGCTCTTTAGAAGATTCCTTTCTGTGCAGGAAAAGCGTCGGGGGGTGGGACGGCCGGGGGGGGGTTATTCGGGCGCGAGAGCTCCTGAGTGAACGGTTAAAATCGACGGCGATCCAAGACTGAGATAAGAAAACAAGCCGCACACCAGCGTGGATGGGATCCGATGAACTAGCTTATTGACGTGCATTTCACGCTCTGTCTGAGGGACGAAATGACATCTGACACTGCGTACCTAGGAAAGATCAAGTCCCTTGAAGGGAAGCCCTAATGATCGTAACGGTAAAGAAGATAATCAGAGAGGGAAAAATCACTAGAGCACGGAAAAAAATCGGAAAGACGCGGTCGGGGGCAGGGGACCAAGAAATCAAGGAGGAGGACTGATGAAGAGGTTCCACAGTCTACCCGAACTGGCGGAAGCGGATATTTATTTACCAGACCAACGGTCATTGGGCGTAGGGCGTGCGGGGCCAGGACTTAGCGGACGAACCAGCTACAACACATCGCCAAGACCTAGAGATCAGGAACATGAGAAAAGAAAACAGGTGAAAAGGGCGTGAATCCCATGCAAAAGAATTTTTCCGCCTCTGGTTCGCGCCCCCGACGGAAAAAACGTTAAAACGGAATAGGAAGTAACGCGCTAAGAGGGGTGGGACTCACTCTTCTAAAGACGCGACTAGAAAATAGTGGGGGGAAATCCTGCGAACCGCCAAAGAAGTGGGAAAGGTCCGGGTGCATATCACTAAAACAAGCGAAGCTGGGGGGAAACTCTTGAGTAGGGTGAGTAACGTTATTCACGGGGGAGGAAGAAAACTTCTTTGGCGGGGACGGGTGCCAGAAAAAATGATAAGCCCAAAAATAAATTAAGCAGGTTAGGCGACCTCCATCCACGTCTAGAGAAGGGCCGTCACTAAAGGACTTAATGTATGGGGGGGGGGTTGAGGAGTTGGGACAGATTACTCAGGGGTTAGTCTTCAATCGGGACGGGGCGAGATCTAAAACTGGATTTAAATTGTGTGTCATAGGGCCTCAGGGAGGAGTGAGAGGTGCAGACAAGATTGGACAGACCAGCCGGGCGCAGCCTCGGCGTCCGCAAACAAGAAAAACACTGTAGAGGAAAAAGAGATCGCGAGGAGAGGCGGGAATGAGGACGACAATGAAATTGAGAACCGAAATACAAAGTAAGAGGAAGTAACGGAAAGAGCGGTGGGGGGGAATGCAAACGCGGAACGCGGAAAGGAAGGAGGCCAAGGAATGTCTTATCGACAAGAACAAAACAAAAAAAAAAAGACAAGGGGCCACCCCACCCAAGCACTTCAAGAGGCTTACTGCAACGCAGTTCATTCATTGGGCGGGGATTGGCTAACCTGCGAAGTACGAAGGCTTTTTTGCTTTCTACAGAAAAAAAGGAAAAAAAGGGGAAACTTATCTTGCTACACGCGGGTCATGCATCCGCAAAAAACAGTGCGGGCACGATGTGGTGGCCTAAAGTGTTCAGGGGGGCCCCAAAGAATTAAAATGGTCTTTAGAGGTAGGAAAAGTTAGAAAAAAAGCTGGTTCTTTGCTATTGAAGTTCTAGTGCTTATCCTATAGATAAATGGGAGATGGGAAAAAACGAAAGGAATTGGGACCAGATAAGTGAGCACGAAAAAGAAGAGAAGAAAAAGTTAAAAGGAGAAGTCGCTTTGAATTGTTGATATTTCAAATAGCCGAGCTGCGTACTTCTCGGATAAATGAGGATGGGGCTCGCAGATAGTGAGACTTAAGGGTTGAGCAGGACTTGCCTGTACACTGTTCTCGGGCTGGGTGGGGACTTCCGTTTTCAATTTGATGGGAGGGACGCCTGCAAACTATTTTCGATACCTGGGTTAAGAGGAGGGTATCTCGGAGGATTGTCTTCTGGTTAGATCGGTGGCGATAACGTAAAAAGGGCTCAAGACGCCAGCAGTCGGGAGGAGTGTTCTTGGGGGGGGGGACGCATCGCCGATCATAAGTTATTCGCTAAGGTTTGAACCGTGTAAAAGGAAGACTCCTCGGGAATATGTGGGACTTTCCCTTTCGTACCGACGTTCCGGGATTTGGACCGGCTTCTACGTATGTTCTATAGGATGAGAGGCTGTTCAGTAAAAGGCAATCTGCGGATATGCTCACTAGATAAGGGAAAAGAAAAGAACGATTAGAAAATGTGAGAGATGCAGCAGAAGAATGCTCGGGAACGATCTCAGAAGGTCCAAATACTCAAAGTTCAGCGGAAATCCGAAAAGTTTGGAGGGGGACAGGGGGGTTCTGAGCCTATACGGTCTTTGAGCTAGTCTTAGCAGGACTCCGGCGCAGCCTGCACAGAACAACCCCAAGTGCGTCAACCCCCCAACACCAGACTCGAAGGGCCAGCCCGAACGGACAAATATTAAAATGAGCGCCCGCCACAAGGGCAACACGCGAAGAAGAGGCTTTTTCAGGGGGGGTGGGGGTTTTTTTCGTGCCGGGGTTGGATCTAGGTCTTCGCGTAAACGACGGACTGGTAATAAGAAAGACGGGGCACGGCTTCAAGGATCCCCTCAGGTTCCAGTCGTACTGATAGTTCCCGGGAAACGGTCCCGCACACAAAGCTGAGGCACTGGGGAGGTCCTTTGCAACAAATGCCGGGACAGTTCACTTCGATAGCCCAGCGTCGGGGGTAAGGTCTCTGGATCAAATTCTTGAGGGAAAAAAAAGGGGGTCCGTGAACAAGACGATTGGGGAGAATCTTTTTAAATCACGGAGGTCACAGGGGAAACGCCTCTTTCATATGATAGGGAGAAAAACTAGTGCCTACAGACAAATCCCGACCTATTACCACGTCAGGCCTAAGGCAACCCTGTGGCATTGTTAGCAGGTCGACAGATGGGAAGAAGTTTCGAGCTCATGTCTGTCTAAATGGCGTCGTGAAAGTTGGGGGGGGAACGCTCACTGAACCATCCGTTAACAAATTTTATGGAACTCGTGGAAGGACATCTCTACATCTTACGGGAAGGGGGTCGAGCTAGGCCAAGGAGAATGATCAAATAGAATTTAACGTCTTTTAATCGGACAGTCGTTTTCAGAAAGGCGCAAAAAGGGGGAAAGAAAAGAAAGCTAGGAGGAAAGGGAAGTGATAAAAAACCGTACCTTTGATTGAAAGCAAAACTTAGGATCACATGGACAAAGTCTCTACTGGTCACAAGTACTCGCCAAAAAACCGCCAGATGACCGTGGGGGGATGTCGGGGGGGGTACTTTCGCAAGTCGAGGAAAGTGACAAGCGGAAACCTCTAAAGATAATACAGAAAAGTCACTACCAGAGAACCTATGACGAGGTATGCATGAATGGGATCAAGGGAGAAGTGAGGTAAAAAAAGTTCCTAATCAACCAGGAGAGGTCCTACCATATATGAAATAGGGGCAGTGGGTGGAGTACGTCATATTCCATCAAGGATAAGAGGAGGTCGAAAACGGCAATACTATCTTGGGGCATAAAAAGCCAATAGTGAGAGGCTCTACACTACGAAGGTCAGAGAATGTAAGCTATAACAATCGGGGGCTGATCTTCGCTTGCGGACCTAGAAAGAGTGCGGGAGAGGTCAGCAATAGTTCTTAAAACCTGCAGTCGGCATTTATCATGAAGCGAGAAATCAAATCTCGGGCCATCCCAAAGTGTGGATTGGGGCTCGTAACCAAAGATGTCAGAGGAATATCGATAGCCGACAAAGACAAGGTGTGCGAGCCGAGGAGGGGTAGACGATCATCACAGTTTCGACATAAGAGGTACTGTCACTATGCACAAAAGCGGAAAAAAAACGAGGCGCTACTGAAATAGATCTGCCTGGTGGGCGGAACGGACTTCCCTGCCGCCATATCATCGAAGAATCATGAAATCCCTATTAAGGGAAACTTAAACCCTCTAAAGTTGAAAAGCTGAGATCAGGCAATTAGGCTCATCCCTGGGAACTCCTCGGGGTGTCGAACGGATCGGAAGAGGGGAATCAGACGTCATTCTGGTTAAGGGATTGGGCGTGAGCGTGGGAAACGCATAGAGTGGCCGCTGTTGACCACGGACGAATTTTCGTGGACCGGAAAAAGAAACTCCAGTTGAGTGTTGCATGGAACCACGGGTGCGATCCAGGGAGGGACTAAAAGAGGGGTATGGGGGGGGACACTTGGCTGCGTCGATCGAGGAGAACCTTTGCCGAAGGCAAGGGGTCCCTTGGAGGAAATTCCGGGGGCCACTGCTTCTCTGAAATAGCATGTCGGGAGGTTATGGAGGGAGTACAAAGAACCCAGACCTGGACGACGATCCGTTCTGAAGGCAGAAACCCTATGACTCGAAGGAGGGCTATATCAGTGAGGTTAGGGATATCAGTTTTGGAGCCCAGACGGGTCGGGCCGGGTCAGTCCAATTTAAGATCACAATAAGGGGGTTAGTGGTGGGGAGTTTCCCCGGCCTGACCTGTAATGAAAAGACATCGGCAGAGCCGCGCTCCTGAGTTATTTACCAGAAATTGGCAAGAATGTGCCTTGCGATTCCGGGTGTTTTATCTGAAACAGGAGCGGGAAAAGAAAACAAAGGGGAGAAAGCCAGGACGGCGTATCTGATCCCTGGCAAGCCGGTCGCGGAAACTAAGGGGGGGGGTATAGAGGCCAATGTCGCTGGGGGCCAAACCCGAGGAGACAGAAAAAAATACCGCGATAGATTGAGTCACTAGTAGGGAGGCTTAAGGCCTGTCATCTTAAGTTTTTAAAGGGTCCAGGTCTCGAAACGGGGTCGACGACTAGACTGAGGGAATTGGGGTGGGATGAACTTCAGGGACTAACGTAGCACTGTGAAAGGGGTCATAAATTTCTTCAGCAAGCCTCGTGAGGCCTGCGATGTGTGCCCAAGAAGATTCTTGGCCTTCTCTGCTTTGAGTATTTCCCAGCCCTCTCCAGAGGCTCCTCTATTAGGATGTTATTCTAAAGCAGAATTGCAGTCGAGAATCGCAGACTATTGGGAAAGTCTGGTCCCATGCGCCATTATAATCCGAAAGAATCTGGGGTGCGCAGAGAGCGGGGAATCACCGGAGTAGGCAATCCTAGGAATCTCAAGTATGAAGATACCAGAAGGGAGAGATCTTCTACCGGACGTCCTCTTTCGTGTCTATAGTCGAGAAAGAAGTATTTCCAGATCAAATGTGAGTAAACTCGGGCATGTCACCATCACTAGAAAGGTGAGTTAAATTTACAGGACAATAGTATCTTGGAGCGGGGAAGAGTCAACAAATACGCACTTGCTGGAGAAGAAGATTAAAAGATCAAGATATATCTAAGTCTGGAGGCCGAGTAGCGAAAATCGACATTCTGGCAAAAGGAGGTGTCAAAAATAGCGACTACATGCAAAAAGAATAACGGGCAAAGAAAATACAGATTCGAGGGAATCCCCGATCTATCTCTCAGAAGGATTCGCAAAACCTTACATAAGGAAAGTTGTCGAAAGAACATGACTCGGGGGAAAGGAAGAGGTGGAAGAGTCAGGGAACCTGCTACAAAACTCATCAGGAACAAAAGTTATGGACCCGCTCAGGCCCATCATCAGCCGGCTGAGAATGGAAAACGGGCCCTTAGAAACCGGTCTCAAATGTGAGAAGGGAGAGAGATAGCATGAAAATTAGATCTTGGGTCTAAACCCTCCGAGAAGCCTCACCCACTAGGAGACAGCGGAAAGGGTACTATCCACAAAGAACATCTGGTCGGTAAAGCAGAGGATCAACAAAAAAAACTTATATTAGTAACGATTATTGGCCATCAAAGGTGGTCTCGTTCAAAGGGGGAAAGAATGAGGTGAAAATCCGCGTGGGGAACGGAACTTCGTAGGAGATCGATAGGGAAAACAATGGTGGCCTCTTTTCAGAGAGGCTTAACTGGACATCAATTGAGAACAAGGGAGTGTGTACTCGGATGAGGTGAATGAAATCTGTTTTTAGGATTTTGGTGGCACGTCGCATGCCAAATTAAACAACCGGGATGAAGAGAATGCGAGAATGGGGGAAGGAGGTAGCAAACTGCGAGGCAACGGTACGTTCATATGCATACGCTCAGGATAGAACACAGCAGGGGTGATTCAAGTTGAAAAAGAAACGAGGGAAAGGGGGGGTGGGGAGAGGCGGTTGGAAACTGGGAGGACGCAGGGGGTGCAATATCGTTGCGGCTTTATGAGACTACTTTCGCGTGAGGAAATCGAGAGACGGGGATCTTTGAAGGTGAGCTCAAACAAGGAAGGGTGCGGGGGTCGATCCCAATATCAGCTGGGAACAGGAAAGCCGGGAAGGTGGGGAAGTTACACGCAAGGGGGAAATCCATTAAATTAAGCAGAAATCAGGACAGTCAATAAATAAGCGAAAAGACGGACGGAGGATGAAAAAGGAATCTGTAAGAGATTCGCGCGCTATAGATTTCCCATGAGAAGTTAACCGCAAAAGGAGGGGCGAAAAAACTTGGAAAGGTATGAACATTGATGGAAGTGCAGAAGGTCAAGAAAAGGAGGGAATCTGATCTAAGTGCGGAGAACAAAAGAGCCGTAAGAAGGAGAGGAAGAACTCTGATATTTTTAAATCAACAACTGGAAGAACAAGACGCCAAAAAGAAGTGGAGGGAAAAGGCTCAAGTTAAACAACGCTGCCATGGGTTTGTGGGGGCGGCAAACAATGGTGAAGGCGGGCAGCACAGAAGAAGCCGTTCGAGAAGGGAAACCGACCCGCTGTGTATCAAGCGAAAGGTGTGCCCCCTCCCTTGGGGGAAGTCAAATATGACCAGACGATCTCAAAATGTGGGGGGTAAAAAAGGATTTCTTCTACCAAG
>Ga0179593_1295217_pt1 | contig 10307 bp, 14 predicted proteins | sample CZODoug2_1_08_16_FD_185931 | JGI IMG/M metagenome (GOLD analysis project Ga0179593, IMG submission 185931) | Vadose zone soil fungal communities from Angelo Coast Range Reserve, California, USA - CZODoug2_1_08_16fungal (PacBio error correction) | ecosystem: Environmental > Terrestrial > Soil >...
AACTAAAGGGAACGCGAGCAGGAGAAAACAATCTATTTAAACTGAAAAAGACACGGGGAGATCCAGACGGCAATAAGAAGAAAAACTCCTCTGTGGGGGGGTCCCGCGCCGAAGGGAGGAACTAAAAATCTGAAGGCGAAAGAATCAGGGGTGTTAAACTGAATCGGGTGAATTTGTAATGGGTTCGAAAACGAAGAGATAAGAACCGAAAGAAAAGAAATTCAGGGGAATCGAATAACTGGGGGGAAAGGTCAGGTCGGACGGAGTGGACATCGCATGTAGAAGGTACCATATGGAATTAAATCCACAGGTGTCAAATAGGGACGGCAAGGCTATTAAGAGCGTGGAACAGGAGAGTCGTTCTATCGTAAATGCTATGTTAAAAGAAGAAATAACCTGAGAGGAGATAATCGCCATGTTGCTATTCAATGTACCGATCAAGAGAGAACCTCTACAAACCTACACAGTCAACAAGTGGGATACGAAGGGTTCAACTGATTATCGTCAAGGGGGGGGGGAAAAAGTTTGGGCGCGTGAGAGCGTACAGCATGAAAAATCCTATCAGTCGTAGGAAACGACAGTGACTTTTGAAGTAAATGGAAACTCCAAAAAATAAAAGGAGAGCCTGACCGGAAAGGAAAACGTCACTGCAATACATGTGGGGGGGTCCACGCTCCGATATCACTCAAAGCACTAAAAGATTTCAAGGAAAGGTGAAGGAAAAGAACCACCTAACAGGATAAAGGTGGGACCGAGGAAAAATAGAGAAAATCCAGAACATCGGGCCGCTTAGAGAGGTACGCACCGCAATTGAAAAAATGAATCGAATCCTTTTCAAGAAGAAAGAGTCCTGTGAACAGCTTGTCTTGAAAGTAAAAATGCAGAGGGGAGAGGTACACTGAAACAAAAAACCGGAGAGGAGCAATTCTTAATCTGAGCAATAACGGGAGAACACAATAAGGCGTCAAAGTAGAGCGACTTGGTAGTAGAGGTGCCAGGGCGCCGATAGAGAAAAAGGGCGTCAACTCCCCTTATGTAAGGAAAAAACAAGAAGAAACGCCATTGCCAGGGAAAAAGGGAGGAAGCGAGGGACGCCCACCACCCAGTTTTTTAAAAAAAAAAAAAAAAAAAAACAACGAAAAACATCCAGATGGAAAAAATTCTAAGGTCGAAAAATAGACCAAATTGTTGCATTTGCTCTTTGTTAGTAGAAGAGGATAAAGCAAGGGAAAAAGAAATCGTTGCGCGACGCACGACAGTTGGAGGGAACTGTTGAAGGAGTATGAGGAAGGGGGGGCGGAAAAGGAGTTCTTGCGGAGCCGGACCTGATTGGGGGAACAAAAACGATGTTGGAGTAGAGGAGACGGAACAGACCTTGTCGTATCTCCGAATACTTACCGGCCAAAAGGAATGATCTATCTCACCGGGAAGTTTGCACTCCCTAAAAGTCGGTGATTGCATTAGAAAAGAGGACTGAGAAATGGCAGGGGGGGCCCCGTCATAGAGACGAATGGGGGAGGGAGTAGGTGGGGGTCAGCGTGGTGGAGGCAAACTACTTTTTGCCAGACCGCTCTTAAGTGTGGGACCGAACCTCAACGGGAATTTTAACTTTAACTCCTTTAGGGGAATGTGGTGGAGGGGTCATGGGTGGATTCAGTGCGGTGAGCTGGGATCACTTCAATGGGAGGAAAAGAACCAAAATCACGATCTCAACTTTATTCACTCATCAACGAGAGAAAAAGGAAGCCCCAGGGGCCATCAGGCGAGGAAGAAAAGAGTGAACGAGCAAACAAAACGGACAAAAGATGGTACAAACCAATTACGAAGGGACCAGCAAGGAATAAACACCTGCGGATGACCTACACCCAACTCCAAAAAAAACTTGAGAGCATACATTGGCACCCATAACTGTCCAAGAAGTCACATCTTTGGGAGGGGATGATTCAAATCGGGAAAAAAGAAAGATCCCGGAAAGAAGAGAGAAATTAAAGCGTGAAAGAAAAGGGTTATCAGGGCGATAGCTCCTTATATGACGTCAATGGGGGGAGAAGAATGGGGGTATACGCAAAATAAATTGTGAAATCGACATCGAAAACAAGAAGTAGTACTGATGAGGCGACGCAAAGTATCAAAAAAAAAAAAAAGGGGGGGAGGGAAAAAGGAGATAGCTAGGGCGAACGCATCGCCCGACATCATTAAAGAAAAGAGAAGGTTGCTTGGGAAAGGGGGAATTGGGAATGAAAAAAAAGTCTCTTTTATAGTCTAGGCTAAATAAAGGAAGACATAGAGGTAGCATATCGCAAAGATACGGTTATGGGAAGGGAAGGGGCCCGATAATGGCGGGCGTGATCTTGGAACCCGTTTTTGGGGGAAAAAACGGGGGTCCCTGAAAGGGCATAACCCGCGCCCTTGCCCTGTCTTGCTGAAAAGTTAACCTTTATGCCTAACGGGGGGTGTTGGGTGGTGAATGCAGAGAAGGGGACTTCTGAGAAGAGGGGGGAGGGGACGTTGGAGGTGGAAATTCGGGCGCCGGGCTCGAAGAGAGACAGGGTTGCAGCCGAGGGAAACATAGGGGGCTAAAAGCGGCGACGGGGGGGACGGAGGGTATTGAAGATGAGCATACGAGTGAGCAGAGTTTGGAGGGGTGGGAAGGCAGGAGCGTGGCAGCCGCGGTCCCCAGTCAAGGAGCGCAATGGAGAAAAGGACGCCAAAAAATCACGTTTTTGGTAAAATGGGGAACGGGTAAAACAGGCTGTTCGGTCGAGGAAAGGCACATTGGTAGCTAGTCAACAAGGGAGGGGGGGGCCGGGCAAAAGAGAAAAAAACGACAAAGCACAGGCCGTCGCTCAAAAGCAAGTGCCTTTGGAAAGAGATTGGCCGCGTAAATTACACCATCACAAGGCAAAGGCGGGCAAAACAGAGCTTCGAAAAAACGAAGTGGTGGGGAGGGAGGTATGGGGAGAGATACGACAATTATCTCTACCGAAGAAAAAAAAAAGGGGGAGTTTTGCAAAGGAAGGTAAGGTCAATATGAAACCTACCTAACGGGGTGCAATCGACAGAAGGAATTGTGAAAATCAGGGAAAAATAGTTGTCCAACTCCGATTCTGGAAACAGTTGCCTAGGGAGAAAAAATATCTATTGGACATAAAAATACAACTCAAGGCAAAAGGTGGATAAAACGCTTCGGAGTAGGACCCACGCAAGGAAGAACAAGTGTGGCTTTTAACTTGCGTCTCCGGGAAGTAGACTATGAAAATGCTAGGGAAAACAGTTGAGGAAAAGGGGGCGGGGACTAAATCACGGGTCTGGTTACTCCATTATGAAAAAGGAGCGCTCTAGTTAAAAGAAAAAAGACTTAAAAATACAAATTCCCCTACTAATTTCCGCCCGAGGGGGGGGGAAGAGGATGAGTAAATGGAAGGTGAGACCGCGTCGGTTTACAGGAAACGGCGGCGGAAAGTAGACATTGAAGGTCCCACAGTATTGAATCTAGTACGGGGAAGAAGGAGGGGGGGGTCGCTTGCATGTGCTAAAGCGTTTTGACAGTGGTAGAGCTGCAGAGGAGGGGGATGGTGCGCTATGTGGACATCTCCAGGGGGCGACGGTAGTTTGTGAATGTCAAAAGGGAGACGGAAATCAAGAGGAAGGGAGTGATCCAGAGAGGGGCGTTTTTCCCACAGGTTGACCACGGATTTCCGGAAACATGTTCAGGGAAACTGGCGGGGGGGTTGTGTGGGGAAGGGAACGGGGTCCGCGACGTCAAACCAGTTTCCACGGGACGGCAGGAAAAAGTAGCGGGGAAGAGAAAGGCTAAGACAAAACAGATCCGCGGCATGTGACACGGGGCGGTAAGCCAAAGTGCCGTGGAAAGGGGGGCAGGGGGTGGAGAGTTGTTGGCTGACGGTCAAAGGCCTAAGCCTCAAGGTTACGGGGTATAGGCCTATAACGTGCTATTGCGTGAGGAGGGGGCAAGGGGCAAGAGAAAAAAGGTTAATCTCAGAGAACTGCCGGGCCACCTCCTCGATAAAGGCCCGTCAACGAGAAAGGGAAGAGTGGTACGGAAAAGGGGAGAGAAAAGGAAGAAAGGTTACGCGACGACCTCACCGGTGTCCCTTACAGAATACAAAGGGAGCAGTTTCGGAGGTGGCGGATATTTCGCCCAGGTCTAGACCTTAAACGCGAAAAAGAAAAGAGTTTGACAACCATTGAAAGCCACGAGTTTGAAGACGTCCCATCAGGTTTGCTTAAGACAGGTCAAGGCGCGCCGGGTGCTGCCAACCGCTGGGAAAAAGGGGTCGAAGGGGTTTACGAGTGAAGCTGGAAGTGACAAATCGCCTTAATCTTTCCACTCGATGGGGGACGCGGAAAAGAGCTCCTCAAACGTAAGGAGAAAGAGAAGCACCTCAAAGACGTCCTGCTTTCTAAGGAATGAAGGGCGAATGGGGGAAATTCCAGCGACACCTCTCGAAACAGGGAGGAACACATAGGTGCGGAAGGACATACTTTGCGAGCAGACTCGCAGAAGTTTGGATGCAGAAAATGTCGGGAAAATAGGAAAATGGGTTGGGCCCTTGATCAGTGTGAAGTTTAAAGGAATAAAAGGAAGGGAGACATAGAAGGAAAAGAATAAATCGAGCAGGAGGAGATGCGTCCCTACGGGGGGGGAGGGGACAAGTAAACCGCCGCAGTCTCTGCCATTTACGAATGAGCGTGAGCCAAAAAAAAGGGGCAATTCCGGCCTTCAGACGGGGGGGGGGGGAAAAGGAGCGTCGGCGATATGAACTTCTAAGGAAAAATCCAGCCGAAAAAAAAATAAAAGGTAGAGAAGGGGTGATTCAAACAGCGGGTTGGAAGAAAGCAAGACCGCACCTCAAGGCACTTTTAAGAGGGTTAAAGGGATTGAAGGGCCGGTCACGTGTGTGTAGCTGTGGGAGCGAAGGAAGGACGCATGGAAACCGGGAGGAAAAAAGCGTCGAACGACAGTGAAACTGGGAATCTTTAAGGGGGCGGCCCCAAATCCCGCAAAAGAAAAAGGACCTAAACGGTCTGAATAAGGTGAAAAAACCGCGCCTCTCCGGGATACACTAAAAAAGACCAGTACTAAAAGAATGGGATGCCTATTAACAGCGACAAAAAACAGAGGGCGAGCACTAAACGAAAAAGACTACATGATGCGTAAAAATAGACTGGCAAACATATGAGAAAGTAGCTCACTCCAAAGACTTTGTCTTGGGAAATCGAAGTCGATGGAACGTACTTGACTTAGCACGGCGAACGCGGCGCTGGAAAAAAACTGAACCGGGGACTATTTCTAAAATTCGGAAGAGGTTGAAGGGCATCCTCGTCCCCACCGCTGGACGGACAAAGATTCCGAGCGGGACCTTTTATATTAATGTAAAAACGGTCAGGCTAGAGAGAAAGAAGAAACAGCACCAAGTTACACACAGGGGAGAACAAAGATTGAAAGGTGAAACGAGAGGGGAGTACTCTCGGACGCTAAAGGCGACTTGCACGAGATCTGAACGCAAATGGAGCTAAGAGGCCTTCGGTGGTAGATAACCGTGGAGGGTAGAAGGGTATAGATAGGTCATGAAGGGCACGGGGGCGAGGGGACCGGAAGACAGGGAGTGGGAATGTGCTTTGCAATAGACTTTGCGTCGAGGAGGGGGAGACAAACAGGCGGGGTGGCTGCGCCTAGGGAAGGAAACTGCCCTGTGATCGCGTAGAGACCTTTGTCAGGGAGTATCAAATCCAGGCCGAAAAAAGGCGTCCGTCAAAGAAGAGGGATATGGGGAGAAGGGAAACCTTTGATGCAAATGTAACGGGCAAAGCGACGAGGGAAGCTTCCCTAACAAAAAAGTGCCTGGAGGTGGGTGCGTGTTAAAGGCAAGAAAAAGTTGGCAGAGCTCAAGGAGGGACTCACGCGCAAGCACCGGTGTAACCGTGTACCAGTCAACTTGAAAGGCATTTGGGGGGGAAAGGGAGGGAAAAGAGGTCAGTCCATATCTGAAAGCGACAGGAAAAAAAAAGAAAAAAAAAGGAAATTCGATGAAGATCAAATCATCGCCAGCAAAAAAACATCAAAAAAATAGGAGAAAGGGTGGAGAGAAGAAAGAGTGACGAGCACCGGAGCAAAGAGTGCCCAAACATACGAAAAAGAGGGAGAACAGCAGAGGAACATAACTACAAAAAAAATCAAACACAGGTAGCGAGGAGGGCAAAAAAAAAATTAACTTCCCTCAAGGCCACGGGGAGGGAGGAAAGGGGGAGTGAAGTTCGAGGGAAAACAGGTGAAACAAAAAAAAGAGAAGTCCAAACCCCAAAAAATCGCGGAAGGAAAGACCGATTCTCAAACCGTGCCAAGCGATAGAGCCAGGACTAATAGGGGGATGCCAAAGGGATGGGGGGGAAGAAGGAAGAGAAGAGGTTTGAAAGAAAAAAAAAAGCAAATAAAAAGTACCAAGCATCTTGATGATGAGGGGCCGAGGCGCTCCTATAGGGATCAAAACAAAAGGAGGAAGTAGGAAAGTCGAAAAAGAGGCAGAATATGCTAGACAGCGTGGGAAGTTCTTGGAAGTGATTCGTTTCATAAACTGAGGAAAGAGGGGGAGTATACCAATCAAGTCTATGCATCAAGATCAATGGCGATCGAGGAAAAGGTATGACAGGACCGATTGCAAAGAGAAGAGGCGGGGAGAGGAAGGGTTTGGAGAAAAACAGGTTTCCTGAACGGAATCCCCCGGGGGGCCAGTCCGCCTGGGGATGGCTGGGACATTAGGAGGGGTGAAGTTAGAATCGCAAGAAGTGGTTAGGGGTTTACCAGTTCGGGGGAGGAGATTTTCAATCGTTGAGGGAAGGGATGAGACGGTAGAAAGGAAGAAGTTTCAGGAAGTTCCACTCGGAGAGAAGATGTCCAAAACGATTTTGGAGTGGATAGATAACGTATCAGAGAAGTTCTAGAAGGAGGCAACGGTTGGGTCATAATAAAAGAGGGGGGAAGACCGGGAGGCAAGAAGTAAGAAAACATGTACGCAAAAAAACTCAGTTGTGGGAAAAATGGGTGACACGGGTAAACCAGGAATGTCCGGACGCAAACACCACTAAGGGGAGTTCGGCCGTAAAGAGAACCAACTCACCATCAAATAAACCTCAGAGGGAGGGGGAGCGCTAGGGGGACTCGTACTTGAAGAACTGAACGAATCACCAGATAAACAAAATCACTACATTAGCCGAAACTGAAGGGGGCTTAGATACGAAAATGAAGGAAAAAAGAGACTCCACCAAACATTGGGGCAAGAAGGGGAAGAGGCAGGATAGAAAACGAAATCCGGGGGGGGGTCCGTTCGGACAAGAGAAGTTGAAACACATGGCAAAAATTTGCGCAACGATCTTGCCCAGGGGTCCGAAATAGAATCTCTGTAAAGAAAGGAAAATAGAAAAAAATGGGGGAGAAGAGTACGGACGCTTCAAAACAGACAAAGGTAAGCGAGGAGCAAGGGTGGATGTTCCAATGGACGAGCAGTCGCGGTCTGAACCCCCCAGATCTTCATGCAGCGTTCATACCTGCTGGGGGGGGAAGAAATCACGGGTAATGACGAAAAGGAGGATTCGGCTCGAAGCTTCAACAAAGCACTACTACAAAAAATTAAAAATCTAGGGGTAAGAAAGAGACGGTGGGAACTATTATGCGGGAAGATAAGGGGGGGTCGAACGTGAAGTTGTTAGGACGAGGAGGAGGACCGGGGGAAAATTTTCACCGAAATGGGGGGGAAAGGACATTCGAGTCTGGGAACACAGAGGATGAAAGGAAAAAGTTAAAAAATGTAGAAGCGGGTTGGTGTAGAGTCGGGAGAGGCATCGATGGATGGGGTGGAAGGGGGTGCAAAAAAGGTCGGAGACCGTGAGGTTTGTAAAAAAGAAGAAGCAGAAGGGAACAAAAGAACGATAATTGAGTAGGCGGAAAGGGGGGAAACCACCTGTTTCCAGGACTAAGTTTCCGGGAAGGTCATGGGCAGCGACGGGCGGAGTGCATCTTTGAAGAAACATTTTAAACTGTCGGAGGAGGGTGAAGGGGCAACAAAATGCACGGAGCATCCAGAACTTACGGGGGGGGGGGGGGGGGGGGAAGAAGGGGGGGGGTGGGGGACAAAAAATTGACAGTGCGAGGAGGTTGGAAACACCGGTCTGACGCCAAAGGGGCCGGGGATTGAAAATCTATGTGGGTAGAGGTATAAAATGAATGAGGTGTTGTAGGGAGCCGACGAAAAAAAAGCGATACAGGTTTGCTATTGCCACGGAAAGGCGGTGCGGGAGGTTTGAAAACAAGCTTCATTCAGCCAAACGGCGGCGGGCAGGGCCAACGTCCTCGGGCCTCGGAAAGTAAAGAATCCAAACGAGTCTTGGCAACGTATGGGGTAGTCCGGTCACTAGGAAGAGACACACTGCCCTTTTACCAAGGCACTAAAACGGAAGACGAAAAGAAAGGCGCGATTTCTTCGGGGGGGAAGGGGCCAATGGCTTGTTGGTACTTAAAACTATCTCCCCAAATAAGTTGGAAAAAAAGGGGGAAGAGGGGGGGAGGCCGGTCAGCGGGGAGGATTGGGTCAAAAATCAAAGAGGAGCGTATGCTTCAAAAAAACCGAGGCGTTGCTCGGCAGAGGTGGGGAAAAAGGACATTGTTGAAAGGGAGAGCTGGGTTTCAACAATTTTCGACTCGAAAGGCAATGAGCTCTCAACAAAGGGGAGAGAGAAGATCAGAGGAACAGCTTCAATTTCTAAAAGAAAGGAGGTGCAAGGTGGAGGCAAAAACGCTCACCGCTCTGACGTCAGGCAACGCGACCTCCTCGTGAAGAACAAGGAAGAGACACGAATTTTGAATGTACTACGACCTGAGGGAGGACTTCAAATTACGTAAAAAATGGGTGGGCAAGTGCTCATGGGTTGGTCAACCACAATGGCTACCTATCCACTAGAAATCGGGGAGAGGGGCTAGAGGGGCGTCGACGGTTCTAGGCATAACCTGTGCCTGGGGGGACTAAAATATTTGAAAAAACACCCGTAAAAGAATAGTGTGAAAGCCGGCTCTTCAAAGACGGTTGACCCAGCCGTCTGGCTAAAGGAACTGCGATTGCAACAAAAAACAGGAAAGAGGCAAAAGGTATCTCAGGGTGCTAGGGGGAGAAAAATGACGCTCACCGAAGGGACGGGGGGGAAGACCGCAACCACAACAGGCCCCCAAAATTCAGTTTTAGGACAAGAGTGTCAACTAAGCTCGTGCCGGAAAGGGTTCAGCTGGGACTGAGCCGCAGGGAAAAGCCTGTCACTGGAATCTCCTACATGAAAAAAGGGTAAAACGATTTCTGGGGAAAAAAACCGATGGGTCACAAATAAAAACACAATTCGCTGACAAGGAATAAGTCTCCTTGGGAAAAAATAAGTTGGGGGCAAGGGCGTCCCGCGATCTAAAAAAGGAATCTGTCGGCCTCGCAGGAACGAGAACAAAAACTCACCGGCTCATTAAAGCGGGGGGGGTTCCGGCGGAACATCGCTCACACGCAAAAACAACCGGAAAAAATTCATCTTTAAGACGAAAAAAAAAATAAGGGGGGAAGTGTCACAAAGAGAAAGTCCTGGAAACGGGGAGACGGGGAAATTCACACGTGCAGGGTTCCGAGCTCCACATGCAAACAAAGACTTAAAAAAAAAAAGGGGGTACAAAAGGGAAAGAAAAAGAAAACGCTGAGGACAAACGCCGATCTGGAATTGTAGGGAGGTAAGGGGGGGAGGGACGGTGAAGCGATAAGAGAGAATTATCATGTCTTCAATACCAAATGAGGGGAGTAACCCGCAAGCTCTTCTGAAGCGTAGCCTAGGACGAGGCTGTCAAGACTTATAAGAAGAATGGGGGGGAAGAAAAAGGAGGAAGAGGGGAATTGTCTGTGGGAGCGCCGAACGTCTTAAAAAAGGGTTGGCGCGTGGTTGCTCTGGGAGAATAGAGATTAGCACATTAAGCACGGGGGCAAGACGGAATGGGGAGAGGGAAAAGGAGTCGTACTTGTGCTGTTCAAAGTGCGGAACGGTCCGGTGAGGGTTGCGGGAGGCAAGACCTATTTAATACTACAAGCTGGCGGGGGGGGGGGCACTGTACGGATGACGAGGGGAGGAGAGAAAGACGCGGAAAGGCCAACGAAAAGTCAAAAACGCGAAGAAGAGAGAAGGTTTTGCTCAATCCGAGCGTGATTTGTGCCTAAGGTAGGAAGCGAGAAGGAAAAAGGGAGAGGAGCAACCGGCACTCGCGAGCGACG
>Ga0179593_1324590_pt1 | contig 10307 bp, 13 predicted proteins | sample CZODoug2_1_08_16_FD_185931 | JGI IMG/M metagenome (GOLD analysis project Ga0179593, IMG submission 185931) | Vadose zone soil fungal communities from Angelo Coast Range Reserve, California, USA - CZODoug2_1_08_16fungal (PacBio error correction) | ecosystem: Environmental > Terrestrial > Soil >...
TACAGGCAGTCCGCGAGAAGAAGGAGGAAAGGAAATGAAATCGCGATGTTTCATCATGCAGGGGCCGCAAAGCAAAGGGAAAAGGACCACGAAGAAGGGCCAATCGTTTCAGCTCATCGCGTCGAGGTCACAGCAAAAAAAATCTAAATACTCGGAAGAGGAAGAAGGGGGTGGGTGCAACCAACGCTCAGCTAACCTCTGCACAAGATCGCCAGATTGGGTGGGCCCAAAATTCAGACATAATCTTCACCCCATCAAAAGGCAAAGCAACAAGGAAGGAAAGGGCAATGGGTGGGAGAAGGCTTTACCTTTGTCTTTATTACCGGGTGTTTTGGGGTGTTTAAAGACTTGGTTTGGTTTCAAGAGCGACACTCACAATACAGGGTACCGAGAAAAAGCAGCTAAAAGGAGAAATCACCCTAAAGGAGCACAGCAGGAATGCAAATCCAGCTGTCGAGAAGAAAACTGCAAAAGGAATTCTACAAGACGCCACAGACCAAAAAATTCGCGCTGGCGAGTCTCTTAACTCGAACAAAAGGGAAATAAAAGGGAGTGGTTTATGCGAGAAAGTAAGGGGGGCATATCCAAAGCATGCCCCAAGCTATAAGACGTAAATCGGGACAAATAGAAAAAGACGAACATACAGCCATTTGCAGATCTCAGAGTATCAATGCAGGAGAAAATTTGACAAGAAACAAGGAAAAAGTCTAGCGACTTATCGATGCGGGGGAAACTCTTCGTCAAGGAAAAGGGGAAAAGGGAGGGGGGGCCGCCTCCCGAACATCTCGCTTAGAACAAAGGCCGCGCGGCTTGACAAAAGAAAGTTCTAAACATCTACCTTAATCCTGGAGAAAGTTCACTCCCTTATAAGGAAAGAGGGGGGCGCAAGAAGGGAGTTAAGAGGCAATGGCGACTATTAAACGCAGGAACAACAAGAGGAAAATAACGACAACTATCATGAACAAACTCACATAAAAGAAAGAATTTCGGGGGAGGGATAAGCGTGGATGACAAAGTGTTGAGAAAATTTAGGCATCCACCTGGTTACGAAGGTACTCTAGATGCCTCCGGTAAGCCGGAAACACAAAGACAAAGAATCGTTTTTTCATTTGACTTTTAAAAGCAAAGTGAGCTCCCGTCTACAGGCAAAAAGATGGGCGGGGAAAATGTTGAGAGTATCTGGAGCCGCCTCAAGACCGGGTAAATCCAGCGAAGGGTAAGGAGGAAGATGACCGTTAGCTCACGAAAAGTAGACGAGCACTGAAAAGGTCTAAAGGGGATGGTGCCAGCATACTGACTGCGCACCGCTAACGAAAAACAAGTGGGGAAAGTAGAAGGGGAAACTCTGAAACCGGAATCGAGTCTTCGACCTGAGGGGAAGGCGTTACTATTCCTTACACCGCAATCGTTGGGTTGCCGGCTAAAGATGCGGTGTGTCGTCCGCAACTACCGCGAATCGCTTTTGAACAGGAAACTTGTAACATTGGCTGGGTTCGCTTGGTACATAAGAGACGGGGGGGAAAACCAAGATCCGCATTCATAAAGGGCTACGAATAGAGAAAGACTTTGGAGGGTTTCGTCTTCGGGAGAGAAACTGGCCCAATGGGGGAACGTAAGATTATAAACTCCACGTCTCAGGTTCCTCATTTCAAAAAAACAAGGCGAGCTCTTTGGAGGGAGGGGAGGGAGGGAAAAAAAAAATTTTTACAAATCCAGGCAACTCGAAAAAGGCTTAAACGAGCGGAGAGTCTTCACACGTAAACAGACACCGGAGGTCGGTTAACTCTGGGGAGGGGGAAGGAGGGTGAAGAGAGCATGTTTGTTGGGGGCCCGGAGTGGACGTGAAAGAAGGAACCGAAAGTCTTGACGGCAGTCATCTGGAAATTGAAAGAGTCAAATCTCGGGAAGGGAGGGGGGGGGGGGTGGGGAGGCTGATTCTCCAAAAGCAACTAGCGATAAGAACCAACGTTATGGCGCCAGGGGGGGGAAAAAAACGATCTCTATGATGGAAACTCAACACCACAACTGGATTAAGATGAGATGAGCTTTTTGAGACCACGGGGAAAGAAATATCAGGGGAGACGAGGAGACTTTTTATAATCTTAAACAACACAAGTTGGAACCCTGCACCACCTGTCTGTAACGTCTTTCCTGGTGGGAAAACACCCGAGACGGGAAAAGGGAAAAAGACCTGAATCATGGTCAAGAGCTCCAAAATCCTTGTCGCCAAGGGGGGGATAAAATAAACCCTGGCCAAAAGACTCCGATTTCTTACTTGTGAAAACCTTAAAAGCCATAGGAGAAGGATGCGAGGTGCAGCCTGGCTTTGGAAAGACATCGTGTTGTAGCGCGTTGGAAGCGGATTAGGTGGGTGAAATCTGAAATGATAGATGAGTTCGGCTTCTTCATCCCGGAGGGGAGTGGAAAAAAGGGAGTGGGGGGAACGAAGCACCATTATTCCATCCGAATTAAAACTACTAGATATAATGAGCAAGGGAAAAATGGATAGGCGGATTTTTTGTTTTTTGAACCCAAAAGGATTGTGTGGTACCAGGGAAACAAAACAAACGAACATGAAACGATGGGAGGTTGGAGAAAAGAGAAAAAAGACTGACGCAATCCGGCAAAACGATGCAGGCTTTCAAGCGCAACTAAGAAAAGGAGAAGAAAAAAAGAGACGGTCGAGACCTCTGTTAAACGGCTGCTTGTGTCACTAAAAACAGGGTTGGAAAAAAAAAAAGGGGCATGGCGCCGTTCCTCAGAAAAAGGGAGGGGAAATAGACAGAGACAAGAACGAATTTAAAGCTCGGATTCGATATTGAAACTGTAAAGTCAGCATAGCGGGGAAAATTGCGATCGGACACTGGATGGGGAGGCAGGGAAGAAGAGACTAGGAGCAGAACCTTGCGATGCGGATTTCCAGTGGGGTAGCCCGAGGGATAATGTGAGGGTGACCAGAAATCAAGGATTGGAGGGGGGGGGCTCGTACCTTGGTTGGTAGACTAGTGAAATCGGACGGCCGCGTGCGAGCGGCCTTTCGCCCATTTGGGGAAGAAACAAAGGTGAGAAAAGAGAAAGCCAACTTCCAATGGAAAGGAGACCGAACTTTCTTGGGGCGTGGTGGTAGTGTCAAAGGCGGGCGCCTAGGGCACCTTGGCTTGACTAGAAGTGTTCAGAGACCGAGGGGGAAAATTGGAAGGAGGCAGCCAACGAATTGGGGGGAGGCGGGAAAACTCAGAGTAGAACGAGGCGGCCAGCTTAAGCGGTGCAGGGGTAGCAGAATTTCCGGGCGGGGGAGAAAAAAAAGGGAAGTCTTTTGACGGAAACGAGTACGGGATAGGGAAAGGGGTCAAAGCAAGGACAAAATTCTAGACAACCATCGAGCCTTAGCCTAAAGGTTTTGAAGGGTAGGGGAATGGTTGGTCCGCCATAATGGGCAGTTTCACAATTTTCAAAAGTACTCATGGAAGAGCAAAATTGGGTGTCCTGAAAACCAGTGGGCGCGGAAGGGAAAAATATTGGCAAAGAAAACAAAAACGGGGAGGCGAATATGCGGGAGTAAATTGGCTAAGGGAGGAAGGGGACTACCATCTGTACTTCTAGATGAAAAGACGAAACGAAGTTCGGGGGGTTTTTCTCTGTGGTCGGAACGGAGGGGGGATCTTATCGTCTGGAAAATTAGGGTCAGCTCCTGAGTGGCGGGCGATAGGGTTAGCGTCGAGGTTTTGAGCACTGAACCCATTGGTAGAGTAAGGGGGGGGGGAAAAAAGAGAGAACCAAAAAATTATGAAAAAACCGGTCAGAAAACAGACCCTGTCGTCATTCCGGCGCCACAGGAAACGAGGGCAGGGGGGGGGGGGCATTGTCTGCAGCGGGCTGGGGAATTGGAACCCCCAGATGGATTGGTTTGAGGATTGGGAAAAGAAGCGGGAAAGAAAGGGGAGCTTTCCAGTGTGCCGGAGCGGATGGGAATATGTTCGAGGAGGGCTTGGGGGCGCTAAGGGGTTCGGGGGCAGGGGACGAGTGTCCGCTGAGGTGGTCGATGGGGGGGTCTGCGGCTGAGCGATGGGATGATCAAATGCCCGCTCAATATTTTTTCAAGGGAACAAGGAAAGGGACTGGGAAGAGAAGACAGCGGGTTCATCTCATCACAACAAAACAAGGTCAACAAAAGAGGATTGCAGAGCAGCTTTCATTCTCTCTCATGGGGGGACACTGAAAAAGAAGGGGGATCGGTAAAACCATGCTTCAGCCCCACACAAAACTTCGAACAGCCGCCTCCACGGGAAAAAACAGCTAGCGAACAGGAGTCAAGAAAACTCGACGCTATAATATCCGTTGGGGATTTGGACCAAAAAAAAAAAACGAAGAAGCCCGCGGCCTCGTGCACGAGAGGGACACCAATCCACTGGGGTCCCCCACTTCAAATCAATATGTGAAAACGGGCACACGGGCAAGAACGGCCTGGGTGGCCGCCGGAAAAAAAAACACAGTTTAGGTGGGAAGGGGGGGGGGGGGTGTCAAAAAATTTGTGCGCGAAAAAAACTCAAGAAATGGGATCTCAAGCAGACTCGAAAGACAGGAGAGGGGGGGAAGAACCGATCACGGCCGTAAGTGATACGCTGAACAATCTAAACCAAATATCCGCTACAAACGGCACCGACCCCCGGGAAAGGAAGAAAAAGGGGGAGAAGTTCAGTCTGACGCGTAACTAGCGCCAACGATCTCTGGGGCAGAAAAAAAAATCAAAACGGCGGAACGGACCCGTCCCTCATTGCTTCAGCTGGGGTCCTTAATGGACAAGGAGGGTCCCGAACGTAGCATTCCACGACAAAAAGTGGGGTGTTATCGAAAAGAAAACAAGAAATCTGGAGGGATGACAACCAGTTCCAATTCACAAATCTATTCAACTGATCATGTCGGGTGGCGAAGAAAAGGGAGAAAAATCTGCAAAGTCTGCTTACCGAGCCATCAAAGAGCCTGTTGAAACATCAGACCGCGAAACAGGGAATTTCAAAACCCGGAACAGAAAAAAAGATAACAGGGCAGGAAGCCCGGCAGAGAGGGCCTAAAAGAAGCGGGAAAAGTCGTTACCGCGAAGATCGAAATGGTTACGGCTGTCATCGATTAGACACCATGGAAGAGGGGGGAAAAAACTAGGGCCCGACTCGACGAACTAAAAGAAAACCGCAAACAAACGAAAGGGTCGCCGGCATAACGGGAAGCGTTGTACGGCGGGGGGGGTCAAGGAAAAGGGATGAGGCCAAAAGGACGCATCCATAGTCAATCGAAATCTTTCAATAACCTGGTACTAAATCGATTTGGGGAGATGGGGGGTGTTCACCCGCAAAAGAGGCCAAGAAAGAACTATTTCAAAACAAATAAGAAGAGACACCGGTTCGAGATCGCTGTTACGCACATAGTCAAAGTAGAACAGGGCACGCTAGAACCTAATGCCGGTAATCTCAGCCTCGATAACGGCGTAAGAAAATGTAGAAAGGGAGGTCTCTCGTTGATTCCCTGGAGGAATGTCGAACCTAAACGCGGCGCAATTTGACGTTCCTGGAAGGGGAAGGAAAAGAACACAGCCGAGTAACTAGACTCGGGGGGAAGGCCGCGAGGGAAGCGTCAATTTAAAGATGATACCGTCAATCTTTTTTGTGTAGAAAGCGCAATTTTGGAGGAAAGGGCCTAATACCTTCACGTTGGTGGACCATGCGTCGGGTGTAAACATTGGCAGTCTTCTGAACACTCGATCTGGGGGGGGCAACAGGAAACATCCTGCAGGGTCAAACTAGAAAAGAGGATTGGGGGACCTCGATGTTAAGAGGGGGGAATAATCATTGGGAAGAAGAGAAAGCGCGTTTACACCCGCCGGGAAAAGCCGGAGAAATTTTCTCTCATTCACACCTAATTCATTTACCTTAAAGCGCTTAAAAAAAGTGTCTTCAAAACACGTGGTCAAAGCCATCACTGCTGAAGCATGGAGAGGGGGAGGACCAGAATATCTTGGTACTGGGAACTAGGTAAGAGGGGGTTAGCTGCGGGGGCACGGACCAAAGGCGTTTGGAGTAGGCTTGCGACGGGATCATTCGGATGACGGAAAGTGAAAAGGGATAAAAAAAACGAGCAGTTTCGGCAGTGATTGTTCCTGAGAAAAAGATAAGAAGGGGTTGGTGAGACGCCCGTTTTTCAGACGCCGCTCTCTGGAATCACACCACACGGGGGGGGGGGGAAAAAGGGAAAGGAAAAGGGCAAACGGCGAAAAGGAGGGAGGCGTGGTATTAAGAATCATGAGCAGCAACACCTCAGTTGACAGAACGAGCGGGAGGGAGGGGTTTCAACCATATCCAAAGCTGAAAAAGGGTGATCGCAACTCGATAAACGGCCGTGGGGACAACAAAAAAGTAGAGAAGGGGACGAAAGGCACAAAGGGTCATGACTATCAGATGTAGAAGGGACGAATTGTAACATGCAGGAAGGAGGTAAACGATGTCGAGTTGAACTCTTTCGGGGGGGGTCAATCATGTTGGTGTTTGTGAAGGAAGAAAGCAGACTGGTACCAGAGACTAGGTGATAATCTAGGGCGAGAAAACTGATGCGGGGTCCTACCCGTCCGCCGCTGGGGGTTGTCCGGCCAAACCCCCCCTTTGCAAAAAAAAAAAAAGAAAAGAATGGGGGGGGGGAAGAAGGGGAGAACGTATCTATAAAGAGCATAAAAGTTGAGAAAAGGGTGGCTGGGGTTTTAAAAAAAAAGCGCGGATTGGGGACCATAAAGACCAAAGCACCAAGACGAAGAAGGGGGGTACATATGGGTGGGTTGGGGAAGGACAAAAGACTCCTCTTCCGGAGGGTCGGGGGGAGGCGGGAAAGCCAACTGATATCCTGTAGGAAGAAGGAGGACTGGGCCTGGGAAAAGGGGGGAAATGTCAGTGTCATTGGAAGTGATTGCAAATTGCTCAGATGGAACGGAGGAGGACGTCATGCTCACTAAGAGAAAAAGTGGAAAAGAGCCGGGATTTTACTCGGAAAGCTAATGGGCATGAGCTAGTCGGAATCGATCAAGAAATAAAGGGGCGGGGGGATACGCTACTAGCCTGAAGAAGAAATTTGCTGGCGGTTGGGCAAAATGTAGGAGCAGATCAGAGGCTGGTTACAAGAAAGGAGTTTACACTCTTATCCATTTTGGGGACCGCAGGGCTCCGAGGGTCGAGGCTGGCTTTCGGACATGGTGGGACCGTGTGAAGAAGGGGGGGGCGAATAACTCTACGACACCAGGGTAAAAGTCCACACAAAAAAAATAAAGTCTCGGGACACATTGTCGGGTGTGTTAGGTGGGATGCGTCGGCCTAAGGGAGGAGTTAAACCTAGCTGTTCGCTGAACGGGTAAATACGCGGAGCATTTTGCGAGGTGATGTTGGCAAAAACCAAAAGGGAGCCTGCAGGTATCGAAGAAGATTAGATTGGCAGGGATGCCAACCAAAAGACGACGGAGGCGGCGGGTCGAACGAGAGATGGTAATTTGGGCAGGGGGGGGAAGCGGGAGAAAGTCACGCACCGCAGTCCGGGAGGGAAGGGTGGGAGTGGCCTTGGGTGAACAAGTTAACCGCCAGACCTGCATTCAATTTCCGCAAGGCGAAGGGCGAAAAAGTTGGCCTGAATGGCCAAGGCGGGCCGATCGGCCAAGAAGCTGACACCTCTTCCTTTTATTGTTAAAGGGGGGGGTGATTGAAAAAGTCGCGAACCAAGATCCATGTTTGTTGGGGATCTGACTCGTGTACTGAAGAGAAATGAAAAAGATCGAAGTCCAATGGAATATCTGTGGTTATTGGGCCGACCTGGATTACGAATAGGGTTGCATTTGCGGTGCTCCATGACGGGGTGGGGTCAGGGGAGGGAGGGGTTACTCATTCTTTTTGGTATTCCAATGTGCGAAATTGGTTTTCAGGAGAAAAAAGGGGGGGGTGAACAAAAACAACACCGGTAACCACCTTTCAGGTTGCAGGCAGGAGGGGGGCCACAGCCTCGAAGCAGGGTGTTCTACCTATGGGGGGGGAGTTGGGAGGTAACCCCAAGATTTGTTTGAAGAATTACAGGAGGACAGAGGCGCGCAACGTGGGGGGCACACAAATCGATACCGAGGTTCGCAGGCTGGTTCGCGAAGAACTTTCGATCGCGGAAATATTTGCGGCAAGGGAGAGCAGGAAAGGGGGTGGGCGAGGGTGTATGGGACAAGTGAACTCCAACAAGTTGGGCAATATCGCTATGACGGCGACTGATCTTCGACTCTCCCCCAACAAAAACTGAAGGAAAAGGGGGCAAAGAGGTTCATAGACATCGTCAATGAGAGTCATTGGTCAATGAAAACAGCTTGCGCCTTTGCCGGCTCGAGAGGGAGACGAAAAAAAAAAACCTTCTAAAATACCGCATTAAAATAGAAGTAGGTCGCGCAACAGCCGCGAACGGGAAAAGCGAGAGAAAGAAGGGGGGGGGGGGGCAACAGAACCGGCCCGCGGAATGGGAAATCTACTTACAAGCCATAGGTCCCAGGAAAACCTAAACTACGAAGGGTCCGTCCTTCGACCGGTGTTCCTACGGACAAAAAACCCAGAGGGTCTGGGGTTTGGTTAGATGGGGGGGTGGGAAAAATACTTCGCGCGACATAAACGACCCAGAAGAAAGAAAAGCCGGAGACATTCGACCGCACGAAAAGTCAAAAAAGAAGGCAAGAGAAAGCTTATAAAGGAGGCTAAAGCAATGGACTACACCGAACACCGACCCAATAGGGAAAGGGTATAGTCAAGGAAACCACCACCAAAAAAAAAAAAAAAAATCCAAACCTGGAAAAGTGGGTTGCGCCGCAGAATCCTGCGGCTTTCCGCTCCCAAGATGCAAGAGGAGGATAATCGAGTCCAATGGGGGACAAGAGCGAAAGAAAAGAAAAACATGAAGAAAACCAAAAAGTTTGCTGCAAGTTCCTGCTGAAAAGAGCAGGAAGGGGGAAAGGGAACACCACGCAAAGGCCAAATATAGGAAACCTAAAGGTACCGATGAGGACCGAGCCCAGAGTAAAGGCTTCCCCTAGACCGAAAATACTCGTTCTAAACAAGCTAGAAGAAGGGACAAGAGTCTAACCGCCTGTCACATACGCTAACCAACTTCGGGTAATACGGAAAGGGCAAGAGGAAAGGGAATCCGCAGCAAAAGTTCTTCGTGCGGGGGATATTGAACAAAAAAACAAGCTAGGGTAAGCTAACAAAAAAAAAAAGGAGGGGCGAAGGATAAAAAAAACAACGAAAAAAATCGACTACTAAAGCCGGAGAGCAAAGCGTGTCTACGTAGTTTTTCGAACGGGACGGCCACCTTAAAACCAAGCACGGCCCTGGAGGGGAGCTCCACAAAAGACGCAAAGAAAAGAATTTTGCGATGTGCTGTTCAAACAAAAAGGCGTCATCAAGAGCTGGCAAAAGTAAACACGGGATAGTAGCTAGTATCGGGGCCGACGAAAAAAGGAGTCGGAGCAAATTCGCCGGGACCCGTGAAAAAAGCACGAGTGAACCGGGATAAATTCCCGGCAGTCGTCGGGACGTTTTTAGTGAATTCTTACTGACTAAACAATAAGGGGCGAAAGCAACGTACAAGGGAACAGTAAGGCAAAGCCCAGGAAACATCGCCTTACTGGCGCTTAATCTCTTCGTGGAGAAGTTACCGCCTCATCGTTTTTTGGGGGGGCCGGATAGAAGCGTTCTAAAAATGTTGCTGTCGCCCAAACAACTTATTTGATGGAAAAGGCGTCGGTGGTCCAGGTGGGCTGTCTTCAAAAACGGTAACACAGCGGGTGCAAACACGACAACAAGAAACGAGGGAAACTATCGCTGGCGATGTTCATTATTTCTTGGATCATGGTGCAGGGGACAGAGAGGGGGGGTCAAGCGAAGGGGCCGCCAATTTGACTCTGAGGTAAAAAAAGTAAAACACCTAATTCTCTTAGGCTCTGGGACAGAAGAAAAGGGGAGGGTGCAAACAAGTGGATTAAAAAAAAACTTGAAATTGCCATCCTGCTCCGAGGATGGCTACGATTTAACACGGAAATAAAGAAGGGGAAGAGGGGGCTCTGGTGTAGCCGGAGTCCCGAAAGAGATTTTGGCAACCTGGTTTGCGCGCGCTTGGGCGCACTGGGGCACCTGCGGTCGACGCAAAGGCTCAGGGTGCAAGGGGGACAAACGGGGACGCAGAAGGGGAAACATTTAGGGGTCTGCAATCAGAGAAGAGAGAATTACATAGGTCGCGTGGGAACCCTCAAAAAG
>Ga0179593_1402354_pt1 | contig 10307 bp, 12 predicted proteins | sample CZODoug2_1_08_16_FD_185931 | JGI IMG/M metagenome (GOLD analysis project Ga0179593, IMG submission 185931) | Vadose zone soil fungal communities from Angelo Coast Range Reserve, California, USA - CZODoug2_1_08_16fungal (PacBio error correction) | ecosystem: Environmental > Terrestrial > Soil >...
AAACTGGGGGCAAAATGTAAGACGTGTGGGAAAAAAGAGACCGGCGATTGAAAAAGATACAAATGGTCCATGTCAGGAAACTGGGATCCGGAAAGAAAGGGGGATGGGGAAAGCAAGGGGAAACTGTATTATCTGGGAAAATAACGTAGAATCGGGCACGTTCGGGATTAGAAACGGGGGGGGGCAAGATGAAGAATTTCCCCCTGTGGACTAGCAGGTCGAGTTACCTTATAAGAGTGAAAAAGAAGAGAAAACGGGAAAACCAACGTCTTCGTTCACGGGTCAGAAGGGAAGGAACGCGGAGGAATGAACACAATGAACCAATAACGGGAGAGAGTCCAAAGGGTTGGGAAGAACCGTTCAGAGAAAGGGCTATCAAAACATGACGACCGAAAAAAGACAGATCCCTATGCGGCCATGGGGGGGGGAACATTTTGGGAAAGAGGAAGCCAAAAACCAAGGGATGCACTGTGAAAACCGACGCGGTGGGGGGAATGTCGTAAAGCGAACTCAAACATGAGAGAAGGGAATCAGAGCAAAGCAAGAAATGGGAACAAAAAATAAAACAAACGGGCTCACGGAAAGACGTTTCTTGAGAATAAGGGTTTTCGTCACAGCGCCAAGTCCGAGCTCAAAGGAAAGGCAGGGGGGGAAGGGACGTACACAGACTTTTTTGTCAGGGGGGGGTTAGTTTCACGGTCCAAAGAACCGAACACCGAAAACCCCCCAAGAGATGGAAAGAACGACAGCGCACAGGGTACGTCCTTCAAATGGGGAGATAAAAAGGCGCAACAGAAGACGGAGAAATCAAGACCGACCAGGAGTGTTTGGGGGAGGAAAAGGCCTGAAGGGAGGGGACGAGTCGCGCCGTGGGAGTCAAAGACAAAGCACTGACGAAATCAAGTTCTTACACCGACCAGACGAAAAGACGCGCTAAACGGAAGTTCCAGAAAACGCCACAAATCTGCTGCACTGACAGCCACAAGGGGAAATATAAGGGGATGCAGGAAGGACGGGGACCAAATGCACAATCGATAATCCGAACACGAGAACTGCCGGCCCTAACTCCTTTGAAGATTTCAAAGGCTCAGCGAAGGGGAAAGGGGGGAACTCCGAAAAGTTTTCCCCCCCAAAAAAACCCCCCTTTGGAGGGGGACGCGCACGCCGCCACAGAAAAGATCGTATCCGCAAATCGAAAACAAGGAGAAGAGGGGTGCGCGAGAAACTGAAATCATCTTTCCCCACCTGAGGAAAAAAGAAACACCGAAAAAAACGGGGGGGGAAGAATAAGTGTTACCCGGTTTTCGGGGAAACCCATTGAAGAAGAGAGAGCGTACAGGGCGCAACAACAAGAAGAATGTTCTAGTTCGAGGTCACCTGCGACGCGAAAAAGCGAACACCTTCGCCTCGGGGACGCGGCGAGAGGAGGACAAAGTTAAAAAATAGAAGCCCACTGATCCTTGGGGGGGCATGAAAGGAGGGAATGGGGGAAGGGATGCTTTGCAGCAAACTACAATGTGGGTGGGGGGGTGAGAGCAAAACCCCTCCAGGGGAAACGATAAAGAAAAAAAAAAGAGCTGGTTTGGAGGTCGCCCACGCCCCGAAGGGGGTACCGAAAGAAAAAAGGAAGCAGGGGGAAGGAGGAGGAATTTCAAGCCAAGCACTGAAACGAGAAAAAGAAACAATGCTTCCGTCCTAAATAGGGTGTGAAAAAAGTGGAGGGGAGGGAGAAAGGGTCGAAAAAAAACAAAACAACTTATGAGGAAGGAAAAAAAATGAGAGATAAAAGAAAGAATTCCCGAGGAGGGAGCCCGACCTGGCCCTCAAAAAAATAAAAACATCATTACCAAGGGACATCAATTCTTGGGGTCGGAATGAACCCTGTTGAGAGTCTACGGGCCCTGACCAGAAAAAACGCGCGTCATCCGTGTGTCTAAAAAAAAAAAAAGAAGAACTGTGAAGAACAGAAAACAATCTGCACCCCCGGCCGAAGGGGGGAGAGGTCAAAGCTCGTGTGTGTTAGATTTCATGGGAAACCTCAGCTCCGCGCGCCGAGAGGGAAGGTTCGCTTTGGTTTAAGAAAGCATACGAAAGAGAGATAAAGAGCAGAGACCAAGTGGCAAAAAGAGCTGTAAGCCGGGGTTTAATCCGAACGGGTCACCAAGAGTGAAAAAGGTGGGGGCTGGGCTGGGTAAACACGCTGAAACTAAGGTCTTCAGGCGGTCAGGACAGAACTCAACGCTTCCAGGGAGGAGAACCAGGGCACAAAAAAGGACAAAAAAAAGATATGGGGGGGGGGACCTTCCCTATGAGCATATCATGAGAGTTACGGGTCAGAAGTCCCACAGTCCTAGGGAGGAGCAGGGGGGCCCGGATTGTACCGGGGGGCGATAAAAGCCGCCGTGAACGTTTATCTGCCACCACAACCCAACAAAAAAAAGAAATCTTATCGGGGGTCACAAGCACCTAAACAAGGGAAATCAGCCATCCTGAGCTTATTAAGGCGCGGCAGGACAAGGAGGGGGGAAGAGGAACGGGGAAAGTGCAAAGTAAAGTGGGAAACGGCAAAGCAAAAAAAAAAGTAAAACGTCGGGGCAGGGGAAAGTAGCCGTGCTGGTCAGGGAAGGTGCAAACTGATTGCAACGCGCGCAATGCACGCATAAATTCAAACCTTGAGCAAAAAAACGTCGCCTTGGGAATTCTCGGTCTGTTGGGGGGACGTGCAGAGGTGCCGAGAAAGAAACTACCAAGACTAAAATAAAAAGCAATTGGGGAAAAAAACTACAGGGGGGTCCCAGATGGTTTTGAAGTAAGACAAAGAATTTGAAATCGAAAGCGAGGGGTAAAACTTCCATGTTTGCATTCGAGAGCAACCTGGGTGGAGGGAAGTTGAACCCATGAATGCAAATACAGAACAATAGAATTCCGAGAAACAAAACGGGGTCCCCCGCGGCAACGTTTGCTGGACGGAGGGTGATGACGGCGGGCGTATGGGGGCAGAAACCAGAAAGCCAAACCAGGGGATGGGGGAAAAAAATCCCATCTAAAACCCCAAACCAGGGAAGCAATTGGGTTACGGAACCACGCCCTCCAAATGGGAACAAGGCAACATTAACAAAGGAAGAGTATTTGGATTCATGGCGGGTCGTACATGGGTGGAAAGGAAGGAAAAAAATAATTTGACTTTCTCCGGGAGGGGCCAACATCTCAGAAACGGTATGACCAAGTTGGGGGGGTAAGACGGCGGCACTCCTGAAGATTATAAGGGCCGAAAACCAAACCAAAATCGAGGACAATTTGGGGGACAAAAATCGTTCAGCACCGTTGAGAATGATCCTAGGGAAAGAATTCGATCACCATGGTGTAAATCGCTGGTCCATCGCACAAAAGGGAAGAAACGTGCAAAAGCCAAAACAATCGGCCGAAAAAAAGTCAGAACGTAGAATCAGTTATTTACTAACTCCCCTGGAGAGAGCCAATAGGGAACCGGATTGGCTACCAACCATTGGTGCCGGCAGGGATTGAAAGGATAATCACCGCACATTGCCAACTAGAAGGGCCAAGAAAAGTCTACTACCTTAAGAAATCCGGCTGAAAGGAAAAAAAAAAAAATAGGCCAAAAAGGGGAAAAAAAGCCAAAGTAGGCAGGTCCTAAATTTCCTCTGAAGGAAAAAAAAACCCACGCAAAACAACTGACGGCAACTCTGCAACGGCTTACTGGCGCTATATATGTGGGACCAGAGGAAACCAAACAGTGGTCCAAGAGGTGGAGAGGAATGCAGAAGGACGGGGTAAAGAAAGTTGAAAAAAAAAATGACGAAAGCCTCAGGGTGTCGTCGGAAAAGGGGGTGTGAAAAAAAAGAAGTCGGCAAGCGTGGACGAGGAAAGAGGAGAATATCCTTCCACAGACTAGAAAGCCCAAAAGGTCCTGAAAAGAGGAAAGGAAGTAAGTTGAGGAAGCTCGGTCGGTCTGGAAAAGAACCGAAACATCCTAACGAAAAAACGGAAACAATTGGAGCTAATCAGAAGACGGGAAAAAGGAAGGGAAAGACATATGAATCCAGCCAAGAAATCCAGGGACCATCTTATAGAATGACATGGTGGAACAGCTTAAGGGTCATCATGGCCGGCGTATAAAAGAAAAGAAGAAGCGATTCCCGAGGGTTTGAGCACTCTCCTCGGATAGCACGATTGAAAGGGGGGGGGAGAAGGATGTTAAGGCTGGGGACCGTGATCGAGGGGGAAAAGGGGAGGAAAAAGCTGCCCAGGGGAGTTGGGCGAGTCAGCCCTCCGTTTCAATTCTACGAGAAACGCCGTGCCTCCGTAATCAGAAGAAAAGGGGACTAGGCTCTGGGGAAAAACCCCCCCCAATGCGTCACAGAGTAGGGAACACGCAGGCAAAGGCGTGCAAGAACGCGGATCGAGAAGGAAGGAAAACGGTAGACGAAGGCGGCTGAAGGGGAATGGGAAGAGAAATCATATGATAACAGAGCGCCCCAACTGTTGGGGGGGTTGTAAGTTCTGGCTCCGCTTTATCCGGGATGACCTTTACCTGAGAGACGCGAGAAAAAGACCAGAGTGGTCAAACGTCGCTCAGAAGAAACGGGGTGAACACGGCCCGGACCCATAAAGATGACGAAAAGAAGAACTCTATCAGAACAACCCTTAAGTAGGAATATATAAGGGGCACGTCGGCAATCCGAATGGCATCTCGGGAAACAATTGTCATAGGAAAGAAAACGAGGGGGGGGGGGGTAGGACAAGGAATTAGTCCTCTTCAGATCAGGCGAAACACAGAAAGGGGCGAGAACAAAGATGTCAAACACCAAAAAGGAAAGGCAAGAAAGGATCTTATCAGACCTGAAACCGAAATGCAAACACCTTCGGCCGACTAAGTGGGACCACTGCGGGGAGAAAGAAATAGGAGGGGAAGAGTAGAAGTTTTTACACCTATGTGCAGAACCGATCGCACTCTCTCCTGAAACGGAAACCAGTGTAGTCAGTAGAAAAGTGAACTCCAGCCAAAATCCTACCTAAAACAGTCGCGGAGCCAACACAGGACCAGGGTCCAGCCTCCGAACACTGAGAACGGGAAAAAAACTCAGAGAAAAAGGTAATGAAAAGGGAAAAAAGGTCAAAGGTGCCGGACGGAAAAAAGCAAGGGCCTAGGAGGAAGATGTGGAAGGGATCTGCGATAAAGAGACAAGATTACCAAATATAGACAACAAAAAACTAAAAAGGGGAATAACTGCGAGGGGAGAGGTAAAGGGTTCAAGGGAACGAGTGGAGGGTCATAAGGAAAAGGATCAAGAAGAGACTCGAAGGAAAAGGGCGGAAATTGATCGTGAGGTTGGGACCAAGGGAAAGCACAGGAAAAGGAGGGATGGAAGCAAGACTAGCGGAGGGACGAGTCTTCGTCTCGCAAGTGGAAGAAAGAAGGAAAAATTACGACCCAATCTAAAAAACCGTCGCGCAATTTCCTACTTGTTAAAGCTTAGGAAGGTAATCAGAAAATCCAAAGAGGGGAAGACGGGGGCCAAGTGGAAACGGTATGATGTACAAGGAAAAGAGAGGCAGACCGCCGGTCAAAGGAAAAAAGAAAACCCGGGCGGTGTAGGAGTCAGAGTTCGCAAGGGGGAAAGACCGGGGAAGGAGGGGAATGTGGAAAACTGAAGCCAAGGGAATCTAGGGGGGGAAAGAAAAGGGAAATAGAGGTGGGTGCCCGGAATATTGCCATACAAGGGTCAGGAAAAGGGAAAAAGGAAAAAAGAGAAAAAGGGAAGGGGCTGATATAAAGAAAAGTTAACTGGTTGAGGGATGAAAAATGGCAGCGGAAACGGGAGGCAAGGGAGGGGAGGGGAAAGAAAAAACACCTGCGATGTCACGGTACAAACTTGTTGGCAGTCCTGTAAGGGAAGGAGGAAGAGGATCTAGGGGGTCACGGGTGTCGAACAAACGACAAAAGAAGCCACTTCAGCAGGGAACCGGTAATAAAAGGGGAAGAAGCGAAGGGAATGAAATTTCATAACCCATTCGAGGGTGTTGGAACCTCCAACCTGGAGAAAAACCAGAGAAGGTCAAACCATGAAGCAAACCGAATATCGAACGGAAGTGGGGGCCGGGGAAAAAATTTTGTAGGCCCTCCGAAAAATTGCGGGGAGAGTGTGGAAGAAAAGGGATCCAGGGAAGGAAGTGTGGGGACAATGGAAGAAAAAAACATCCATAACGGGCACGAAGAAAGACAGCGTCCAAGAAAAGGGGTAAGACAAATAGCGGGATGCCCGGGGTTTCTATATAGGGGGAGGGAGAATATGGGGTGGTAGAAAAACACACGAAAGGAGATCAAAAGGGGGAAAGCGAATGCAAGGTTCATTTTCTTAAAAAACGCCGCTTTTTTCGGCAGGGAAAGGTCGTGGGGGAAAGAGCCGGGAAAAAGACAAAAACTGGGAACAATGGGGGGGGTCAGACCAGCACGGGTAGTCAGAGGGGAAAGAGGAACAAGAAGAAAAAATACAAGAAGAGATGCCAATCGAAGGGGGGGAGCTAAAAAAAAAAAAGGGCCTTCAATGGACGTCCAGAAAAAAACGCTTGAGAACAAACGAAAGAAAGGAAGGCGTCCTCACAAAAATCAAAGCAAACAACGACAAGCCACTTAGCGCCATCATAAAAAGGACTTCACCACTGAAAAAATGACCAAAAGAGGACCTGCTGAAACGAGAGAAAAGGAGATCAGTATGCGAGGAAGGGAGGGGGAAAAAAGGGAAAAGGGATAAGAAGCACCTCTCTGAACCTAACGTCCTGGCGCGGTACCTTGCATCGGGGCAACTCCTAGAGACGTGGAAAAAAGAAAAGCTAGGACTAACTCAGCAGCACGTCAACCATATCAAAGAAGACGAAAAAAGAAAAGGAAAGGGGATGGGAGTCCTCCGGTCCTAAAAAAAATCTACACGTCCGCTAACGAGGAACGCCAAAGCACCTCAGGTGGAAGGGTTGTGAGGGGACAAAAAGGGGCCTGAACCGAGATGGGCCAAAGGGGAGAGATACGTGTACTATGTTTGAACGAAAGTGGTTCGAAAACCCAAAGAGACCCCACCACTGACCGAAGACGCAGCAGGGCGTGCAGGCTCAACCACATGGAAAAAAAGACCTGGAAAACGCAACGAAAGGGTGAAAGACATAAGATAATGACAAGCAGTGGCAGATGGCTTCTTTGCACGGACCTGTGGCGACACCACAAAAAAAAAAAAAAAAAAGAACGAGACCACGCGCCGTGTGGGTGGTTGGGAAAAACTGGACCCAAAAAGCAACCACGGGCGCAGCACGGGGGGGTAACGACAAATCGAAAGCATGGGCAGAAGTTTCAATAGAAGAAAGGGAAAGGGGCAAAGCGCTCAAGAGTGTGGACCTTGATGAAATAGCTGAAACAGGGACACAAACGGGGAGGGTGATAAAATAGAGAAATTCGACAACGGGAAGAACACCAGAGGAGCCGACCCTGAAGGCGCCAAAAGGGAAAGCAAAAGGCCCAATACTACAGATGAAGGGAGGTACCGGCCGGAAGGGGGAGCGGGGAGCCGGCACGAGCAAAAAAAGCGGGGTGAGTTGACCCCAAGAAAAGCGAACAAGGATAACGGGAACATAATCCTGCTAATGCCAGGCAAAAAAGTGAAGGAGCTCACAAAAGGAGCGGGGGTACTGGCAAGTAGGGGCAGTGTCAAGAAATGGCAGAGAGTCCCTTCTAGGCTTCGCTTTTTATCCAGACAGCGAACTAAAAACAAAGAAAGGAGCGGAAAAAGGGCAGAGAAGATTATCAGAGGGGTGGGGACCCTCAGAACCTGTCAAAACCCCCGAATCATTGTTGCTTAGGTTTGATTGAAAGCCGAGAAGACAAGGAATGTCGTCTTCTTACGCCCTCTGGCGTGTTTCTACGGAGAAGGAAGGGGAAAGCCGGGGGATGAGAGAGAGAGGGGGGGGGGTCAATTCCACGTCCCCTTCGAGGAGCGCAAGCAAGGGTAAGGGGGAAGAGCCAAAAAAAAACCAGCGGGCAAAAGAATGGTGGAGAAAGCGAGAGGGGGGAGGAAAGACGAGGTAAGGGAAATCGGAACACTCAAAAAAGGCATCTGATCTGGATTAAGTCGCGCAAAACAGAAATGGGAACGACGAGAGGGAAAGGAGGAACAAGTTTATGGACGAGGGGACGCCAAGGGGCCGCGGCGTCGGAGTCGGCTGCCCCGCCTGAGGGAGGAATGAAAATGGAAGGAAAACGGCCCCGTCAACGGAAGCGAGCAAAAGGCAAAAGCCCTCCAAACAAAACGATCTTTCCGATGATCTTGGGGAAGGGGTGGGAGGTCACCGATCGAAAAGGAAAAGGAAGAAAAAAAGAAAGCGCTGGGGGAGATGAACCTACCCTTTTGCGCGGAGTCTTGAGGTCCACAAAACAAGAAATTGAGAGAGGAAAAAGCGCAGGGGAAAAATCTACAATTACATTGCCCGCAGGGAATCACAAAGGACAAGTTTGCAGAAACCTACCACTAATCGCCAGAACGAAAGGTAATGAACGAAAGGGGGGCCAAACCGCGTCAAAGGTTACGACACTCGATTTGGTGGGTCTGCTGTGGGGGGGGGCCAAGGACCTTCCGCAAAATAAACCCCAAGACGAAGGGGCTAGAAAAAAAAGCACGCAAAATGGGGGGTCGGGGAGGGAACCATCTCCCAAAAGGGTACAGGAAAAACTCCAAAAAGGCAAAAAAAGGAATATTGGTCAGGCGGGGGAAGAAAAAGTGCAGGGGAAAAAAGAAAAAGGACTTTCAATTCACGTGAGGTTTGGAAAAATTCAGGAAAGCTGCCTGAAATTCACAACTGTTTTCAGATGGACAGGGAAAAAGCGGGCCTAGGAAGGGGGAGAAGGAACGGGGGCCGACCCGAAGCCTAAAAAAACTACACATGGCATTACAAAAGTCGTCTGTTCAGCAACGTATACATATCCTATAGGGAAGGGACGAAAAAATCATGGGGGACCGTCGAGAAAAAGAAAATGCCCCACCGGTTGAGGGCGGTAAACAACTCTCCATCAAAGCATCCGGGTCATACGATCAAAAGATCCACGTCAAAGAGGGGTATTGAAAACCACCCTGATATCAGACAAAATCAGGGGGGAAGGGAACGATAACACATTGGGTCGTGCAAATGACCCCCTTGTTTCATGATAAAACTCCTTAGGGGGGCCACAACGAAAAAAGGGAGTTCAGACAGGGGGGACTTTAACAGCAAAACAGGAAAAAGGGGGTCGACCAAAAGTGGGAAGAACGTCAAAAGGGGGGGGGGAGAAAGGGAATGCAAAAAACTGAACCAAAACGACGGGAAGTAAACTCTGAGGTGAATGCAGATTGGGCGAGAAGAAAAGCGAAATAAAAGTATTAAAACAGGTCAAGCATACTTCACAAGATGGGGGGGAAGAGGGGGACTTAGAGAGGCGGAACTTAGAAAAAGGGGGAAGAAGCCTCGGGGAAGGGTGGGGTTTCCGAAGGGCAGTCCGAAAAGGCGTTCCCGAAATAATGAGATAAGGAAGGGCTCGCCCTCAGGTGACAGAATCGGAGAAGAAAAAAAGAAACTGCCTAAAAGGGCAAGGGGGGCATCACCATACAAATAGCAGAAGAACGACATTGATCAAGGGGAATCGAGAAATGGGACTGAAATACATATGATCTAAAAAAATAGGAAGACGAGAAACAATCGCAAGTTAATATTGTCAGTTTCCGGGTCAATCACGAAAGGGAAAGGGAAGGTGGCAAGATCAAGCACAGCGCGAAAGCACGCAGGGAAAGCACGCGCAAGGCCAAAGCACACTATGAGGAAGGTTACCGGGTCAGGCACCGAGAGAGGGAAGGGGAGGGAGAAACTGCCCCAATGCACGGGGGGGCGAAGCGGGGATGTCAAATGGGTGTCAAAAAATGGCAAGGGTTACCTCGACGGCACTTGGCAAGGCCGCTCCAAAGATAGCCCGGTGACGTGCAGAGGACTAAGGCAAACGGGCAGCAAGGGAAGGACAAGACATCAAAGTGACCCAAGGGGGATTAACTCTTACGGGACAGAGAGGCCAAAAGGCGGGACAGGACAGGAAAGGACAAAGGTCGGACGTGAAGTCTTTGGGGTGGCCTGGCTTGCTCGAAAAAGATATGCACGTCGAAAGGGGAAAAACCAGAACTCGAAGAGAAAGAAAGGAGAAGGCGCGAAAAAAAAAAAAAAAGTCGCGGACAAAAGCACTGGGGGTGGTTTAAAGAGCCCGGAGCCATCTAAGCGAACCGAGG
>Ga0179593_1412955_pt1 | contig 10307 bp, 13 predicted proteins | sample CZODoug2_1_08_16_FD_185931 | JGI IMG/M metagenome (GOLD analysis project Ga0179593, IMG submission 185931) | Vadose zone soil fungal communities from Angelo Coast Range Reserve, California, USA - CZODoug2_1_08_16fungal (PacBio error correction) | ecosystem: Environmental > Terrestrial > Soil >...
TTTTGTAAAAAAGGGGAAACAATGGTGGGGTGAGCTACCCGATAGACCGAGACTGATCGAGCTGTTTGAGAACCAAAAAAGAACTTAAGAACTGTGGGGGTGGGACGTGAGAAACGGCCACACACACGCGGTCACGATAGCAATGTCAGAATTTCCGCAGGTGGGGGGACGGCTCAGTTGTGAAGACGAAGGTCGCGGAAAAGAACGCTGGCTAACCAGGGAATGTAACTAAAGTGTTCCAAAATTGCTAAAAAAAAAGGGGACTGCCAGGGGGACAACTAGGGCAACTGTGAACCACTAGCCGAACGATTCCTAGCTCGTGAAAGAAACATATATGTACTCCCCCGCGAACCTACAACCGGCTTCCAGCAAAAAGGGGGGGGTGACGTGGGTCACAAAGAAGTGGGTTGGACAGGACAAAAGAAAGAGTTCTCTCCTTACGAAAAAACTAAAAAGAGCACAGTTTAATCTCTCCGAAAAGGAAATACACACCGAGGCAATAAGTTTGTTCTGGAAGAAGAAAATTTTCAAACCAAAAAAGGGAGATACGTGTTGAGACAGAAAAGAGTGCCCTTGGGGGGGGGATCCTTTTGTCGGAGGGAGGAGGGGGGGCCAACCATAACCCGAGCAAGGGGCCACGCCAATCCGACCTCGTAAATGACCAAAACCCTCCGGGAAAAGAGTAGCCCGTGGCTGAGTGAGAGCGGGTGTTATCTTTGACTTGGGGGGGGGCAAAAAAGTTTCATCCTCTTACTACTCTGAAAAAGGGCGTGGAGGGGGGAGCATGAAACTCGCGGGCAGGAGGACGCATCCGACTCAGGAAAAAGAATGAAGTATGCAGCGGGGGGTGCCCGAACGGGGCCTTGTTAAAAGTTGCGGAAGGGATTTAGTAAAAAAAAAGAACTAGTGTAAACGGGGCCAGTTCTTGCGAAGGTGTAGAGGAAATCGTCCCCAGGGGGGAACGGGTTTCCTCAAGGAAAGACCTCGAGGGGAGCCGGAAGGGGCAAAGGGGGACGACTGTCGAAAAACGTACCATTTAAAAATCGGGCACGGAGAGCGACTCCAGTCGAAAAATGAAAAAAACAAAGGTTTCCAGGGGGGAAACTGTATCTATGGCCACCTCCCGAGCAGGTGCAGTATAACACTTATTTAAAACACGAAAGGAAAAAGGATATTAGGAGAGAAGTAAGAAAGGGCTTCAGAAAAAAAAAGGGGGCAGAACTACAGAAAAAAAGGTGGGCCAATTAGCGGCCAAAGGAAGTTTGGGTGGTGGGGCAGCTAAGAAAAAGGGGCCAAGGGGGGAGCTGAAAAAAGAATCATCGGGGGATTCGAAATGTTCATGAGAAATATCAAGGGGAACCCATCCGTCAGCCGGAAAGAAACAAGTGGTAAGAGGTGGCGACCTCTTTCCCTCCAGTGCACGTTAACGGAGGAGGGGCTATTTGAAGAACTGGGGCTGGAGGAATGGATTTGACAGGGGGGGGGGGGGTGCTCCACAAAAAAGAGACACGGCCGAGTTTACCCGATAACAAAAGGAGGTTTGTTCACACTTTTAAAACAATGGGGGGGGGGGACCAACATGTACGAAGGTCCGAAGTAAGGAAAACGCCTAGTGAACTTAGATGAAGACATTTCCAAAGCTTCAAAAAGGGGGGAGTCTTGGCACGATACTACATGGGCCTCATCGACAAAAAGGGGTTTCGACAGAAAAAAGACCCCCGAAAAAAAATCTGGAGGAAAGGTGGGGGGGGTGGCCAGGGGAAGAGGAAGAGAGACTTAGTTTGAAAAGAAGGGCCTATAGGACGAACGCGATTTCAAAAAAGTTCAGGAAACCCGCAAAAAGCCCCCAAAAAACCAACCCCCCGGGGTCGAAGAGGGGGGAAAAGGGAAAAAATCTTGACACGGCAAAAGGAAAGTGGATTGATGGGGAAAAAAGAAATGGTAGACTTCACGGCTCGTTGAAGAAGAGAGACTGAAGGCGAAGAAGGGAGGCACTAATAGCAAAAGGGGTCACGCTTCAGAAGGAAAACGCAAACCGGGGAAAGGTGGGGTACTGCCGGTAAGAAACGAACAAGGATAGAATCCCAGCAAAAAAAGAAAAAGGGCAAAAGACAAGGAGCAGTTTAATACAGAGAGGTGTAGGACGGGGGGAAGGTCAGAGACTTCCCAAACAACAAGCATTTCCACCGGAGAAAGTCTAATAAAAAGGTCAAGGAAAGTTGGGAAAGGGTAACAATTTTGCGCGTGAAATTGTCGCACTGGGATGCTCCGGGGGGAAGGATTACATACTCGAAAACCCGGTCTTAAACAACAAGAGGTCAAGGAAGAACCTGCTTTGGTAAGGATAAAGGGGGGGGGGGGGGGGTGAGGGGGATTGAAAACTTGCTCGGGAAGAAGGGGGGACGGGATAGGTTTTTCACTTGAAGGGAGGTTGGCACGTGGTATACAAATCGAAGGCGGGGAAATTGACACCGGACACAAGGAGCGGTGAAAGGAACGTGGGCAGCTACTGAAGAACAAAAATAGAGGAACTCAGAAATAATTTTACGCAGAAGACCGCGGTCCTACGTGGGCCATTGAAAAGCTCCCCGGTTGAAGGGCGGAGTGACACATCATCCCACCAGCGGCGGTAAAGGAGGCAGTTTTTTTCCACACGGGGAAGGGAGAGAAAGAGACAAAGTCAAAAAGTCAAATCTAGGCACAAAGGAGGAAGAAGGGATAATCTGTAGGGCAGACAAAATCCCTGAAACGGAGGCCTTAATGAGGGGAAGCCCGCAAACAGGGGGGAAAACCGCCCCGGCCCCTCCAAAAAAAAAGGGAGGACATCGGGGGGTGGGTATCAGCCTTTCTAAGGAGGGAGAGAAAGCTCTTCTCAAACAAAAACAAAAAAGAAAAAGTGAAGAGGGTGAGAGAAAGAGAGGCAAAGGAATCTTGAACGAACGAATGTATGTAATCCATTATCCGGAAAGAAAGGTGCGGGGGGAGAAAAGGTGTCGGGGAAGGAGAAAGAGAGGGGGAAGGGACCTGCTCAAAGACGGGGGGAAAAAAATTCAGAAAGAGGGGGGGTTGCCCGCGATTGAATGGATGATCGAGGGAACTTTCCCCGGTGGGCCCAAAAAAGGGACATCCCCGTTACGTGAATGCCTGGTCGACCGAGGGGATGAAATGAGGACAGTGCGCAAGCTCCGACGAGCAGGAAAAAAAGTATAACCGCAGTGGCGAGGAAAAAGGCAAAAAGAATTTCAAAAGGCGATAGACCAGGGCGGCAATATGCCGTCCCTTTAGGTGAAGCCGAGCATAAGCCAAAAACGAATCTGGTGAAGGTTGTGTCATTAAAACAGGACAAGGTAGAGGAAGGTATCCAACGTGGAACAAGAAAGACCCCAGCAGGAAACAAGAAATAGTACCACCTTCTACCAGAATACCAAACCCTCTCAAACGGCATAAAGAAAAAAAAAACGTAGGATGGAAAGAAAAGGGAGAAAACTAGCTCAAGTGGGGGGCAGAAAAGAACGGCGTGGTTTAGGGAAAAAGGGGACTTACTGAAACGCGGGCAAAAACAGAAAAAGTAAAAGGGGGTATGAATTGTAAAGAAAAAAGGGGAAACCGTTTACGACTGAATGAGGGGGAGCGAAATGACAGGTGCGAAAACGGGGGGGACCCATGTTGGGAAAGGGGGGCCGGAGGAAAAAAAATTAGGGGGGGGCCAATTTGGTCCTTGCTTACTTTGGAAAAAGGAGAAGGGAGCAAAACCGCCGCAAGGATAAAAAGAATCGAAGTGGGCAAAGGGCTTCAAATGAAAGTGGGGCGACCCGGGGGGGGGGCATATAAAAAAACCCGAACAGTTGTACCCCTGCACAACGACGAGTTAATCGGTTCCCAGCGCGCGCAGAAGGTGAAAAAAACTAAAGGAGTGGCAACTTAGTCGACCGGTTAATGAATGCTCGTGTACTTTCCCCCGCGGTGATGAAGTCAGTTAACAATCGGAAAATCAAGAAGAAAAAGTCCTAGTCCCCAGAGAACCCCCTTAAAAACGCCGCAAATCAGGTACTCAGTGACCAGAAGGGGTGGTACAACGAGGGTTCAAGGGTAACTTAATACCAAAAACGAGCGGGGGAATGCGTAGGCCAGAAAAAAACGGAAGAAATAAAGAGTTCAGCAGTCGAAGCAGGTCAAAAACAACCTAAAGGAAGCGCGGGCAGCATGAGGCTGGTAGTTTGGGGTTTTGGGGTGGGGTGTGGGGTTGGTGTTTTTGGTTTTTGGTTGGTTCCCCCGGCTAAAAAACCCTTTCGTCACTGACGCAGGCCCAAACGGGTATTCACCCGTGGTCGGGAGTCGGGTAGCAAAGGACACTAAATAAGTCTCCCCGATGGGTGATGGCTGCGCGACGTGTCTTGGCCCAAGCAACCCTAAGAGAAAAGTGGGGTTGGGTCCAGGGTTCTTAATAGTCAGCACAGGGGTAAACTTGGAGGAAGAATAACGATATATTAATTATCGAGCCTAAGACTTTGAAATTGGGAAAAGGCACCGTTCAACTATGATTGGAGAGAAAAAAGAGGGGAAAGTTTGGTGAGGGAAAATTTGACGGCAATACAGAATGAAAAAAAATCCAGGGGTGCAGACCCGGACACTAAAAAAGCCGAAGAACCTCGGTGAATCTCGAAGAGAATTCTCGGGACCAGGGTCTTTGGTTGGGAAAGTATATAAACAGAGGGTTGATACCATCATGGAAACCCTTAAGTCCAAGATAAGAGAAAAAAACTGGTCAGTTAAACAAAGAGAAGCCGGGGTAAGTACGGAAAATAGGCCCCGAAGCAGGGAAAAAAGAAGAATTCAGGGGGTTGAGCCCGGTTAAAGGGGGGGGAAGGCCCGGCCATGGGGACCCCGCATCACTATCAGAAAGGCACAAATAATGCCAGCTGGAGACTTCCAGAGAAGGCCCAGAACTGAAGAAATTCGCGGAAAAATGGGGCTGAAAAAGACCAAAACCGGGATTGTTGTGGGGCCGAAATCAGTGGTTGTGCCGGGTGGCATCAACGGAACTTTTTTGGGGGGGTCCGTCGCCCACCGCTTGGAAGAAAGCCAGAAATCTTAAAAAGAAATCAGAGAAAAAAATAGAGGGAAATAAATCCTGGTGGGTCAAGAAAGGGGGGAGGGAGGGAAGGAAAATCTGTTGGGCATTAGGAAATCCGGGCCAAGCACTGTGGGGAAGGGAAACCTTTGGGGGTTACGGAAAAGGGTTACCGGGGAGGGTGCCGAGGTCAGTCCGGCCAAGCGTGTGGGAACACCAATAATTCAAAAACCAAACTTGTTAGGGGTGTGCCGGGTGTTCTCCTTCCGGAATTCACTAATAACCGGCCCGCTGGTTCCCGTTCGCGGCACGTGCTGAAAAAAGAAAGACGCGGACAATTTGTAGGAAGGCGTAAGTTGGACCCTTCTCAGAACCAAGATATCCCCGCTCAGAAAGAAAGCCCTGGGTGTCATAACACAAGAATCATAGGAGCCGACCAAAGGGGAAGTGAGAAAACCCCCGGAAGAGAAAACGAAATCAAACGCATGCCACACTCGACATTATAAAAATCTTTTGTATTATGCTTTAAATAAGACGATCAAAACGAAGGGGCGGAATTATTGAAGATTCGGAAGGAACCACAGGGAGTGGTGTCGTAGATCGGAGTCTTGGTTGAGTATAGGTGAAGGTGGCCCGGTCAAATATCTGGGAAATGTGGAACAGAAAGAGCTACTGCATAGTCGGACCTCCCCCCCGGGCCAAGAAAAAATTGCCACACAGGGGCAGGGGGGAAAAGATAACAAGAAGAAAGACGTGATTTATTAAGTAAATGGTATATTCACTGGGGACTCCAAAAATGAAATGGTCGGTGACAAAAAGGTTTTGGTGGTTTTCAACAAGGAATTGGGATGAGGGTTTGACCGTGGACAACGGGGGATTGGGGGAAGGCCCCCCAATCCAGAGTTTCAGGACGTCGCAAAAAAACGGCCGGAGCAAAGAAGAGGGAACTCAATGTTTCTAGAGGATTATAGAACTGGAAAAAAAAGTTTAGGGTATGCGAAAAGACACATTCCGGAAAGGACTGGGGGAGGCATGGGGTTTAAACCAAAAAGAAGATTGAAAAGAAAAAAAAAAAAAAACAGCCGATGCAAATGCAGGGTGCAAACGGGAAAAAATCGGCGGGAAGACCGCATGGGTGTGAAAGGTGTGTGGTTTGTTTTTTTTTAGTGGGTGGGGGGGTTGGTTTTTTTTTTTGTTTGGGCTGCGGGATACCAACTACCGTTAACATTGGGGTGGGTACGCAAAACTCAAACTGGGGGGAGGGGGGGGGGGCCCGACTCAGTGGGTCGGCCTCAAAAGGGTTTACAGAAACTGGGAAGAAGGGTCCGGAAAGTACCAACTACAGGAAGGGGCTTCAGGACGGGTGTGCTGAATCTCTGGGGGGTCAAACAACTTGGTCCGTCACCTACGAAAAAAGACAACAAGAACATCCAGGAAAATGGCCCGTACAAACTAGCAACGGGTTGGGGTGCTGATCCCTCTGGCGGTTTTGAAAAGTTCCAGCATACTCACAGGCCCATTCCCGCAGCCTTCTCCTTGCTTTAAGACAATCAAAGCATAGGGAAGGACAAATAACTAAAAAGCTGGGACAAGGGGCTGACCTTGTCCGATCGCACAAACAGACAGGAAGGTCATTCCTTTTGGAAGACCACGTAGGGGGGGACTCAAGTACAAGGGGGACTTATGTTAGGGGAAGGGGAAGAGTGAAAAAACCGAAGTAGGAATGGGCTAATCGGATAGATAGGCAAAAGACTGAGTGTCACCAGTGTGGGGAGCAACCTGTGGGTTAGCCATAGAGCCCTCATCTAAACAACACCCACCGGGGAGGGAGGGCCCGGAAAAGGGATCTGTGAGGATTGGTCTAAACTTTGGGTTGGAACACAACGGGTTCATCAGGAGATTGCAAAAAAAAATGCTCGAAAGCACTGAGAGCGTAGGTTTCAGAGGAGCTTTCTTAAGGAAAAAAGGGGAAACCGACAAGGGGAAGGTGGAGACTCGGTGGGCAAGAAACTCTGGTCAGGATCAGTAAAGACTGGACATAAATTCGTCTCTTAGGTATTGGCTATAATAGTTGTAGAAGAAGCTTAAGATAAACTTTCAATAGTCAGTGGGCTTTTCGTTTCATTTCCGGAGTAAGCTTTAAACAACATGAGGGTCCAAAGGAGGTGTCTCGGTGGGACTTGGTCAAAAGGACCCTAGGGGTGGTAGAGGTGTGAGAGCCCAGTGAAACCGCTGATCCTACACTACCTGGGGGGACAGATTTATGGAGGTTGCAACTTCACCTCGGCAAACTGGTTTGGTCGTAAACCCAAAAACGGCTCATACAGCCGTCTGGAAAGCCACAAGAAGTGGACTGCGTGAACAAAAAAGAAGTTGGGGGGGGAGGCGCAAACATGGCCAGGGTCCGAAGCTACGGAAAAACATGGCCAACAAGTCCATCTGGTTGGAAGTCTAGGGATAAACGAAGCACCCGGGAGGGGGGGCAAACTAAGTGGGGGGTACAGGAGAAAAGTGGTGGCCCTTGAAGATGGTTGACCTCTGAACAAGGGGACGTGCACGCCGGGTGGAAATCAAGTTCCGGAGATAGGGCTATTCCTGAAAAAAAAAAAAGGAAACTGGAGAACAACGCAAACGGCAAAAGGGAACCAAGAACAAAGAAAGACAGGAAAGGTAACACTTGTGTTGGGGACAAACCAAAAAAGAAAGGGTAATGAATTGGGAGGGAAAACAGTGAAGAACTCCCTGCGTCCCCCGGGGCAGTGGTCGACTGGGTTTAGCATTGGGGACTGTTTTGGCCAGTTCATCCTGGACACAGGAGAAACGAGAGGGCAAAAAAGGCCTGCAATAAAGTCCTCTCTGGGAAGGGGGGGGGGGGGGGCGCAAAAGAGGAAAAATCGAGAAAGAAGGGCGAATTGCAAGAGGTGTATCCGGGCTCGTGGGGGGTTTAAAAAAGGAGTTCGCGGGTAGTTGAAAAACAAGGGAAATGAGACGTGGGCCGTATGGAAGGAGGTTAAGCTCCGTACCGTACAAAAAAAAGTAGGGGAGGTTGAAGCAAAAAGGGCTAAAGCTGACAAGTGAAGCCCTCGGAATGGGGTCTTCCGGTCCGGGGCAAGCAAAAAAAACGGGAACCATTTGGTGAAAACTGCACGGATAAAAATCACCATCCTAACCATCAAACTACGCAAAAAAAACAGTTTGGACAACGGTCAAAAGGGGGGGAGCTCTAGGGAAAACCACGGAAAACAGGAAAAAAAAAAAAAACGCGTGGCTTTTAAAAAAACTTCAGGTCTAAAAAGTCCAATTTTAACACTACGGCGGAGAGTAAAATTTCGAATGGACCATCTTGTGGGGAGCAAAACAAAAAAAATGGGGTGGGCATGGATCTTCGAAGAACCAAACCTGTTGGGTGGTTTCCGATACGAGAAAAGAAAAACAAAGGGAACAGGGCAGGGGCTCGCCTCGCAAAAATATCCATAAGTTCATTTGGCTTGGAGGAGACGTGCGAAACTGAGGGAAGGCAAAGGCCGAGACCCGTAACTCAATGGGTAAAATGATCATTTGACCCATTTGATACTTTGAACCTTCCGAGCTAACAAGGAATCCTATTGGAAAGAAAGTGTGGACTGGAGGACAGGGCCAGGCTTGGGGGGCGTGGTTGGGCCTAATAGCAGCAAAAACACAAAGACAGGGGGCGAAAGGGTGTACGCAGATCGATAGGGGTGAGAACTTCCGGGGAAAGGGGTAACCCCCTTTGAGTCAACGAACCTGCAAGGAGCAAGAAGGAAGGAGGATGGACAAACCATTCAACAGAAAAAAGGGCAGAAGAATTCACAAAGGACAGTTGGCGCTATAGAATCCGAAAAGGGGGAAGCAGAACTACCACGGGGTTTCAAGCGAAAAAAGAAAAACGGGTCGGCCAAGAAAGAAGCCAGACGTGGGAGGTGTCACCCCTCCAACTTGAGGCTTGAAAAGGGAAAAGAATACCGCCCCCTTCTGTTTGGAGCAGGAGGGGTCTAAACGAACTGATTTATGATAGGGGGAAAAAAGTCGGGAGAATGATAAACTGAAAAAAAAAAAAGACGTTGGGGAAAGAAACGGCTTTTGACACACAACGAAAAAACGTCAATAAACTTCGACAGGCTGGTGTGACATTGAAAGCGGGCCTGGCTCAGTCAATGATAACGGAAGTGTGTAAGAAGCTAAAAACTCCTGAAAACGTGTCTCCAGCGGTGAGAAAGTGGGCGCAGGCGTGGGGGGACGATTGCACAGTCAAAGAAGTTTCTGCTGTCGGTCCTGGTAAGGGTAAACTAGTCGGCAAACAAACTAATAACATAAAGGGGGAAAGGGAGGAGTAACCCGAGGGATGGATTCCAAAGGGGCGAGGTCAACAGAAATAAGAAATTGGGAAATTGACGTTTTCTAAGGAAAATCTAAGAAAATGGACCCACTGGGCCACAAATCTTCGACAAAATGCTCTTTAAGAATCCTTGAAAAAAAGAAATTGGTAACCCTAAGGTAAAAAAAAATGACTTACAAGACCCAATGTAATTTTAGAAGGTAAATGTGTCAAAAAAAGGTTTACTTAGATTGGGGACACATAAAACAATCTTTTGGTCGGGGACAGGGGAAAAAAGGGAAAGATGAAGGCGACCGTGGTACTTTGTGCAAATATTTTTGGTGGATGGCGTCCCTTCGCAGGTGTAATTCCGGGTCGAAAAAGGGGGTTTGAGGGGGGAAATGTGGTTTCCACCGGAGAGGCAGGGATTTTGTAAAAAACGTGATACACCGAAGAGGTGACTTAAACCAAGGACGGGAGGGTGTTTGGGGAGGGGGCCAGTCACGGAATCGGGGACCTGAAAAAATACTGAAAGGAGGAATCAGAGAAGTAAAAAGAAAGGGGGACGAAAGAAAACGCGGTTTCTTGGGAACGTAGAATGATCCAGGGTGACATCTTGGGCTTGCCAAGACATCCACATAAAAGTCGTACAGAAAAGAAAAGAACTGCGAAGTACTTTCAGGGGGTAAAACGGAATGGACAGATAAAGTATACCCCAGTAAGAAGTACGGAAAAACTCTTTCAAGAAGGGGAACACGCCTCTGATGGAAAGGGGAACTCTGGGAAACGGGGAGAGGGAATATGAAGACCAAGAATTCGCAAGAACCCCCTCCGTCAGGGGGGGAGGAAACAGATTTTTTAAGGTCCGGGAAAAAAAAAGAAAGGAAAAGGTCTGGCAAT
>Ga0179593_1497878_pt1 | contig 10307 bp, 10 predicted proteins | sample CZODoug2_1_08_16_FD_185931 | JGI IMG/M metagenome (GOLD analysis project Ga0179593, IMG submission 185931) | Vadose zone soil fungal communities from Angelo Coast Range Reserve, California, USA - CZODoug2_1_08_16fungal (PacBio error correction) | ecosystem: Environmental > Terrestrial > Soil >...
ACCTAACTTCGGGCGGGACATCCCATAGGAAAACTGTCCCGGGGGAAGAACTTCTTTATCAACTTATGGCAAGGAAACATCGTCTACCACACCCAAACCGAGGGAAGACATTAACATTTTTCAAGATCCCAGGGGAACCCGATACCGGCAACAACCGGTGGATACTGTATGTGTTCTGGGGGGATTTCCGAATGGGAGAGATCTGATTTGCGTAAAAAGCATCCGGATCCTCGGAGTTCCAGGGTCAGTCACCAAAAGGTAGCGGTCCGGAGTGAAAAAGGTTCTCTGCCACGGGCTTCCTAGAAAGGTACTTCTCAAAAAAAAGAAAGAAACAGATAACAGGAAGAAGATCATTGCTGGAGAAAAGTAATTGGAACCGACAGCTGAAAGCTGCGCTAAAAAAGCGGGGGGGAAATCGGGGGGGGACGACACAGGCTTCAGATGCCATGAAGAGGTAAAACCGCCCTTCGGGATCCAGCTCTGGAAGGTATTGACGTATCACACAAAAAAAAAAAAGACTGGCAAGAGACGTGACTGGACGTACTCGAACAGACTGCGGCAGACCTACTCAAGGATAAAATCAGCCGATGCGGTAAGGGGCCCAATCGAGCACTTCCGATAAGGGGAAAAAAAGGCATCCTAAGGGTCAAAGATCACCCCCTTATCATCACTTCCGACACAGAATATTAATCCATGGAAGACAACGTCTCCGTATCGCGAAAAGGGGGGAAAAAGCGTAAAGCAGAGCGGAGGACCTCTCCGAAGAACCCGCGAAGGGGGAGCGTGCTCGGCATCACTGACGTGGCGAGGAATACCAGTTGCAGAATTCGAACAACAGGCGGGAAAAAAGGCTGCTTTGCCAGGAAACGTGTCGATGACCAAATTGAGGGGGCGTCAGCTCGGTTTCGGAAAAAGACCGACTTCGTTTTGGGGAGTTACATGCTGGGGAAGAGTGAGAAAGCGGGGAGGAAGAGCCGTTAAAATTCCATATATCGGTGTTCGTTGGGATGTCTGAAGAAATGGCGTAAGGCCTCAGCCCGGACAAAGAGGCTGAAAAGGGGGGGCCGCCGACGGCGCGGGAAGAGCCGAGAGGGGTGAAGTCCCCTCTTCCTCCGCTGGGGAAAGCACGATCACCGAAACTATGAGGGAAGAGATGCGCAGGGACAAAAACCAATGTCCGCTGGGAAAAAAAGGGACGAGGGGAAGTAACCTCGGGAATAAAAAGCCCCTTCTCCAGAGGCACGGCGAAAAGGAATGGGCGAACCCGCTCAAAGAGAAAAGAGGGCCCGTAAAGCTTCGTCTCTCGTGGAACCTGTAGTAGGGGAATCTAAAAAAAAAAATCGAAACAAACAAAAAAAAAGAGAGAGGCAAAAAGTCTCTCTGGGGGAAAGAAAAGAGTTAAGGGAACAGACGAACGCTTTTGAGCTTGTCCGCAGGCAGGCCGGCGAAGGGGAAAGGGAGCCGGAGAGGGTTGATCAAACCTCGGAGGAACATCGGCAATCACATGGGAGCCACGTACAGCTCTCTTGGGGGGATGTTCGGCAATAGTGAAGGGGATCGTGATGTCAAAAAAGAAATCGGAGGAGCGAACCGGGTCGAAGGAAAAAGTAGCAGAGAGGGAAGGAGGAGTCCGGGCTGCGGCCGGCCGCGGGAGACCATTCTTCAGACAGCACGAACCGGCGCTGGCTCTGCCGAGCGGAAGAAGCCGGCCGCTGGAAAAAAACGATGGGCCACATTTCATCGAAAAAAGTCGGGCTGAGAAGAGCTTACGCTGGACACGCAGTCGAGGTTCGTAAAGGGAGAAGAACACCAAACGCAAGGGAGGGGGGGGAGCCGAGACCTGTAGGGCAAAAAGCGCCACTCAGTATAAGACACCGGCGAGGGGAGGAAAATCGCAGGCGGCGAGGGTCAGGAAGGCAGCCCTGTGCGACGGAAGGGAAGGGAGTGAGGCTAGACGGGGAGGGAGGAATGGATTAAAGGCGACGCTCAGAAGGGGTGAAGTCAACGAGGAGGGAGGGGTGACTCGTCGCGGACTTTTCGACTCTGGGACCAGCAGAGGCTAAAGAGGGAGGGGGAGGCAGGAGAGGTTTCTACGAGCCGGAAAAACTCTATCAGGAAAGGGGGGGAAGGATTGCCATATTCGGAGCGGGAATATCGGCAGTGGTACCGTCGAGAGGAGAAAGGGGAGTTAACAGAGCATTGCATATAATTCAAGTTGAGAAGTTTGCGATGGAAGGACTTTTAGCGCAGTAAGAGGGCATCCGTCGTGAAGAAAGGGCTAGGCACATGCAACAACACCAGCGCAGGTTCATCCGTGAAAGGTTGGGGGAGCACCTTCATCCCCGAAAAGACCCTTTGAGAAAGTTCACAACGGAATGGGCGCGCAGGGGGACTGAAAGTCCGGATTACCGCGGCTCCGGCTTTCATGCCGCCCACCTAAATGCGGCCCTTCGGATCAAAAACCCAAGTAAGAGGGGCCGCATCCGGTGAAGGTTCTTGGTTCGGAAGGGGCCACAGGGAAAGGGGGATAAGACTCGGGGTGGGAGAAGGTAGAAGGGGGGGGCCATAATTTGCTCGAACGTTCGCTCCCAAGGGAGTCTTCCGGAAGAAAAGAAGGGGGGAGGCCGATGCGGGAGATTGAGGAAGTCTGAGAGAAGGGAGAAAGTGCTCTCTGCGGTTGCGGCGGCAAAGGGGGAGATTTCACAGTACGAGAAGGGAAGGGTGTCGCTTAGAAAAAGGGGAAGAAGAATCTGAGTCGGGGTAACGTCGAGTTTTCACTTAGAGGCAAAACGCCGGCGTAGTCAGGGAGGGGGTCGAGTAGATGAGTAAAAGTTCCATGAAAATTGCGAAGGATCGTCATCCATCAGGGACGGAACGGTCGAGAAAAATGGGAAAAAGATCGTTTGCCAGACCGGGTGCTACTCCGTTGAAAGGGGGACGCGAGCCCACTCGGGGGAGGAAAAGGAAAATCCCTGGCGGGTGGCGGACCAACAGACGCTTGAAAACGAGCGAAGGGGGGGGAGAATTCTGCCCACCGACACTAGGCCTGCTCTATCACCGGTGGGTGGAAGGAGAATACATTGGGGAAGCCGGCTGGCGTGGCGATTCAGCAAAAAAAAGGGCGTTTCGGTGGCCAAACGAAGACGGACAGCTGGCAAGAAAAAGGCCGACTGCGAAGGGAGGAGGCCGGCGTGTGACGGGTCTCCAAGGGTGGACAACCGAGGCTCGAAGAGCTGGCTTCTCAACCATTCAAAAACACACAACTTAGTAGGAGGGGGGAGAAAAACCACTCGCCGATAGAGTGAGGAAGAGGGCCACCTTGCTTGAAAAACTTCACCTCTCCGGAAAAAAAAGGAAGAGAAGTCGCCGCCACAAAGCGTGAGGGAAACTCGCGGCGGCATCTTTACGACCAGAGGAGGTTCAGCTCGATCGAAGAAAATAACGCCTCAAAGAACAGGCGTCAAGTATCGGACAGAAAAGCTGCACGAGCGTGAAAAGGGGAACGCGCAGAATGAAAGGAAGCCCGTCTGAATCACTCGAAAGGGCGGTGTTTCCGAGAAAAAAAGAAAAGCCACTCATTGCAGGGGAAAAAAGGGGGGAAGCCAGCGATTGGTCATCCAAAAGGGGACATACGCGGTAAAAACGTAGGAATGGACAAAAAGGGGATCTGCTAGGCCAAAAGGCTCTTATTTCCTCGGGAGGGCGAAAAAGAGGCCGGAATTCAGGAGAAAAAAGATATCAAGCGATCCCTACTGCAGAAAGCATACGGAAAGGAGGGAGAAACTCTAGTCACCTTCAAAAACCCCCGGTGCAAAGGGGGTTAGAATCATCAGGTCGGAACACCGAAAAACCCGGGGATGACTGTTCTTACGGGGGGGGAACGCAGAAGGAGAACTATGAAGATCCCTATCAGAGCCGCGAAGGGCACCAAGCATCCACTATCCTAAGAGGAGCAAGGTCATCCCTCTGAAAAGAAACTTCAGCGGTCAAAAAGAAACCGGCTGTAGGGTAGAACATCGCTGACCTCAGGGGCCGAGTCAAGAGGAAGGGGGAAGGACAATTCCCGCTGTGGAGAGCTACACCCCGGAAGGGGAAGAACCGGAAAGAAAAAAGATTTTACGGTGGGATGCTCATGTTCTGGGATCGAAAAGGACCTGGTCTGGGGACTATGGGAAAAAAGAAGAGAGTCAGGAGGGGAACCGTTCAGTCCGTCTGGAACAGGAACGTAGTGAACTGTTCTCGGGAAAAAGGTCTGTCCGATGGATAAGGAGCAAAAAGAACCATCAAAAAGCGAACCTGAAAGGGCAAAAATTCATGGGAAAAGAGTTATGGGAAACGACAGGCCGAGCTGCGCTAAACCAAAAAAGACATAGAAAACCCGAACTGCTTCTAACCGAGTTACGCCCTTCGGCGATTCTTCCAGCGAGGGGGGTCCCAGTAGAAGAAAAGGCTCCGGAAAATAACGTGCGTCCGGAGGAAAGACAGCCTGCTGCTCTTCGCAACAAAAAACGACATCGGAAGACTGCTCAAGGGATGGGACGACAAGGGGAGGAAGTTCAACCGCAAGACTCGTTGACTTCGAAAAATAGCCACCACCGAACAGCTCCTACGGATCCAGAACGGAAAACGCAATCCGGAGCTAGAAACCCTTACAAAGCCGGGAGAACAGGCTTCCGAAGAACATAGAAGCCTGGGGACGACCTCGCTTGATATGCAACTGACGGGAAGGAAATACCATGGGAAGAATGCAGTACTCGGGGGGGCAGAGAAGGCTTGGAACGAGGCGGCTTCGACCGAGGAAAACAGAGGGAAACGGTTCTTCCGACCTACTTTGGGGGGGGGGGTTAGTTCCCAGCTTCGCGGAAGGAAAGCGGCCGAAAGGATCGCGCCAGGGACGATGCAGAGATGAGGGCGGACTGACGGTGAGCGGCCTGAAAAAAAAAGGCTACGGGGGGGTAAGAAAAAGGCTGTACCGGGCCGAAGCGTCATCGGAAGAGATGCGGGGGGAAGGGGGGGGGGGAGGGGCGGGAGATAAGGGAACGTGGAAAGAAATCACCGACACATATTTGGAAAAAAAAAACGCCTCACGCTCGCTGGAAAAAGGCTAGTCTACAAGCGGCCGCATGGGCGAGAAAAGGAGAAGGGGAGGTTATCGTACCTCGAACTTCCTACGGAAAGCTCCTCACCAAGGCAGGGGTCTACCCTCGAAAAGAGGAGGGGAGGGACCCGGGAGGATAAGCTGGAGATGGGGATCTCATCTCAACCAAAAAGGGGGTTAAAAAAAGGAGGGGGGGATAGATTCAACCTTCTCGCAGGGACCCTATTCTACTAGGACGGGCATCCATGTCAAGTGCGGGGTGCGCCGCCGCTGGAAGCCGGCGAAAAGGTGACAGGAGCAAACTCGCCGGCGCGAAAAAAGACGACCAGCGGCATCCGCAGGGGGGGGGGAGGGACTAGAAGCAGGGGGAAGGGATTGTATGAGAAATTCCTCCAGGCTACGCGGAAAGAGGCTGCTACCGAGGGAGAGGGCCCGCTGCCGCGGCGGCCCGGGAAGCGCTTACCGAGAAGATGAGGCCGTCCAAAAAGAGGGTGGGAAGACAGAAAAATCACACCATGGAGCGATCCTTGAAAAGGGAAAGCTCGCGGGCAAAAGAGAACAATCCCCGAATGGGGCTTATGACCCGGGGGGGGGGAAAGGACTCTGCAGGAAAGGAGGGTCAGAAGGACACCCTAAGGGCAAAGGGACACCTTTTCTCCCGCGAAAAGCAAGGAGGCACAGAAAAGAAACGTCAGGCCAACCGCCCTGTCTATTGGTCTGCAAAAAACTATGGTAAGAGGAGGCCTCCTTTCTACTGCGGGACGCGTGAGGCTAGCTCCGGGGAGGGGCGGGGCATTTATTACTCCTGGAAGAGAGGAAGAGAAAGCGTGTGGCAACAGGGATTGCGGGGGTGGAAAAGGACTCGTATTGGGGGAAAAATGCCACAAGGGCTATGAAAGAGCAAATGGTTCGACGAACCGGAGTCTCGTAAGGGAAGGCCTAGGCGTCCGAGCACGTGGGAAGGAGAAGATTATCGGGGAAACGAGGACCTAAGCTGTAAGATAAGGCGGTACCGAGGAGTGAGCATGTCATAGAAGCAGTTTATTTGAAAACTGTTGGGGGCAGAAGAAGACAGCTCGAAAAGTCGGGGGCCAATACAAGAATCACATTCTGTCCCCACAAAAAACGCTTCAGGGAAAGATGAGATGGCGTGGAATCCAAAGAACCTTGGCCGAGAAGGTTCACTCCGGGGAGGGGCGCTAAAATGGGGGAAAAGGAAAAACGGTACGTGGCGGCAGAGAATGCTGGGCATTCAAGGAGTGACAACGAAAAGGGCGGCCAGGTCGCGAACAAACATCCAAAAAAAAAAGACAAAAGAACGGTGGGACAGGTAGCGTGTGGAACAGGGGAACCCCGGGCATTTCGAAACGCGATGAAAAGAATCGCGAGGGAAGAAGATGTGGCCATAAATTTGAAAACAGCAGGGAGAGACCGGGAAAGGAAGGGGGAGGAAGATGGGATGAAAGACGGACGGTATTGATTAGTATAGATAAAAAGGGGAAAACGGCTCGGGTGGAGAAAAGCTGCGTTGCGGTCTGAGAAGTCAGGAATTTAAAACGACAAAAGGAGGAATGGGTATCCTAAAGCTTATGTCCGCATACAGAAAAGGACTCGAGTTTTCAGGTGCAATCAGACGGGGGACGCCGGCGTAGTCCTAGGCTAGGAAAGACTAGAGGGCCTTGGGGGGGAAAGAGAAGCGTCGCAGAGCGAAGAAGGAGAGGCTCTGGGGCCTCCAGATCGGGACCATGCCGCCGGGAAGTGGGGCGTATGTTCCAAAAGGTGGGGGCTGGCGGGAATGCTTGGGGGGGAGGTGTCGTAGCGGACCCCCGAACAGAGTCTTTCGACGGGTGAATATTCATTGCCGCGAGTCTCTCAACGAAAGAGGCGCTTCGCGAGAGAAGTTGACGTGAATTCGAAAAAAGGAGGGCTTGTCTTTCGATGTGAATTCAGTCAAGGAAAAAAAAGTTGCCGACGAAGCCGTCGATCGGAAAAAGCTCTAGCGCGGCTGCGGAGAGGGTGAGGCCGGCGATGTAAAGGGAAGGGGGCTCAGAACGGAGGATCGAACCCCACAACGTGGATTGGAAAGCAATCTCCGATAAGAGGAGAAGTGCCAGCCCTCTCCAAACCAACCCGGCCAAAAAACAAACACCCGCTCACCAAAAAACCACAAACCCCACAGAACTCCCCCCCCCCGCCCACAAAAAAAAACCCCACCCATAGCCCCCCAACCAAACACAAAACACTCTCAAAAAAGCCGCCACACCCAACTCCAAAAACAAAACCAAACCTCCCTCAACCCCCTCCCCACAACACCCCCCCCCCAACCCTTCCCCCAAAAAACGTCAACCACCAAAAACACCAAACCGCCCCCCCCCCCCCGCAAAACCCCTCACAAAAAACATTTCCAAAAACTCCGAAAACACAATACAAACCACCCACAAACCCCTGAAACGTCCTCCCACCGCCCCAAACTCCAAAAACCTCAGAAAAATACCACAAAACCCCACCCACCCCTCTCATCCCCCAAACACCCCCCCAAAAAACAGAGATTCTTCAACACAAGAAAACCCAGAAACAAAACCCCTTTCAATTCTTTCTCTTCACCTCTCCTTCCTATCTTCTCCGTACTCTCTATACAGTCAAATCTACGTGGGACCTTGTTACCCTCCTCTATTTCAGCTCTAATCTAATAAATCCCTCTTCTTGCTCATGAAAAGTCAAGTGCGGGGAGAACTGCCGGTAGACAAAAGCTTCATATTATCTTCACACGATACTTTCTTTCCAACAGGGGTCCTCTCTACAAATCCCATCTACTCAAGTCCGCCATCTCGGGGGGAGAAAATACTCTAGAAAACACATTTCAAGATCTGCAGGAAGTCGCTAGGTTCGAAAAGGAGTCTATCATCTACGTTCCTTTCAAGAACGAAAATTAGGCATCTGAAGATCCTCTGGGGTCCGTCTCTCCCGGATCTGGGGAGTACTAAGAAACAGAGAGAAAGGCTGTTCTTTATTCTACATCAGAGGAACACCGCCACGGGGGGAAACATGGGAGGGGGACTGAAGTCGTATGCCCGCCGGAAGAAGAGAGCACGATGCCGCTTCGGGAAGACCGATCTGATAACCGGAAAAAAATCACGACGTCGCGCCGAGAAGGGGCACGGAAATACGATTCGCAACTTCGGCGAATCTGCTACCTGAAAAGACCACCGGGGAGTGACATCGCGTCGAAGCAAGAAAGACACACCGCACTATGAAACTCACCTTCTTGGAAGGGGTGGGCCTGAGGGAGGAGGAGAACTGGAAAACTCAGTGGCGGGATCGTAGCCGGAGGGGTGAGGGGTAAACCGTACCGGGTCAAGCTGGGGGTCACCAGGGGCCCATAAGTGAAAATGATGGACCCGTGGCTGTAGAAGGTACGCTCCCTCAACTAAGCTAGGAAGAAGAAAAAGCGGAACTGGGGGTGCAGATCATGCTTGGAGGCAATGTCCACCGAACGAGAAGGGCTATGCTGAAAACCACATAAGAAACCGGAAAATAAACTGAGTTAACGGATCCCTAGGTACGAAAAGGGGAAGTCCAGAGGCGTCCCCGAAGGATATCACCGCTCGCTACGGGAAATACACGGCCGAGACGAAGGGTACGAAACATCTTAAAAAAGGCCGGAAAACTGACAACATCCGATGCGGGCACTGGGAAGAAAATCGACGATTAAAACGCATAAGGGAATTACTTCTTCTACACCTTAACAAAGCAGGCAGCTCCGACGGAAAGGTAAGAAGGCCAGAAGAATGAGGAGCTAGCCAGCAGGAAGACCTCCTTACGCACATTCTGAAGAAAGGGGAACGCCTCGCCGCCTGGACCGGGGGAAGACCTCCGCCGTTGCGACGGGGGCGTCTGCAGCAAGGGGGGAAAGGGGGCGCTGGAAAAGGAGAATGCGAGCGCGGCGAAAGGCTGCGTGTGGGACTTTGGGACGGTGCGCAAGGAGAGAGGACTCGACTGGAGAGGTCTGAACCCTAACTTTTAGTAATGATGGCTTAGGTCGACACCGGCCAGGTACGCGCCAGGCCTGTCAAGAGGGGGGCGTTCGTTCTTGTGAGGAAGGTGAAACGGAAAAAAGGGAAGAGAGAAAATTACGTGGAAATGCAGCAAAAGCTACTATGGCCTCCGCGAGGGGGGGGTCGTCGATTAAGGACGCCGTCTAAGAACCTAAAAAACTTAAAGCTCTCTGTAGGGAGGAAGCTCCAGCTGATGCAGAGGAGATTTCTCGCCGGTGATGAAAAAGGGAAGAACTGAGCGCAACGGGGCCTCCTTCCGGGCACACGAGAGAAATTGCTTGAAACGGAAAGCGGCTGTCTCTCAGTCACCCCTAAGGGGTTGAAATAAAAAAAACAAAAACGGATGATGGAGAAAAACCAAATCGCAGTTGTTGCCAAAGAAAACCGCGTTACGTTCCATCAAGGAAGACGGGGAGAGGTGTGGGGCTCGCATGGCCGGGAAACAGTCTTGCTCGAAGGAGCTTCCGGGAAAGAGCCCGCTGCATCCCTTGTCGAACGTACAGTCGCGCTTGATGAGGGAAGACAAGAAGGTCGGTGATGGGGGGGGGTAAAGAGAAGCGAAAACGATCAGACAGCGCGCCGACGCGCTCTGCCGCGGCGCCCGTTCAGCCGCGGCGGACGCTTCCGTCGGGAAGGGAGGAAAAACGTAGGGAAGACCACGAAAAGAGAAGAGCGGCGGAAGATCAGCCGGCCGCGTCGACAGAAAAGCTGGTCACCAGCATGTCGGGAAACACCCCGAAGTCTGGCTTAAAACAAGGGGGAGCTGACCTAGGAGCAGGAAAGAAACGGACCCCCCGGGCAAAAATTTCGCCCGCGGGGCGCATTCTCACCTGGTTAGGCCTCGCCACGGGCCCAGGCAGTCTAGAAGGAAGAAAACGTCCAGCGGCAGGCAACGGGGCGACGTCGTTGTCCGGCGGACCGTAGACGTGGAAAAAAAAAAGGGATTACCTCTTGCGTCCGTCGGAAAAGGCTCAGCGGTGGTTGCTAGGGGAAGGGAAAATGCCGAGAAAAGGCTCAGGGAGAAAGTGGAAGCATCGGCTGAGGGAAGAAAAAAATGGGGCGAAAGTCGCAGGCTGTTAATGCGGACGCGATAGCAAAACGGGAGGTGTAATGGGGCAGGGAAGTGCTGCGAGGCGGAAGTTCTCAGAAGGGAG
>Ga0179593_1587149_pt1 | contig 10307 bp, 19 predicted proteins | sample CZODoug2_1_08_16_FD_185931 | JGI IMG/M metagenome (GOLD analysis project Ga0179593, IMG submission 185931) | Vadose zone soil fungal communities from Angelo Coast Range Reserve, California, USA - CZODoug2_1_08_16fungal (PacBio error correction) | ecosystem: Environmental > Terrestrial > Soil >...
AAGGCCTCGTCCGAAAAGCACGCAGTCGGGGCTTTAAGAAGGGTGCATCAAGTCCAGAAGCAGGTCGAAGAACCCGCTCGAGAGGGAGGTAAACTCCTCGAACGGTGAAAGGGTCCCGGGGGCGGATGGCGAAGAAAATCACCTGATCTCTGTCACGGGGGGGAGGGGGTTGATGAAGCCTGGACAGTTATTCTATAAAAAAGCAGAAGTTAAGAGGGGAGATTGGTTCAGGTAGGGGGGCCAAAAAAGGCGCTCTGAAAGAAACGCAGCGTCTCATCGCTCCTCGGGGAAAAACAAAAGGGGAGTGGTAGCAGCGTTGCAATCACTAGACCTAGAGAAAGCTACGGGAGAGTGGGTTAAAGCTGGTGGGCTGGGCCTGAGGAGGGGGGGGGTTCGGCTGGCCCAAACGAGAGCCGGGTAGCGGAGGGAGACCAAAAAGAGAGGGGGACCTGAAAACCATAGGCTTAGAGTAGATACTCGGTAAAAACAAAAAAGACAAAGGAACTGCCGCTGTTCCGAGAAAGAAAGTTATCCTAAGACCAAAAGGGATAAAAAGAAAAGTACACAATTGAAAAAAAAATAACCAAGTGTCATCCAACAAGACTTGTCGTTCGGGGAAGCGGGGGCAAAAAGGGGAACGAAGTTAAGGAGGGTAAGACTTGGAGTCATAAGGCTACCTCTTCCTCTAAGTCTACCACGTTCACCTATAAAGGGACACCGATTTTCCAGCAAGAGAATTGAGAGGGGGAACTGTACCGGTCGTTTTAGGAAAGATGAAGATAAAACGGTAACGGGGCTCAGAAACGCTGTTGGAGTGCCGCCGCTCAAACTTCTTACGAGGGAAGAACATAGGAGCTGGAAGGGAGGTCAAAATGTAAGAACTTGGAAAAAAGAAGTAGGATCTTAAAAGGGAAAATATTTCAAGTTCAGTCCAGGGGAGGGATTTGGGAGTCTCAGACCGCTGGATAGATACCGTCCATCGGAAGTTAAAAAGAAGTGGAAAATGACGAGAGAAAAATCACTCGGCAAGACCACCTCGAGGGGGAGGGACCTCATAGAACGCTTGGGTCAAAATCGGGAAGCTAATCGGAACGCAAAAGTGACTAAGAAGGCAAAAAGCTCGAAAACGTTTTCGAAAATGGTGAGGGGCGAAAAGGGGGATTCAAAAATTAGAGGAAGAAACTGGGGGGAAAACTGGGCGAAAATGGAATATGAAAAGCCAATGGAAAACGCTAGCGGGATTCCTGGAAAAAGTTGGAATCACTTGGAGGGGGTTTTAGGTAAAACGATCTGTGTCGTAAAAGAAAGGGCTGCTGATCGACGACAAAAGAGCCGTGCGGGAACGAACGTAACGCACCATCCCAAAAAGGGACAAAATGAAAAACCTCGACTTAAAAAGGGGGAACCGTGTATAAAGCTCGAGGGTTCGTTGAAAGACTCTGGCCGGGACCAAAAGTACACTTGAAGGGTGGACGGTCAAAAGGAGAGGCGCGTTAACGGGGAGGAGGGGAAGGGGAGGCTCGAAGGGAGGGGGACTCTCCATAAAGAATTCAAAAGGCCTTACTCCGCAAGACCTCGAAAATGCCGAGCGTCCCGTACAAAAGTCGCGAGGCCGAAGGGATCGGTCAAGAAAGAGCCAGGTGTAACAGGAGCAACTGTATGCAACCTTGGCAGGGAAAGCCTTTTAAAGCAGGAGGGAGGCACCCTGAAACGAGGGCCGCTAAACCAAAGGCCGCCCGCCTTTCCAAAAGGGGTCATGTGGGGAACGGTCGGTTTACCTCCAAACGGGGAGGGGGGCAGGCCTTGTGAAGTAGGGGCGGGCGTTGAAGAGAGGATGCTTGAAACACAAACCAGAAAGCTGCCGGGGAAAAAAAAGGGAGGAGGGTAACCTAATCAATGTGGAATGAAGAGAAAGGAGACGGAAGAAAGGGGGGGTTCAGAAAAGAGGATCATGAATTCGTTTAAGAAGTGGTCAAAAAAAGCCGACTTCGAAGTATCCGGTTCTCGGGGAGTTGAGGGGAGAGGGGACCGGAGATCAGAGTGCAAAGGAAGGGGGTAGTTTGAGGAGGAGGCCACAATAAACGAAAAAAACAGACCTCAAAAGAGATGAGGAGCTTGGTGGGTAACGTCAAATTTAGAATGCAACATAAAAGAACAGGAAGGGGGAGATCGAAAAACAGGAGAGAAGGAAACAACCCAGGCCGTTCAAAACGGGCGTCAGATTCTTTCTGGTTGAAGGGAGGTGGGGAACATTCAACTCAAGGGCGCGGGGAATCTAAGAAGGATTTGGAGAAACCCGGAAAGGAAAACAAAAAAAAGGAGGATTATAAGGGAAAAAACCTTTTGTTTGGCGCCAATAGGAGGGGGGAAGACAGAAGGGAAAACGGTGAGGTTTACAAAAAACTAGAAAGCACACGAAAACGAGGGGGAAAATAAAAAAAGAGGGCCGCTATGGAGGGGAAGGAGCACGGGAGAGCATCACCGAAGAGGAGTTTGGGGGGTGTCGGGGCCCTTCGGAGGACGTGGTGGGCGAACGGAGGAACAAAAGACCCAAAGAAAGGTGGAGGAGGGCCTTAAAAAAAAAAGGGTCCGGAGGGTGAAAACGCATCGGAAGAGAAAAAGCGAAATCAAAGAAGAGCGGAGTCAAAAAACAAAAAAGAACCAAAATAGAGGATGACCATCGTAGGAGGGGGAAACAAAACTGTCCAGGGGAACGGGAGGAGCAAGAGGGGGGGGGGGATCGAACGCACAAGAGAATGGGTTCAGGAAAAAAGGGAACTTCAAAAAAAAGAAACAGGAGGCGGCGAACGAAGAACAGGACTACGCAGCTCTGGCGAGTCCCATCATCTGGAAGAGAGAAAAAGGAAACCCCTCAAGGGGGTCACAGGAAACCGCAAAAAAAGGGGCCACCTAAAAAAAACAACAGACTAAAGGTAAATTCAGGGGCGGGGAACATGAGGGGGGGGGGGGATCGAGGGCCAGAGATGCCGGTTAAAGAACTATGGGCAACAGAACCATGAGTTAAAACGGCACAAAAGGAGATGCGGCCAGAGGAGGAGGCTTTGATGGGAGAAGGTTTGAAAACGAACTGCTAGGGGTCAAAAGGGAACTAAGAGAGATCTACTTTCTTAAGAAAACTAGCCAAGCGAAGACTCTCTCATCAGGGGAAATCTCATTTTTGGAAGGAAAAAACTTAGTAGAGAACACGGACGCTAACCAGCGGGCGCACACCGAGAGGCGAAGAGGGGGTCAAGAAAAAAAAAAAAAAAAAAAAAAAAAAAAAAAGGAACACCAAGTTAAGGGAGGAGGTGTCCAGAAGGAGGTGCTAACAGCACCATGAATGGAGGGAACGCAGTCAGAAAGGAGAGTTTAATAACAAAAAGAGTCTCAAGCAAAAGCGAGAGTGAGTCTTAGAAGGGACTACTTTATGAAAGGGGGAGGAAAAGTCCGATCATTAAAAGTCCTGGAAGCGAAAAATGAAAGAGCGGGGGACGCGGAGTCCGTAGAGGATCCAGAAAGAAGAGAGCCTTGGAAGGGGAGTAAGGGAAAGTGAGTAGAAAGGAGGGGCGTTTGAGAAATCGACTGACAGGAGTGGAAGAGGGGGAAACATCCGTAAAGGGGTGTCATCGTATAGTACTAAAAGGAGGGGCCCTGAGGGATGAAGTCCAAAGATGGACGGGGCTAGGACCCCTAGAGGAGGATATAAAAAAGATGAGAGGAGCCTTTCAAATCGGGGGTCTTCGATACTCTCCTTAGGAATTTTACATCTCCCTTAGTAGGGGCCTGAATGATCCTCAGTATCCAGAAAGGTCTGCCGGCGTCAAGGGGGAGTGTAGGAATACTCTCCCAGCACGAGGGGGAATGGCCCGTTGGAGGCTGAGGAAATAAACGACAGGAAAAGTACATTACGGGAAAAAATGATCGAGATAGGGGTCGTACAGATTAATTACTCGAAGGAGCGAGTGGTTGCAAAAACTCGCGGTGTTCGCGGGAAGTTCGGGGGGAAAACATTCGCCCGGGGGGAGGAAACCCAGTGGGATAAAAACGCGATCAAAAAAAGGAACAAAATCTAAGGGGGCGGCCGAAAAAAAATAGGAAAACGGGGGTCACGAAAAGGAGAAAAGGGATCGGCTTTCGCCTTGGATCCAGAAGGTGGACGAGGTAGGAGCTCGATGAAGCCCGCACATGGTTACGAGGGGACCCAGGGGCAAGGGGAGGGGTAGCTGAGAAGACGTCCTTTTGGTACAGGGAAGAGCGCGAAAAGAACGCACCGGGACTCGCAGATTCACAGAAAAAAAAGATGGTAAACATTCCCCGAGGAAAGGAGCTTGGGGGGAAAAGTTCGAGGAGCTTTTAGGCAATAAAATGTCCATCAAGCGAGGGAGAAGCTGAGGAGGGGCGTCTGAAAGAGGGATACTACTTTCAACGCAAAGGAGGAGGTTCCAAAGGGAGGGGAGTAGACGAGATCGCCTCAGGGGGGGGGAGGGAAAAGGCGGGACGAACTAGCGTCTAATGTCTATCATGGGGCCTAAAAGTCGCGCACCTGGATCGGCCACCTGGGGAAGAGGTTGCCTCCCAATGTCTAGGGAAAGTAGAGGTACGGGATTCTTGGATCCGATTACTACAATGAACCCCGGACAAAGAAAGAATGGATTAAAAAAAGAGGGTTCCTTAAACCTTGAGATATATAACCAACCAAAAGGAAGGAGAACCAAGTAAGCGTCGGAATGCGGAAGTCTACGAGCCAGTCGGTCAGGGGTGGAAGGGACTGGGAAGTGTAATCCAAGAAACCACCCAAAAAAAAACCCCAAAAAAAAAAAACCCAAAAAAAAAAGAAAACAGAAGCCGTAAGAAGCTGAAAGGGGAGGGAACCAAGGAAGGGGCTGCTGCGGGAAGGGTCCGTGGGAAGAAAAACCAGGAGGGGAAGTTCAAAAGGAGGGAGGAGGGGTACCCTGCCTGTCTTAGAGCCTCAGAGCACGCCGCCTAACGAATCGATTTGAAGTGAGGAAGTCCCTAAAAGGGTCGGGGCGACAAAAGAAAAAAAAATAAGTCCTCGACGGGGGAAAAAGTCCAGGCTGGATTTGGGGGACCTCTCCTCGCCGGAAAAAAAGAATTTAAGGGAGGACCTCTTGGGGGGGAAAAAAGAGGAAAGGAACGTGCGCTTGGGGGGGAGCGGAAAGACTCGGAAAAGAATAACAAGGCAACTATCGAGCCCTCAGCTAAACTGGGGGAACGAGTCACATCTGGGTCAGGAGATCGTCCAGACCCGTACCCTGAAGGGGTAATGATGGAAAGTTATAATCAGAGGGGAGTGAAAGATGGGGCAGGGCTCAAAAAGGAGGTGGAGACGCAAAAAGGGATGGTGGTGAGGAGAGGATCTGGGGGGGGGGGGGGGGGGAACACGGGGAAACTAATGACTAAAAATAGCGTAGAAAAACTCGTCGATCCGCTATGAATGAGGGGAAACACAGCAGCCTGGTGAGCCTTCCGGCCTAGTTCGAAGGAATCTGCAAAACGGGGCCAGTAAGAAGGAAAGACTCTATGAGCTTCAAAGAAGGGGAACTCCAAAAAGGACTTAAGGAAAGGCGCAAGGGGGGGAGGTACAAAGGCGTACTCCGGCTTAAAGGAAAAGAGGAATCCATCGGGAAATGAACAGCGGGGGGAGGGGGGGGATCAATCTCGAGCGCGTGGGTCCTCAAAAGACATCGAAAAAAGGAAGAAAAAAGCCCCGACGTGCATGCCTGATGCATCTTAAAACAAAACCCTACCACCCAGGGAACGGGAGGTCTAAGGAGGAGAGCAAACGAAACTGAGGAAACAGCGGGCCTCAAAATTGCGTCTTACAGGAGAATATGGAATGAAAGTTTGAAGGCGGAAAATACGGCCTTTCCGGACTGGGCACGGCGAAAGGGATCTCCAGACTGCAAGAAAGGGGCGAGAAGGAAAATCTGTCGAAGCCATTGATCCGGGAAGACTCACATGAAGGGATTTGGGTGGGGGGGGAGGGGTAAAATAAAAAAAAGATGGGCCGGAAAACCTAAAAAGGAGGTGGCACTTCCGACGGAAGATGCGAAAGAAAATCATGGAAAAAAAAAGACTCATAGAGCCCTCGAACGTGGGGTGGGGGAGAAAAAGAGGAGAAAGGGTAGTTTGCGCCCGGGATCCCGGGAAACACGTCGAAGGTAGGCTCCCCAGGCTAGAGAGCGTGATGATGAGTACCGAAAAAGGAGGGGGCTCATGATAAGAAGGGAGAAGAAACCCAGAATCAAAAAAAAAATAAATCAAAGTAGTCTCAAAAAAAGTCAAGGACTGAACTTAAGGATGGCAACACTGGAAGGGGGAGAAAGGAAAGGGACGGGGACGCAAGGGTGAAATCGTAAAAAGGGAGCCAGCTACAATTCCTCTATAAGGACGACCTGAAGGAAAAAAAAGGGAAGAGAAGGCTTGTGGGGGAACGGCCCTCAAGCCACTCCGAAAGGCGAAAGGGGACAAAAGTTTCAGGGAGAGGGGGCTTCTGCGGAGGGAGAGTGAAAAAAGGGGTATCTGCATGGGGGAGTTGAGGGGAAGGGGGGAAACCGCGAAAAGGGGGTTCAAGGCGACCTTAAGAAAGGTGTTTGAGGGGAATCGTGAGCTTAGGGAGGAATGGCACGCCGCAGGACCGAGGGGATGCAAAATGGGGGGCAACGTGCTCTTGGAAAAAGATCTGGGAAAGGCAGAAGGCAGGAGAGGGGGGGCGGGGGAAGAGGGGGACGTCCCAAGAAACGCGGAGAGCAATACAACAGAGGATGGGGTTTTGGGGGGTATTCGTCCCACACAGAAAAGAGGGGACCTAAAATCACAAAAAGGGGTAGAAGAAACGGCGGGTTGAGAAGCCTCCCTCAAGGAACGTCACGGTCAATCATCGTCGTCTGTGAAAAGGAAAAAGACGTTTGTGGACCAAAAAAAAAATTGCAAGAAATACGGTACGTTCATTCCAAAAAAAAATCCAGAGATTAGGAAGGAAGGGACGTGTGTTGGAAAAAAGATGCCGTCGGGATTGGGACCGGAGTTTATTGGGGGGAAAGGAGGCTCCCGCACCGAAAATCTCAACGAAGGACGAGGTGGACTTCGAAAAAAAAAAGTCGAGGGATCATCGAAAAAAAAAAAATCTGCAAAAGGGGGGGGGGGGAAGGGAGGGGGTTTTGGTGTTCGTGGTGGGAAACTTGGGAAAAAACGCCAAAGGGGATCGAATTATCAGGGTCCTGGAGGGAGAGTTGCCCTAAACCAGAAAGAACATCGAAGCTTGCATCGGGGCCTAAGCCCTCTCAAAAGGAGAACGGCGCGTAAAAAAAACGGCCGTTCAGTACGAGGCCGTTAACGGGAAAGAGAACTAGCGAGAACCAAATTCGCCTTTGACCGGAACCTGGTAAAGGAAAATTAAAAAAGGAACAGAGAACCGTATCCCATTGATGAAACCGGCAGCTCGGATTACATCTAGAATCAGGAAGAAAAAAACAGAAAATTTGCCAAAAGCACTTGCGAGCGGTCAAAGGGCCGGAAAAACCCCAGAAGGGGTCCCTGGAGCGGAGAGTGGAGGGCAATTGAACCGTGTTCGGGGGGAACAGGGGGGGGGAAAAGGCGGCTCGCCCCTGAGAAAAAATGGACAGAAAAACCCAGGAAAAATTTGGGACGACGGAGTCTTGGGAAGAGCCTAAAAAAGAAGGGGTTGAAGGGGGAGGAGGTCGCTGGCGTACGGTGTCTGGAAAAACCGCAGGAAATCATCGAAAGCCTGTGGGTGGGAAACCGGGCAAATCGCAGAGAAAGTCGGACTCACAAAAACACGAGAACGTCGAAGAGGAAAAAAAGGGAGAAAAAACCGAGAAGCCTTGAAGCGTGCGGTGAAAGGGATGCAGGGGCTAACCCGGAAAAAGGGGGACATAAAAAATTAGGGTGGTAAGGAGGACCTCGACAAAAAGAGGCTCACTGCACAGCAGGAAGGCGTCGTAAGAGGTTTCATCGCGGTCAAAAAGAAAGGGGAGGGATCATTCCAAAGAATGAAGAGCAATGAACAAAAGGATGATTAAGAAAAAATAGAACCAGCCACGGACCCAGCGAGGCTCTGAGGAAAATCGGCTTTAGAAGAAAGGGGGTGGACTTTCAGATAAGTTAGGCCCTGATAAGAAGAAATTTAGGAAAAAATGAGGCCTTGGGGGTGGTGAGGACCGCGGGAGACTATCATTGGACGACGGTTGATATTAAATGAAGTTCTTTGAAGAAAATCTGGGAAAAAGGGATATTCAAAAAGGTCCCTTCTATTGAGCGCACGAGGGCAGCAGGGAAAGCGACTTCTGACACCAATTCACCTGGGCCGAGAAAAAGAGGAGCCCCGGAAAAAAGAAAAATGGCTCCAAAAGAAGAAAGCGATAAAAGGGAGAAAAGGTCCTTCAAGTTGTAGCTGCAGAGGGAAAAAAAAAGGAACAACGTCCATTAAACGAGAGATGCCCAGAGCGTACAGGTGTTGGGAATGAAGGAAGAGCTGGGGAGCCGATTAAATATCGGAAACTCTAAGCAAAGGAAAGATCAAAAGGGTCCGTTACGGGCAGGAAACTGGATATCTCCAAAATCATGAAGGAGAACTGGAACCAGGAACTCGATCCACCTGGGAACCCGAAAAAGGAGACAATCGTAGCACTTCTAAGAAAGGCCCCAAGGATCCATAAGTAGTGGAACGAAAGAGAGAACGACTGAAAAGAAAAGGGGGAATGCATTTCGAAAATCGGACTTTCAAAGGCATAAAGCTCGAGGGGAATTTTGGAGACGGTCAAAAGAGCTCCAGAGACCCGGGCCATCTGGGGGAGGAAACCAGAAGGAGTTCCGAGGGGGGGGGACCCAGAGGTAAAAAAAGAAGTTTGTGGGAAAAGACGCTTAATCTGGCGTCACTCGTCAGGGGCCACGAAAAAATCTACGGAGGGAGGTAAAAAAAAAAAAGAGCGAGGATCTTCCAGGGAACGACTTAAAACGAAAACGGCGAGGGATTAAAAAAAAGAAACAAGAGGCCGCGCGACCAGGACTTAGGGGAAAAATCAAAGGGGCCTAGGGGTAGTAGGTGCAAGGACGAGAAAAAAAAGCGCAAAAAACACAAATGATGTCGAGTCCGGAAAAGTCTAACAACAAACAAGAAAGTCGATTGAGAGGGGAAACAAGGGGGAAGAAAAAACAGGCGTGCTGGGAAGGAAGGGAGACCTCTGACCAAGTAACTTGAACCCCCGCGAAAAGGTATGAAATAATCGGAAATCGAGGAAAATCGTGACTGGGGGAAGCACCTGAAAGAGAGGACTTGGAGGAAGAGGAGAAGGACGCGAAGAGAGGGCGCTAAAAAGGTCCAAACCGTTCAGGCACCGATTGGCAATCGAAACGGACTGCAAAGGAGGAAAACTTACAGAACATAAAGACATACTCGCCTAGTGAGAAGGAAGCGGGAAAGGGGAGGAACCCAATGCTCCGCTAACGCTTCAGAGTTCCCCAACGGGTCTTGGAGGGGCCCATCTAAGCGTGAGGCCCTACGACTGAAAGAAAAGAGTTCGAGAGAACTAGACCCTCGGGACCAAAAGAAAAAAGCTTAAAAGGAGAGCATCTGGGGCGGGGAAAAACGGAGGGGACCGCGGGGGACGAAGTTCGATAATACAGGAGAAGAAATTCTCAAAGGGCTCGGGAGTTGGGAGAGAAAGAACGGATAGGGGTCTAAGAGAGGGGAGGGGGGGTTTTGAACGTCCCGACCCGGGGAAAAGGTAGAAATCTAAGGAAAGGGAAAGTTAAAAAAAAAAATCCGCTCCAAAGCAAATAAGGAAAGGGTCCTCGGGAAAAGGGGGGACACCCCGAAACGATAAAAAGGAGAGGTTTGTAGAATTAAAATTCGTTCGACAGAACATGACAGTACGGCTAGAGGGGGTGAGGGGACTCGTCCCCCTTCCCTGTGCGGTGGAAAGCCAATCGAAAATGGGGGCGACCAGGGCGGCCGGTAATAAGGCGACCTCACGAAAAAAAAGAAGAGATCAGTCGGCCGGGCTGCTTCGCTCAAAAAGAGAGAAAGAAGCGGAAAGCAGGGGGAAGAGACGGAAAGGAGGATCCTAAAAATGGCCCATGCCGAAGCGTCAGATCAAAGTCAAGACGGGGGTGTGGGGGGAAACAAAAAGAAGTGGGAAACTAGAGAATAGACTCGCCCCTAAGCCAGAATTCGGAAAAACGAAGAAAAAAAAGGCCAAAGGGAGAGGGGGCGTTGGTGGGGGGAGAACGCGTGCACATGAAAAAGCGGGTCGAATGGGGGGTGA
>Ga0179593_1599183_pt1 | contig 10307 bp, 8 predicted proteins | sample CZODoug2_1_08_16_FD_185931 | JGI IMG/M metagenome (GOLD analysis project Ga0179593, IMG submission 185931) | Vadose zone soil fungal communities from Angelo Coast Range Reserve, California, USA - CZODoug2_1_08_16fungal (PacBio error correction) | ecosystem: Environmental > Terrestrial > Soil >...
CGGGGGAAGGTAAGGTTCGGGGGGAAGTAAGGAAAGAGGTTACGCCGCATCAAAGAGCAGTACTTTTGTTTCAGTAGCAGTATAAACACTGGGTTAGTAGCGTTAAACTGCGGAGTCCGGACACAACGAGTCGGGGTCTGCACACGAATGCAGGCGTCGTTGAGGGGAAAGGGAGAGAAATTACGACTATTTTAACCCCTGGTCTTTTGAAAGCGCAGGACAGCATAAGGGGATCGCGAGGAGATCGCAGAGGCGTGGATGTGTTGACTCCCGTTATTTTAAAATGACTAGCGAAAAGAGCGAGATTGGTTTGACAGAGGGATGGGCCCAGGATTGATGACGACAGCCAGGGCTCACCAGAAAGAAAAGGAAAACAGAAAAAGGGGAGAATCATTGGACACCTCTATGAGTACAATATAACCTAGAACTGAGGAGCTAATCTTCTTCCGTGATGTTGACAGGCATATCGGGAGCATCAAATTTTATCGGGTACCTGGTAGAAACGGGGGAGAGATTACGATTATTGTTCAAAAAAGGAGGCACCGTTCCAATGGATGGATTGACCCGGACATCGTCCAACAATGAAAAAATTGAACCGATGGGATCAAAAAGAAACAGTAAGGGGAACGAAGAAAGTCAGCAGAGATAACGATGAGGGAGGTACCTTGAAGCAGACTCCAACTATGTTACGAATACAGGGGATTCAGGACGCATATGACAGGAGGTTAGAGGTCGGGAGGAAAAGGGAAGGGGTAACCATCGCACAGTACCAGAAGATTTAGAAAGTTCTCAAAAGACACTCCAATGTATCACGAAACTTGGGGCAAACTCCCCCCCGAGGGAGGTGCCTACGAATGGGGTGCAAGGAAGGGGAAATCAGGAAACCATGCAGTCGGTTAAAGTGGAAAGGGCAGTCCGCTTTGGGTTCACGTTACTCGGTCACTACGAGGGCGCCTTTGTAGTGGAGGGTTAAACTTGAGGAATCGGAAAAAGGAAAAGAAGTGATGAAGACAACCAAATGAGCCCCTCCGACTCCAGGGACACTTACAAAATAGAGCGAGAGACACTCAACTTCCTAAATGAAAAAAAGTTAAAGAATGAAACGACCCTACTTTGGAAACGAGCTAAAAAGAACTCTTTTTATAAAAGGTGGCCACACCTATAGTGAGGAGAAGAAGGGAAAAGGCTCCGGGAAAGACCATTTCAGGTAAGAAAATATCGGATGAGGCTCTAAAACTACATGGGGGGGGGGATTGTAGAAAAAGGCACCCCCGATTTGGAGAAAGACACTCTGCGGATTTCTTCTCAAACAAAAGTTGAAGAAGAGAGGTTGGTACGATCGCTGCAGATGGTGAAGAAGGTCGTTAATCACCAGAGCGGAACGTGAAGCGAGGGGGGGGTAAAAAACACAAGACGGCACTGGGGGTTGTATTGATCGGGATCATTTACAAGTAAGTCGGGGATGGGGGAAGTCTGCAAGCGAGGGAAGAGAATTGATAAGCGAGCTTTGCGACGAAGTGGGGAAGAGGAATTGTATTCTACTGACAAAAAGCCCGGCCTGCGGGCCAACGACAATCTCGGAGTAAAAAGAGAATGAGGGGGCCGACAACACATCAGCCGTAAATCTGGAGGGATACGCAGGCGACCTAAACCGACTATCACCCTCGTAAAAGGCAAAAGGTTCCCCCTCAAGATAACATGTCGCTTTCTCCTAGAGTAAATTCCTATTTGACGAGAGGGGGTAGTGTCCGGGACAAACAGCCCTTCCGATCAGGAGAAAAGAGGGCTGGTGTAGTGGTCGCGAGTCCAGTGCCAAGAGGGGGGCGGCGGCAGTCTTTAGATATACAATCTAATGAATGAAAAGGGGGGAAAAAGAGGAAAAAACGTTGGGGGGCAAATGCTTTATGAAAACGGCTATTGCCGATGTCCGATGGGTGGGGGATTCCTGCCGAAGAATAAAAAAGGGAAGGGCGGGTCTATCGGGGGGCTGCGAAACAATTCGGGTATTAACAAGAAAACGGACGAAGGAAAGACTTACAAAGTTGATGAGAAGAACATTGCCGGAAGAAAAGGTAATTTTTCCCAGTCCAGAAAGCTCAGGTTGGGGCACACAATTGAACTCAGGGAGATGGGGGCAAGCAAAAAAAGGGGGGAAACAGAGGCCGGTGTTATGTTCGCTTAACCAATCTGCCGACCGAGCCGAAAGAAAGAAGAAAATAAGGTTTCGGCAAAAATTTGTAAGGATTTTTGGAGGGAATATCAAGATAACGAGAGGAATTGAAAAAGGTAGTAGCCGCCTTCTAAGCCAGGTCTGAGGGTTTTCTCTACGATGGTTGAACTGAGGGGTGGAGGGAAAGGGAATCCCCGGATAATTGATTGAGTGAAGGCCCTCCGATCTGTAACGACAGAGACAGGAAATGCTGCCTCCTATTCTTGGAGGTCGGTAGGAGATAGGAAGAAAGAGAATGGCAGACAAAAGAGGGGTGGAACAAAGTCGACAATTAATTTCATGGAGGAACCCCGATCTCAACACATAATAATAAGAAAGGAATAAAAAAAAAAGAAGCACAAAACATTCCAAAGGCGTCTAAGTGGGGGTGGAGACTGATTCTATTGAAAACTGCGCCCTGGCTGGTAGAAAACTGCGGCTCCTGCAACCTTCCTCTAGCGGGAAAGAGGAGAAAAAAAGGGGGTTTGAAGACGAAGACCCGCGGGAGTGTCAGAACGTGCAAAACATCAGGGGGGCGAATCCAGATAAGGAAGATAGGTGGCGGGGAAATTTCCATAAGGAGGGGGGGGAAATAACGAAAAAGGGTGGGCGGTTTTAGCACCGGAATGGACCGGGGAACTAGGGAGGGGTTAAATGTTCAAAGGGAAAAAAAAGGGTGTTTGAAAAGTTTTCCTTTATCAAAAAAGAAAGAGGGGGGGGCAGAAAGGGAGATTTTACATTGTCTGCACAAGTGGGCTTGAATTCTTGCCGGAACAGATAGACCCAAAAGGAGAAAAAACTGAATCCAATATGGCAAAGGAAAAGAAAGGAAGGGCAAAGAAAAAAATAGGACCCAAATCTTTGCGCATCCGAAGTATTCGCATGCGCAGGGCAGGCAGGGAACTCTTCAGCGCGGACTAAAAAATTAGTCTAGAAGGTGATTGAGAACTGGGGGGCAATTTTAGCGGGATTGCTCACGATCTTCGAGGTAAGTAAGAACAGGATTGAAGGGAGGAACCTGGAAAGTCCGTCCTCAGCAATCTATCCTGGCGAGTCAGGAGCAAAACTGGAAGGAGATACTTTGGGTAGCTACTTCCGAAAATAGAGGTAGCCTGAGCCCTGAGAGATCACAAGGGTCGGAGGGTAATGCGTAAGATGGATAGGTGCATTGTTAAAGATAAATCGGGGGGAAATACCCTCAAAAATAAAACAGGAGAAACGGGTGGTTGTGACAACGTCATAGTACACGCCATGGCGGGGGGGGTAAAAAAAAAGAGAAGGACGCATTAATCGAAAGGGGGTGAGAAATAAATCCCAGTATAACATAGCTGCGCATCCTCATTCGAGTCATAGTATATCAAAGAATGGGGGGCCGGAAGCGGGTATTGGTGATCCAAATCATAAGGGGACGGAAGGTCTGGCTTCCTTTCTTGGTCCACTGGAGGAAGAAAGCAAGGGGATCTTCAGCCCCGGAAAAAACAGAACGAACTGGGTTTAGTAGTATCTTAAAAATAGCATAACGCTAATGAGCAAAGAGAAGAAAATGCTTAGAAGAAAATATCTGCCTAACCAGGCGTATTAGAGAGAGGGGAACTCGGCAAAACACCCGTCTCGATTCTGGCCACATCCACCTGGTTGAAGTAAAGGGGAACATTTCCAAGGTAAGCTACTTTTCCCAGCAAAAACAAAAATATGTGACAGCCGCGAGCGCGGAGTCAAGATTCCGCGCTTGCTAACCTACATAGGCAAGAAAAGAGAGAAAAAACAAAGTTATTAAAATATATGAGAAAAGAGAGTAAAATGAAAAGGAGGGACGCAGCGGAACGGATCAGGCGACAGATTGACACCCCACCAAAAACCGGTAAAGAGCCGTATACAAACTTGAGTGGGATTGCCGGCATCAAACTCGGAATTGAGCACTTTTTCGATAAGGGAGGGGGGCTCGAGAAGGCAATGCGCTCCTTTTTTGACTCTTGCCGATAAGAATCATTAAGGGTGACGCTCTTCTCTCACTCAGGATGCGTTGTTTGGGGAGGAAAGATGGGCAACTTACACAACGCTGAATGGGGTTTGAGGGTGAGGCGGCAGGGAAGATGAAACAGCTATTACTAAGCCCTTGGAGAAACAAAAACGCAACGGAGGAGATTCTAAGAAAGCTACTTCGCTGATAAATGACGGGAAACAATAACTATCTCATAAGGGGGGGAAAAGGGGAAACGTCGAAAAGGGGATTTGAAAACGGGGGAAAAGAGGGGTAGGATCCACGCCATGGAGAGGGGAATTAACTTGTAAAAGCTTGTTCTCTGGGAAGAGGGAGGTGAATAAACTGCCCACACGAAGGTCCATCAAGAAAAAAAAAACCGCCGCCCGATGTATTCTCAAAACTGGGGGCAGATGAAAATAGAAATCTTCTAAAGAGAACTTCTTAAGATGTGAAAAAAGTATGCGGCACGGAGATAGCCAGGGGGGCCGGGGAGGCCACGGATAAAAAGGGCATTACTACGCAATCAGGAAGGGGAAGAAGGAAGATAATATGTCACTTATTTAATCTAAAGAAGCACGCTCTCAAATCAAAGAAACGAAGGCTGGTGGAATGGGAGAGCGCAGCGAAAGCAGGGAGTGAAGAACGCTTTTTTTTTTAAGGGAGAAAAGTTGGAAGTTGGTGCGGGGCGAAAAATAAAGGGACGCCGGAGGCTGGGGTGCTTGACGCTCTTGGTTGGCGGAATCTGGACGAAGGCTAAATCGGAAAGCGTACTGCAACATGCGAAAAAAGAAGGAGTAACGGTAATGATAGCGGAGGCTCAAGCGGACCAAATTCCAAAAAGTAAACGAAACGTCCGATTCAAACACGCCAGTCGAAAAAAAGGGAGTTCGGAAAAACGTGCTACGACACTTTGGATGAAGCAAATAGGGTGGGATTCGGGCTGACCTTGGGAGAACCAAACCCCGTGGTATATCGGAAAAAAATAGAGAGAGTAAGGACTCGAGCTCGTACATTTTGGGGGGGAGACAGCAAAAACGGCATACTGCTCTTGGTCCAATAGAACTTTGGCGGGAAGAAGCAAACACAAGGGGGGCCGAGGAAGGATGTACAGAAGAATGGTGAATCAACTCAGTCAGTTACCTACAGGGAGAAACCGGACGCTTGCGCGCGTTTTTTTAAACGGGGAAAGATGAAACGCTGAAGGTCAAAATGAGAAGCTAGGGTGAGTAGAAAACCCAGGGCGTGGGTCACTCACGAGGTGGGAAAGATTCTTAAGATATAACTAAGGAGCTAAAAAAAAAGGGGAATGGCGTCGAATGACAATGAAACATGGGAAACAAAAAAGGATGTAGGAATCGTTAGTAAGGGTAGAAAGGCGAACGACAAAAAGGGCGAACCACCCTTTCTACGCAGTTCCAAAAATGGAGAAAAAGGGATACTGAAGAGAGGAGGGTAAGAAGGTATCTTGGAAAGGGAACAACGACGCATGCTACCCTCAGACGCAAAAGATTCGGGAGGATGGGAGGTTCTCATGTAGCAAGGAGTGACGGCGTCACTCTTGAATTCTAATTAGGGAAGGTCAAAGGGAAAAGTTGAAACCAAAAAGATTGGCATCAATATTAGGCAGGGGGCTGGGCATTCTATGCCGCATGCTCTTACCTGTCGAGAGGAGGAAAAATTGCGGGATCTAGTTTTCTCTCTCAACAAGAGAGGAAAGAACGGAGCGTTATTGATCGCCAGAAATGCGAGGGGACAATAGAATGGATTTTGAAAAACCGGCATAGAATTGAAAAGGTCTGTCGCAGCAAATTGGGAAAAAAAGGTGATTACACCCGCTATGTATATTCAAAAAAAGAAGGGAACTTCCTAAAGATCAGGGAACCTCACGAATCACCGCTCAGGCGGCTCTGAAGACAAAGGGATTCGGTCTTGTTTTAGCGGGAGAAAGGCACGCGGGCCGTTAGTTAGTAAGCCGGGGAGCGCCAACATTAGAAGAACATTGCTAAAAAGGGAATCGAAGGTGTTGCTGAGGAAAAGTGTGATCGAGACCGAAAAAGAGACCATAAGCAAAGGGTTGGGCCCTGGGGGGACAGTATCGTAACGAAGGAGACCATGACCAGCTAACCTGGGAGCGGGGGACGCTGGCTTCATTTGAGGAGGCTACACCACGAAAAAAACGAAAGAGGAGAACCTATCTCTACTGAATCCCAAAAAGGCGAAGGAAAGTATAAAAGCCAGAAAAAAAACTCGGTAACAGTCCCAGTCGAGGGGTTCGCTCGTATAGGGAGAATTGGAAAAATGACTCAGGAAAAAGAGGCAAGAGAAAATCAATATCAGGACTGCAGTTTGTAAAGCAAAAGCCACAAAAAAGTGGGACGCGGATATAAAAAGAGGAAACTCAATAAAGGAATCCTCTCCATACAGAGGAAGGGAAATGAGTGTCAAAGAAGTCTAAGAAGAACGGTAAAACGGGCGGACCACACTTTACATCAGATGAAAGGGTTAGCTACTTGTGCACGGAAAAAGGAAAAATGGCGTAGGGGGAGTGGGAGGGTGGTTAGAAATTGGGGGTAAAAGGGAGAGTCCTGACTCTGAAAAGAGGGTTGACAGCCCGTCTCTTTTGGGAGAAGAACCGTAGATTCCTGTGAGGAACCCCAAGGCGTAATCAAAAAGACGAAAATTCCAAGGCGACGGAAACGAAGACCTGGTACAAAAAAAAATTACAAACTGACTACTGAAAAAGCCCGACAAAGTTTCGATGCCCTCCGCATGATCGAGAGCTCGAGATAAGAAAAAAAGGTATTGAAAACCTAAAGATGGGGGGGGACTATTGTACAGAAAAAGTTGAATGACTATCTCTCGGGGAAAAAGGGGTTAGGGAACCTCTGGACCGTACTTGGAACTCGTCACAATCCTAATCTCAAGCCCTGGGTAGAAAGGAAGGGAAAAAAACGGTTCTATTCTCTAAGAGAGAGCTTCGTTCAAAAGAGGGCTAGGAGAGATCAACTTCACCTCGGGCTGGATAAGTTTATGATTAGTTTTATGGATGGAAGGAGGAAAAGCGCTGGAAAAGTCAGCAACGTTTTGGAAAATAAGTCAGATTCACCGAGGGCGGGGAAGGACGTCTACTGCAGAAAGGAAGGGAGGAAGGAGGCCTGGGCCAGAGCAATGCGTTAAACTAAACTGGTTCGATTATCAGCGGAATCTATCAAGAGGTGGGCAAAAAAATCCAGACTAAAAGGAAGTCTGCGTAAGGAAAACGAGGCCTAGTCCATCAAGCATCATGACTGGGAAAAAAAACAAAACAGAGCCAAAAGAGTGGTATTCATCTTAATTACAATAAAAGGGAGAAAAGAGGGGAAAATGCTTCAGAAGGCGCAAGGTAGAGAAAATAGAGGGAAAAAGAAGAGCCACGAACTACTCCCTTTTCAACATTTCAATAGGTTCCCAAAAAAAACGGGAAGATCTTTCAAAAGGAAAAGCTCACAGGTTAACTGAGCCGAGCAAACAGAGTTCGAGCCAAGAGAAGGCGAACCGATTCCAGTTTGGAAGCAAAGGGAGGGGAATCAAGCTAAGGATGGGGGAAGGGACGATAGAGGGTATGGGAAATCGCGTACTCGGTGACGAAGGCCAAAAAAAGATGAGCTAAAGATTAAAAAGAGAGCCGGGGCCGTCTGGCAAATGGAAATGCCGCAATTCCGTGCCCCATTCCGGGCAAGAATCGAACGAGTGGAAAGCCGTCGTTATTCGAATCAATTCACGAAAGGGGTCCTGACGAATGGGGTCGTGCGGACGGGCGGGAAGGATAGAGTACTGCAAATCTCGGAAGGGAGGGGGGGTTAACGCCGAATGTAAAGATGAAGAAAAACAGATTATCTGGATCTTGAGCCGAAGCGGAAGAAGATTTGAATAGGCGCCGACGCAAAAGAACTTTGATTAGAGTTGGCTAAAATAAAAAAGCTATGCATTAAGGCTCAATGAACTCTGGAATAGGGAAATAGGCTCAATGGGTATGTAAAAGTCTAAATAATGGATGTAACGGGGATATGGAGGGGGGTATAAAAGATCCATTGCGGTGATGGGAAGAGATCGTTCTCCCTGTTCCAGAGGGGGGAGGACTCGATACAGCGTCAAAGACAAGAAGGAACAAGAACATCAACAAAAGATGTCTCGAGGAAGGAAGGGGGGGGGAACGAGAGACTGAAACTTTAAGAAACCAAAGGAAGACATAGGGTAAAAGCTCGATGGTGTATTCCGAGGCCACGTAAAGGTGAATCCGAAAGACAGTTGCGAAAAAGTTTTACGAAAGTTACACTACAAAAAGGACTCAACGAAGAAACCTCCCCCGACGGATACTGTGCGAAATAGAGTGAAGAGACCTGAAACAGCGAAATGACTATCGATCAGGGGGCTTCCATATTTGTTGGGAGTGTCTTGGGAGGGGAAGGAACAGGCGTCTTCATACGATGTTCGATGCTGGCAGATATTTGATGGAACGAGAAAAAGTAAATGCGGATTCGACCAACAATCAAACATAAGCTACACGAAGAGGAAACTTTACCTCTCACTCAGATCCTCTCAAACAAAGGGGAAAAACAAGACCCCCTAAGCAAAAAGGGATTCTTGGATTCAAAACTACAAACCCCGGCCAACGGGGGTCCACAGGTGGTCCCACTATAATTGCGGAGGAGAGCAAACCATTCTATGATATGGGGGGAAAGGGCAAAGATAGCTGAGACGCTCCGGGATTGATGTGATTGGGACAAAGTAGGCTAGAGCTGCCACAAGAGACTGGGGTGAGTTGTCTCCTTTGTCAGAAGGTTGAGGAAAAAAGCGGAAGAGGCGCTAAGGTCTGTAGGAAAGGCGCAGTCGTCGGAAAGAGAAAGAAAGAAGAACCTGAACGTTTAGAAAGGGGGGGCACACGCGTGAGGTGTTGTAATAAAGTACAGGACGGAGCTAGGGGTGAGTAGAGACCAACAGTTGTCAAAAGAACGAAAAGGGGGGGGAGGGAGAGTAGATTCCGAAAGGGAACCACGGGAAAAAGGACTAAGGAGTATGGCAGGCTCCGGGGACTTTAAATGGAAAAATGTGAAACAGAAACGAATTATGGAAAGTGGGGGGGACCTCGTCGCAACTCCCCAACTCAGAAAAAAAGGAGAAGGGGGGCCCCCATCAGAACGAAACTAAGATGGAAGGTGAGTGATCATCAGGGGAAAACAATAAAGCATTCAAGCAAGAAGACAGATCTAGAGTTGACGGCTGATTATTGTGACGGGAGTAAACGGCAATGTCGGTTAAAGGGTATTTGTAGACTCAGAAAGAGGGAGGAAAAGGTGTGAACACTCAAGAGAAAGGAGAAAATAGGATATACTTATGCAGGGGGTTGACTGTGAAAAGATAGGGAATTGAACGGGGGCGATGCTTCTGTCGTAAGGTCAGGGAGGTTGATCTCTGGATATCTCACATATGAAGGAAGAGAGAGATCCCGTCGATACCGAATTGAAACATTGGGGTAGACAGAAAAAGAAGGACGGACATCAGGCAGTGGGAGTTAACAAGAGCCAACCTGCATATCGACGGGTTGAGACCATAGGGAAGAGATTGTCTCTGGTTACCCAAGGGGAGGGCTTCCCGAAATGAAACGACCAAAAAGGTCCGCAATCTAACAACCTAATCAGAAAGAAAGAGGGGTAAGAAAGGGTATCGTAAGTCGTAGGGAAGGGGTCTTTTTGCGACACTTGAGATCGCGGAGGTGAGCTAACTCATTCTCCCTATCGAAAGGGGAAAGAAAGGGGGTGTACTGTACTGATATCAAACGATTCCCATACTTCTGACTTGGCCCCATGGGGGAATCTGTACGAGACCAGGGGAGACGCATCCGAATATCGATCAGCTTTAATTCTTTGAAGTTATGAAAGGGAGACCCCAATGTGATTCCTCTACCAACAACTCAAAGCTAACCGAGTCCTCGTACAATAGGTAACTGGGTCAAAAACAGCCATCAGAGGCGGTTTTAAATGGAAGCAAGGGACGCACAACCTTTTGAAGCCAGAGGACGATTTTCCTCTAGGCGAGGAAAAAAAAAAAACCGGCTGATGAAATAGCACAAGAAAT
>Ga0179593_1674768_pt1 | contig 10307 bp, 11 predicted proteins | sample CZODoug2_1_08_16_FD_185931 | JGI IMG/M metagenome (GOLD analysis project Ga0179593, IMG submission 185931) | Vadose zone soil fungal communities from Angelo Coast Range Reserve, California, USA - CZODoug2_1_08_16fungal (PacBio error correction) | ecosystem: Environmental > Terrestrial > Soil >...
TTCACCCTATCACCGAGGTAGACAGATAAGGGTGGGGGGAAAGAAAAAAGTCTTATTTGCGATGCAATTTATAGGTCGGAATCGCGACGAGCGTGAGGATCGCAGAAAGACCTAAAATACGCCGAGCTCGTGCTCAATACCCAAAGTAAACTGGAAGGGGGAACGGTCGTGGCTCTGAAATGGGTAAAAGAGCAATCCCGAGGAGGGGGGGCGCACACTTAGGAGGCACAATCCATTGTGACCAACCGAATCAAAAAAAGGAAAGTAATATTCATTTGGGAAAATCTGGGCAGAGACTAAAGAATACACTGGGTATCCGAAAAAGAGGAAAAAATCCGGTTGAAAGTAAAAAAAAGACAAAAAAGAAGGGGGGAACAAGCCTCAACGAAGGGAAAAAACCTTACCTGAAAGTGGAACGAAAGGGGTCAGACGAGAACGAAGATCGCTCTACGAGAAGGATGTACGAGGATGCGCCCGATGAAAAAAGAGAAGCGGAGGGTGCATGGTCGAAAAAGGAAAGGAGGGGTTCGGCTGCACGAAACTCCGGAGAAAAACCTGGGAGGGGAGACGCTCGTGAAGATTTTCTTCCGCGGCGGCGGGTCGGGATCAACAATCCAGGGGGAAGGTGGGAGAAATGTAAGGGGAACCCTGTAAATCAAAAAAAATCAGCATGTACATCAGGGGGGAGGGTGACTTCGGGGGAAACAACGGGGGGGGGGCTCCAGAGGAAAAAACCACGGCCCGAAAGGGGGGGGAAAACTCAACAAGACTACGTTGAATAAATGGAAAAAATAAGTGGCTTTACAGGAAGCCGAACACAGGGGAGGCCAGTAATACAGAAAAAAAGAACTACGACTCTGTTGGGGAAAAGCTCCGATCAGAAGAAACAAACAGAACTTCAGCGCGGCCTTCCTAAGCTGGAATTTGGGTGCAGGGATCCCTTTTTGGGGAAAGAGGGGGGCAGGTGTTGGAAAAGTGGAAAAAAACAACATGGATTGGAAGGTGCGAGCAGAGGGGGAGGGAAGAAGCGGACTGTCACTCGCAAGGGAAAAAGAAAAACGCAGGGAATACGGGGCAATTCTGGGGAAGTCAACAGGGGGCGGCTGCTCGCCTATTCTGCAAAGGAAGCGGTGGGGGCCATTCTCCGAAAAGTGCGTTTTTCTAAAAAGGGAGGGGGTGTCGTTGGTTTAGGTATGAATTAACGAGGACAGACGCTCCCAATCGGGAGAAAAGGGACATTCATTGGTGAGGACAGGGGGGGACGATTTTCGGCGAGAAAAACGAGGGTGAGAGAGGGGAAAAAAGAAGGCTCTCCCGAAGAAGAAAATGAAGAAAGTAAAGACCGGACTCAGGTATATAGAGCAACAAAAAACAAAAGTGGAAGGGGAGGAAAGGAATGAGACTTAAATGGGAACTTAAAATTCAGTATGTACAAAAGGATTTAAAGTCTTCTTGCTGGGCAAGAGGACTTCAGTGGACGTCTCCCAAAGAAAAAAATCGTGGCAGAGGGAAAAGGAGAAAAGGAGCTTAAGGTCAGGGGGGCACGTATCACGGGAAAATAAGCGTGAATCATCAGCTAAAAAGAAAGAAGGAGCCTCGAAGGAGAAGAGCACCTGAAATTGAGAGGGCAAACCGAGAGGTATAAGGACTAGAAATTCGAATCAAAAGGAGTTGTCGGGAAGGGGGGGGAAATGTTTATCAAGCATTCCTGGTGTAGCCCGGCTAAGGTTGAATTTCGACGAAGGAGAGAAAGTATCCTCAGGTACCAGGGGACCCTGCTCGATCCATGGCTCTGAGAAGAAGGGATCGAGACAACCAGGGGAGGCATGGGCGAAGTAAAAAAAAATCCTACCAGGAGGATAGGGAGACCAATTGGGTGAAGGGTTTAAAAAAGCGGCGGGGTTTGGAGATAGCGGCGTATCCTACGGGTCGGGACAACAAGAGGTATATGCAGGAAAATTGTCAGACACAAAAGTCCTTTTGCATTCGATTTCCAGCGCCACGAGGATCCCTTCCTGGCACTTCATGGTCTTTTCAAATGCTGGTTGGAGTCAGATACTTCACGTAGCATTTGTTCCTCGGGGAAGTAACAAAAAAAGTTAAGGGAGTCCCAATCCAGGAACAAATATAAGAGGGGGGTCAGAACGTACGCTGTGGTGGGTAAAGCCACCCTGAACTCCCCCGGGGGGAGAGTTGTGGAGGGTAAGTAACACCGAAAGGTCATAAAACAAGAGGCGGGAATGACAGGCCACGGTGCATGTACGTGGTATCGCCGACCACGCGCAGGTTGCGACGGTTAAAATGTCAAGCTCTCGTTGCAGGGCCCGGCTAGGACATAATTATAGGAATCGACGGAAGGGAGTTTTTACGAGCCGCGGTCTGGAAAAAGATTCGCGCTGTATGGGCGGGGGCCCGGGGGCAGTGCAGTACTTGGCACCGTATTATGAGAGGTTTTCCCTTTATTGGGTGATGGGAGAGCGACTTGCAAAAGTCTTGAGGGAAAAAACCGGTTAGGCATTATAGAGAAGGGCCCATAGGCCCCTCGGGGCCGGCCGCGAGGTATGTTGGATGTAAAAAATTCATTCTGCCCTAATCAGGTTGGGAGACAGCTCAATTGAGGTTATGGTCGCGTACAACGCGCCAGATTCCGGCATTAGTCCTCTCGTAGATTGGGACTCTTTGAGCCCTACCTCTAGGTCGTCACCCTGGTTTCGCGTCTTCGGGGCGAGCTGGGCCTATCTCTCAGCTCTTACGAGGCTACGCCGTCACGACAAGATACCTCCATCCGCACTTTTATGCCGACTGAAGAACCATCAGTGACATTGGTGAGGTAGTTAGCTGTTTCAACCCGCTATTTCCTAGGGTTGGGGGACCTTTCTCTGGCGCCCTAGGGGAAGCTCAGCGGGGAAGGGGGAATTTCTGTGGGGAGAACAGTTCTCCCTAAGGAAACCTCGAGGGTCCCAGGCCAAAGAGCGCAGTGCCCATCTGAGCGTGGATAAGGTCCTTCGACGATCGTTGGGGGGGAACTGGCCTTCAAGGCCCAATGACCGGAAAAGCTCAAGGGTGCCGGGAGGTGGATGTACGCGGAAGGGAGGAGGGGAGTTAAAAGGGAGAGGATCGAGGGGTCGCCTGCTAAGTTAAGGATTGACCTGCGGAAGGGGAACAGGGGGCGGAGAAATTCAGACCGGCTCCCCAGGACTAAAGGGTAGACAGGCAAAGGGAGAAGGGGGCAAAACCGGGGCACCTGGTTGAACTTACCGCCAAACTCGGGGGCTTCTGTGATTCCGTCAACTTTTAAGGGGGGACGATAGGAGTTCGCTTGGGTCCGGGGGATCGGGGGGGTGATCGCCGGTGACAAAAAGAGCTTCCCTCGGGGCTTCCACCAATGGTCCGCAACAGAGTAGGGGGGGGGGGGGCATCTAGTAGGATGGTTGAAAATGTGGAGGGAACTAAATTAGCCAGGCATGGCGGTGCAGGACGAGGCCAGGGGTTGGGGGGGGGGCACGATTAAATCCCATGATCTCTTGGGGTATGTGAGATTTCGTGTACTAAGACAGGGGGAAAAGTTTGGGACAAACATGGGAATTAGCAAGATGCAGGGGTGGGGTGCGGGTATTAGAGGGGCCTTCAAGGAACCAAAGTCCCGGAGGCAGATGATACCGAAAGAGGCGATTCGGGTTTCAGGAAAACCCCGGGGGAGACGCCGGAAACCAAATCAGGGGAAAAGATGAGGGTTGGAAAGGCCCAAGCGGTTAAGGACAAAGGGAAATAATTTTAGAGGGGGGGAATAAATGGCGAATTTATCACTGGGAAGCAAAACCCAGCTCGAGGGAATATGGTGGAGGAAGCGGGGGGGTTTTCAATGGAAGGTCAGTGTTCCAAACGAGAATAGATCAGCGCGAATGATCGGAGGAGTCCGCTTAGTACAGAGATAGGGTTGCGTTGCGACGGGGAAAACTTTGGGGGGGGGGGGGGGCGACGGGCACCTTGTTGAGCGGGCGATGATATCTCGTTAAGGGGAAAAGGCAAAGGTTCACACCGATGTCAGATGGGGTGGCAAACGAACTCGGCCAACCGGATAACTCGAAAAAAGCTTACGCGGGTAACAGACCAGGAAAAGCGTTAAGGTCAGATAAGTGTTGACTGCACCGGGCGGTACGGCCTGCCGGAGACGGGAGGTGTGGTTGAAGGAATTTTGTTGGGGGCACTGCGAAATCGGGGGGGAGGGTCCAGACCCAACCGCGCGGTTCTTACGGGACCAGAAGTGAATCAGGAACTTTTCTTGGGGGGGGAATTGTTGTAAAGGAAATGTCAACTGTGGGGGGGTCTTCTCTTGAGCAATCATGTGGGTCTGGGGACGATCTTGAACAAAAACTGGGAACCGCCTTCGGGTTCAATGGAGGGGGGTGTCCTTCTAGAGGAAGGAGAGACCAAAAAAAAAAGAAAAGGTTTCCGCGAACGTAGAAAAAAACCATTCGATAAGAAGAGGCTCAGGGGGACGAAAAGGACATCTAGGGAGTTGAAAGAGAGTAAAAAAAAGGAGCGCAAATCTTTGACCCAAGATAACCGGTGCGCAAGGGAGAGGAGGTCGTCGAGGGGAAAAGGTCGGAGAAGGCTGGAACACGAACTTCGGCGAAGGAAGAGGGAGAACAGCCACAACCACTCAGTGGGTGCTCCAGACGGGGGGGCGAGGGAAGGGCCAAAAGTTTTTCTTTTCCAAGAAAGCAAGGGAAAAAAACAGGACGATTGTGAGTAGAGAGAAGAAAGAACCTACAAAAAATAAAAAGGAGATGAAAATTCTTTGGGGGAGGGAAACTTCTGAGATCAAAATACAACAACAAACAACGGAGATGATGACCCTCTGAAAAGAGAAGGGAACTCAAGCCTGGGAGGAAGAGCGGTCGGGGGGTGTTCGAAAAAAAAAAGAGTACGACAATAGGAGGGATGAGAAAGGAGGGAAAACCGAATCGAAGGAATAACTCAAAAGGAAAGAGCCAAGCACTAGGGGTTTGCGAGCGCGACGCTCAGGGCTTGGGAAGAGAGTGTGCCAGAGTTCGATCAGAGAGAGAAGTCTAAAAGGGGGAGGGGCTCGGACTGATGTCACGAGACGCCTTGGGGTGGAAAGCTGGGAAAACAATCGATGTGCGGGCCGTAAGCCGAGGCGTAGAATCCCTGAGTCAGGAATCACCGACAACCGCTTTTGGGTTCCGAAAGAACGCTAGCATTTACCAAATGACCATCCGTGTTGCAGGGTCATAAAACAGGTAAGGAGACAGAAAAGGTGAAGTCAAAAAAAAAAAGCCTGCCCAGACTGCTGACGCAGGTCGTGGACTCGACGTGGTAGATTTTCGGCGAAAACGAGGGAAACGCCCCTCTTCATAAAAGAATGTGGTGGGGGACAATGAACAGGTAAAAGAAATAAGTAACTTGGGGCAAAGGAAGTGGATTGGTACCAATAAGGAAAACAGGGCTTGGACAGGGGGGGAGCAAGGGGGGAGAACATGAAGTCTGAGACTCACTGCTGGTGTCGGAAATGAAAGTCACAGAGATAATCAGACTAGAAACAAGGGGGGGGGCTTTTCCCGAGGAGAGGAAGGTTGTCTGCAAAATGAAAAATAAAAATCGACGGAGGGCTCGTTTATCTAACGCGATCAATCATAGGAGCGGAGTTGACCCCTCTATAAAGGGAAAAAAAGAAGTTGGAAGTACGAAAAAACGTTGAAGCTTAGATGTTTTTCTGAAAAAGCACCTAAGTCTCACATATCGTTAAAAAAGTTTATTAGAAGGGGGGGAAAAAAGGGCACTCGTGTGGATTCGGGGGATCGAACGGACGCTAGGGAATGTGTCATATCAGTAAGGCATAAGGCTCCATCATAAGGATGCAGGCTGGGACGGTCATTCTGGAAAAGGGTTGATCAGAAGGAAGCTCTATACCTACATTCACAATGGGAGGGGGTGCCTGCTATCACATTTGGATAGCCATACCGCTAAGCCCCATATCGAATTTGAGGGAGATGAGACAAAACTTCCAGAGAGAGAAAAAAAAGCGTGGAAAGTAGGTCTACATCAGGAAGAACAGATAATGCGAGGGAAATGCGGCCTTTAGTTACTCAGCTGGTGCTATGGGTGACAGGAAGGGGAAACTGTAACTTGGACACGCAAACGTATGGGGGCACGAACAGGGGGATAAGGTACAAAAGAAAGAGCGTCCGCCGCAGGTCGGCATCTGAGATAAACTGACAGAGGGGGACGGAATATCTAGTGCAAAGAATGAGAATACGCTGACGTATAATCGAGGAAAAAAGGCTCCCGAACCTCAAAGGCCCTGGGTGGCGAAGGAAAAGAGCGCTGGCCGGGAGAGCAACAGGTCCAGAAAGAACCTGAGAACTGGGAAGTGGGATTTATGACGGACTGATCGAGGACTCGATCGCAGCGGTAAACAACCTTCGCCGCAGAACGCTAAAAGAATGGAATGAAAAACCGCTATTGCCTTGCTACATAAACGAAAAACGGACGGTAAATCGGTGGCAAAGGGGGGAATGGCAGACTAGGAGCCTGAAAACCAAACTTAGAGGAGGTTCAAAAAAATGCGGCCAAACCAGCAAGCGGATGCCCGCTTTTGGCCGGGATAGAGAGAAGGCACCACTCGGGGGAGCCAAACTTAGCCGGACATAAGAGACATCACAAACACGGGAAAAAAGCAAAAAGGGTCAAATCCTTCAAAAGGGACGCGGGGAGAAGGAGAACTCTCTCTCGGAGAAGAATTCTGCCGCCCCGAAAAGGGGGAAGATCCCGGATGGCATTAGTAATCTGAAACTTCGGGCAGGGAGGCACCAACCAAAAAACCCTTTCCGATGCAGGGAAGGGAGAAAAAAAGAGTGCTTATCAACACGAAGAAATTAAAACGTTGGGAAGGAAGGCCCGGAAAACAATTTAAGAGGAAGGAAAAGGGAAAAAGCAAAGTCACGGGAAGGATGAAAAGCATCTGCTGAAAATAACATCGGCCGATCGGGAAAAACTCACAATAAAGGACTTATATGGGGCTTGAAAGAAGGAAAAAGATGGGAAGCGACTCTACGAACGCTTTTGTCACGAAAAGGGGGAGTCAAAACTAAGAAGAGCCAGAACAACGGAAATTGTTGTCATAAAGGGAGAAAGGGGTGAAAAGCCAGAAAGTTTTGGTGGGGGAAAAATCTCGCATGAGTCAGGGTGCGGTGACTAGCTAGCGGAGAGCGCGATCCACAGGTAAAAAATCTACCGTTTCCCAATAAGCTTACGGAATTAGTTGCAAGAAATTATTGGGGAAAGGTCAAAAGGATCCTCCGATATCTAATAAGGCAAGCGGCGCCCCGTTAGGTGGAGGGGGGTTCTGAGACGGGGGGGAGAAAAGGGTTTCGTGGGAGCGCAGAAATCTGGGAAGGGGGGGAAGGTCTGCCAAAAGGCAGCAGGCTCATGGTCATTTTAGGCGACGGGGGGGTCGTCGAGGAATCACTTAATCTGATGGGGGAAAACACAAGAGAGAAAGCTCAAGGAATCAGTCATAAAAGATCACATTCAGGGATCTCGAACAACACCCACAAAGGGGGAAAGAGAGAGTAAGAAAAAGAAGGGACCATATTCTGAGGGAAAAAAAAAGGAGTCTAGGACTCTGTGGGGTCGGAAGCGCTTCGAGTGAGGGAAAGACCGCGCGAAAATAGAAAAGGAGGGGGCAGGAGTGTGGCGGCGATCACTAAAGAGGGGAGTTAATTAATCTCTAAAAAAAGAACTCCAATATAGGGAAAAAAAAAAGAACATAGGGAAAGGCCAAAGCTAAAATGAGAATAGGCGAGAGAAAGATGTCGGGAGAGATTCCGTCATAACGGTTGGGAGAAAGGGCTGAACAGTAGCAGGGACATCGGGGATCCCCGCATCGCAGACAAAAGGAAAACGAGCAAAACTATCCAAAAAGGAAAAAAACGAGAAAATCTGAACCAGACGTCTGTTAAGGCGCGAAAAAGGGGGGGGGGGGGAACGGCTGAGCTAGCGGGCTCGGAAAGGCGGCGTTGATGCTATTGATCCACGGGGAAAGGCTTCGTAAAGAAAAAATATATTAAAAGGAAAATGTTTTGCTTAGGGGGGTGGGAAAATCAAGATCGTTGTCAAGAAAGACACCGCATTGCTTAAACAGAAGGACTCAGACCATCTGGGTAGTGAGGGGGAAGGTTAACTGGTGCCGTCAAGGCAAAAAAAGAGAGGGCTTTTGTGGCACAAAAGAGTAATCCAAAGAATCGAGAGTCTTAAGGGGAAAGTTTCTGGGAAGGTGAGGTGGCGGGAGACGGGACCGATGGAATCGGAGGAAAGCTATTTGCATTGCGCAGAAGAGAGAAAAAAAAAAAAAATAGAGGAGAGGCTTTCGGGAAAGTATTACGCTAAAACGGTTGAGGTTGGAGAGGAAGGGCTTTGGAGGGGAGAGGACGGCATTCCAAACGATATCTGGGAAAAGGGAACGGACTATGTCACCTGCATTAAAAAGAAAATTGGGGAAGTGGCAACATAGGGGGAAAGCAAAGACGCTGGTTGTGGACCTGGCAGGCAGCTAATGGGGGGGGGGGAGCGCGGAGTGAGAGGCAATAAAAGGGAGCTACCCTAGGAATCAGTCGAGTCAGGTATGTCGGAAAGAAAGATAGGAAGCCCTAGGGCCGCGTTATGTTCGCAGTCCGCTCGAGATCGAGGAAACCAAAGGAAAGCAGTAATAATAATGTGCAGTGGAAAAATAAAGGGAATGAAGTGCAGTTTAAAACCTCGGTAGGGTTTGAAAAGCTGGGAGGAAAAATGAAGGGGGGGGGTGAGGGTATAAGTTAGAAAAAACAAAAAGATCAAGTCCGCTTAGTTACGCGGCAACGCGCTTGTGGGAAAAACTCACGCTGTGAAGTTTGATTAAAACAAGGATTGAAAAACCACGGACTCAAACATACTCCGCGCCCTACTTTAACCTTACAAAAACAAACACGCACTAATTAGCCCGGGCCTCGGAGGGAAAGGGGTTCCCCACCGTTTAACCCGGCAGGGACCGCAGTTACCAAGAGAGGAAATCAAGAAACGGCCAGGGGACAACCTGACGCAAAGAAGCAGATGATGAAAAGGGATGTCGAACGAAGGACAAAAAAAAAATGAAGCGAGGCTGGTTCTTGCTTACTAAGGAAGGTGCGCGGGATAAAGCCAATGGGGTCTGGAGGTATGGCTCGCAAAGATGCTTGGGAAGAACCTGTATAGCAGCAATTGGGGAAAGAGATGAGAAGGACGTAGAATCCAAAGAAGAAATAAGACGGTCCAAGAAGGATGGTAGAATGAAAGGAGAATCGAAAACCAAGAAATTAAAAATGAGCTTAGTAAGGAAGGAAAAGGGCGTGAAAAAAGAGGCGCTAAAAAAGGGTTGAATCGAGAGGAGGACGTGCCTTGTCAGAAACAGAAAAGATGGACAAGATAGGATAAGCAGGGGTTGGGCTGGGGGAAAAAAGGGAAATATGATCGAAGACATCTCTGCTGAGGTAGCTCAACTGATGAAAGAGAGGTAGGCGTGGCCTTTGGCGACAATAGGTCAGGCATACTGGGGTAAAAGCGTCCATTGGTAAGTCGGCGTAGAGGTTAAATCTGCAAGGGGTCCAACGCTTGCAAGAGGGATTGACCGGCTAACTTAGGGGGGTGGACACCCTGGAAAAAAATGTCTTAAAAGGGAAAAGCTCTCTTGTGTTGCAGTAGCTGAACAAGTTCTATCCCACATGAAAGAGAATAAACGGATGTTCAAGTAGCTGTTTTACAGAAAATGAGTTAAAGAACTATCGTATTATTCCAAACAAGAACGCCTTCCAAGCAGGTTGGGGAAGTTTGTTACTGGTCCTATCCACGGGTGTGTGTGTAGTTCGTAGGGGGGAACACTGCAAAGCGTCTCGTGTGTTCATGATCGCGAAGTAAAAAAAGCCGGGGGACTCGGATACTGATATCCAGGGAAAAGAGGGCATCCCGGACGGCCCAAGCGAGGGATTTGGAGAAGACTTAGAAAAAAAAGCGGGAACTCTTTGTACCTAAGGGGGACCTCAAAGGAGGAAATACGGATCGGGAAAGAGAATCGAAGAGAACAATCAAGAAAGGAGAGTCGCCCGAAGATCGGTGAGAAAAAGCACCAAAAATCTCCGTCAGTGTGGTACTGGTGGTATGCAGGGAAGAAAAGAGTCGTTCAAATAGATTGTCAAGAAGACGATTGTGATAGAAAGACGAAATAAAATCCGAAGCGGGCTTCAAAAGTGAGTGGGTCATTACGAGGGATAGGA
>Ga0179593_1782386_pt1 | contig 10307 bp, 17 predicted proteins | sample CZODoug2_1_08_16_FD_185931 | JGI IMG/M metagenome (GOLD analysis project Ga0179593, IMG submission 185931) | Vadose zone soil fungal communities from Angelo Coast Range Reserve, California, USA - CZODoug2_1_08_16fungal (PacBio error correction) | ecosystem: Environmental > Terrestrial > Soil >...
TTTGCTGCTAATCAAAAAAAGAAAAGAAGAGGGCCGGGGGGGGCCTCGTTGTAAAACTGTAACCACCATACAGGAAAAGGGGGGGGGGAAGGAAAGGTCCAAAAAAGTTTCTATATATCCACATCGAGAAATGCAAACACAGGGGGGGGGGGGGGAAGAGGGGGGAAGGGTCGAAGTAGCCAACTTTGAAAGTAAAAGCCTATGTGATATTACCCTCCCTCGCGAAAAAAAGGGAGGGGGGAAAGGGGACAATTCCCTACTATCAACGTGTGAGGAAATAAATTCACGGAAGTCCGCAAAACTATTCGAAGGGGAGGGAGAAAACGAATCGACATATTGTGTCTCGAGGGGACGAGCCGAACTCTACCCAAAAGCAAAAGGGGGAAAAACCCGGAAAATTCTTTGTTCGCCATCAGCCGTTTTTCAAGGAAAAGGGGGGGGGGGTTACCGCTCCATTTTCAGCTCCAGCTTGATTTCCGGGAGAAACAAAGAAAGAGGGAAAAAAGGGGAAGCCGAAAGGGAAAGAAAAAACGGGGGAAGGGGGATACAAGCCTCCCTCATCCCGCAAGAAGAGAAAGGGTAGGGGAGCAAATTCTAAAAAAAAAAAAAAAAAAAGTGTGGCTCACGATGCAAGCGTCCACTACAGAAAGGGGAAAGGGAAGGTGCAATTCTTACTCTACTATGGAAAAGGAAAAAGCGAGAAAACAGAGGAAGGGAAAACGGATTCGTGCGTCTGCGGGTCGCGTTTGAGGAGGGGAAGGGGAATCGGCGCTCTCAAACATTTGAATCAAAAAAAGGGAAGAAAAAAGAGAAGGGATTTGCCAAAAAATCCCACAAAGGAAGAGAAAAACCAAATCCTCCAAATAAGTATTGGGAGAGAAAAAGAAAAAGGACGGAAAGAAACTCATCACTCATATCTCCACAAAGACAAGCAAAGAGGGGCCAGCGAGCACGACACATATTGTTGCCCAAGTAAAACAAAAAAAAGAGAAAGGAATCGTCCGATTAGCCCCCACAGAAGAGAAGGGGAAAAATTCATAACGGTGTTCCGAGTCTTGAAACCTTGGTTCAAAAAAAAAAGCGGGGGGGACCACACTGGCCCTTCATTTACCAAGGGAAAAGAGGAAGAAAGAGAAGGACCACCGTATAATTCCGCATGCACCTCAGGAAGAACAAGAAACGCAATTAACGCGAACAAAGAAGTACAGGGAAAAGGCGATAACTCTTATCGGCAATAACTAAAGGGGTGGGGGGAGGACCCACCACACAGAATAAAAACAAGAGGGGAAGGGGTCCGGCCATAATCTTATTCTTCAAATCCTCCAAAAGGGAGATGGGACACCTCTCTTAACCACCAGGAAGGCCGAGAGTGAACTTCATGGTAACTTGTTCCTAAGGGGGGACATGAAAAAAAGTCGAACCACCGTCGAATAGAAAAGGGGAGGAAAAGAGATAGATCTGTGCGCGGTTAAAAAGAAGAAAGAATAAGAAGAGTATCTAATTCCTGTTTTTAAGCCACGAAGGGGGGGAGGAGGGGGCGATGGGCGGCTTGCTCATCCGATTCTGGATTAAAAAAGGGGGGAAGAGAGAAAGGGGGGGGGGGGGGAAGACAGAAAGAATCTCCTCACGAAAAAAGGGGGGAGGAAGGGTTATCGGCCTGTGCCTCTAATTGTACGAGGAAAGGGGGAAAGGGGGGGGGGAAGGGAGGCGTCTCATTCTTATTTCCTGTGGGTATAGAGAGGGGGGGGAATAAGGCGCCAGTTTTGCACGATTCGATAAGGAAAAAAAAACTATTCGCTGGTAACCACTGTCAATTCTACATTTTAGCCCTAGGTGGAAAAAGAGGGGGGGATGGAGCTTGGGACTTTGGGCAATCAATATGTGGCGCTCGGGACCAAAGAAGGGGGGGAAAGGGAAGGAGGGGAAAGGCTCTTATTTGTCACGCCTGGGGGCTAGGGAGGGAGAGGGGGGGGGGGGATTTTTGGCGTCTTTGTTCTCTTGGGGAGGGTGGGGAAAAGAGGTTAAAATGGTACGGATTGCTGGCCATGATTGGGACAGAAAGAGAAAGAAACGCTACCCGCAGACTCTAATCCTGCTGCTTAAGAGTGGAAGATGCGGAAAAAAGAAGAGGAAGAAAAAAGAAGAAGAGGGCCCGCCTTTTTAATGTAGCAGTGAGTGGCGGGGGAAGCGGGAGGGGGTGGGGTAGTTTTGGAGCATCATTGGCGGGAAAAAAGGACGAGGGAGGGGGGAAGGAGGTCTTACTGTTCGTACGTTCAGGTACCAGAACAAAAGCAGGGGGGGGGGTAGTATAAAAAAGAGGAGACGGAAAATGGCGCGACCTACCGAGATGACGGTAACAGACGGAGGGGCGGACCCAGCTCATGCGAGTTCCGAGTCGAAGAGGGGGGAAAGGAGGGGAACGCGACCACTCTGTCGCTCGTGGCGAACGAAGAAGGGAAGACTCTTTTTGCCGGACTGCCGGAAATTGTCCGAGGGGAGGGGGGGAAGGGAGAGGGGGGACAAGGTATTCCTGGAATGGTTCACTCGACGAGGGGAGGGGAATAGCAAGAAAAGGGGGTAGTTCAACGTTGCTACTTCGACACGACGCACGAAGGGGAAACAAAGGGGGGGGAGAAAAAGGGAGAACTTCTTTGTAAACGTGCCTTAAATAAAAGGAAAAACAGGGGGGAAAGAACGAGGCCCCTCACATGGAAATCGCCTCGGTTTTGGGGTGCTAGGGGGGGGGGGGGGGGGGGAAAAAAAAAAAAACAAAAAAGGAAAAAAGTATATTTTGCTTCTAACATGCACCCCCCACCATTCAGTCAAAACTAGAAAAAAAGGGGAAAAGGCGTAACAATTGTAACCACCATCCTGAAGGGGTGTGGGAAAAAAAAAAGGGAAGTGTCTAAGAGGATCCAAAGGAAAAAAAGGGAGGGAGAGGGGGGGGGGAGTGTCGAAGTAAGCCCCACGTTAAAAGTGACAAAGCAAAGGACTTCACCTCGTCGCAGTGCACAAGTCAGGGGGGAAAAGGGACAGCGAAGATCACGTGTTCGTCATCCACCTCGGGAAAGGGTACGGAAGGAACAGATGGACATTTGCCTTTCGCAGAGGCGCAAAAAGGGAAGAAAGAAGGGGAAGAAAGAAAATAGACACTCATCCCTAAACAGGGGGTCAGCCATCTCAGCATGGGGAAAAAAAAAAGAAGAAGGGAGTATCTTCCTTTATTTCCGACGCAAGTGGAAAAGGAGAAAAAGATGCAAGACTCCCGGCCGAGGGGAGGGCTGAAGCCCAATGATGACCTTAAAAACGACGAAAAAAGAAAAAATACAACGCCGACTCATTTTTCCTCAGGGTGAAAGAAAATGAGGGCTCCAAAACTAACAACACCAGTCTCAGAAGGGGGGGAAAAAGGAGAAAAGAGATTTCCAATCCTTTTCCCTCGGGAGGAAGAAGATACGATGGCGCCATCATCTCGAATGGGAAGAAGAGGGCAAAAAGAAAGGGAAAAGGAAGAGGAGAGGGGGACGCGTTTTCTTCTCCTTCTTACGAAGCTGATAGGAAGGGGAAGCAGTACCAGCCACGATTGTCTGATCGAATGGAGAAAAAAGACAAAAAAGAAAAAACCAAAGCAATAAGAAAGCTGCTCATACGTCCACCTGAAAAAGCCAGAAAGAAATCGCAAAAAAAACTACATCACCTGAACAAATAACGATGGGGAAAGGAAGGGTCCAAACAGAATAGCCCCATTCGGCATACGACTTCTCCGAATTAAAGGATAAGGAAAGGAAAAAAAGAAAGGGGGAAGGGGGGGGGCCTATTCTTAACCTTTTTTTCTGGACCCTGAGAAAAAGAAAGGACGCTGTTCTTACCAAAGAGCGGAAAAAAAGTCAAGAAAGGAAGAAAGGACGCAAATTTCCAAAATCAAAGACCTAACTAGTGAAAAAAAGAGCTAATTCTCGTCCATGGCTGTAACAGGGAAGGGATAAAGGGAGAGATGAGGGGGATGTCTTTCCACCACAAGCCCGACAACACGGGAAGAAATAGGTTTTTCCTGCCATAATCTTATGAGCAAGAACGGAAAAGAAGAAAAAGAGAAGCCCCGTCGCGTACCACCAGGCATTAGAGAAGAAAAGGGTTCCTGCCTGTAACTTTGTTCGACTGCATGACCACAGAAAGAAGAAGAAAAAACAACACGGTAGGAGTAGGAAAAGAAGAAGAGAGAAAGGAGACAAGTTACAGGCAGGAACCCGTATGCACTCCTCGGAGAGCGAGAGGTAAGGGAGGGGGGAAAAAAGTAAAACTCTTGCGAATGGTAGGCCATGGGTCGGCCGGCACCTCTTGCTCTAGAAAAAGGGGGAGGGGTTGTAGCTTGTGGTGGGAAAGACAGAAAGAAAAAGGGGAGTCTTGCCGTACGGATAAAAGGAAAGGAGAAGGGTGTTTCTGCGTTGCATGGGGGAAGAGGTTCTTTTGGACCGGGGGGGGGGCGAGAAAAAGAAAGGGGGGGTCTCTCTACTGGGCTGAAAAATAGGAGGGGGGGGGAAAATTCTCCATTTTTTCACCTTATCTCAGACTAACCCAATTTTCAGGAAAAAAAAAAACCTGTCTATGCGCTGGGTGAACCAATGCAAGGTCCGAGGGGGAAAAAAGGGGGGGGGGGGAGTCTTCCACGAAAGGCGTGGGGATGGAGTCTTTGTTCCTCGGGGAAAAAGAGGGGGGGGACAGAATCTGGTGCTTTTCCCCAAAGTTGGGGAGGGGGTTGGGGAAGGAAAGGAAGAAGGACGTTTTTCACGACAAGGCAGGGAAAGGTATTCCAAACCAATTCTGGGGATTGGGGGGGGAGGGGGGAGAAGGGGGGGCTTTTGTGGCATCTAAAAGGAGGGAAAGTCAGACCCATCGGCAAGAAAGGGGGGGGGGAGGGGAGAAGCCTTCGTAATCCGGCCGAAGAAAAAAAACAGCGAAAGAAGAGGGGGGCGGAAGAGTTTGGCCTATGCGTCTTGCCCAGGTCGATAAGGAAAAGGGAAAGAAAAGAAAAAAAAAAAAAGAAGCGTTCCCCGGACAGGAGGGTAGCATGTGGGACGCTTGAATCGGTAGCACACGGAAAAAAAAAGAAAGAGGGGGGGGGAAGGAGGTGCGTCACAGGGATAAAAACAATGAGTCCGAGGGGGGAAGGAGGGAACTGGTTCGCGTTCCGGTCATATTAGACGGGAAAAAAAAGAGGGGGAAGGGGGGAGGGAGGGGAACGAAAATCAATCTTGCTCTTGAAAATGGACCGGAACGAAAAGGCACTCTGTCATTTAACACCTGCCCTTTCGAGAGAGAATGAGGGGAAAAAAGGAGGAGGAGGGGGGTTCTAGTTCGGCTCGTGAAGGGGAGTAAGCGCGAACCAATCTGTCGAATTTTGAAAATGAGAAGGGGGAAAGGGAGTCGTCTTTTCCTTACTGCCGGAAATGTCAACGGGGGATACGTCGGGGGATTTCCCCGGTGCACACTTGGCCAAGGGGAAGGGGAAGGGGGAAAAAAAAGGGGGGGAAGGAAGGGGGGTAAAACGTTGGCCTACTTCGAACTAAAAGAGGGGGGGAAGGGAAGGGGGAAAATGTGGATCTTATCACGTCTTTTTGAAGCCGTGCCTTAACGAATTCAGGATGGTGGTTCCATTTTTACTCACGAGGAAAAAAGGAAAGAGGGAAAAGGGGGGAAATGTTCGCCGCAAAATCTCGGAGAAACAACACGAGAGGGCTTCCCCTCTATATCTTTTGATGCAAAGGAAAAAAAAACATTCTCCGCCCCAACACAGAGGCGATTTCCCTGGGAGTTGGGGGCCCACCTTTCCCCACCACCCTGAATTCCCTCTTCGCCCGGGAGAGAGGGGGGAGAAGGAATCCCCCCTCCTCTCCCTGCCAACCCACGGTGGTTCCCTGGGGGGGAGTAAAACGTGTCTGGGCCTTCAAAGGCCAAAGGGAGAAAATTCTCCCCTCTAGTGATATTAGGGGGAGAGTGCACCACTTCCAGTCTCCCCTGTCATATTTAAGGGCGAAAAAAAGAAGGGCTGCATCCACCTCCGGAACTTAAAAGGGCGAGATTTTCCATTTGCCGGTACTCGGGGGGAGGGGGAAAAGAAGAGCTTCCCTCCCTTTAACGATCCGCACTACCAACCACTCATTCCCTCCACACTAGGAACGAAAAAAAGGAAGGAAAAGAAAATTTTTCAATGACGCGGGTCTTCGCTTTCTGGCCGGAGCAGGGGGAAAAGAGGTCTTTACTACTCCTAGGCAAGAAACAAGGAGGGGGGGGGGGGGGGGGGGGGGGGTGCTTCGGGGGGGGGGGGTTTTTAGGGAAGAAAGAACCCAAGGATGACCTTAACTCCTCACTTAAAAACAGAAAGGAAAAAGCGAACTCCTTTTTTCTAGCCTAAAGAGAGAGGATTCTGCACAAAGAAAAGTTCCTTCCCTTTTTTCTCCCTCGAAGGAGGAAAAAAAAGGGGAAAGGTCCCCTTCCGGGCACAGAAGGACTGACTCCTACTAGGCTCAAAGAGAAGACTCATAGGCCAAAAGCTGAGGGGGGGGGGGCGCGTTTTCTTCGCCGGTCTTTACGAAGAATGAAGAAAAGCCAGGGGGAAAAAGGAACGAAAAAAAAGAGAGGAGGAGAGCCAAAAACGCCCACAACATTCAAAAAAAAAAGCCCCAATAAAATAATTGTTGCCGCGGAGCGAAAAAAAAAAAAAAGACTTAAACGCCATCCCGAAAGATTCGCAAAAGCCCGATTGGTTCCGCGATCGCCAGAAGGGGGAGGGGGGGGGTGTAAAAAGAAACCTCCCTGCCCCCGGCATGAAGAAAGAGAAAAGGAGCAGAACCCTCGTCTCCCCCTTTCTCCTTCCGAAGAAAAAATTCGCTATTGGCTTGGTTTTCAACCTCTTTAAAGAAAGGGGATGGCTCAGGACGCACATTCTCATCAGTTAAAAAAAGACTCCCTGCGCCGGAAAAAAAAGGGGAAAAGACAGCCCGCAGTCTGCGAAAATGACACGTCGGCCTAATTGGCGCCGCGAAAAGAAAGCAAAGACCTCCTCGTGCCCCAAAGGAAAAAGAAGGAACTAGAAAGAAAAGGGGGGGGATAACCTTATTCTGCAATTACTCCGCCATGAAAGTCTATTTGGGATGGGGGGGAGGGGGGAGGGAGAAGCCTAAGCGAAGGCCCTCTCTCTCAAGCTTTGGGGGGAAAGAAAATCTCATAACTCCTCCCATCGCATGGGTTAAGGAAAAAAAAAAAAGTCTCTTACCACCATGCCTGAGGTGGCAATACGGGTTCCATCCAACTGGGGGGAAAAAAAAGCGAACACGGAAAACAGCCAACAAAGAAAGGGGAGGAGGGGTGTTCATGACAGTCGACAGTTACATGCAGGAACCCGTATCAGACCTAGGAAAGTGCAGCTGCGTGAAGGAAAAAGTGGGGGGGTCGGCTTTGCTCATCCGATATTGCAAAGAAGGGGGCGAGAGGGGGGGGGAAAAAAGGGGAGGGGGGGGTAAATACATAAAGAATCGCCTCAGCGCAACCATGGGGGGGGAAGAACGGTTATCGCCCTTTCCGCTGAATTCATTACGGGGGGGGACGAGGGGGAGGGAGAGTATGGTCTTTGCTGTTGGCCGGGAAAGGAGGATAATCCGGTGGGGGGGTAGGAGAGGGAGGGGGCTCCATTTGGTAAGAAGGAGAAATGATTCTCACGGGGCAAAGAAAAAGGTGGAAAAAGAAAGGTGAGCTTGTTAAACATTCACACGGGGGGGAAAAAGGAAGAAAAGGGGGAGGAAGCTGGGGGATGGAGTCTGTTGACGTGGGCCAATCAATATTTGGCGATCGCGGGACCAAGCGGGGGATTGGGAAGGGGGGAGGAAAAGGGGGGGGGGGGGGGGAAAAGGGCGTGATGGCGTTTCAAGTACGGAAACGGGGGCGCTCTTATTCGAAAAAGGAGGAAGAAAAGAAGTTTGTTGCTTCGTTGTTCGAAGGGATGTTTGGGGCCTCTCCTAACTGGTAAAAAAAGGGAGGAGGGGATGCCATTATTTCTCGATAGAAGGACGAAGAAAACGCGACCCGGAGAAGAGAAACCTTCTTCGTATAAGTTGGCCTAGGGGAAAAAAGGGGAGAGAATGAGGCGCCATATTAGAGTTCAGCCTTGCCACTTCCGCCGAAAAAAGGGAAGTAGTGGACTCTGAAAAATCGGTGAAACAGGGCAGGAAAAAAGGGGGATCATTTGCTGTCAACGGGAGAACATTATCGCGGGGAGGAGGAATGGGTTCGGCGTTCCGGTCAATCCTTGTCGGAGTACTTGAAAAAGCAGGACAGAAAGGGGAAAGGGTCTTCTTCACGAAAATCAAGCTGGCGCGGAAATGGCGCGGGAAAGAAAAAGGAGGCCGGGACACCTTCTGATGGCTACCAGATCAATATTGAATAGGGAAAAGAAAGGGGGGTTCAAATGGAGGAATCGCTACCAATAGGTAAGAGAGGGCGACCGGCAAATGTCAATCTTTCGACTCGTGGGAAGAAGGAACAGGAAAAGGAAGGGGGGGGGGGGCCTAACACTTAATCTTCGCTTGCGAAAGGAAGGAATGGCCAAGGGAAGCCTTTAAGGGTGTCCTCGACGAGGTTGGGTAAAGATCACTAAAAGGGGGAAGGGAGAAGGAGAGTCGACATGGGGTGTGTGGGACGGGGGGGGGTTTGCACAGTTTCTCGATGTTGATCTTGGAAAGGGGGGGGAAAAGTGGAAGGAGAGAGAAGAGGGGGGTACTTTTTACTCACTCTCCACTCAGATAGGTTTTTTCTCTCCTTACTTTTTTTTGGTTGAAGGTGAGGGAGAAGAAGTAAGAAAACAACAACTGATGTATTATTAACATATAGATATTTTTGACTGCTAACAAAAAAGACCATTTCCTCCTAGAAAAAAACGCGGCGTCAAAAGAAAAAGGGGGAGTTCCGCGGGAGGAAGGGAAAAAAGAAGGGTGGCCACTATTTATTTAATTTCCCTTTTCCCAACAGAAGTTCTAAGAAAAAAAAGGGGTGGGTGAAAATTCGGTACGTCTTTTCAAGTAGCAAAGGGAAAAGGAAAAAAAAAAAAAAAAGGGGGACCTTCCGCGCGTTCGAGGGCACTCAGGAGGGTGAACCTTTCTCAAGCGAACGAAAGAACGGGTGAAGAAGAAGCGTGACTTTCCGTCATTCCTAAAAGGGGGGAAGGTCGAAGATGGGCCAAACGAGCGACCGATTGGCCGCGCTGTGAAGAAGGGGGAAAGAAAAAAAAAAAAAAAGAAGCAGACTTCGGAACTCTGCATGATCTGGGTCGCACCAGCAAAAATGGAACACTGATCGTAAGCTTCCGGTAGTTCCGCGCCCATTTGAAAAGAGTGGATTGGAGGGAAAGAAGAGGAAAGGCCGGTCTGCGTCTGAAAAGTACGACCGCAATGATACCGGAACGCCTAAAAATTAAATAAAGGAGTCCAAAAGAAAAAAAGGGGGGGAGGAAGGGGGAGCAAAGGATGCTCCAATACTAACAACCCAGATTGATGTGACGGAAAAGACGTCAAATAACATGCAGACATTTAAAGAAGGAACGAAAAGAAAAAAAAAAAAAATCTCTACCGGTTCAGACGCAAAACTCTTCCTCCGCCTCGGAAAGGAAGGGGGAGTTCTCCTTCTAAGTATAGTCTCAAATCATTTCTCACAAGCAAACATTACAAAGGAGAATAGAAGGAAAAAAAACCCACAACCTTTCTCCCAACTGAAGCCCCAAATCCCCAAGGGGTGGAAGAAGATCTGCCCCTTCTTTCAATCCCAGGGAACTACAATCAAGAGGGAAAAAGAAAACCGTTGTTCCGCTATCTCCACATATTGAATTGCCCAGGACAAAAGAAAAAGGAGGAAGACACTTCTTTCCTATTAGAAAAAAATAAAAGGGTAGTAAGGGGGAAAAAGGGGAAAGGATTCTGACCCTTGGTTTAGTGAGACCCGGTGAGAGAAGGGCGACTTCATTACCAAATGGAGAAGAGGAAAAAAAAGGAAGCATGCTCCGCTCAAAGGCCAAAAGCAAAAAAAGAATGAACGGCGAACAAACGAAGTACTAAGGGAAAACAGGGCGATAACCGTAGCGTCACATTACTCCCTCTTGTGAAAGAAGGCGATTTCTTTCGAGTCGAAAAGAAAAAGCGGGCCGCAATATCGCTCCATAGGGTTAAGGCCAGAAGAAGGAGCCCATCGACGAAAGTTGCCAGATGCAAAGGACAGGCCTTCTCTCCTCCGAGGAGTGCAATAGAATGGCAGGACGCACCGCG
>Ga0179593_1814731_pt1 | contig 10307 bp, 9 predicted proteins | sample CZODoug2_1_08_16_FD_185931 | JGI IMG/M metagenome (GOLD analysis project Ga0179593, IMG submission 185931) | Vadose zone soil fungal communities from Angelo Coast Range Reserve, California, USA - CZODoug2_1_08_16fungal (PacBio error correction) | ecosystem: Environmental > Terrestrial > Soil >...
GTGCAGAAGGGGAAGCCCTGACTAAAAGAAGCAAAGATCAAGGGAAGAGGTGGGGAGGGACCCGGAAGATCGAACGCAGTCCCGCTCAAAAAAACGATCGCACCTGAAGAGACCGGGGGGGAAAAATTAATAGGGGGAGTTCACACCGAACCGTGGTGTACAGTACTGGACTGTCAAAGAGAATAACCCACAAGGAAAAAGGGGGAAGAAAAATTGTGTTACCTAAAGGGGGTGACTAAAGTACGTGCGCGTTGGGGGCCACGAGGAAGGGGGACAACCGCGGAAAAGGGGGCTTGCAGTGATAGCAAAAGAAACTATCCGGCTGCGCTCGCCGCAACAACCTAGGAAATGCGGACCGGGGAAAAAGAAAAAGACAACAAATACTAATGCAGAAAAAAAGAGAGAAACCGCGATCGGCGGCCACAGATGGGACAAAAGTGTCAACGAAGTGTGACATCAAAGGGAAATGGGGGGACCGAAAACGCGGAGAGCAATACACGTACGACAAAAAACGGGAAAGGGAGCTAGAGACCGCGACCGCAATCGGAGCCTCGGCAGTACCTCGACCGGCGCCAGGGGGTGCCGATCAAGTCAAGGAGGCACATCAGGGGTGAATTGGCAGGGCTAAGGGGGGATGTTCTTTTGTATTTGGAGGGTAGGGGTTCGCTGACAGCCGGAGGGAGAAGAATCGCGGTGCTGTACCCCTCAGCCGGCTTGACAAAGAAAGGGCCATGGGGATACGGAATCACCCTTGTGTGGAGAACACGAAGAGAGGGACTTTTTCTTCAAAAGAGGGGGCGACATCGCATGGAAACAGAAAAAACCTTATGAAGCAGGAAAGCCCAAGCGGAGGGACCCGAGTCTCACGGGGTCTTAGGGGCCTTGAGAGGGAGGAAGGCCCAAATTAACCAGAGAACGTCAAGGGGCCATTCTTGACTTGGAGCTAACGACCTTCAGCATTGGGAGGGGAAGAAACTCAACGAAGCACAGAAATTTAAAAACGAATTGAGCAGTAGGCGGCAGCGCGGCTGAACGACGAGGAAAAGAGCGAGAAGATGAAACACCGTTTGAGGGGGTCTCAAAAAAAAAAGAGTGAAGGCCGATTCACGGGAGGCCCCAGGACCGAAGCGAGGCAAACATCAGGAAAGACGAAATCCAAATAATAAAAAAAATCGGAGGAAAGGGGGGCTTGAACCCCCGAAGATCGCGTCCCGCCTCCGAGGGGGAAGGGGTTGAGGTTCGGCAAGGTAAAAATTGGAGAAAAGCTTAAGAAAAGGGAAACGGGGCTGGGACAAAGGTTGTGTTTCACGGGGGAGTTGGAAGGGCGGGAGGGTGACCAAAATTCACCAAAATCGGGCAAAGTCCAGCGAGGGGTGGGAACGAAGGAGTATCGCCCGTCAGCAAGCCGAAAGAGGGGAAAGGAGACAGACAAAAAAGGGGCGGTGGAGGGGGGGGTGGGTGGGGGGGGGGCGGGGGGTCGGGGGGGGGGGGGGCGTTGGGGGAAAAGGGGGGGGGGCGGAGCGTTCTTGAGGGCAGGGTGTAGTTATTCAAGGGGGTAGCTCGGGGGGGGTGATAGGTGGGGGGGAGGTGGGGGGGGGGGGAGTCGGCGCGTCGAGTGAAGTGTGAGAAGGGGGGGGGGGGGGGGGGGGGGGGGGGGGGGGTGGTGGGTGGGCGCGCATAATGAGAATAGAGTCGAAGATAACCCCTTGACGGGATCTCGCAGCTGGAGGCGAGAGACGGATTTTCTATATCACGGGAAGGTAACCATGAGGCGTTCTTCAAAATTTAGGGACCTTTAGGATGAGGCGAGCGCAGTCATATTACGCTCGTGAGGAGGGAAAAACAAGGGGGAGACTTCGTCTCGAAAAAGCACTTGGCACGCTGCAAACGGGTGGACTTGTTCGGTATTTGAGGGGAGGGAAGTAAAAGAAATGGGTCAATCATCGTCAAAGGGAGGATGAGAGAAAGAGTCTATCCCTCTCTTAAAAGAGTGGATACTATCTCACCGATTCGGGATCTCGTGAGCCGAGCGCAATCGCCAATCATAGGAAGAAAAGGAAGAAGCCAAAACAAAGGGGATGAGGAGAAAAAAGGAAAAAGAGGGGTTAGAGAAGGGGGGGGAGACCTGAATCGACTCACTATAGCGGGAAGATGGTCGAGAATAGGAGCTGCAGAAGCGATGAGACGCGAGGGGGAGGGGAAGAAGGGGGAGACTTCAAAAGTGAAGAAGAAGGTCCTTGCATTTCCCGCAAAACCCGAATCACGCAGCTCGGTGAAAAAGGGAGCAGGGAGAAGGGAGGGAAGTCAGGAAGAAAAAAATCAGGGGGATCAGACAAGGAGGGGGGTAAGCTCTGAGTTGGGGACAACGGGGCATGCCGAAACGCAGCGCGGAAAAAAAGACCGAATACCCCAGCTAAAAAAAAAAGGGGAATAGAATCACGTATAACGACACACGCCGCCGTATATTGGACCTTCGATGGAGAAAAGGAACGGGGTGTATGGCCATGCGCCCTGAGGAGACAGAAAACTAAAAGGGACAAATTCTGCGGCGAAAAGACTGTCGGCCAAAGAAACTGGTTTTCCTCCGCGAAAGAATCCAGGGGAGGGGAGGGGATAAGGAGGAATGCGGAAGTCCTTAAGAGGGGGAGATCGGAAAAAGAGATAACAATTTGTTGGTCGTCAAAAATTTCAGGTGACAACCAAAAGGGCGATTGGGGAAGGGGCTCTGGAGCGTAGAGGGACTGGGCCCAGCAAAAAGGAAAAAATAAAAGATAAGAGAACTATTCCGGGTCCAAGCAAGAAGGGAGCTCAAGGGGGGGGAAGGGTCTTATTTAGGAAAGATGAAAGGTCGGAAGAAGGATTCAGTGGGAAAAAAAAGTGAGGGGTCTCAGACGCCGGGTTCAAGGGTGGTCGAATCAGAACGCTACCTGGGAAGGAATAGGGGGGGAGAACATATCAGCATCTGTGGTTAAAAAACTCTGGGACTGTCACGGAAAATCAGGGGAAAGCAAGCGCGTTGAAGAAAAAAAGAAAAAAACCTTAAAAAGGACAGCTTCTTAAAAGGGTCAAATCCTGGGCATGAAGCGTAGGCTTCAGCTACGCGAATTGCATCCAAAAAGGAAAGAATGCGGCGTTAAGAGAGTGCTGAGGCAAGGGGGGGGGGGGTAGGGGGGGGAGTGGAAAAAAAAAGAGAATAGTATTCTTGAAGAAAGAATGCTCGCGTGACGAAAACAAAAAGTATCCGATTAGAAAAAGAAGGGGGGACGTAAAAGGGGGTATGGAGGGTGGCCAGGCTTGAACTGATGTACTTCACCTGAGATGGACTGTCCAACGGGAGTGGGAAACCGGGGGGGTCAGGAACATCTCTACCGCACAAATCAAACACCCGAAACTTTGGGATGGAATTCAGAGAGACGTAAAGGGGGAAGAAAAAAGGCGAAAAGTATCGCTCGCGTCGGTGAAGCGGGCACGTCGGGGCGGGCATGTCGGCGCCCGCGAGGGGGGACGCACACTGAGAGTGGGTTCAAGGGAAAGACTGTCGTCATACAAAAGAAAGAAACGGTCTGTGAAGGGGGGGGCGCAGGGGGAGTGCTGTAGAGCAATGGGGGGCATATTTCTTGTGGGGGATCTGGGAAAAGGGGGACCTGAAGGGAAAAATGCTCCATTCTAGTCGAGGCAGACGGAAGGTGAAAGGTCAGGAATCGTTATAGGTGGCGGGCAGGAAAGGCGTCAAGCGCAGGTCTTCCGGCGAGGACAAAGAGAAGGGAAAGAAAAAGGGAAGTCAAGGGGAGGTCACCTCACAAAAGGACTTCCCTAAAAGAGGGTTGTAGAACAGGATCGCCGACGCCCCGTGGGGACGCCCCAACAGAAAAATCCCCCAACCCAAAACAAACCCCCCCCGCCTCCCCCCGGTGAGGGAAAGCCAGAAGTATCGTCTACAAGGAACAGACCTAGCGAGAGGTGTGAGGGGGGAGCGCCTCATCTTGGGAAGGACTGCCTGGATCTTTCCAGGAGTTCTCGTTATAGTGAGCGGAAGGAGGTGGAGACGGAGGGAGGGGGGACGAGAAAATCGCGTGCTTCCATCGATAGAAAGAGAATCCTTAAGAAAAGGGAAACTTCATGTTATGCAGCCCGAGCCGCGGCAGCTAGAATCGGCGGATGGACGAGATTGGGAATGCAGGAAGAAAGGAGTCGCGCAAGAAAATGGGCGTGCCAATAAGGCTTGCAGATGAAAGAGGGTTTGACAAGAAGGTGGGCAGCTAGAGGGTAATCGTCCGCCAAATCGTGGAGCCGCCTCGCGCATAAACCTCCATCGAAGTTAGAAACTGAAGGCCTGAAAAGAACAGGAGATGTCCAGAATTCTCGATTCTGGAAAAACGTAAGCTAGATCTCCGCAACTTGAACGGATAGACGTTTGCGAGGCGGGCACGGCTGGGGCAGAGGAGGGAAGCCTAGGAAGAGAGGGAATCAGGCACTCAAAAGGAAAGAATCAAAATGTGAACAAACGAAAGACTCTGACCTGCTGTGAACTGTGGGAAGAGGATGCTTTCAGGCGCGAAAATGCCGCGCCGGCATTAACCTGCGTCTCGAAAAAAAAGGATAGCTCTCAAAGAAGACCTGGAAGGTGTGGGGAAAGGAAAGAAGAACAGAGAACAAGGGCATCTCCCGTGAGACAAGTTTTGTATGATGGACAGCGCCTGGCTCCGCGGAGCACCGGGAAAGAGGGAGGCAAAAAAAAGGAATTGGCGGAGGCGTCCGCCTGTGGAGGCTTAGAGGGAAAAGAAAAAGGTGAAAGGAAAACGTCTAAATGCTGATCATCTCAGCACGGGAAAAAGAAGAGATGATGCAAGGTCAATCAGAAGGAAACAGGAGGACAAAGGGACCTAAAAGAAAGCCGATCGAAAGTCTACTCTCAACCCAATTTGACAAAAAGGTTTCTAAGGGGGGAAAAATTTCTTGGCGCGCGCGCCATTGCGCTGGCCCAAGAAGCTTCGAACTGGGAGGAGGGGCAGGAAGAAGCCAAGGGACGCGGCAATCCCGGCAGTCCAGATGGGAGAGGGTTCACGAGGAAAAAAAGATAATTCCGTCGCTGCACGGGGAGGCGTGACGTACGGCAGCAAGGTCTCGATGGGCGGCGGGGGAGGAAAGATTAGAAAAAAAAAAGGGAGAGTGGGTGCGCTATATCACCGGAAGAGCGGCCGGCATACTTGCCTCGGGGAAAAAGCAGGAACGAAAAGGAGAAACGCTAAAAGGTGTTTGACAAAAAGGGGAGAGGGATAGAGGGTCCTTTCACACATGTTCGGCAGTCCGCGCCGGACGAGCGGCGCTTACTGCTCAGGCCGGAGATGGAGTATTAAAGGCGCGAGCGTAGGAAGAAAAGATCACAAAATAACAAATGAGACTCCTAGATCCGGGAGAAAACCAGAGCAGCAACAGATCAAAGATTTAACTACTGGGGCCGTATCACCGAGGGAGTTGGAGGGCTAGATTGCGATTCATTCCCAATCTCATCGTAAGTCCCGATCTCGAAGTCAAAGTCGAAACGGAGCGCGCGTTGTGCTCATCGGCAGAACTGCGCAAGTAAAAGGGGAAATAGGCGCAAGGGGGAGAGAGGGGGCCTCGATCCTGCCAATCTGATCAGCTTTTCGCCTGGGTTCTGCGCCGCGGACAGCGCTCGACTATAAGGGGAATGTAAGGCTCGCCGGCAATCGGGGGACGGGAAGGTCTCTACGAGGACACTGGAGGGGAAAGAGAGTTGGAGGAATCGAGAGTCCCGTTGGGCTGCGAACTTGGTGAGTCTGGAGGGTCACGTGGGGGCGAGGAAAATTTAAATACTACACGGTTCTGACATGGGGGGGATCTCGGTTAACAGGGGCAGTCTGAAAATGCCGGTGGGAGCGGAAGGAGAGACCTTATTCCTGAAGCTCAGCCTCCACTCTAGAGAGCTGAGAAGGGATCAATCTGGAGTAGGGACCGTCAGCAAAAAATGAAACACCTTTTCCAAGCTAACCGCAATACGAATGCCAACCCGAAAGAACGGCTAAAAAGGCGGAAATAGGAAGTGGGGTGGTTCTACTAGATGTAAAAGAAAGAGGAAACTCCTTGTTGTGTGGCCTCCTCACGCTCACTCGTCGAACAGCGCTCCCGGGTGGGAAACGACCCGGCTTCTCCAAGTCGACCGCAGCATCCGGAGGAAAGCCCCTCGGGGTAGGAAGCGAAACCGCGAGCGGGGCTCAAGCATGAAGTCACGCGCAAAGAAGAGTGGCGAAATTGGGGTTTATTTTGAAGGATCGGGGGGGGGATGGAAATCTTCGGTCTGGTCCCTTGAAAGGGGTACCCCCCCCGGCTTTTTCCCTACCACGGGGACGAAGAAAAGGAGAGGGTCTAATCGGAGAAACCGTTGGGGTTGTGAGGAAAAAAAAGCCGTAACTCCATGATCAAGTTTCGTTTTCTCAGAAAAAGGGGGGGGAAAATACTTCCAGCCCCTCAAAAAAAGTTGCTGAGAGGGGGGGAAAAGTTTCTCGCAGGGGGAAAAAGAGTTTGCTGAGGTCCGAAATAATTCAGCGACGTATGCGCACCAGAATGAACAAGCTGATAAGGAAGGTTATCCAGTCTTTTGAAATGAGGGACGGGAATGGCGGCCCAAGGAAAAGATTACGGAAGGAATTTGGCACCTCCTCCCTAATTTAATTAGAACCAATAGGCTTGCGCAGTGGCTCCTAAGACGATGCCAGGAGAGCTATTGAGGGTGGGCTAAGAAAGGAATGGGGGGGTTGGCGACACCAATTGAACCTAGGAACCAAAAAGGAATCAAAAAAAAAAGTCAACCGTCAAGCAGGACAACATCTACGTAGAATTCCATCGCCCTAGACCGCAAAAAAACCAGAAAGGAGAGTGGAGAACATCCCATCACTCCGTTAAACGGTGGTGTTGTCTGCCTGTGGCTCGGCGGATCAAAAGGGACGGCATATCCACCTCCACCGAGCGCCTAAAGGCTGTTGTAAAAAAGGGGGTCGAAGAAATTTACCACGCGACCACTACACACCTGGATCAGGGAGAAAAGGCGAGTTTATCCTAGAACTCCAGAAAGACTTTCTACCGCCCGGGGATTGGGAGGCAATCTACAGGGTGTCGGCACTGATAGGAACGTCTGGAAGAAGCATACTTTAATCGTCTCCTAAGTATCTAAGGGTTCTCGGGACACAACTGTACCGAAGTGTGGGGAAAAGAAAGTAGCGCAGCCGAAAGGAGGCGTTGTTCTAGTATCTTTGAGAATCATCGGATGGGAAGGGTACCATGCTCATGGTGGGGAGTCTTCGAGTAGGGAGGAGGGAGTTTGGAAGACGGGAGTCCGGCCGACCCTGGGAGGGACTTTATGAGGAAAGGAAGTTTTTTCCGGAATTTCGAGTCAATAGACGCTGCAAGTACTAGACAGAGGGGGGGAAGGGAGGGTATTGGGGTCCGGGAGTAAAAAGGTCTCGCGCAATAAAGCGAACATTGACAAAAGTCATTCGACGAAGAATCAGAGCTACTCAAGAGCACGGAAGGGGAGAGACTATCTAGAACCGCATCGAGATCTCGGACCTGATAAAACTGGAGGTCTCATAATATGCTCGACGCTCATCTCTCTCACGAGATGACGCCGAGAAGATGCTGAGGGAGAGCAGAAGAACGAATCGACGGAGGAATCTTTCTAGGATAGGTCCTATGAAAAATCGATGTAAGGGCTCGGTAAAGAATGTTGACTCAAAGGTAGAAAATTGATGAAAAACCGGCATGTTCCAGCAGAACAGACAAAAGAAGGCAATCGCGGTCTCTTGACCTTGTGCAAAAGGAGTGGGTGCGGGAGCCAACGTACAGATAGGAACTGGGGAACTCAAGACGCTCGCAGTTTCTCGGAAAGAGCAGGGCAACCAAATCGTGTACTACGACCGCCTCCACCAAGTAAGGGAAGTGCGCGATATAACTAATTGAATAGAGCAAAAAAGGGAGACTTAGACTCGACGAGATATGGAAAACCAGGTAATGTAAAAATGCAACTTCACCTGACTGCCGATTTCGGAGGTCAGGGAGAAAGGACTTCTTCCTCAATACCAGACAGAAAAAACATGTGTATGGCGCGACGGGTGAAAACGGCTGAGGAAAAAACGCAGAAAGAAAAAAGGGCAGGGAGTACGGCCTTTAACTGGCTCTTCTTGCCTGAAAGGAAAGAAAAGGAAAAAGGCGTTTAAAGAACCGAATCCTGGTCCGCGGAGTCTTAAAAATGGTGAAACAGGCACCGAAGGTCTCAAAGTTGGTGCCGGTTGGAGCGCTCCAGGTATGCAGAATCTGCGTCTGGGGGTCGACGCATGAAAAAACACACCACATTCGATCCGAAGAAGAGACCCCTAAGAAGGCATATGACAAGCACCTCGCGATATCGTTTGCGTTTCTGGTCCAGGCGGGGTGTTGGCTCCTGCTTTCGTGTGGAGTTAGAGAGCTCGGCTGATTTCAATGGAAATAAGGAGAAAGGCGAGAGCCACAGAATAGCGGGCGCAAATTGCAGCAAGGAGTGGAAATTCAGCATAACTGTTTGTTCGATGCTTTCAAAAGTGGCACGGAGACAGTGCAGTAACGCTGAGCTGTTTGGACAAAAGGCAGGAGTGCGGGGCTCAAACTGGAGACAGACGCAGGATCTTATGGAGAGGTTGCAAAAATTCCGGTTCTGAAGAAAATAACCGCTTCAGACGACTCTCAAAATTTCATCCACACATCCAGCTCTATAGCGGTGTAAGCGGACTTGCTTTCAGCAAGTTGTAGGGAGGAAGATAAGGAGCCCCCAAAGGGTCTTCTGAAAGGGAAAAAGAACTGGGCTCACAGAGAGACCAAAAAACTTGTGTATCCGGGAAAAGCGGCGTACAACGGGAAGCAGGGAGGGGCGCACCGCGATAACTGTCGGGAAGGAGACCGCACTGAACCTCAACGACCCCTTCATACCCCCGATCCAAAGAGAAAAAAAAAGGTGTGCGCGTGAAGGATGCTGTGACGAAAGGGGTAAGGAACCGAAGGGGCAAGGCAAAGAAGTCTGGGCCCTGTAAGCACGGGCACGTGATGACACACGCGCACGTGTAGTGATGCCCCCACGGTAGGGTGAAGTAGGGGGTAGCTAGTCTTCTAAAAACGGAGGAGGTGCGGGGGGTAATCCTACTCGGGGGGCATAACCGGCGTGCGTGGCTTCGTGGGGGCTTACCACTGGTGCTCATGGGGTCACGCAAGAGCCTGAAGAGGAGGTTAGAGGACGTGCACAATAAGGTTCGGTAAGACTTCCTTAAGAAGCCGAGGTAAGACGAGTAATATCATTGACCGTGACAGGAAAGGAACACGCGCTTCAACCTCGAAACCCCGTGGGGAGCAGAAGGAGGTCTCCCATTAAAGACTCAGAAGCATCCGGAAGAAAGCCGCCCGCGATTACGAATCTCGACCGTACCCCTCGCCCGGGGGAAAATCCTAAGCAATTGCTGCGCGATGAGGAACCATCCAATTAAAAAAAAGAGAGGAATCTGCGGCTTACTAGAAGACAAAGAACAGCTTTCCGCAGGTCGGCGTTTCCAGCTGACAAGACCCTAAATCAGGTACGCTGAGGGAGAGCAGAGCCGAACGCGGACCCTGTGAAGATTGAATATCGAGCGAGGAACTAAGAGGGAATTCAGCAAAAAGCGAGCGCGGAAAGAAACCGTCCTGTGAGATAAGCCCACGTCAGAAGAAATGTGGAAGGAGGCCGGGTTGAACGTCTAGGCAGGATTAAAAAAGTGTGTATCTGCGGGGCGCTTCAAATAGAACAGGCCGGCAGAGGATCAAGTCACTCAAAAGATGGCCAGACATGGACACGTTGGTGATGAAAAAACGCGAAAAATGGGAACAGCGGGCGAGTGCTAACCACAAAAAAAAGAGGATGCGTCACCGGCCCAAGCAGGGAAAGGCCTGCTGGAACGCGCGTAGACGGCGCACGCAAACCGGAAAGAGGCAGGGGGGGAACACCGAACTAAGAAAAATTCCTTGCTATTTGGGGGCAAGTTCGAATCGTCACGTACCCGATCTGTGAAGTCAAACCTCGTCAAGAACCCTCGCCCGACTACCACTACGGGATCGCGGTCCTCAACAAGGGACGGTCGAAAGTAAGCCCGCGACGCCTTTTTTGATATTGAGTGGCAAACTCCGAATTGCGCCGCTCTCACCGCCAAAAATCGGACGCAAACCGGGAAAATTGGAAAGCGTCGCCTTGATCGGCGACACAAAAAGGTTGTCCTGCAAGGACAGAAGGGCGGCGA
>Ga0179593_1228687_pt1 | contig 10306 bp, 17 predicted proteins | sample CZODoug2_1_08_16_FD_185931 | JGI IMG/M metagenome (GOLD analysis project Ga0179593, IMG submission 185931) | Vadose zone soil fungal communities from Angelo Coast Range Reserve, California, USA - CZODoug2_1_08_16fungal (PacBio error correction) | ecosystem: Environmental > Terrestrial > Soil >...
GCAGTAGGATGGAGAGAAAGGGCAAGAGTAACAGTACACCCGCTACCGAACGATTCTCTGAAAATGGGGGGTATTCTCTTTCATTTGCGTTGGAAAGGGGGGAGCCGCGCCGGAAATCAAGAAGGAGGGGAAAAAGGAAGGGGATCCTGATTACGATAAGAAAATTGAAAAAAAAAAAAACCATGGAGGACTTCATCAGGTGTGCGACGGGCGAAGAAAAGTTAACAGATGTCAAACGAAATTAACGGAGGGGGAGAGGAGAGAGGAGGGAGTGAGGGGAGGGGCCTTCCCAGGGGAGGAGCACTGGGAACCTGAATGACTCACACTCTTCAAGAGGACGCAGGGAGGGAAAAAACAATGCGAAGTGGCCGGGGGGGAAAACATCGTCGACTGGGAAGGGAAGGAGGGAAGTCGGATCAGAGGGTGTTGGACGATGCGGACATCGGCAGAGAAACCGTTCCGAGACAAAAGGAAGTTGGGGGGAGCAGAGAGATGGCGGGCAAAATTACGGAATCAAGACAAAAATAAATTCACAAAGACCGAGGGGGGGGAGGAGGGAAGGTTTTCCGGCGCTGCAAGGGGAAGTGAAAGAAAGGGATCATCTGTTCGGGAAAAAAATGGAAAAGTCAAAATTCCTTATTGTCTTGTGGAAGAACAACACAACATGCATGTGGGGCGAGCAAACCGTAGTGTGAAGAATCGCAACGTTCGATAGATAGGGGGGGGGAAAAGTTGTTTGGGAGGAAGCGTTTGCAATCCTCGGAGAAGAGGGAGCTACAACAAATGCTAAGACGGAGGGGGGGGTTAAATCCATGGGAAGTCGAACGGAGCAATACGGCAGCACACGCACCCGGTTGCGTGTGAAAGGGGAAAGGGGCGAGTACTAGGAATGAGGGGGAGAGTTACGGCAAACGAAGCGGGAAAAAGGCATCTCCGCTGCATCTGAAGTCGGGCAAGTGGGTGCAATAAAACAAGGGTGGGGTGTGGGGGGGGTGCGAAGGGATATATAAAAAAACACAAGAACCGCAGAGTATCGAAAATGTAAGAAAACAAAGAAAAAGGGGAAGGGGAGGAAGGGATAAAGACACAGCAACCTCGCGTGTGGGAGGGATCAGCCTCCATGTATACACCTAAAAAAACAAATCTTCTAATAAAATTCTCGAGGAGGGAGACGAAATATTAGGGGGCGGGAAAAGGGATGAACGCCGGAATGTCCAAAGGGGGAGGCAAGGTAGTTGGGAAGGTAGGGGGAAAAAGATGTCCACATAGAAAAACCAAACAGACCAAAGTTTAGGTACCTCAACAATCCAGGGCGACAGCAGAAAGGAAGAACTTCGTCGGAAACCAATGAAGGGAATGTTGATGACTGAAAAGAAATTGATTGAAGGGGACAGTGGCTCGACGCTAAGCCAGGCGCAGGGAAAAAAGACTGTCTGAGAAAATACTGACCAAGGGTGTGGACTGCGAAAGTCGGCGCAGGGGGGTAAAAAGAAAAAAAGTTCAAAGGGCAGGAGGAAGAGGAAGGGTGGGACCCACATCTAATAAGGGAAGGAAAGGCGGTGTGCGACAAAATGTATCCGTCAACTCGAAGGAAACAAAACACGGACGCCCAGACCACATCAGTGCCAAGCAAGATGATGAGCAGGCAAAGGAAGAGAAATGGAAAAACCTAAAGAGGAAGGTCGAACAGGTTCGTAAACAGGCTCTAGGACAACGACGAGCACTGAGAATTGGAAGACACAAGAAAACCATGAAAAACGCACCGCAGATCGTAAGGTTACTCGAATAGCCACATGTGAACGGGGTCCTGGCACGGGGTCAAAAAGGGAAAGGAAGCTTCAAGAAGGTAGGGAAAAAAGGAAGACCGGGGGGTATAACCAGATCAGTGAAACCGAGCCAGGTACGATACCTTCTCCAGAGTTACGAAAGAAGAAAATTGGGCAGGAGAAAAAGTAAAGGGGAGGGGACGTGTACGCTTAAGACGGGGAACCGGTGCCGAGCTGACATGGGTCTTGAGTAAGCGATCAAGGAGAAGGTAGAAAAACTTCGATTTATGAAGGAGGGAAAATAGGTGTGGAAGTGATGGGAGGCGATAGCGAACAAAATAAATAGAAGACAGGAGGGAAAAGGGAAAGAAAAGCCAGAACTGTCGAGTAAAAAGGACTGATCCGCGTCTTATTGAAAGGATTGGATGCAGACGGAAGGTGACACCGAAACTGCAGACCAGCCGAAACAAAGCCAACGAAAAGAGGCCCGTGAATAGCAGACAGTCTTGGCAGGGCAGGGGAAAGAAGTCCGTACACCGGGCGAAGGCTTCGAAAATAATGGGGTGGAGAGGAAGAACGGCCAAGACTGAAAAAGAGAGGGAAAACTCCGAGAAAGTGGGAAAAGGGGTGAAGCGAGGGTGGCGCGGCACTTTCAAATTCGCGTCAAAAACCGTGGTAAAAAGAAGTCCAGGTTACCTTGCCGCGAATAAGGGAACTGAATAAAAAGTTGGGGCGTCACGAGAAAGAAAAATCCTCGCCGGGGGAGGTGAGCGGGTGCTAAGGAAAAGGGGGGACCCTACGAAACGGAATCTTGGTTAAGCCTGCTGCACAGCGGTAGTCGGCAACAGAAGGACTCGGGGGCAGAATGGGCCGGAAAGAAAATGGGAGCCATCAGCACAGGGGGCGCGAACCTGTAGAAGGTTGTGTTGGAAGGGAAGTAAGTAGTCCTAGTCAAAATCACGGGGACAAAAACAAACCGAACAACGAGCGAAAAGGAGGGAAGTGGGTACAAAAAGATAACCGGTGTCGTTCAAAGGGTAGGTGATAAGCACACGGGTGAAGTGACTGTGCCCACCGGAGATCAGGTTGAGTATAAATGAAAAAACTTTTGGATTATGGGGGGGGAATTATGTAGAACAAGAAACCAAAGGGAAGTGGAAAGGGGGGTTCAATCATAAAAAGAAGGCCAGTGGATAGAAGGGCAAAAATCCAGGAACCCGGGTTTGCTGGGCGTGGAGGGAACAAACAACCAAACAAGAAAAAAAAAGAAGGGGGGAGGGGGAGGGAACATCAAAAGAAGGCAACGATGAAGCTGACCAAGGGCCCTCTTGAGTTGGATTCATTCAGCGAGATTTCGATGGTAAAGCGGGTCGTCGGGACCTTGGAGTTCAAGGCGAAGGAGAAAAAAGTGGACTCCACCGGGGGAGGGGAACGAGGAGGCCGCGACCTGGACAAATACTTCGGGAGAAAGGAAAGCGAAAAAAATCGAATTGGTGCCCTGTAACTAAAAGGGGGGGCAGGTGAAACGCTGAAACAGGCTAGAAAAGGGAGGAGCAGCAGGGAACTCGGGTATAAACGCACCCTCATTGCGTGACAGACACCGGACCGTCTCTGAAAAATTATCCCTTGTGAATTCCGGGAGTAGGAGGGCGCAGATTGCCCAAGAAAAAGAAAGAAAAAGAATGGGTGGAAAAAATGAAAAGGGTGCAAGTCAAGGAAGGGGGAACAAAGGGGTTCGGTGCCTGCTTCTTCAATCGCATTGGAAAGAGAATGGAAAGAGAGGGCTGCTGACTGCGCAAAAGGAAGGCAGCGAAGGGCACAAAAAGGCGTGGGCCCCCTATCGAACGACGACCAGGCCGGCAAAAAGGGGTGAAGGGACCCCGGGGGGGGGGGGAACCTTGTAAGTTGAAGGCAAAAGAGAGGGAGGCAACGAAAGGGGGGGAAAGAAGGGGGGGGGTGGAGGTTGAAGATGTGGCGCCTGACGTGAAAAGGGCTGTGTCCTCAAATATTTTGTTCGGAATAAAGGATTAAAGTCAAGATAAGGGGAAAAAAAAGGAAACCGGAAAACAGGAGGGACCACTCGAACAGAACACAACACACTCCAGAGTACTGGTAAATTAATCCGGGTGGAGAAAAGGGATCAGTGGGCACAAAGGGACCGGAAGGGGGGGAGGTGGGCAAGGAGGGTTCTTGGGGACAGATAAAAAACTTGGGGCGTGCCTCCCCGGGGGTGCTTGGGGTCCTCCCTTATGTAGCGATGACGAGGAATAGATAAGACCAACGAGCGACAACGACAGTAGAAAGAAAAGTGTAGTCAGGAGAGAAAAGAAAAGGAAAGGCGGGAAGAACTTGAGGCCTACAAAAGGGATTAGGGAAACAACGTCTCGAGAGGCACCCTCGACTGATAGGATAAGGTGGGGGGTTCACAAAAACGCTCTTCGGACGGAGTGGGTTAACATGGAAAAAAAAAGAGGCAAAGGTAAGAAAAGACGGGGAAGTGGGGTGAAAATGAACCTATGTTCGAAAAAAGGGTTTGAGAGCGATGACAGGAACGTAAGGGAGGCACAGAGAAACAAAAAGCAATCGCACAGGGTAAGGAAGGTAGATCGGGGAGAAAGAGGGGGACAAGAGTAGAAGAAGAAAAACCTCATTTTTTGGTTCCGGGACTGGTCACTGGAAAGGGACCATGCTGGGACAATGGGACCGGCACTGAGGAGGGACAAGGAGGTGAGCGGAAAAGGCAAAAGAAGGTGGCAGGAAAAAGGGGGAAACGAAACTGGGCGGCAAAAAAAGAAAAGCATACAAGGTCTGGGAGTGTACGGGGAAGAACAATTGGCTTCTACTCCACGCCTAAAAGGAAAGGAATTGACAAAAAAACTGGAAACCCCGGGAAGAGAGTGGTCCAGGGGTAAAGGGCACGACAGAAATAAAGGCACGTAAAAAAAAAAAAAAGTTAGATTAAGCCACCTATCGACTGACGCTGCAGGAGCACTGAAAAGGATGTTGGCAAGGTCTCAGTACTGCAGAAGGAAACAGTGGGAGACTAGGAGGGAGAAAAAAAAATCGCAACGGGCACACATGGGAATTCGACAGAAATCGCGGAGAAGCAAAAAAAAGAAAGGGTGTTGGAAATTATCGTTGCCCGCAAAAAAAAGAATCGAAAGCCTCTTTCTGGGTATTCTCACGTGAATAAGGGGGGTCTGGCACGAAAGGCACCCTGTAAAGTGGGATGATCCGAACTGAATGAAAGAGGGAAAAAAACAGGGGGCAGTGACGGAATAGTAAACAGGAAAACAAAGCATCAGAACAGAAAAAAAGAGAGGGAAGTAAGGGAAGCTGACACGAGGGCAATGGGACACTGAAGCGAGAGGGGGGATACGGCAAAAAAAAAGGTGCGAAAAATCATGGACCGCGGATGGGCTGGAGAAGAGAAGGACAGGAGAACATAAGGAAAAGGTGAAAAAGTAGCGGTGCAAAGGATAAGTAGTCACGGAGGAAAAGGTTGGACAACCTTAATCATACTTCACAGAGGAGAAACATAAAAAGACAAAAAAGGCAGGGGAAAAAGAGACCCGGGAGTATCAGTAGGTGAAAGGAGGGAAGAGGAAAAGCAGGAAAGCGGGGAACCCGCTGAAGTCAAAGGAACTTCTTCAGAAACCAGTTCCGAAGGACAAATGGCTGGATCATACATTCCGATCCTCTCGAAAGTTCGGGGGGGACGGAACAATTGAAGCCTCGCGACAAAAAGAGCGCATCAATTGGAAGCAGGGAAGGAGGGAGGGGATCACTCCGGACCGGTTGTGGGGTGTCCTGTAGGCACCAGGAAAAGTTTGCAAAGCAGGAAAACTCGGTTTCAGGGGGGATGGGGGCAGGCAAAAAAAGCGAGACCACTGGCAGGCCTGGCGTGTGGGATCGGCCAGGGGACGAGTTTTAATAGCTCCAAAAGGACGGGCAAAAGAAGGGGAAGGAGATGAGGTGTCAATCATTAAAGCGGGCATCCTGTAAAAAACAAAGGGGTCAGTCTGGGCAGGAACATGGAGATGGGGGGACGATGCGATGTTGAAAACGGTGCAAAAAAAGTTAATGCAAGGAAGCTGGGATGAGAAGGAAGAAGATGATCTGCAAAGTGTCAGGCCGATATCCGAGAAACAGGGATGGTACGAGAGGCGTAGGGGCTTCCCTTCGAGATGAGGGGGGGGGGGGAGAAGTAAAGAAAACTACCTAACTAAGCTATATGGAAAGAAAAAGGTGAAGGGAATTGAAAGTGGGGGGGGAGACCGGGGCAGGACTACGAACACGAAAAAACCCTTCTAATACCGGATGGAAAATGAAGATAAACGGACCGCCGGAGGGATGCCTATAACAGTGGAAAGGGGGGAAGAAAGGGTGCTGGAGTTGTTTCATCCAATGGGACCAATCGGCGAAGCAAAGGGGGGTCGAAAGGGGGAACTGCGCGTGGGGTAATCTGGGAGTCACTCTCTGAAGATGACAGAAGGAAAGAAGAAGAGCATGGGCCTAAAAAGCTCTGGGGGGGGAAGAAACGGGTGTACAAGAAAAAAAGGAAGGAAAGGAGGGATGGGGGGCATGGCAATGGCATACTGCTGGCAGCAGATGAATGCATTACACAAGAATGCGGTTCGTGGGATAACATCACAAAAAAAAAAAGGGTTGTAGATAGACAACGCAAACGCGGGTAAAGATCGCAAAAGGGGAGGGGGGAGGAAAAAACGAGGAGCTGGTGCCCAAATGACGGATGACAAGCTTACGAGTAAATTAACAGTCGAGCTTATGTCACGCGCGAAAATGGGGGGAAAGTTTAAGGGGAGGGCCTACGTGCACGAACTCCTCTGGTGAGTGAAAGAAAAGCCTCATCCTCGCGGATTTCGGGACGAATCTGGCCTGGGAGAGAAGGGGAGAGTTTGGGGATAACACGGGGGGGATCTTTTGTCAGTTCTTGGCAGATGGCCCGAAACGGTTGTCAAAGAGACAGGAAAAAAAAATGAAAACAGGGAGGGGAGAACCGGGAGTCACAAAGAATAGCACATCGACCGAGGTTGAGAGGAAGATGGAGCTTCAGAGGGTATGTTCGCTTGCTGATGGAGTGGACAGGAAGAAAAGGTGTGTGGGGGATGTCGAGGGAATCATACCAGACTACTCAACTGAAACTGGACAATGGTTTGTGGAGTCTGAAAAGACGGGGAAGGAACGCGTGAAAGCAAAAACAGGGGGGAGAAAGAAGAGATCTCAACATGGGGTTATCAAACCCGAAACAATGGAATAAGGATGAGGAGGAAGAAAGGGACAATCAAAAAAAAGAAAAAGTTAGTCGCATACAGCTAGAAATAGAAGAAGAAAAAGTGAAAGAGAAGAAGAAACGCGGGCGGGCGATGTTCTCTCGACGGTATGGCGGCCGGGGAGAATACCGGAATTAACCCAGAGTGAAGGCACCGCATTGTAGAGGAAGGGGGATGGAAAAAGATGAACAATCAGGAAACCTAAAACAAATAATCAACCGTGTCATGCTAAAAAAAAGAAAAGACCAGGGGGAGAGCAAAGAAGAGGAGGGCCATCGAGGACTTGTGAATTTCAGGTCCTCCTAACCAGAGTGATCGTGGAAACGAAACGGTCACTCTCTCGTAACGGCCAAAAAGCGGAGAAAAGAAACCAGAAAACCTGGAGAGACTCGGCGGCAGGCGTAGATGTGGCAAAAAAACAAAACATAGAGTCAGAACGAGCACACGTTCTTTAAGGGGGAAGCTATGGAAAAGTGTATGGAGTCGCTGTCAGCCCATCGGACAAAAAAAGAGAACGAAAAGAGAACGAGAAGCTCAAAAGCAAAGAGGAAAAAAGGGAGAAGATGGGACCCAAAAAGAAGCAGGAAGGGAGGGTGAAAACTGTCGACGCGGCAAACAAAAAAGCTCACTCGGGGAGACCGAAGGCAAGGCGAAAAATTAAAAAAAAAGAAAGATCCCCGGGGGACAAAAAAAAATAAATGCCGGAGAAGGTATGTGGGCAACTACGACACGAGGGAAAACGTGAAAAAGAAGAAAAGTGGGGTCCAGCAGGCCGTAACGTCACATGGAAGGAAACACAAAAAGGGGGCGGGGGATAAAAAAAAAACGCGATGCCGCGTGGGCCGAATTCGCGTTATTTCTGAAGCGGTGTGAACGAAAGAGATGAAGCCGGGATGCAAACTCAAACAGTAAGAGTAGAAGAGCCGACTACTAGTAAAGTAATTTCTGGGAGCAAGACGAGAGGAACTCCTTCCTTAGGTGAAAGCGAGAGGGGGGGTAAAGGAGAAACGGTCAATCATGTGAGCGATGCAGGGGGATGTAGAAGGAACAAAAGCGAAAAAGGGGGGAAAGGCGGGCGGAAGTAGAAAGACGCTGAAAAGGTCGAAATGAGATCCCAAGAAGGGAAACGAAAAGTCTGGAGACAAACAAAGAAATGCATGGGCACAAGTCCCGTGTTGAATAAAACGGAAGTGGGGAAGAAAAGGACTGAAAGCCGATAGCAATATGGCCAGCCGGGGAAAAATAGAAAGTAACGATTGCGACAGGGAAGAGCCAAGAAAAATATTGGCGACCTTAAAAAAATGTGGAATGACAGGGAAAAAAAAGAACTTCATCATAATTAAGGGAGTGATACTGATACCCGCCGACTGGGCGGGAACAGGGGGAAAGTACGTGAGTCGAGAGGGAAGGAGCCTAAAAACCGAACCGTTTAGCGAGGACAAAAACACTTCTAAAGGGTGGAACCCGGTGCAAAGTGCTGACGGTGGGAGCAAAAACCGAAAAATAAAAAAAGGGCTTTTAAAAGGAGGGAAAAAACCGTTCCACGCATGAGAAAAAGGTAACGGGAAAACAACGAGCTCTAGGGCAGTCGCGGTCGGGAATTGGAGAGGGACGCAGCGGAATCACAGCCAAAAAAAAAGGGCACAACGAGAAGAGAAATGGCGCGACCTTCGGATAATTTGAAGTTGGAAGGGGGACCCGGAAGACGGAGGCGTGCTTGAGAAAGCAGTGAAAGGCTGAAAGCAGCGAAAAAAAAAAATAAGAAGGTGCGTATACAAAAAGGAGAAGGAGGAAGAAGGGCATCCATGATTAAGAGAGTTTGACTGTCGACACTTTTTATTTTACATGAGTAAGTAACAACCAAAAGGTAAAACTGAGGGAAGTACAGCACCCGGACGGCCGCGTAGAGGAGAACAATGGGATAATTCGGCAAAAACAAACCGGCGGATGGTCGCCAGAAAGTGCCTTAGGAAAAGTGAGGATCTGACAACAAACTTGGAGTTTGGGAAAGGGGAGGAGCCGTTAGGCTTGAGGGGGGGGGGGGCTAAAAACATGTTCGTTCAGGAGAGGGGAATCAGAACCTATGGGCCTGATCACCGTCTGGGCAGAGCCGCGGGAAATTGGGAAAAAAAGGGGGAAGGAGGCAGCTGGGTGACTGCAACTTCAAATCAAGGGGGTGAGGGGGAGGGCGTGAAACGGGGAAAAGGAACTCACTTATACCCGCCACTTCCAAAAGGAAAGGCAGGAAACAACGCCGTAAAATTAATGTCGTCGGGCGAGGGGATGGGTCAGGCAGCACTGGTGGAAGGCTAACAAAAAAAACTAAAAATCCAAAAAAATCAAGGGGGGTAGGGGAGGACCAGAAAATTACCAAGGGGGGAAGGGGGGGAAAAGAGTTTGGAAAAAAACGGTGGCATGCTCGATCAGCCCGGCGGAATGCCAGAATGGGAAACTTGCTGCAGAGGCTGCTTTCCCATGCGAACCAGGGGGCGCCACAAGCAGCGTGGCAAGGGAAAAAGAACGACCGAAAAGGAAACCTGAGGGTCTGGCTTGCAGACCTTGAAGACCCTTGGTCACAAGCGCGGATTGACCTACCTGACGTGGAAACGGTGGGGGGCAAAACTGAGGGGGTCGGGGGCAAAATAGCCGAAGGAGAAGGGGAGAGACTCCTAAAGTGCGAAAGGCGGAGAATTTTGCAAACACAAGATTCCGGGGTCCACAGTCCGAGTTAGGGGGAAATGTCGTGTCCAAGAGCGTGAAAGGCAGGGGGAAATGTATAACGAAACTGAAAAAGAACAGGGGGGAAAACGGCTGCGCGGGGAACAACGGAAGAGGGGCGTGAACAAAGACGATGTTGAGTGCCGACAAAAATGGGGGGCACTCACTCTTTCGACAGGGGAGTTGGTGGCCGAGATTCCAGCGATATAGGGGGATGCACCAACAAAACACGGGGAGAAAGGGAACCGGTGTCACGCTGTAAGAGAGAATTGGCTGAAAAAGTCGAAGGTTCGGCGAGAAAACAGGGCGATCTGCAGAACACAAGGACAAAAATAACTAAAAGAACACCCTAGCAGAGCGGGAGGGGGGGTGGCAAGAAAAAGTGCGGAGTACTATGGGGAGTCACACAGGACATTGGTGAAGACATTTCAAGAAGGGAGCCCGGGAAAAACGCGGGTGAAAAAATTCTAACCAGATGGGAAGAAATTTTTTGAAGAAAGGACAAGGGACAGGGAAAAGGGGCGAAAC
>Ga0179593_1315156_pt1 | contig 10306 bp, 21 predicted proteins | sample CZODoug2_1_08_16_FD_185931 | JGI IMG/M metagenome (GOLD analysis project Ga0179593, IMG submission 185931) | Vadose zone soil fungal communities from Angelo Coast Range Reserve, California, USA - CZODoug2_1_08_16fungal (PacBio error correction) | ecosystem: Environmental > Terrestrial > Soil >...
CGAAAGTCACTAGTCCAACCAGAGGAGTGTGGTGACAAAGAAGATGGAAAAAAGGTCCCCGGGGAAAGACAAAAGGAAAAAAAGGGAAACCCGAGGGCTTGCCCGAAAAGAAGAGGAAAGCACGACAAAGGATAGGTGAATTCAACAAGGGAGAAAGAAAATGGAAAAAACAATTCCATCATTAAGATCATCGCCCGTTACCGAAGAAAAATGTACAGGGGAGAGGACTAAGGGGGGAAGGAGGTAACAGACCTGGGAAAGTTGGAAGTGTGAGGGGAGAAAGGAAGGAGAATAGCCAAGACAATACACGAACCCAAGAACAAAGAATATGGGGAATGCTAGAAAGCGGGGAGGGTCCGGACAAAAGTGGAAGGGGGGGGAAGAGGAGGAGGGAGTTGGGAACTGGTTAAGGAAATAAGGAAAAAATTAAAATCTAAATCATAGTAAAAAACCTGTAAGGTCGAATAGAGCAACGAGTAAAGAAAATGAGCCAATGTCAAGAGAAGAAAAAAATTAGAGAAAGGGTAAACACAAGGCCTTTCACGAAGCAAGGCATTGAAAGAATGAAGGAAAAGTAGTGAAAATAATAAACACGATGCTCTTGTCTGGGATAGGGGGCAAAAAGGGAACTTCTCAGGAAAGGGGGGAAGAATCATCAATGGGGGAAGAAAAGAACAGAAAAAAGAAGATAGGAAACCGGAAAAACAAGCAAATCCTAGGGAGATCTTCTTCCACGAAAGAGGAAACCCCCCCCGGAAGAGGGAGGGTAGTGAGACAAAGGAAAGGTTAATAACCAAATCTCAGAGTGGACGAAATTAGTTCACAGTAGGGGCCGGAAATGACAGAAGTTGTTCAAAGTTGATGGAAGGGAAATGGACCTGCGGGGGATAAAAAGAGTTTTCCAAGGGGGAAAAAAACAAATGGGAAAAAAGGGGGGGGAAATTTAAAAATTAAAGGCTTTCTAATCGGGGAGAATCCAGGGGTACAACTTAAGGAGAGGAAATACTCTTGGGAAGGGGGAAGAAGGATTACTCCATAGGAGGGGGGACTAGTTATAAGGGGAGAGGTGGTAGGGAAGGGAAAGTGTTGAACATGTACCAGAGATGCAGGTAATAGCTCTGACGGCAAGCCTAGAAAAACCGGAAGAAAATTGGGGAAAAAAAATGTGGGGGGGAAAAGAAAAATCAGTTGACCCTAGGGACAGAGGGAAGAACCTGGAGGAGGGAAAAGTTTTGGACTGAGGGGGGGGGGGGGAAGATCATGGCCGTTCGAAAAAAGGTGGGGGAGAACGAAAGATCGCAAGCGGAAGGGAAAGCGCACAAGTTTTTGGAGGGAGATGCGGTCAAAAAGGAGGAAGACTGAAGGAAATAAAAGGAACAATTTCAGGGGGATCAAATGGGGGATAATCGGATCGGCGGAAAGAAAGAAGAGCTGCATTCTAAAGCTCAGGTGAAATGGGTTATTCAAATGGCAGTTGAAAGAGGGTGGGGAAGTCGGGTCACAAAAAGAGCGGCAGCAAAGAATCAAATCCTCTGAACTCCTCCCTAGGAGATCCTAAAATCTGAATAAGGAAAAGAAAAAGGGGGGGAACCGTTCTCTGGCTGGCGCATCAAAGAACAGAAATACTCCGAGGATAGGGAAACAAAAAAGGGTTAAATGGAAGCCAAAGAGAAGAAGGGTGCCGTTATTAAGGAGAAAAGGGAGACATTAAAAGGGGGGGAAGGGTGCCTGGGACCCAGAGCGAACCGATGAGAAAAAAAAGGAGAGGCAAAAAAATTCACTAACACGGAAAGAGCGGGCTTTTAGAAAGGAAGAGGCCACCGGGGAATTTTCAAAAAGACCCGGAGGGGGAAAAGGGCCTAGAGCAAAAAAAAAGAAAAAAAAACAGCCCGTAATGAAGGGAGAAAGAAAAAAACCGTCCGAAAGATTTATCAGGGAAGACAATGACACCTCGGGAGAGACTTTGGAGGCAAGGGAAAAAAAACAAACTTACTTTTCGGGAAGAAAGCATCAAGAAAGGAAGGTAAAAAAAGGGTGGCACTCAGTGATGATCCGAATGGGGGACGGGGGGATGGTCAAAGGGTGGGGAATTAAAGAAGGGAAGAGGAATCACGGGGAAAATGAGAAAAATAAAAAACTCTCAACAACAAGGAGGGGGGGTAGGTTTCCAAGGGGAAGAGCAAGAAAGAAAGGGGGCTCAGGTTTGGATAAAAGGTTAGCAAAAAAAAGGTCGAACAGCAAAAAAAGACCTACAGTAGAACGGACGGGGGAGTCAAGTAGCAAGTTGCGGGGCCAGAAAAGGAAAAAAAAAAACAAGGAAAAGAAGGAAAAAAAAAAGCGCTTGATTGTACTACCTTCGAACTAGGGACCGGGAGGAGAGGGGGAGCATCTCAAAAAAACACTAGGGATTAAAAAGAGAGAGATAAACTTGCAACCCGATAAGAAGGGGGATCAAGAAAAACAGAGGGAAAGGGGGATGGGGAGGAGAGGTTCATAAGGGCTAGATGGGCGGTATTGGTCAACGGGAAAGAAAACAGTAAATTCAAACAAAAAAGAGCAGAAAGTGACTTCGTGTAACGTTGGAGAAGGGGGAAAGGGGTCAATTGGGAGAAACAGGAAAAAAGTTCTTCAGGGGAAGATTGAAAAAACCCCAGGTGGAAAAAAAAAAAGGGGGGACGGAGAGGTACTGTTCTGGAAAAAGCCTGGTCACCAAGAAAGGAGGGGGGACAAGAGAAGAAAAAAAGCCGGAATCAGATTGAAAAGAAAAGGAAAAAAAAACACAAATAAAAACATGAAGACAAGAATGTAATCCGTGGTGAGGGGCGGAAGGGTAATGAGAAGGTGGGGGGGACGTTGATGGGAAGAGGACTTAAAAAAACGAATGCGCGATTGATGTCACAAAGAAGAGGCCGGAAGTCTGAAAACGTCACATAGCCTTCTTGGAAGGGAACGTGGTGGATGGGAGAAAAAAAGAAAAGGGACGGGGGTGCGCAGTATTCCCATTTAGGCGAAAAAGGGAGGGACAAAAAAGGACCGGCTGAAGAGACGTAGGGGGGTGGGGAAGGGCAAAAAAGCAAACTGGGAGCGAAATACGGGAAGCGGCAGTTGCCAATTCAACCCCAATTCTGAGTAGAGATGGAGAACTACGATAACAAGTAGAAAGGTGGAAAAGAAAATGTGGTATCCCTCTAATTAAGGAAAAATTGAGGAAAGGTAAGAAAAAGGAAAAAAGAACAAAGGGAACTTAAAAAACACGGGGCGAAGATCGCGAGCACGGGATAGAGCAAGAGGCAACAAAGTCGATTCAAGGAAGAGTAGGGGGAAAAGGAAACAGTAGAAGGAAAGGGTCCGTAACAGGAAAACAAGAGGAGGGATAAATTCTAAATAAGACGAAACTGGAAGAGGAAGGGCTGAAACAATAAAGGTGAAAAGAAAAAGGAATTGTTTAGAAGAGGCTGAAGGAGCTAGCCAGTATGGAAAGGGAAAGATCCAAACAGGTATAAGAAGCATCTGGAAATAAGGGGTCAAACCAACAGCTTCTAAAAAACTGGGCGAAAAGAGGAAGGGTCAAAGTCCAAAGATTGACAAAAACCTGAGGCAGAGTGAAAGGGGGAAAGAGGAGTCAAGAGGGGGAGGCTAAGTGAAAAGTGGGAGAACGGTCAGAGGAAAGAGGGGGGGGCTGGAAAAAAAAAAAGGGGGAAGAAAAAAAAATTAACGGGCAAAAAATCTCAGTGGGGAAAGGGGAACACCAAAAAAAAGCATCAAAAAGGCTAGTTCTTAGAAAGACAAAAGAGTACCTGAAGGCTAAACAACACCAGAAAAAAGGGAAAGGGCTGACAATAACACTGGGAGGTGGCAAATACGGAAGGAAATAAAATATTCTACCTCATAAAGGGGAAAAAACTCCCAGTTGAAAAAAAGGGAAGGGGGGAACCGCAGGGGAAACCGGGAGAGAGGGGCCTGGTGGAAGGAGAAAAGGAATCAAAACAGTAAAAAAAGAGTATAAAACTCACAACGAAGGGGAAGTATACTTGGCGACGGACCGGAAGGAGAGGGGGTCAAGAAAAAAGGACACTTGTAATAGAGAAGCTTAAAGACAGAGTCGGAGATGGAAGTGACCATAGGAGGGGGTGGAAACCTGGATTGTCCGAGTAGGGGGAGAAAGCTCCAAGGGGGACCACCAAGACAGCGATTCCAAGGGGGGGGACACAACAAAAAGGGGGGGAGCATCTGGGGGGCCGCCAGGTGGTGTAATAAAGCAACAGGGATGGAAAAATTGAGAAAAGACTAAAGGAGGTGGCTTCTAATTGATCTAGGAAGGTCACTCATGCCATTGGAAGCAAGGGGAGGAAAGAACTGGGAAAATAAAAAGGGGGGGTGAGGCTGAAAAGAGAGGGGGGGGGGGGCATCGCGATGGAGGAGGTGAAAAAAGGAGGAAAAAAGGCGAGCTACCAAAAAAAGGAAACAATAAGGAAGGAGCGCGTTAGAAAAGGATCACGCTGGGGAAAGGGGGGCGACGGTGTGTTCTGGGGGAAATTGCAAGAAATTGACGGGGAAGGGGAAAAAACCAAGGGTCTTCTTCAAGGGCAGGCGGGAAACAAGACAGCGCCATTGTATGAACAGAAACAGAAGAAGGGGGTGCGGACGGGTTCTAGGCAATCGGATCATAGGGGGAAAGTGCTCAGGGGGGGGACCGAGAGCGGGCCAAAAAGAATTGGGGTTGGGAATCGCATTGTGGAGCAGCGGGAGGGTATAAGGACGGGGGACTTTTGGAAGGGGGACACGGAGGAAGGACAGCTTGTTGACTTGGGGGAAAAGATTGGCTGATAGCTATTGGGGCGAGGAAGGTATTACATGGGAAGTGGGGGGAGAGTAGGTAGGTCCAGAGGGGTGGGTTGGGCGGACAAACAAACAGGGAGGGGGGGAGAAGATATCAGACAAAAACCAATTCACTAAAAAAAAGGGAAATAAGTACATGCGGAAGGGAAAGGGTGAATAAAAAAGACAAAAGCCAAAAAGATCTGGGGAACAACTGGGTAAAAGGTCAAAGCCTGTAGAAACCGGGGAAAAAGGGAAAACTCCTTGAAAGGTGGAGAAAAAGAGATACTCTGGAAACAGCATGAAGATCAAAAAGAAAAAGAGGAAAGGGGAACTTTCAAAAGAAAAAAAAATGAGGAAGGAACGAGGACGGGAAAGAAGAGAACCCGGAAGATCCGGGCATTGCTTATAGGAGAAAGAAATGGAATGGAGTGCAGAATGTGTAGAAAAAAGTAAGTCGGAGAAAAAAGGGACTGGAAGATCACGGAAACACAAGGGGAAAAAAAAAAGCCACAAACAGGACAAAGAGAAAGATTTCTGAACAGAGAGAGTTCAAACTAGGGTTTCATGTCCGATCGCTAAGGGGAGCAAAGCATTGAAAGAGAACAAAGTAAAAAAAAAGAAAGATGAGAAAACTCCCAAATTGAAAAGGAAAACCATCGCTTCATGAAAAGAGCCAGGGAAGTGCGGACCTTAAAAAGCGGAAGGGGCTCAGGTAAATCAGAAGGAAGGTTGAAAGCCCGAGAAAAAGGGTTGAAGGCAACAGCAAGGAAAACGATGAAAAAAGTGAGAGGAGTTGTCAAAAAAGTGGGGGCCTTACGGGGATGACCATTGGGTGGGGGCCGACTGGGGCAGAGGGAGAAAGAAAAAAAAACGAAAAATAGAAAAAAAACCCCAAGGCCACAGGAAAAGAGACTGCCAGACCGATAAAAGGGGAAAAAGCAGAAGAAGAAAAGTGTGACATTGATGGAGAAATCAGAAATCATAGGGGACAAAAATGAATAAAAAACTGCGTGGGGGGCCTTAACTCTTGAGGGGAGGGGGGACCTGTCTGAGTGCAAGAAAGAGAAAAGAAGAACCAAAAGGGGAAAATTCAAAGGGGTGCCCCAATGTGTCCCTTTGAAAATGAGGAACTTCATCTGATCAAAGGGGGATGACAACGGAAACGAATCTAACAGATGCAATATTTGAAAAGAGGGGAAAGGGGCTACATAGAAGGGGGGAGAAAGGAAGAGAAGAGGGGGGGGACTAAGGGAAGAATTGGGTTGCAATGAACAAAGTGCCGAACAGTTATACAGATGAGGAAAGAGGGGCCAATACCTATACTACCAAAAATAACCGGAACTTATTAACAAAGGGGGGGGGGGGGGAACCTACATCAGGAAAAAAGTTCAAGAGGAAGCAGAAAATGTCTAACTTTGGTGAAGGGCAAGGCACATAGGAGAAGGAGGTTTAGACGGAAAAGATATAAAGAATTAAAGGTATACTGGGGGTAGACTTAGGAAATCTCGTCTCTCTACGGCACAAAGCTCGAACAAAAGTTCAGGGGAGAAAAAAGGGGGGACGAGCTGGGTCTCTTCTATCTCAATAAATCTTAGGCGGGGAGAAGAAAAGGGTTGAGGCAAAAGATTGAAGGATCAGGGGTTACGGCAAAAGAGGAGGATCGGAAAGGCCAAATCTTCCCTAACTAAAAGAAGAACGAAAGAGTTTGGGGGAGGAAAAAGGAGAAAAGGAGCTGGATGAAAAGAAGAGATAAGCAATACATCAAAATCAAAGGGGAAAACACTGAGGGGAGGCTCAAAGAGACCTAAGACGTGGGGAAGAGAGGGAAGTCAAGTCAGTAATTCCTACGAAAAGGTAAAGGGAAAACAACTACGAAGATGACGAAAGAACAAAGAGGGAAAAGGAGGGAAACAAAAAAGGAAATAGAATGAGGCCGGAACTAATTACTTGACAACAAACTAGATGTCTGGCAAAAGCGAAATGTTATAAAAATAAGGGAGAACATGGTAAGGAAAGCAAAAGAGTGGGAAAAGAAACCAAAGAATAAACTGTCCCGTTCAGGAAAGGGCCGGGAGGAGGAAAAACAAATCGGATGGAAAAGGGAAAAACCGAGAAACCACCGCTAGATTAAATGACATCAAAGTAAAAAAAAGTATGTGCAACTGATAACGGAAGAAAAAGAAAGGAGCGTATACCAGGTTTCGAGACGAGGAGAAAAGGGGGGCATAGTTTCCACAGGTAAGGGGCAAGTACGTAAGGTCAGGGGCCATGAGGGCAAAGGAAAACGGTCAAAGCCCAAGAAAAAAGGGCCCGAGCAACCTCCATTCAAAAAAAGTGGGGAGTGGAAACGGGGAATATCAACAAAAAGTGAGGAAGTTGCCCTGGACAAAAAAACATCCGGAAGGGAGAGAGGAGATCACGGGAAAAATACCGCCACTAATCTAGAATGCAGGGAAGGCGGCAGAGACAAAAGAAGAAGAAAGCGGAAGCGGGTCTAGTTCCTGAACAATTTGGAGAAAGGAAAAAACAAAAGATGAGAAAAGTATAGGGAAAAATTCCTCGTTAAGAAATGACGAAGGGAGGGTTTCTGTGATTCGAAGAAAAAGGCCTGACTAGGACGGAAGTGGGGGGCCGCCCTCTCCTTTCTTAATACAAAAGAGAGGGACAGCGTTTGTGAGGGGGATAAGTGAAAGTTTAGCAACCACCGAGAAAATTTGGACCGTAGCGAGCGAAGGGGAAAAAAAAAAGATTTTAGGGAAAGGGGTATTTAACGCCTGTCCGAAAAAAGGGCGGAGTTGACACTCAGAACTCAAAAAAGGGGAAGGATAAAAGAGGGCAAATCAGGAATCGAAAGTGATGATAAAGAGCGAAAAAAAGAGTCACGGAAGATTTTGCTGATAGAAAATAAGGAGGTGGGAGTTTAGGCAACGAAAGCGGATGGGGAGTAGGGGGAGAGGCCTAGTAAGAAGAAAAAGAACATATCCGTAAGGGGCAAACAAGGTGGTGATGGGGGGAGATGCAAGAGGGAGGAAAAGGTGGGAGGACACAAAGTAAGCGGGCGGCCCGTCAACTCATAGGGAAAATAACACGAAGGCGAAGGGGAGAAAACTTTAAAAGGGGGAAAGGGGGAAGCAAAAAAACCAGGTTGGGGGGGGCCTCAGTTCAAACCTAAGAGGGGGAAGGCAAAGAAAACTATTCAAAGAAGCGAATTTAAATGCAGGAAGACTCGTCCCCTAAAGTGGAAAAAGGGAACATGAATGGGGGAGGAAGACGCAATACGTTTGGGGAATGTTGAAGCAAGAAGAGCAGTAAGAGCAAATGTTGTATAACGGTCTTCAAGCCTGGAGCAAAGCCAAAAGAAGGGGGACAAGGGGCGGCAGCATACGAAGGGACAAAAAAAAAAAAGGAAAAAAGAAAAAGATGGTGGAAAAACCATCCCACAGATTCAGAATCTCACGATCGAAAAAAGGGAATCTGCCGCGAATCTAAAAAACAAGTGGGGGGAACGAAAAATTGGTCGGAGAAAGTAGAAGAAGGGGAAGGTTCATAAGAGTAAAAAAAACAATGGGACAAGGGAGAGCGGGAGAAAAGGGCAGTGGGCTGATCAACAAAAGAACAGACAGAGCAGAGGGAGGGAAGTTAAACAAGGCCACAAGGGAGAGGGGGGAACAAGCCCAGACCAAGTAGGGAAGAGGGGAGGAGTCTAATGCTGTCGGGGGACCATCTGAGTGCAAAAGGAGAAGGCGGTCGATAGAGGGGTAACAAAAAAGGATGATAAACAAGCCCAATTGGGGGAAAAAAAAAAATCGGAAAATTCTTAAAAGAGAAACCATCCTATGTAAGGCCTAGACAAAAAAAAAAAAGGGTGGGAATCCTGGCAAAATGAAAATGTGGAAAAAGAAGAAGGATAAAAAGAGAGGACCATCCTCAAGGGGGACAAAAACATTACTCCAGGAAAAGGACGGTAACCCTCTTGCACCAAGGGAGCGGTCTGTTAGACCATGAAAAAATGAGAAAAAAACTATACACCCGGACCAATAAGAAAAGAGGGAGGTCCAAAAGGAAGTATCATCGTGCCCAGGAAAGAAAGCTTGGGTAAAAGAAGGAAAAGGGAAACGTGATCCTAATAAAATAAATAGGAAACCAAGATCGAGGAAGAAAAAATATAGGGGGGGGGGAGGGGAGGTCCACGGGGCCGCTTGCGGGTCAAGAACGCTCGCTGCTTAAAAAAAAATGGGAAGGTGGGTGACCACATACCGACAAAAAGACTGTGAGTCTTTTGCAGACAAACCATGAGAAAGGGCAAAGAAAGGTCGAAAAGGGGGAGGCGAAATTGAGGACGCCCGGGACTGTGACAAGGATTTAAATAAGAAGAATCTCTACAGGAATACCGGGTCTGGGAAATATGGAAAGTGGCAAAGGAAAGGGGAAGAAAAACCGAAAAAAGAAGAAGGAAAGAAAAGATCTACGATATGAGAGCATTAAGAGGCGCATATGAAAAGGGGGTTTAAGGGGAGTGTCCGAACGGGAAGAGGAAAGAAGGGGACGCAGAAGAAAAAGTTCTTCAAAGAAAACTGATGAGAGGTTACCGGGAACAAAAAAACGGCTGGCGCTTGCAAAGCAGAAAGGGGCGGATGAAAGAGAGAAGAGCTGACATTGGCAAAAAGGGATCAGTCGAAAAAAAAAGAGGGGGTTTAATGACTAAGGATGAGGCTATCGGGATCTGGGGGGAGAAAAAAAAACGGGGACGAGGGGGAAGGGGGGGCCTGATCCGTGAGGGGACAAGTGAAAAAGGGAATCTGTTGGTCAAAACACAAAAGGGGGGGACTGGGACGAGGTCAGGATGGAGAAGCTTCGGAGCAGTGGGTGCTAGGGGAAAAACTTTAGGGGGGGGGAAAAAGATAAATCAAAAAAAAGGCTGGAGATATAAGGAACACAAAGAAAAAAAAGACAGAGAAAGCCAATTACATGAGTAAGTAGGGGGAAAAACGTATTCCAAGACCTAAAGCAGGATTGGGTGGGTGAAAGACAATCGGAAAAAAGGGGTGTTCAAAAAGTGGAGAAAAAAAACGAAACAAGACGTGACCGTGGGGAAAAAAAGAGGGGAGGAAAAAGATCGCCTGAAAAAAGAGTGGGGCAAAGGCACAAGGAAAAAAACGTGATAAAAGCAGAAAAAAGGAATCGAACAACCGACCTCCTAGGAGCGGGATAGAAAGAGAAGGGGAAAGGCCGAATTTTCAGAAAAGGGGGTTAAGCAGAAGTAAAGGATTGCACCATGGGCGAAAAGGGCCCCCTAACTCTCCCCACACTAAGCATACCAAGAGAAAAAAATGAGATAAAACCATTCGTTAAAAAAGAGAGGTTAGAATATCTCGGGGGGGGGGGGACTGGGAAGAAGTCAGGTCACAGAGAACCAATAAGATCTCAAGAAAAGCCGAAAAAGTAGCGAAGAAGATAAGATGAGGAAAAGAGGCGGGAAGGGGGG
>Ga0179593_1558938_pt1 | contig 10306 bp, 9 predicted proteins | sample CZODoug2_1_08_16_FD_185931 | JGI IMG/M metagenome (GOLD analysis project Ga0179593, IMG submission 185931) | Vadose zone soil fungal communities from Angelo Coast Range Reserve, California, USA - CZODoug2_1_08_16fungal (PacBio error correction) | ecosystem: Environmental > Terrestrial > Soil >...
AAAATCAGGGAAAAAAAAAAGGAAAACAAACAAAGGGGTGAAAAACTTTGGCACAATAGGGGGGTTTTTCGGGACACCAACCTTATTGGGACCGAACGGTGGGAGAGGGAAAACAGGACCACTACTGACGGAAAGAAGAACACCTGGACTAGGAAAGAATAATAAAAAAAAAAAAAAATCTCTCACCTACAAAAAAAAAAAGATAGATATTAATAGGAGGAAAACACACCAGACACTCACCAGCATGGAAAAACGGGACACATCGGAAAGAATGGAAAAAGTATGGAATGATCTTCGTTCAGATATGCCTTAACTTTAGAGAACTAGCAACGAATCCGCTACACAGTCCGGGTACTATAGGCGAGAAGAGCAAAGGGGAGAATATAAAAATATCCGAATTCCTATGCTACGAGATTTCTCACTCTTTTTCATCAGGAAAGTCGGAACCGGTTGAAAAAAGCCTCCGCCAGGTTCGGAAGAAATAGCATCTGAAGGAGGAAAAAAAAAGCGACGGTCCTGGGCAAAAAAGGGCACGTGGGGTAAACCTCTTAAATAAGTCCTCTGCCTGTAGACGACTCAACCGGGAGCCGAACGCCGGGGTAACTGACGACACAAGAGAGAGGGAGACCAGAACGAAAGGAGAAAAACCCTATCGGGAAGGGGGGCCACATAATCAGACTCTCTGCAAGAAGGAGCGCGTTCGGGGTGGGGTTCATCGCTACTACACTGGTCACCAGGGCGGCGACATCCAGTAGAAAAAAAAGAAGACCACATAAAAAGAGGCTCGCAAGTAGACCTCTAAAGACGACTTCACGAAAAAGAGAAAAAAAAAGCCGCACCTACTCTGACACGAGTACGGTCTTCCTCGATCCGCCCAAATAAAGGGATCGGAAGAAAAAAGGCAGGGGAGAGGGAGGCCTACAAAGACTACTGTTTTCCTTTCCTACATCGGGGCGAGCATCCATCTCCCAAAAGACTTGACAGAGATACATCGTGGCGCTCGAAGAGACGTACGCGGGAAAAAGAAGTCTGAAAGGGGGAAGGTCTCATGAATTCTTCGGTGTGCCAAAAAAGACAAGAGAACGAAGAAATGCAGCCAGCTCTAGGCCGGTTAGAAAAGCTTCACGGCGAATCTACGAGGAAGTTAAGGTAATGGGAATAGCCAGGATTGTCGTTATTACGGTGAAGGATAAAACGGTGGAAGGCAAGGAGTAGCGTCCCCCGCTGACGAGAGCACTTGTAAAAGGACGCGAATTAGAAAAAAGGAGGGGAATCCCATATCCTTTTATGCGTAAGGAAGAAGGAGAGAGGGAGAGGGGAGAGGGGAGGGGGGGGGGTGGAGCAGGGGGGGGGGGAGGCCAAAGAAAGAGGGGGAAAGGGACGTGAGGGGTAAAGGGGGGAGGGGGAAAAGGGAGGGGGAGGGAGAGGAAAGGAGTAATGAGAGGAGGGGGTTGAGGAGAGTCCATAGGGAAGGGAGGGGGAAAATGGTAGGGGGGGAGTGGGTGGTGGGGGGAAAGAAGTAAGAGGGGGGTGTAGGGCGAAAGAAGGGGGGTGGGTGGGGGATAGGAATGGAGGAGAGTGGGGAAGATGGGGGGGAGCGGAGGGGGGGGGGGGGCACACTACAGGGGGGGGGGCGGGATGTGGGAGAGGGGGTAGGGAAGGGTGGGGGGGAGGGGAGGGGAAGGGGGGAGGGTGAGAGGGAGAGGAGGCAAGAGGGCGAGGGGGCGAGGGGAGAGGTGTGTGGCGGAAGGAGGGGAATGAGGGGGGGGCGGGTCACGAGGAGGGGGGAGAGGTATGAGAGGTGAGGGATAGTGGGGCTGGGAGGGGAGGAAGGAAGAGGTGAGGAAGAAGGAAGGGGGGGGACATAGGTCTCAAAAGAATTCTCCAGAGTGACTGCGCCACGGTCAAAAAGTACGCAGCGTTCACTGACTCAAAAATCGAAGGGGGATAACAGACGGAATGGCCTGGGGCAAAAGAAAACACAATCGAGTCAAAGGTCAGGCCTAGGGATGGCACTTCCTAACTCCTTCAGAGGGGGAGTGATGTTGGAAGAAGAAATAATTGAAACCGAGACATCGTCAAGTCGACGGTCGGGGACTGATTAGAGACCGGTCTAGAGGAGAGTACTAAAGAGCTTTCTGAGAAGGAGGTCAAGTTGACACGGAGAGATCCCGCGATCGCGTACTAGTCCAAATGGCAACTCCCTGGTGGTGAAAAAAAATAAACGGGTTTAGGGGGAAAGGGACACTTTTATGGACACAGCGAGGTCTCTGCATAAAAAAAAACTTCGAACTTTCAAAACTCCCGTAAAACTGAAAGAAGGATCAAGAAAGGGTATATCTATATGAAGAGAGAAATGTGGCACTCGGACTACAAGATTTGTGATTTGAAACGGGAAATATCTGAAGAAGATTTGCTGCTCTCCAGAAGAGGAACGTAAGAATCAGTCACCGACCCGGCGGTACATCCTGGAAACTCAAGCCAGGGGATTAAGCTTAAGAGGAAAATTACGCGATCCAATTAGTTGAGGGGAAGGGAAAGAGGAAAAGAAAAGCTGGGAAAGTAAACGTTACGCTGAACCTATCCAGGACTCATCGATCCGGCTAGGGGCGGGCTCATTAACTTTTCAGCGACGTCGTAACGGAAACCAAGGATAGGAAGAAAATACCTTAAGGCCTCGGGAGCGGTCGAGACGAGCGTGGAACCGTTTTCAAAGATTGCTTCAGGGGTTCGCTGGAGGGAGGCAGACGAGGAGAGAGTCCAACAAGCTGATCACTTGGAGACAACTCCCACCGGAACAAAAAATCGAAGGGAACCCAACTTCTAAAGAAAAGAAGAGCTATTGTCCATCCGAAGGGAAGAAGGATGGTGGACCCAGGAAACCAAAAAGTGGGTGGAATATCGTTAGAGACGGATCATCTCCCGAAAAGCAAAATTTGATTCGCGTTTCTATTAACGAGTAAAGGGAACAGGGGGGTTACATAAACCGTGGCGGTTAGACTCACACAGGAGTGGGGGAAAAAAACGTAAAAACAAAGGAACTATCTGAAGGCCGTATCAGTCCTACCTTAAGGGGAAATCTGGGAAGGGCGCTTCTACCTAAACGATTTCGAAAAATCTTATTGCCTCGCAGGGGGAGAAGGAAATACAAGATGCGGTGGCTTGCAATACTTTTGCGGACCGCCGGTCTGGAATCAGCAGCAAAAGGGAGGACGGAGAGAATGAGGAAAAAAGAGGAGCCACGAAGACTTCGCAATGAAGACCACTTGGGCGAAACCGGTTAAATTGGTCGGGAGCTGATCAAGTCCATGGGAAGAGAGCGCAGGCGTGCGTACTGATTCTGGTTTGAGATCTCATTATAGGGGGTGGGGGTGAAAAAGGGGGGGAGGCTAGGGCCAAAACGTGAAGGACACCAACACGGTCGTCTTGAGAAGGAGCGAAGTGGGAGACGACGTCTGTCAATATGGCTCATCGAGTGAGGAAGAAGAGAGCTACTAGGGAAGGGGGACTCGACCCTGAACGAAACCTTGCTACTCAGATGTGTTTCCGGGGACAGTTATGCGAAGGGCAAACAGAAGAGAAGAGGAAAAAAGTGGGTTGGGACCGAAGGTGGCCATGCAAAGGTCTGCACCCAACCTTCCTACTTGACTCCTATTGGAAGGGAAAGTGGGTCTGGGGAAAAAGAAATAAGGCAGCTGGGGACGCCAACTTGAAGTACGTTAGAGGGAGTGATTGGGGCGAATAAATCCTAGACTTCATCAGGGAGAATTCGCCCTACCCAGAGGATCAAGGTAAAGGGAGAGGAACGGTCCTCCGACAAAAAGGTCATCATGCCTCCTTCCGAACAGTCGGGACCTCCTTCACGATCGGATCGTTAGCTTGGCTGTGAAAGGGGGGGGGGGGGGGGGGCTAGGGCGCAAGGGAGAAGGGAATCTCGTGTTGAACCGTCATCCGAGGAGGCTCGCGGGCAAGTAATACCTAGGATGTGTATAGGGGTAGAGGGGGAGGGGGATCCACGTGCCATCATAAAGTCACGTTCTGCAAGTGGGGGGTATTGAAATGGACGCCCTAAGATGTTGCTCCTGCCTACAAGCTGAAGGGGGGGGGGGGGGGGGGGGGAAGAAAGAGGGTGAAATATTCGAGCCTTAGACATCTTTAGAAACGAAGTCTTATGGCGGTTTCCATCTGAGACCCTACTGGGAAAAAAGGGGGGAAAGAGTCTTCCTGAAGCGAGGGAGGGCTCCTATGTAGATTATACGCTGTGTGACCATGGAGCGCAAGCAAACCTCAGTACTCTAAATCAGAGGGGAGGGAATAGAAAGGAGGGGGGAGGTTCACACGTCGCTCTAGGGTGGGGTGTTTAGAGTGAAATCATCTCAGTTTTGCTGCGCATCATGAATAGAAAACCAAGGGGGACGGTGGTGGGGGGGGGGGATGGAGGTTGGGCACGCGGAGGGAATTCAGCAATTCTTAATTGTTGAAGACTTCAAAGGGGGGGGGAAGCGGAGGGAGCTTCAGTGGGTTAGTGATAAGAACCTGCACGGTTCGCTGAGTCAGAGGAAGTGACGGAAGAGGAAACCAGCCGCTCTCGCTTGAGAATGGAGTCTGAAAGGTGGAAGGCATGAAAGAAGAAGTGGGGAATAAAGGTCTCTTCCTGGGAATGGGGTATTCCCCAAGGCGGGGGGGGGGGGGGAAAAGTTTCAACGCTAAAGAAGGGCATTCCCTATTGCAAAGAGGTCTTCATGGACCGAATATGCGGAGGGGAGGAAAAAAAGGCACGGTGCAACGGGGGGGGGGAGGTGGGGGGGGAGAGTTACCAACTGGGGTCGCTCAAGCTTGCTGGGGAGGGACGTCTCGACGTTTGTTACTCTAGGAAAGCGGGTGAGCCGTGAAGGGGAAAAGAGGGACAGTTCCGTAAGAAAGTGAAGGGGGCTCGATCATTTGGTTTCCGATTTGAGTGACCCTGACAAAACACAAACAACACACCAGAAAACACCAAAAAAAAAACACACCTCACACAAAAGGGAATGCTATAATAAAAAACTACGTCTGCGCTGTGGGCGGCGTTCAAGGGGAGCTGATTCACTATGTCTCAAACACAAAGGGAGATACCGGATTCAACCGTCACTCTACCTTTTAGACTTTGAAGGGGGGAAATTCACATAGCTTGTGGGGTTCCTCACAGCAAAAGGAAAGGGTAGGAACGGGGAAAAAATTGAAGCTCGGAAAGGGAAATCCAAACCTGAACGCACGAAATGGGGCGCCTATTCACTAGACCATCAAAGGCAGGAAGAGAGAAAGGGAGGGGACATCAAGGACGCATAGAACAGTCTGATGCGGAAAACAAACAACACACGTGCTATGCAGAGGAGGTCCATAGCCCAGCAAAATAATTATAAAAGGGAGGGAAGAAGAAGAGGGGAACCTTAAGGGTAGGGGGACAAAGAAGTCTGAAAGCACACCTAGAAAGTTCAATAGAAGAAGAAAAAAGACGAGAAAAGGGAGGAAAGAAAAGACATTAAGCCTTTCCATTATAACTAACACATCGACCGAGCTCGTGTTCAGTCTTCACACCTGGTACTCAAGGAGTAAAGTAAGAAGGGGGAGGGAAGGGGAACCATTAATAGAATCGGAGAAGAACAACAAAAGAAAGAAAAACAACAAAAAAGAAACCACCCAAAAAAGGGGAGAAAAAAATGCAGAAGAACAGAAAAAAAAAAAAGAAAAAAAAAAAAAAAAGGAAAGAGAAAAACACACAAAACAGAAAAAAAGAACTGCGAGACTGTTCCTCGAGGGGGTGGGGACCATGCCGGCAATAACGGCCCATCCTTCTTCAAAACGCACGTCACGTTTCATACCGGAGGGGGGTTGGTGCAGAAATCCAATCTACGGTAGAGGGGGGGGTGGGAAAGATTATCCCTAACTTAACCAACCCTACGTTAGGTGAGAAAAAGAAGTTATGGGGCACGGGAAAACCATCGGTCTCTCAAGCAGAGTCTGTCGGTCCTCGCACGTGCTTTTGGTCGTGAAGACATTGGGGTCTGGGGGGGAGAAACGGAAAGGGTGGGTAACGCGGACCGCAGAGTTGAACGCGACAGGTGGGCGGGAGTTGGGGGGGGGGGCGGAACGCGGCTGAGCTCCGAGGGCTGGAGTGAGTTCCTGGGGGCGGGGTGGCAAGGAAGGGGGGGGGGACGGAGGGAGCATCGTATGGGGAAGAGTCAGAGAACACGTGGCTGAGTTGTATTAGGGGGGGGAAAGATCTAGGAGGAATACAAATACCTCCGAAGGGGGTATTACGAGAGGGAAACTGTCTCGGACGAAGAAGCATTAACACGTGGACTACTTCACACAATTAGGGCGGCCTGCGACACTACAACTGTTGCGGGAAGGGAGAAGGGGGGGAGGGGGGCAAAAGAGAGAAGAGTTCGCCCATCGCTGAAGAAATTTTCTCAATAACCCAAGAGCCCAAAGAAGGGGGAAGCTAGAGGGAGGGAAAAAAAGAAACTTCTAAAGTAGGTTTCAAAGGGACCTGAAAATTCCCATTCTCAATCCAGGAAAAATCTACGTCTCTCGTATTCTTGCCTTCCGGCAAAAATAGCATAGGCTGAGGGGAGGAGTGGGCATTAGGGGGTGGGGAGGCTGAAGCACCTGACCTACGAAAGGTCTAACTAATTGAAGGGAAGAGGAATTCAGACCGGGACGAGGGGAGGGGGAGGAGAGTCCGTGAAGAAGGAGGCGGCGGCGTCCGGCCGCACGTCTCCAAAACCGAGAGTTTTCCTGCACGTCCTCTCCGTCTGAGAGCCACGGCAATCAGGGACCCGGGGGAATATGAAGCAAGGAAGTGAAGTGCGAGTACTACTCTGAATGGCCCTCCTTCCCACATGCACAAAGGGAAAATCTGCTGGGTATTAAAGGAAACCTTCCAAAATGTACATTCACGTCGACTGGTCGCCTGTGTGCGGAACCACGGATATCGGCGGGGAGGACGGAAGGGAAAAGATCTATCTTATCCGAGGATTACAAGCCGAAAGGTAAAGATTGACAGGCCAACAGGAAGGAGAAAAAAGGGTGTAAAAAAGAACCGGTGGGGTCTTTTGTCACGGTCACCAGGGGAGGTCATCGAACAACACAAAAAACTGGAAAGAGGAGATAAAGGAAAAAGAAGGGAAGGATTGAAAAAAAAAGTACTGCGCTGAGAAGAGTATTTACTCAAACCACTTATCCAGGATGGGGGTTTGTTCTTGGAGGGTTGCGAAGAGGTTGTAAAGATCGGGACTTCGACGGTCGTCTTCGTCTCTGACAAGATCATCCTGGACAATCTATCGACTTTGTAAGAAAAGTAGGGCAGAAAATGTTCTGAAGAGGTAGGAGTCGGAGATCTTAGTCCAATTACGGGCTTGGGGGAAGAAGCGGCCAAACCCCCAAATCTATTGCAGGGAGAGGGGGGGGAGCCCGGGGACGCTGGAAATTAGCCAGGCCATGAAAAGCTTTTACTGGGGAACGCCACTAGTAAGGGAGGAGGTCAAAACGTCCTGTGGGGGAGAAAAAAAGAAAGGATTCAGAGGGAAGCTGATGTGTGGAGATAAACGACTCTCTTAGCACAAAGGCAAAAAGAAAATCATCCATAGTCGTTGCAGAGGGGTACATGGAGGACTGTCTAAGAACCGGTCGGATCCATGAAGGCTGATCCAGTCCACATCAACCTAAAAGGTAAGCATAAAAAAAAAAAGCACAGGGGAGGAAAAGAGAGTATGGAGGTGGGCAGGGGAGGTTCTAGATAGTCAGCCCTTAAGTTTAATCTCAGGGAAATTGGGGTGGTGGGGGTGGTGGGGGGGGGGGGGGTTTCTTCTCCGGGGGGGAAGACTCTCAGCAAAGACCCAATCACGCTTAACGGTGGCGGGGAGCTCCTCAATGACGTCCCATTCCAAGAAGGGGAAAAGGGTTGAACAGAAGGGGAATTTCGTTCCAGCATCGAACAGCAGTTGATTTTCCAGCAGCACCATAAAAAGGGTTGCATTTCTAAGCTTCAAGGAAAAGGAAGGAAGAGGGAGGGGGAAATTCTGACTGACAAAGATAACAGTAAAAATAGACTGCGCCGCCCTACAGTTACCTTAGTGAAGAAGGGGGGTTCACCTAGCCTGAGAAAAAAAAAATCTTTGATCCGGGCCGCCGATCCGTCAACTATAGGGAGCAGAGAAGGGAGGGAAAAGGAGAGAGAAAGGCTACTAATCAGGGAGGGGGGGGGGAAGACCATTGAAACCTAGATAAAACAGAAATCATGAGGGAGAGAACGTTCGTCTAGTTGGAATAGTCTATCTCGAGAAGTGGTGGGGGGAGGGAAGGAGGGAAGAAGGAGGCCCAACTTGAAAAGGTAAAAAAAAAATAGGAATTCGCAACCCCTTTCTTTGCCTCAAGAGGGAGTGTACGATTGAAAGAGGGGGGGGCGTCCCAAGGGGAAAAGGCGACGGAAAGCATTCCGACTCCTTTCCCCTTTTCTAAAGAAGACCGACCGTCGACGTCAGGGGGGGGGAAGGGGGACTACGGAGCATAGCGAGGCCGCACTCCGAACGTTCGTTCCGGACCATTCGCGAGGAGAAGGGGGGGAAGGGAACAATGAGCCGTTAACGCGGAGAGGGACGTATGTTCTCTATAGTCGTTCTTGCTGACCTCGGTTCTAATGCGGAAGAGGGTCGGCAGGAGGGGGGGGAAGGGTGGACGCGAAAGGAGGGCGATATCGAAGAGAAAACGAAGAGCCGGAATCTGTCTCGGGAAAAGCATTCTTTAGAGGGGTGGGGGGGGAAGAAGGAGAAGGGTACTCGACCAAAGTTACCAATCCAAGCAGCCACGAGAGTTCCTATAAAAAAATTAACTTTTCCACGCCGGAGAGTAGAAGCAGGAATTCAAGGAGGGGAGGGGATGTCAAGTGCAAACGGAGAGCATCGGAATCCTTCCGGGGACTGAGGAGGGGAACACATCAGCGTCCCTTCTGGCTGGCTGGGCGGAAGGTTAGGGGAAACCGAGGAGAGAAGGAAAAGAAGGAGGATTGGCTTTATCATGAAAAGAAGAAAGATGCCTTGTAGAGAGAAGGAGCGGATGTCTGAGACATAGGCACGTGTTAGGTAATCTCTTGTGTCGGAAAGAGGTAGGGGGAATGGTAGAAATGGAGAGGGGAAAATAACCGTGAGGAGACCGGGAGGGTATCTAGTAGATCTGCTGTTTGTCTAGGAAACTCCACCACGTTCACTCTCAGAAGGAAAGGGGGAGAGAAAAAAGGAGGGGGGGGGGTTAACCTTCCGGACAAGCTGGGGGGGGTGATAGTGAGTTCAGAAACTTTAGAGTGCTCTTCTTATATCAAAAAGGGGGGCGAAGGTTTTGAGCGGAAGACAAGGGAAAAAGTCTGGAAAAGGGGGAGAAAAAAACGGGACCGTGGGTTTGAAAGAAGGGCGGGTTGGGGAGAACGTTAGTTTGACCTGCTGAGTAGGAAGTACAAGGGGGACAGGCTACCTATCTGACACCGAGCCGTCTCTGAGAAGAGGGGAAGAGGGGGGAGAATAAGTATAAGGAAAAGAATTTTCTGTTGGACGAAGGGAGGGACCTTCTGGGAGAAGGGAAAGTCTTGGGAGAGGTCTCCATAAAAATCTTACCAAGTAAGGGATCGGATCACTCAATTGATTTACACTCGGGAGAGGGGGCCGGAGAAGAAGTGGAAGTAACGGTAACGGGAAGAGGGGGGTCTTTGATGGGGGGGGTTTTTCTGCTCCTTTGATTCCTTCTAAAGGCTGTCGTCGAAGAGCGCCAGGTGTCGAGGGGGCGGTCAAAAGAATGCCGGTGAAAGGGCTGTACCCCACAAAAGGGGACAATATGTGTTGATATTTGAAACCCCACTGGAATGCCTACCGCGGCAAAACCTCACCGTGTCGCCGGCGTTGACGTGGGGTGCAGGGGGAAGCATCGATAAAAAAAAAAAGGGGGGGGGGAAATCGAGAAAATCGGACACCCCAACGTAAAAAGCCGTCGACACTTAGTTCTTCAATCCAATACGTGGTGTTCAAAAAAGGACCCTCGCTAAATTATTCGAGGTGAATGGGGGGGGAGCTATTGAAAAAAGAAAAAAGGAACTGGTAAAACAACTTCAAAAAAATATCCCTCAAAGCATCGGACGGGGACTCCGACTACAAAAAGTCGCGCAGAAGCAAGGAAGGAAACGCGACCCAACAAAAAACAAAAACGAACCGGGGTGTCAAGGGAAGGGAAGACTCAATTATAGGCATATCAAAAGTAAGATCTTAAGGCACGAAGACATTAA
>Ga0179593_1251999_pt1 | contig 10305 bp, 7 predicted proteins | sample CZODoug2_1_08_16_FD_185931 | JGI IMG/M metagenome (GOLD analysis project Ga0179593, IMG submission 185931) | Vadose zone soil fungal communities from Angelo Coast Range Reserve, California, USA - CZODoug2_1_08_16fungal (PacBio error correction) | ecosystem: Environmental > Terrestrial > Soil >...
TCAGAAAAGCGTGAGGGAAGAAGGAGAGCAAAGGTTGATAATGGTGGAAGTTCTGAACTACTAGCGCAGGGAGGAGGGAATGATCAGTCACTGGGGGGAGAAAAAATCCGGACCGTGAGCAAAAAGGGGCATGGAGTATTTCCTCGTGCCGTCGCTACACTCCCAGCAAACAGAAGTAGTCGGCCTGAGCGAGAGCTAAGAGGGAAGAAGGAAAAAGACACTAACGAGGACAACGGGGTTCCTCTTGAGAAAGAGGAGCGGAGAGATGCAGGTCAATGGCCATCGAGCAGACTAGCTCGGCGGCGTCCTCCTCAACCATCGCGAGAGAGACTATCTTGAAATCAAAGAGAGGAGAAATGGGTGCGCCGGGCCCTCAGCCGTGAACAAGATTCATTCGGAAGATGGAACGAGAAAAGTGAGTGCAGTGGAGAAAGAGACTACTACTACCCCAAAAATGGGAAACAAAAACCGTTTCGGCTTGTGATTTCTTAACACGGCGGGGGATAGTCAAAGGGGAAGTAACCAGGACTAATAAAAAGGATAGAACAAGACAAGGTGGTATCCACCTTTCTGAAGGCAAGGGAGCAGACATGCAGTGCACTGCGCGCTGGCACGACCAAGGGTGCCGTTCGGAGGATCCACGGTGCCGGGTTCATTTGCTTGAGCCCCCACACGGTTGACAAAAGGGAAAGGGCAACGGCAGCTTCCTGCTGGGACTAACCGGAATCGTGGCGGGGAAAAAAAGGAAAAGAAGTGGATCCTGTTTTCAATGGATGCCGAAAAAGTTCGCCCATCCCTCGAGCACGTAATGGGGAAATGTATGCGATTTGAGAAAGGAAGCCCGCATGGATGGGAAACACCGGCCTGCAGGCAATGGCGAGAAGGCTAGCACGCGAAGGGCAGGAGGGACGCATAATGAGAAACTACATATCCCTGCCGCGGAAGTGGTCCATCCGCATCCCGCCTGGGTAACGCGCCTGACCGACCGATGTAATGAAAGGGCCCGCCGGGAGGTGAATAAGCTTGGACGGCACCTGGACGTTGAGCAACCGTCCTCGAGCCCAGGGATATACTCCTCTTGTCTCGGGCGAAGAATCATGAGGGGTCTGTGACGGCTTTTCTCCTATCGGCAAAACGAAAGGCGGATGACCGTGGACGGAAAGAACTGTGCACGTTCGGGGGTTCTTATACAAGATGGGGACTAGGGGATAGCGCCCTAACTCTCGATGGCGACATGCTGGTAAATCCCTGCACGGGCTCGGCCGAACTGAAATGTCCACGGAGACGAAAGGTGGGAAGTGTTCTTCCGAGCGGGGGAAGACCAAAAAAAAAAAAATTGCCTTCGCGTCGCGTGGCTACGGAACAAAGGAAGATCGACTACGTCCCGTGAGAAGGGAAAGGGAAAAGAAAATAAGAAAACTAGGGTTTCTGAGAAGGTGCGAAACAAGCTCGCCTCCAGAGTTACTTTAGAAGGGGGGACAAGGTCGGAGACCCGGCTCTAAAAGGGTCTGGGATGTATCCAGGGCGAAAAACCAGGACACCATGGAGCCGAGGACTCGGCTGCCAGCTACAGTTTTACCTTCTCACAAAAAATTCAACAGGAGAGACAGGTCCTGGCCCAATAACGTGAGAAGGTGTCGAGGCCAGGTCCGAAGACATCTAAGTATACGTGATCCGGGAAGGGGGAAGATGAGAGCGTTCTCGAGAAGGCTTCTGACCCGGGCAGGCAAAAAAACGGGCGGTAGTTTCCGGTCATCACCGACCGAAGGCAGAGTAGCGGGGCCTAAAAAAAACGGGAAGGAAGGGGGAACGTTTTTCTCTTGCTCAGAGAGGGTTAACTGAAGAAAAAAAGAATAAACAGGAAGGAGGGCTGGACTACAACCATTAACTTCGACCTGATAAGAAAAACGGGATTACTATTCCGAGGCGGACCCCTTAGATCCGCTCGATCTTAGGAAAAAGGAACAGGGAAGCGCAGTCTGCGCCGTCATGGACATTGAGAGTTCGCCACAAGGGGCAGAAGGCCGGTCTGAAAAAAAACGGGGAGATGATCCCTGCGTCTTATCGTATCAGTAAAAAGCCGGTAAAAGAGGGCAAGGCCAAAAGACAACCCGGTCGGCCTTTGCTTCAGAAAAAAAACCGAAGCGATAAATCCGCGGCACTAGTCGCAGGGGCTCGGGGTGGAGCTGCACCAGTAGTCAGCGCGGGCTTTCGCCGGAAGGCGAAAGGGGGAACCAGGTGACTTCGTGTTATCTTTGCATCGCGCTGGGAAACGACTACACGTACTCCATCGGCGGCCCAAGGGACGTGAACTAGTTCACTGGGAAAAAAGCGGGCGCGGAAGTTTGACTACCGCGCTAGGTTCTTTGCCGGCGTGTCGCCGCCAACGTACCCGACTGGGTCGAACAAAAAAGAGATAGGAATCTCGAGGCAACGGGAAAACTCTCGGAAAAGTGCGCGGACTTTAGCTGAAGCGTCGGGACAAAAGTAGCAGCCGGGACGAGCCAGGCGGCGCTCTGGCCCTATCCGGAAAAAGTGTGTGTAAGGAAGGTGACCACGGGGCCTTGACAACTTGCAGTTTACCACTTGGGGAAGAGGGAAAACGGGGCTGTTACAAAAAAGGGGGCCACTTTTATCTTATGGAGAACGCGCGTCTTCCACCTCCGGACTGCCCGCAAACGGGTCGTGAGGGTGGGATAAATCGCCGGCCGCGGGCCCGGGCAGGTTCTCAGGAGAGAGCAGGAAAAAAAAAAAAAAGGAAATGATGTGAAAATATAGAGATCTCGAAAACTGACCCGTACCGCTGCCATCTAAGGCAAAAGATACCGACCCCACGAATAAGAGGGAAGTGGTCAAAGTCGGCTCTCACCTCAGCTACGAGGACCGAAGGGGGAAAAGAAATTTTTCAGAACCAACTTGGTCAACCGGCAAGGGCAACGGCCCGTGGTACCGGCCCTGCCCACCTTTGACCGCAACGACTAAGGGACATCTAAGGACTTGGAGTAAATAAGCCGAAGACCGACGTTCTGAGAACGCAAGAAAAAACGGTAGAGAGTTGTTAGGGGACAGGTGCGAGCCGGAACGAACGCTTTGGTCGCCCCCCCCCCTTGTCGAAACCACCTAACCTTGGAGGCGAGAAAAGGAAGAAGAATCGGCAAACCTCGTTTCGACCAAACAAGGATTTAAAAAAGAAAGAAGGAGTCGGGGAGACTGGGCGTAGGAATTCTGTCACGGGAAGAGGGATCTCGCAGCGCGAGACCAATCGGAACTCCGCAGTCCCCGTTACTTTCCGCCTCCAGCTACCTCAAAGCAGGGGGCAAGCAAAGGCCGAATGGATTAACGCAAAATGCACGATGATGTGTTCAGGCGGAATTATTCGAGAAAAAAGAGAGTCGGTTTGGTAGGTGGGGCAGAGACCGGGAACGGGACCATACCCGTCCTCTATCAAATCCACATGAGCAAAATCCATCATACCAATGTTCAAGGGGGGGAAAAGAAACGTGGCGAACTCGCTCAAGGTCAATCAGGATCAAGAAAAGCGCGGGGTCCCGTTCTGGGGTGAGGAGAGGATCTAAAGGGGTCCGCATTCGTCATCGACGATCGTCGAGCCGACCCAACGATCAAAAGGTTCTCCGTTCAGGGCGTTGCTCTGCAATCTTCCGGGTGGGTGTCGGGATAATGGAAAAAAAAAAGACGAAGAACACAGCTCACGCGGGACCTCCCTTAAAACGTGGTCACGGTCCAGATCAGAGCCCCCCTTCGAATCAAACTGTTATGACCTGGCCCAGACAAAGCAACGGCTAGGAGAGAGCAAGATAAGCCCTTCTCACGGGACTATCTCCAAAAAATGAACCAAAAGGGGACAGGGAGCCGTAAAGGAGTCGATGAGAAACCGGGAGGCCCGACACTCGCCAGGTGTTGAAAGACAAAAGAGAGAGGCGATTAGGGGAAGAGAAGGTAAAGTAGATGTCCGCGAGGCCTCACAGGCACCATTTTGTCGGACATAGGCCTGATCATAACCAGAACAGAGAAGCTCGACAAAAGGCCAGAAAAAAAGGACCAACAATGCGGCGAGCCGGGGGGGCGCAACCGAAGCAACTCAGTTAAAAAATGGGGGAACGGAACCCGGACGTATTCGATCGTACGGGCCCCAGCCACGCGAAAGAAAAAGACAAGCGAGGGGAGGAGGGTTTCACTTAACCGCTCGAAAAACGGAAAAATAACCTGCCGATAATGGAGTTCTCACTTTCGTAAGCCGGCATGCCGAACGGACCCAGGAGAAATGGAAAGGCGATGCCGCTCGTCCATGACCGTCCTAAAATGAAGGCAATGGAGGGGTTGAGAAACTTCTCAAAGGGTCGTCCCGGCCTATCTGCCAATACAATACTTACACGAACCCAATGACATTAAGCTAGGGAAGAGAAAAGGGTGGCGTCCGAATCTATGGGAAAGGGGGGGAAAAGGAAAAGGCGGGTGCCCGTCAAGCTCATTATGATAAGAAACTCGAGATGCCCTCACATCCCGGTCGGCAGGCCTCTTTACCCGGCATATGGGGGATAACAGCGGAAGAAGAGGCGGAGAGGGGGGGGATAAAAAATTCGTCCCGCCTGACAGGAAGAGGCTTCTAATCGAAAAAAGGGAAGGAAGGCTGTTGGAGGACCATCCAGGAAGCGACCGCTCGACATAGTATCACAGGTTCCCCCACTTTCGTTAGAGGACTGGGCGAACTCGCCGCCAGACAAAAAGACGGAATAAGAAAGGGAACAACAGGTCGCCGAGGGGAATTATGCCCTCAGGAGAAAGTAAGGACGACGGTCACCTTTGGGGAAACTCGGTGGCGGGGAAAGGCAAGCCCCAGACCCCGCACAGTGGATCATCATGAATAATGAAAGCTGTTGTCAGTGAAAAAGACCGGGAAAATAAGGGCGGAAAGTCGTGCGCACGGTGGTCATTACACACTTTTCCTGGGGAGAAAGAAAAATGGAAAGGAACCTCTGGGTAGTAAGGTACTTGGCTATCTCCCACTCACGTTACAAAACCCGGAACATGGGGGACCAGCAAGGGGGGGCGGGAGTAGCGATGGCAAAAAAAGAAACGAGGAGACGGCCATACAGGGGAGGCCCTACTTTCTCCAACCCGGCTGAGGGCCCCATCTCGCACATCATGTGGAGACCTTCGGACATAGATCGCACAAGGGGGACAGGGGGGGAGGGGACAGCCGCAGAGCACTCGTCTGAATTGGAAAATTAGGGGAAAAATAAAAGAGAAAGGTGCTTCAGCCGGCAAAACCAACTCTTAAGAGGAAAAAAAAAAAAAAAAATATTGATCAGGGCTGGGCTCCCTCTTGAGCAGTGAGAGCAGTAACAGGCCATGACGAAAATGGTTGCAGGCGTTTCGGCCGGCACGGAGGAAATAGAACAGACCCCGGGACGGCGAATAAAAGTGGAAAAAGGGAGCGATCAGGACGACGCAGGACGGGATTTCTAGTAGAAAAAAAAACGGAGTCAAAAAGCCGGCCTTGACCTCCCCTCTTCTTGTGATCATAAAAGAACAAAGGAGGGGAAGGAAAAAAGGGTAAAGAAAGGGCGGGGGAACGGCAAGATTGGGTGAGAATGGTGGGTCAAAGAGAAAAAAAAGAGAGAGAGGGAGGAGCCGTCAGGAGGTCTAATACCGTACGTGAGACAGAACTGGGGGACAGGTCATGTTCCCGCCGCAGGCTACACGACGGGGACCAAGGCGTAAAGGAGTACTGTACGGCGGCCGCGCAAAGAGGGGATCCCATTCCCTGATCAAAAAAAGAGCTGTTCCGCTTTACTCCTAAAACAGAGGTGGCATGCCTTTGCAGACGCGGCATAAGGAGATCAAACAACGTCCGAATCCACACAAAAGGAGGAATAGTACTTGGCACAAAGGTCCTGCAACATTTTCAGAAAATCATCCTGAGAACGAGCAGGCCCGCTGAACGGGCGGTTAGTTCAGGTGGAGACATCTCAGAACCTACTGCACCATCTGGTAAAAATGAAGGGATGTTGGAGTGGATGGACACTGCGTGGGGAGATCGACAATGACCATATAAAGGACAAAGGAAAATAGAAACTTCCAGTTGGTGAAGTCAACACAAGGCAAAAAAACTGGCCTCGCCATTAGGTGCACTCGCTCGTGCAAAAAGAAGGAATTTCTTTCTTAAAAACATGAGAAACGAAGGGGAAAGGGGCTGGCGCGGTCCCCCCTAATTTCCCAGGTAACAGGGGGAGAAAGGGAATCTCCTGGGGGAGCAAACTACCGGCCCAGCGAAAAGCCCCGCGGTCCTCTGGTAAGGCTTTATGCCGACCAAAGCTAATTCGCAAAAAGACACGAAGCCACGAAGTGGGTAACCTGTGAACTATGCTAGCTGCACAAAAAAAGGGTAGGAAGACCTTCTAAATTCACTTTCTATCCGAGACAAAGCTTCCTGTCATCAGGTACGCATGACTTATATAAACATGAAGTCCATGGGGGGTGAGAGATGTTCATCCCATCACTCCGGTAAATCCGGAAAAAGGGCATCAATACCGAGAGGTGTGAGGATCATCAGGCAGACTTCACCTACGTGCCTCACAAAGGAAGAAAAATAGAAATTAGGGTCCTCTGTGCTCGTCGAGATGATATGAAGAAAAAGGAGAGAGAAAGGGGAGAAAAAGGAGAGAATGGGTAAGAAAAACTCATGGGTGTTGGAGAGGACGGATGGGCAGAAAGGACGGAACTGACGACCATGGCCGGACAGTGATAACAGGGAGGTCATCACGTCTTGGCCTCTTGATACAAAATCTTTGAATGGGGTAGAGCAGAGAGAGAGTAATGGGAGCTGTCTTCCCAAAGCCTTCAGACGTGCGAAGGCCGCACTGAGAACTTAAAATTAGGGCAGGCAAGTTGGGGAAGGGAGTTGGAACATTCTAGCTGGTAACAGGACCAAAGCATCTATTTCATGGACGGGAAAAGGTAAATTGAGGGGGCGGGTGCCACCTCCTATCGACCGCAACCGGCATAGGAAAGATGACTCCCAGTTCGAAAATTATGTTTCGACGTATCACACCCCCGGCGAGCCGGCAGAGGCGTGGACTGGGAGTATTGGCACGGGTCGGACACCAGGAAGCGGAAACTGCCGGGCGAGAGACCAACCATCAGCTGGCCCCAGGAAACCTGGAGAATGAAAGGAAGAAAGGGTCTTCCACTAGAGGTTACATCTGAACTGCATGCCGAACTCTCGCCATGTCCACTGGGCAAAAATAGCGAGGGTAGGGAGAAGGAGACTACATCGAAGAGGCAGTTATCAGAAAAGGGGGAAGATTGCTTCGTGAAGAGAAGAGGCGCGGGACGCGACACGAGAAGTCTCTGCGGCGGGGGACGGTCATCAAGCAATGGGAAGGGGGAAGCGAGATGGCCGATACCATGTGGGGAAGAAGGACAGCTCTGCTCGAGCGGAGGGGGGCAACTCACTCAGTCGCCCTCCCTCAACCTTACGGAGGGCAAAAGACGGACCCGGGAACGGAGAACGAATTCAGGGGCTTGTCCCTACTATAAAAAAAGAGTGACACGAGGCCCTGAACACTGAGATCCTCGAGACGGGGTAAACACCGGCAAAGGGACCGCTCCGATCGCCTTCATGTTACACAGCCGCGAGTGATAAAAGGGCGGCAGTATTCCTTGAGGGTAAAAAAGAAAGGTATATGGAGTGTTGGAGAAAATCTGCTGATCGAGGGGTAAAAAGGGTGAGAAACGGTACCGGTCATCGGCGTCTTCCATCCACACTCTTTCATGCAGGGGGAGGAGGCTAATCCTGTGCCTTCGACATCGGAGGTCCTCACGAGAAGTTGAGGTCCCTGCCGGAGGGTCAGGAATGGCTGTTCGGCAAAGCCGCGGCGGAACCCTGGCCTGCGTTTTCCTCTGGGGAATCAAGGACTGGAGACGTCTCAAGGGAAAGATCGAAAGCCAACAACTATGCAACCGCGTGTGAAAACGGAACGTGTCGGAAGGACGAGGTGCTTTCCGAACCGAGCTCGGTGGGAAAAAAAGGGGGGGTCGCCTGCCAACTGCCCGCTCTGGTGTCCTGAAGGAAGAACAAAAAGGACTAGCAAGAAGGGAGAAGGAATCACCCACAAGGACCAACGCGCAAAGTGAAGCGAGGTCGGGAGAGGCAGAAGTCGGGTACGTCGACAAGAAAGGGGGGAAAGCCAAGGAAGGATCGTTTCCCTTACGAGAGAGGAAAAGGGGGGGGAAGTCAAGTGGACCACGGGGCCGTTGGAACCCGGTCCGGTAAACGGGGGCCGTTTAACCACTGGAACGGGGACCACACGGGGGCGGAGGTGCGAGCCGTGCATTACCCCCAGGGGCCAAAGAAGGAAAGAGGAGGAGGAGTTCGGGTAAGATCTACCACTTCGATGACCGCCGCGGGCGCACAGGACAGTTGCGCTGGAGGAGAGAAGAGCAACAACACACACACGTCATTATGAGGACCATATAAAAAATAAACGAACCGGACCGAAAAAAGGAGGAAAAAGTCAAGCTCTCAAAGGACTCCTCCTAGGGGACCAGGAGGCGGTTCAGACTTCTAAAGGGAGAACCGCAGGAGACAAGAAAACTAGGAGAAACGTCCCCGTTGTCACCTTCACAACGTTCACCGACGATGGAAAACGAAAAGGGGGAACCGGCCCTGCAAAAAAAAGGTTGTACCGCCTCTCAGGAAAAGGACATCCGCATTCCCGAGCCCTGAGAAGAGAAACAGGGACGGCTGTAAGCCCCTCCCGCGGGCACGGGCGAGCGCGTGTCCGTGAAGGGAGCGCCAAGGACGATAGATTGTGGGAGAGGGGAAAGAGACGCACGGCAAAAGAGAGGGAATTGTCGAGGACCCCCAGGAAAAAGAAACGAGTGTCGGCATCACCTCGCCGTCGCCAAACGAAGTGGAAAGCCACAGTTTCAAAAGAGGGGGCGGCCGTGCTTCAATTTGCGGGAGATACCAAGTCGCGGAAGGAATCGGAACCCTGCAAGGCAGGGACGAGTTCCGCCGCCGGGTCGTCGAAACAGCCCTCTCTGGGGGAAAGAGAAGGCAGGCAGGGAAACAGGGAAAGTGAGAGAGATGTCGACAGGCAAGGAGAGTTCTAAGCCCAAAGAAAAGCGAGGTGGCTTTGTCCGAGCCTGATGAAGGGAAAGACAGACCCGGCCCTCATCAGCCGCTTAGAAAAATCTCCCCGGGCAAAGAAGCTCTGCCCGCTGCGGGAAATCGCGCAAGGTCCATGCCGTCGCATAGGGGTTTCCCACGGTGAAGGGGATGGGACCAGCACGCTCTGGATGCAAGGGAAGCAAATTCATCCGACTATCTTCGCCTACGCCCCGTATATGGGAAGAGGGTTAAGGAGTACGCCTTAAATGCAGGGTGAGGGCGGGCGAATTAAAAGACTTTGACCCGCCGCTCGTCAAGAGCTCCCCGTAAAACCTGCACTTCCCCCGTGGTCGCTTCCAAAAGGGGCAACATTCATAATGGAGGAAAAAGAAAAAAGAAAAAACGCCAGCAGCTGATCGGCGTCGCCGGAAAGGGAACCAGTATCTAGCACAAGAGAACAATTCCACCTGGACAGGATGAACAGTAAGGTCGATTGTCGTTCGACCTGTCGTAACGAAAAACAGAAGAGGGGACAGAACGGAAAAGATCGGACATAACGAATGTCCACGGAGGTCCAAGCAGATGCATCCATGTCTCCATGGGGGGGAGGAGGGGCCGCTCTGGCTCATCGCAGACGTCTGTCTGAGGAAGGGAGCTGCCAAAGACAGTCAAAATGGGGAGGCGATCCGGGTGCAAACTTCTCAGAAAACGTGCGAACTTGTCTCGCCGTGCATGAGGAAACTGATATTAAGAGTCGGGGCCGGTTACCTCAGCCACGGACCGACTCTACAAGGACCTCGAGGCTCTGGCACGGGAAAAAAAAGAGATGGAGCAAAACTACGTCCCCAGAAAAGGAATCTCAATGTTAAAGAGGAGGAAACCAGCAAGGCCCGTGAAACGCCGGAAAAAAGTCAGGGAGCATTAGATGCAACACTCTTCCAGCTTGGGGGACGCAAAAGAACTTGCCTGCATTTACGTGTCTAAAAGGGGCAGAGGGAAAGGGTCGTCCTGCCGATAGACCATAAGTCAACACAAAAAAACATGACAGAGAGTCGGAGAAAGAGCAACGAGCCGTCAATAGAAAACACTGCAGGGGGCGGACGGGTTCGGCACGGAGGGGGGAAGTAACCCAACCAAGCTCTTTAGAAGCCGACAAAAAAAAAAAGGCC
>Ga0179593_1343547_pt1 | contig 10305 bp, 10 predicted proteins | sample CZODoug2_1_08_16_FD_185931 | JGI IMG/M metagenome (GOLD analysis project Ga0179593, IMG submission 185931) | Vadose zone soil fungal communities from Angelo Coast Range Reserve, California, USA - CZODoug2_1_08_16fungal (PacBio error correction) | ecosystem: Environmental > Terrestrial > Soil >...
GGAAACGAGTAACTTTTCATTTTAAGAGAAAAGCTGCGGCCGACATGGCCCGGTCTTGGGAGATGTCTTACTAAAACTGGTGAAGGGGGTTGGACCCGTAAAGGAAAGAAAAAAAAAAAAGTGTCGCGAAAGGGTTTAGGCTAGACTAGGGGGGAAGGAATTAAGGGACACGAGAGCATCACCTTTCGTGAGAAAAATGGACGCGATCTGATGGTCTAATGACCTAAAGGGGGGGAAACCAAGGGCAGGATCTGGCGGACCCTAAGGTTTAGGAGGGAAAAACTGGGAGGGGAGGAATTGGGCTAGCTTCTCTTGTCTGAAAAAGGTTCCAGGAACCCAGCGGAGGTGAAAAACGTCATCAGAGTGAAGCAGCGTCAAGACCACCTGGGAGGAGCTATCTGGGCGGAGGCAGACACCTGTCTTGGGGGGCCAACGTGAATAGAAGTCATCGGTCGAGGAATTGTTCAGATTAAGGGACAGGCCTGGAACACGGGGAAATGAAAGAGCTCCCGAAGCTGCTTGGGTATTGTGAAAAAGGGAGGGGGACTAAAGAGCAGGGCTGAAAGTGGGTCGATCGCGGGGGGTCCGTGAAAAATTTGTCGATCTGGGATGGGGGCGTGTCCCAGGGAGAATGCGCCATCAAGGCGAGAGCGCCGCGGGAAGGAAGGATCTCAAAGTGGTTCGTAAAGACTGTCAGGAAACCCGCAAAAAAGAAGAAGGGTATTAAAGAGTTTCGAGGAGAGCCGTCAGGAAAGAGTAGATGGGGAAGGGGGGTGGGCCCTCCTGAAGTGAGGAGCTCGCCGAAAGCAAGGCCTGCTTCGGGGCCCAGATTGGAACCTCGGACGTCCAGTACGGCAGCGAGGTTGGAGCAGAAAAGAGAAGGCTATAGAAGGGAGAGGTTGGTGACTGTCATCGTCACCCAAAAAAAAAAACCCTGGTTAAGGTGACGCTTCACCAAGAAAGGAAGCCTGCGAAATTCTGGGGGAAAGAACCCGAAGGGTTGGAAAGCAGGGTCGGGGTAACTCTGGCCTTCATGGTAAAGTAATTCGTCCGGAAGGAACAAACAACAGACCTTTGGGTTAGAGGAAGGGAGAGTGCGCGAGTATTAGGAACCTGGGCGGGGGAGATAAAATCAGGAAAAGAAAGAAGAAAGCGATTAAAGGAAGTGCGGTATCGAGCGGAGAGAGGGAACGTATCAGTCAAAAGAAGGAGGGTGGGGGTAAAGTCATCTCCGATATCATAAAAAAAGAAACAGGGGAAGGGAATACGAGTACGGTCACGCTTCCTTTTAGGGGACCAGTACTGTAGGGAAAAACTGGACCAGGAAAGGTGAAGGTCTCGTCCCAGAAAGTGGGTAAAAAAAGGGGGGGGGGGGGGGGGGAAAAGTTCGGGAAGGAGGAAGAAGGGGGAAACACTGGACCGGGATGTCTTTTTCCAGATTCCCAAAGGGGCAGAAGAATTCTTCCACGAGGTGCCCCAAAAAACTAAAGTGGGGAGGAAGAATTGAAGGAGAAAGTACGAGGACGGCTATGGCCCAAGGGCCTCCAAAAAAAGGTGTCAAGGACAGCCGTTCGTTGAAGGACTCCGGAATCATGGGGGGGCATGGAAAAGCAGAAGAGTCAAATTTGGGGAATAGAGGGAATTGTTGAACAGATAGTTCTGCTGAAAATCAGAAAGGGAGGTCGGTGGAGGATGGACTGTCCACATGAAAAGTGGTAGAAGGGACAGGAGACACCTGTAAAATAATCCTCCAGAGATAGCTGGCGGTTCAGCGAGGCTTCACAAAACCGTGAGTAAAATCAAGTGTAGGAGAAGTAAAAGGGACGAGTTTGTGACAAGGAAGCCGTTTCGGAAAGAGGAGGGTTCGCGAAAGACCTGGGGGTGCTCTAACAAGGGAGTTTAGCGCGAAAGGATAAAAAGGGTGGGAAAGTTGAGCTGCTGACAGGGAGGGAAGAGTGTCGCAAGCATGAAAGGACTGGGGCTCGAAGGGAAAAAAGGTAAAGGCGGGTAGTTGAAGCCAATGTTGCCGAGATCATTTTCAGGGGGGAAGGGGTGAGAGAAGGACTACCGGACGAATGGAGAGGGGGACGAGGGGGGGGGGGGAATGGAAGGGGGCAGGAAGGCGATTCGCCTTGGTTGACGCCCCGAAATTGAAAAGAAGCAAGGGGGCCAAACCGGGGAGGAACCGTGTGTAAAAGGGGGGGCTTTAAGACAGTGAATACAACTGAATTAAGGAGCCCTTGGCGGGGGCGTTCGGAGGCGTTCGTATGTAAGAGGGGCGGTCGCACCGGAGCCTCCAGATAAAAAAAGTCCGGGGGGTGGAGGACCGACGGGTCAGATGGGGAGAAGTAGCCGATAAAAATTGAAATGGGAAAACCGGATGGGAGTCTTTGATCAGGGAAACTTCTTAACCGATGAACGTCAAGGGGGAAGGGGGACGAAAAGCAGAATGCTAAAAAAACTAATTTTAAATAGAGGGAAAAAAGCCGACGGACTGATCTTCGCGCGCATCGGAGGGGGGAGAGGTCAAAATTAGGCTGGCACCGTCCGGAAGGGAAGGAAAAAACGCCCGTGTTGGACCACCCCGTCAAGCTCTGAAAAGAGCGAAAACGTCACTCGACGCGGGAAAGACCGCGAACTCAGGAAAAGGCGTCAGGCCCTGGATGTTGGACTACCGGGCCAGAAAAGGCAGTCATATACTGAATCCGTGTTGGGAAATTGGGAGGTGTGGAGTCAAATAAAACCAGGATTGCTAGGAAAAACTAGGACACGAATCAACGAATCGGAGCGGAATTGGAGCGCGGGGGGGAAAAAACGGGTACCTCTGTCACGGGGGATCTCAAAAGAGGAGGACAGAGGGAATTGGACTTTCGCAAGGGCAACGTTGGAACATGGGGGGAACGGGAGAGGAACTGTGACGCCGAAGAGGCCCTTTACGGAGGTGGAGAGGGGGGGGATTAACCCGAGGGGAAAGAAGGGGAGGTTCTCGTAGAGGAATAGAGAAAAGCAACAAACCACGGAGGAGAAGAGATAGTCGTATTACTAATAAAAATCCCCCTGCACTCGGTCAAAAACCAGGCGGGAAATCCCCACAGAGAAAAAAAGGGCCTCTTCTTCGAAGTAGACGAAAGAGAAGAAGGGCCTTGCGAAAGCAAACAACTTAGAAACTAAGATGTAAAGGCGAAGCAGTGAGGACGAGTGACAAGGCGTGGGAAGTTGGCAGAAGGCCGACAACAAATCACCTGAGATAGGGTCCGGAAATTGGGTCCAGAGTCAATCAGGGGGTTGTAAGCAGGAGTAACCAAAGCACGCAACGGTTACAAAAAGGAGGAAGGCTAAGAAGGCCTTCGGACGGTTCTGGGAAAAAAAGCAAAACGAAAGTCGCGTCAACTCAGTCGAAGCGGAGACAGGGCAGGTGAGCGCGGTAAGGGGGAGGGGGAAAAAAAGGGGGGCAGTTGGGAAAAAAATGGTCGCGGTCTGAAGAAGAGACAATAAGGGAGAAGGGAGAAGATCCACCGAAGTACTAGGGGAAAACTTCGTCGCTGGAATAGGGGGGGAAACCACTCTGCCCCGACCGTGTACTAGCCCAAGATCAGGGCAAAGGGATCACGCAGAAACTCTAAAAGGTGTAACTGGACAATGGGACCAGGAGAACAAGCTGTGCACGCGGAAGAAAAAGCAAGAAGCAGCAGGACAGGATACGGAACGCAAAGGGAACCGCAAAACGGAAAGGACCTAAGGGGGAAAACGCCAATCAGAAGCGATTCAGGGGGGTCATAAAGGGATACAGCGACTCAACAAGGCCAGAAACCAAAAAAAGAGGGGGAAGGGGAAAAGAGGAGCTCGAACCAGTCGAATCGCCTGTAAACGGGGATCATCATCTCCAAACTAAAAAGCAGGAGCAAGAGAAGAAAGGACGTCTATCACGTGCACGAAAATCTCTTCTAAAAGGAAAAAAAAAAGGAAAGTCAACGCTTATTCCCGTCCTGAGCACGGGGCCTTAAAAGCCTGGGGGAACGAACTGGGGTGGCAGAACTGAAAAAGCACTCAGAAAACGTAGGACCACGAGGAGGGCTGACTCCTGAAAAGCAGAGGTTCTGAGCCCACAAGGATTTAAGAAAAACTCTATCAGAAAGGGCTCAGTCACACCAGCAAGGGGGAAAAGGGGGGTCGGGAAGTCCAATCGAACGGTTTCAAGATAGCTGACGCCAGCGAGCCTCGGATGCAGTGAAAGGGCAACATGGGCTCAGCCACAGACTCCCGGCAACGGAGGGACAGCTACACCGAATAGGAGGAGAAAAAAGACCAGGGGAGATGTTCCAAAAAAGGCCTGACCGTGCTCGTAAAGGAGGGGGCAACGCAAGCAAAAAACGTAAAGGATCTTCCACAACCGCGGCCGAAGTCCTAATATGGGATGGGGAGCCCTCGTGGGCCTCGCCGAATCTGCAGAAGCGAAGAAAAGGAGCCGAAGAAAAGGTTCTTGCTGGAAAAAAAGCTTAAAAAACTGAAGTCGGCAAGTTGGCAATGTTAAAAAAAAAAACCTAAAGGAAACCTGCTCGCGAGGCGAAAGGGGGAGAGCCCCTCGGGACGACCTCATATCAGAAAGATAATAACCATACCAAATCAAAAGGACATCACACAAAAAGAAAAGGAGCCACACTTCAAACGCCAATCTGGATCAAAGGAAGCTGAAAAACAGGGATTATAGGAAAAAAGAAGGAAAAATACACTAAAGGAGGGGGAGGAAAAGACAGAGATCAGATATCTCTCAGACGGCATTCCGAGGGGTGATAGAAGGGGGGGAAGGAAGAAGGGAAGTGAAAACAGGGAGGATACAAGCTCGCACGAAGACCGGTAATCTCAAAAGCCAGGTGGTTCCCGGGAGCTCCAAATATACTCAAAAGGATGAAAGGGGTCCAGAACGCCAGGCTCAAAACCCGTCCAGGGGGGACATTCTTTCAAGGATAGAAGGCGCGAAAAACGTGGAAAAAGAGGAAAATAGAAAAAAAAAAAAAGGGCGTTGATTTGGGGTACAAGTCACTCCAAATAAGCGCACTTCTATCGCCAAACCAAACTGGAGGGGGATAGACCAAAGACCTCGCTGAGGAAAACGGACAGACTAGGCAAGGAAAAACCGGGCACACACGAAGCAGCCAATCTATCGAGTAACTCAGAACAAAGTGCGTCATACGTCCACACTCAAAGGAGTAAAAGGGTCCTCGCGGGCTCGACGTCCGGAACGCGCGAATAAGGAGAAGGAAGGCGGGGCTCGGCCAGCTGGTTAAAAAAAAAAGGGGGGAAAAATGTAGGCGACGCTCAAGCTCATAGAGACGAGGGAACCGGATCAGAACTACTCCATCCCGCAGGAAGAACTTCCGCAAAACAAAAACTCAGAGAAAAAAACAGGACGCCTGCTCGTTGAAGCAATCAAATTTAAAGGAAAAAAGGGAGGAAGCCATTCGAGAAGAAAAAGCCGGGGAAAATACTTCGCCAGCGAGCAAACTGCATCTGGACAAAGGGCTGGCTTCGGCACCAAAGAAAGGGCAGCCTCGCAAAGCTCGCGACTGAAAGCAGAAAGGGGGATTAATACGCTGCCAGCTGCTGGAAGTTTCTCGCAAAACTCACAGGGGGGGGGGCCAATGAGCCAATGGCAATCTCGAAAAGGGTCTGGAAAAAAGCCCAGGGGATCCAAGAAAGGACTCCTTTAAAATCAAAATCAGGACCTTGTTCAAACACAGAGAGTAACGTCGACCCATCATCTCATGAAGCGTTCCCAAGGAGAAGGAGGACGGTCCTAAAGGAATTCTGAAACCTTCAGCAGACTACAACCCGAAGGGGGAAACAAGTTCGGCTGATGGGTTCAGTCAAAAAATAGATTGGGAAAACAACAAAACTTCAACAGCGTCGAATAGGCCAGAAAACGCACACGGGAAGTGTCGGCCGCATCCGCAATCTACTTCAACGTGGGCAAAGCCTCGAAAAGAGGAAGAAACACAAAACGTAAGAGGAGTCAAAGGAGATGGTCCAGAAGTACTGGGGAAGGGGAATTGGGAATGATCTGCGGAGGAAGTAGGCTAACGGAAAGGGAGGAAAAAGAAACTAGGGGACATTTTGGTGGTGCCCACCAGTACTAGGAAGAACACCCATGGTTCCGCTTCCCTGTTGGCGAGCTCGGGGAAGGAAAGGAACCGTTAGAAGGGAAAGAGCAAAAGCGAAGGTTTACGGCGATTCCGCGAGCTGCTTGGTTTAAAGTCCCGAGCTGGTTTACCAGGCATCTTTCAGGCCGACCTGCCAGAGTGCAGTGTCTTGATCACGGGTGTAGAAGTGAAGAGGCGCGTGGCTTCAGTGGCCGACCAAAAGAGGTTGCGGAGAAAAATCAAGCTTGTGCAGAGTTCGGCCCGACTTCTGAAGGAAAGGATAAGAGCATGTGCATCAGACACTGAGGGGGGGGACGCGCCGGTAGCAAAACCATCAGGGGTCAGGCTACTGTGTGCGTCCCTCGGCTGCGTAAAGTGCTTGAACGGGGTTGGGGGATGAGAGATACAGAGACGATATGCGGGGACTTGGAAAAAACCGATGGCTCCTTCAAAAAGAAAAGAAGAAGAGGAAAAGGGGGAGAGGAGTGCGCTGTGTTCGCGTGACGGTATTTCGATCAGGCAGAGGAAAGGGAGGAGAGTCCGCGCCGTCCGGGCGAGCTTGGAAGAAAGACATAGCCAACGTTGTCTGCAAGCCGAGCGCCTCCCTAAGAACTGCAGGGTAGAGCGCGTCGGGAGAGGAGAAAACTAGGAAAGGAAAAATCGGCGAAGTTTGAGGGTTGGAAAGAGCGAAAAGGGGATGAAGCTCGCCGCTGGCAGAGGTCCTATAGGGGGGTTCCTGTCTAACCTCGAAGGTGAGTAAGCAACGAGGTCTTGACTCAAAGCATACCAGGATACGCTTTTGAGAAATGGATAGGGGGGGGGAGTGACTGTTCATCGTCACCAAAACTCCCTTGGGAGGGAAGAAAGGAGGCGATTGCAAAAGAAAGTCGCGACCATATGAAGCGTGACACAGAAAAGGGCCCGGGGGGGGGTGAAAATGGGGGGGGGATGGGCGGTCGTAAGAAAGGAAGGGTAGTAAGGAGCTTCCACGTTCACAAAAGGGAGCTCCAGGTTTGGTGCGCAGAGTATGGAGACCCCTGGTTGGAGGGATAATCAGGACCAGAGAGAGGACCTAAAAAAAGGCCGGAGAGCGGGGGAAGAGATGAGAGCGGACAAAAAAACAGCCAGCCATTCTTGTCCTTTCATCTCCTCGGGTTCCAAGAAGACCCCTTCCAAGCCAGGGAGACAGCGGTCGCAGGAGGGGTACAATCTGATTGGCAGGCACCAATGGAGGGGGTATGGTATCTTGTCAGGGAATAGGACGGGCCGTACACCAGGAGAGGGGGGAGAAGCCGGGGGTTAACGGCGAGCAGTTCCAACGGGCCTGGCTGGCTTTTTGAAAGAAAAAAAGTTGGACAATTCAGCGACCATCTTGTAAAAACGAACCTTGTCGTCGTCCAGGGTGGAGCAGACTAGGAGTGTCCAAGGCAGCGATGTCCCAAAGAGAAGTCCAGAACTCCGGCGCGACGCCTTGAAGGGGAAGAGCCGTACTGAAGGGGGAGTTCCCCGCAGGAAAAAAAGTTTGGAAGTCATTGGGGTGTGAACAAGCTGAATCTTAGGGGGATAAGCGGCGGGTGAGTTGGTTCTCTGTGGACTGGTCCCAGTGCCTGTTCCAAAGGGTAGAAGCACTGTGCCGACGACCCGGCTAGATGGGGGGGGACGTCCACGAGCTTGTACCTGGGGGGGGTTGGGGTTCGAGGTCAAGGAAAGAGGGGCCCGTAAACACGGGTAGCTGGAAATGAAACTCGTAAGGGTGATGATCGCGTTCCAAAGACGGTGAGGGGGGGCGCGAAACTTAGGGAAGGATCCGAGGCCACGCGGTGAGCCGGGAGCGGATGCTGGTAAGACGCACCGTAGCCCTCCTCTCGTCAAAGGGGTCGTCGGAAAGATAATAAGAAAAAAGGGAGTTTAAGTGACGATCATTCGCAGACAGGTCTTTCAAGTGTTGAGAGCAGTAACGGTACCAACACCGGAAAATGAGGACAGCGAAGTTGTGGAGGAGGGCAGAGGTTTAAGGGGTCCGGCGATAGAAAGTTTGGGAAAAGAACCTGGTCCGAACGGCAGCGGAATAAGGAAAAGGTGGGAGGCCTTTTAACAGGAGCCCTTTGAAAAAGGTATACCAACGGGAACCGGCTTCCGGACCCGATGGGAGGGGTCGGCGGAGTTCGGAGGTGGGACAGGGCGGTCAGAACGTTCAAGACGATGAAAGGAAGTATTGAGTTTGCGAGGTCAGCTGGTCGACAGCGCCCGAGGACTGGTCAAAAGTGAAAGGGTGGGAGGTCTTCTTATATGAAGCGAACCCGAGGACACGGTCTGTGGCAGAGGTGAGAAAAGGCTGCAGTTCGAATTGGTGAATGGCAGATGAAGAAATAAGGGGGGTTCCGATCTCGCCGTCGCAGAGGATGTCTGAAAAAGTCACTAAACGATGTGTCCAGTTCACAACGGCCCGTGTTCAAAAACAAGTCAGGGAGAGACCGGGGAGAAACTTAGCACAAAGTAAAACCCCCCCCCCCAAACCCCCCCAAAGAAACGGCCGGCTACGAGGAAAAAGGCATGAGGGCGGATGGATGTTGAAGAACAAAAGGGAGGAAGGAAACTTAATACCTTTTTTAAAAGGGTATTGTGGCTTGGTCCTGATACCATAAGATGCGAGGACCACGGAAGTTAACGAAAAAACGATCTAAATTTTAGCAAGGGACTCAACGACGGTAAAATCTGAGGGAGAGGCGCCCAAAAAAGAACTTATTCACTAATTTGAATTCCTTTCAAAAAAAGCCTGGGGGGGAGCGGGTTTCAGGCGATACTGAGACAGAAGATGCCCTGGGGAGGAGATTGTTATTTCGCGGGAACTAGACAAGGAAGGGGGAATCAAAAGGGGAGGTGCTCAGTAAAATCGATAGAAGAGAAACCAAAAAGGAGGAGGAGGAAAAGAAAAGATCTATTACGAAAAAGGAAAAATGCAAGAGGCGCCTCACAACCGCGAATGCCACTCGCGAACAGGGCACAAAAACTTCTGCGAACATTACACGAACGAACCGACGCAAGCCTGGGCCAAGAAAGGCAAAGGACAGGAGGACGCTTTGGCGCCGCCCGAAGGATTTGACAAAGTTTAGTTTGCAGGAAACCAACTCCGATGAGCTAAGTGAAGATTCGTATCGGGTGGGAAAGAAAATCCAGGGTGGAAGGGGAATGAACAAAAACAGGAACGTTAAAACAAGGAGGACGTCTGAAGAATCCGAGGACGGGGATTCAACATCAGCCTAAGTAGTAAGGGAACTATCCTGCGCGTAATTGACCTTGGAGCCTCGGTAGTCTGTCAAAGAGGGGACACGGGCTTTTGTGAAATGTTACCGAGGGAGAGGCGGACTGCACCTGAGCAAAAAAGTATGACGACTTGCTGGAATCCGCGGCACGTTCAGAGGGAAAAAACTGAGTCTCAAACTTCATCAATGAGCCCCTCGCCGACCGTGGGTTAAAAGAGTGGGCCGTACATGACCGCCGCAGACCTCAAAGAAGGGGCAACGATCCTAAGAAGGCTCAACAGATAACAAATCTCAAACATCAAGAATTCCTAGGGAAGTTACGAAACGCCCTGAACGCTAGCACGGACCCGCCGAAAAACCCAGAGGAAAAAGGGGAAGTACGTGGTATCAAATTAGTCAACAGGCGATCACTTCTAAAAGGGGGGGAACGTGAGTCGGGAAGGGAGGGAGGACTCAAGGAAACAGTGCGACGGGGGGCCTTAAAAAATGAACCTCAGGACCAGTCTTCAAAAACCCACCGAAACAAACCCACCACAAAACACCCCATCAATTCAGGGGGAGGGGGGAAAATCGGCCGTTAAAGGGAAGCATTCTCAAGGCAAGCGGGAAAAGAGGGCGAAAATATGAAATGCAACGACGTAAAGGCACGATCAAGGTCGCCACCATTCGACGAAACCAAAGGAAAAAACCGTGGCCGAAAATGCAAAGAAGAAGCAAAAAAAAAGAGGAAACGCGAGGGCTACCAGAGAATCAAGAAGCGTTGAGACTGAAAAAAAGGTCTGGGAGCGTAACAGCGATAATCAAAAAGAGTTCAAGGTCACACGGCTAACCGGGTAACGGTCAAGGAGGAGTCCCTGGATCATCAATCCTAGGACACCCACGAAGCAACTATGCTTAGGAAAAGG
>Ga0179593_1397752_pt1 | contig 10305 bp, 9 predicted proteins | sample CZODoug2_1_08_16_FD_185931 | JGI IMG/M metagenome (GOLD analysis project Ga0179593, IMG submission 185931) | Vadose zone soil fungal communities from Angelo Coast Range Reserve, California, USA - CZODoug2_1_08_16fungal (PacBio error correction) | ecosystem: Environmental > Terrestrial > Soil >...
CAAATAAAGGGGCTTCGCTTCTTCTGAGCCCGGGAGCAGGATTGGGGGGAAAAAATTAGAGTATCTCCGCCTTGCTCTGGGTCATACTGACGAAGTTCCTCTGCCGCCTGAAATGAGGCCAGAGGAAGGAACATGGTCTTACTAACACATCCGATTACTCGGGTCAAACTGGGAAAGGAAAGGGCGACAGATCGATGAGGAGGGACAACACCGTTCTTATGAGGGTAAAATAAATATGAAGTGCTGAGGAAGTAGAAGGCGTCATCCTATGAAAAGAAAGCAAAGAACCGTGGTTAGTTCTGAAGCAGCGGATACAAGTACGAATGAAGGGGAGATACCTGCGGATGGGGAAGGAAAGAGGAAGCTCTTCTACCTCCCTCAATGAGGAAATAAACGCGGCAGCACGCCGAGCGATCAATAGAGACCTAGAAGGTCATTTTCCATACACCATATGATGGGGTGGGCGACCAAAGGGAGGGAAAAACAGGAAGAGACGACACATCACAATATCAGGTGGGAAGACACCGGAAAAGAAAAAAAATTTAAAGACTCGCGTTCATAACCAACTGAATTGAGGGCATCTCTCAAAGGGGAAAAGGGGGATGCGACTTGCCGGACTTCACCACGCCCTTTTTTGGGGTGTGGTCATATTGTTTAGCCTATTAATAGATCGAGGGAAAAAGCAAAGGGGGAAAAAGGTGTCGGTAATAGGCCCCACCCATTGGGAGATCCAAACTCAGAAAGGAAAGGAGAAGCTGGTCGGGCCAGGGGAAGGCAGGAAGGAGAGTGCAAAGAAAAACAGCCTTTCACGGCAAGCCTCGGAAGGAAAAAAATTACCCCGAGGTCGCCAAACACCTAATCTAAGCGAAGCAAAGGGGGATGTCGCAAGCAATTACTTACTCTGGCGATGGGCCAGACGGGATAAGTCGGAGGGTAAATCAATCGCTCTGAATAGGTGTGATGAAAGGCACACCTCCACGTTTCTTGCACTACATAGGTGGAGGAAGGAAGGAAAAATAGTCGGAGCGTCACTAGGGAAATCGGGCAAGGGTTTCAACTATTCCAATCTTAGAAAGGTTAGGAGAAGTGGAGGCTTGGGCCAGTACTGGGCGGTGTTCGAGGTCTGGATCGCTGACGACGACGTTAAGAGTATACTACAAGCAGCCTCAGCCACAGAGAAGGCCGGTCCGTTCTGCAACTGGAGGCGGGGGCGAAATACCGCCCCCCCCTACGACGTCAGAGAGGGACTCAGGGAACCCGTTCCCGAACTTTTAGCCTCACAAGGCGATGAGGAAAACCGTGGATCTCCACTCGCAAGGAAAGGAAACCGCTTCCCTTCGGGACGGAAAAGATAAGCGTCCATGCCTTTTGAAAAACGTATGGTATATGTCGTGTCATTACGAAAAAAGAAGAGAAAACGTCTGCTACGAGTTTTACAGAGGGGCAGAGAGAGGCTGTGCCTGGTGTGGCCTGTGTCTGTAACTCCTCTGAAAAACAAGTGGAAGGAATTCGTTCTTGGTCCCTCTCCGCTGTGAACGCGGAAAAAGAGAGAGCGAGAGAGCAAAGGACATGGCTTGACCATCACCGTGCAACTGGAAAAGAAGACGAGGCATCCGCGCCAGAACGGCTGAGACAGGTGGGGAGGAAGGCGCTGGATCTTTACCAGGAAGTCAGGGGGAATAAAAGGCTCTTTATCATTTAGTGGGCTTCGGCTGGCGGGGCTCATTAAAACCAAACACAAGAAAAACAGGACATGAGAAATGAGTGTGCTTCTATTCGTCGAGGAGAATAGAAGTGAAGGGGAGGGTGTTGCGTCTAGACCTGCTAGGGAGAACGAGAGGAAAGAAACTGATTCTGCTATACATTAGAAGCCGTTAAAAAGAGATAAAGTGTGGCTTGCCGATTAGAAACTCCCAAAAGCAAAAAAACACTTGTGTTCTCGCCTTATCTAGAGACCACGCGGAGGAGCTAAGGCGTAAGTATTTTAAAGATCCGGGGAAGAAAGAAAGTGGCGAAAATCCCGTAAATCCGCTCCAGCCGAAGGCAGGGAGGAAAAAAAAAGAAAGAAAAGAAGCACCTCGCCGTCCTTCTGTAGAAAGAGGAGAAGGTCAAAAGAGGGAATCTTTTCCTCTTCAAGGCAGCACCTTAGGCGCGTCTTACCCGGCTCGGTCCCTACCTTTTAATGAAGGGGACAAGAGGCTCACCGTACCGCCTTCGTCCGACAGAGAGGAGAAGAGGCGATCTTTGTTCGAGAGAGACGGGAATTAATTGGGGGTGGGGGGGGGGGGGGGGGGTGGGGGGGGGTTGGTTTGGGGGGTTGTGTGGGTGGTTTTGGGGTAAGTGAAAAAAAAAGAGGAAGTGTTTCGCGCTACTGAATTCAGGCAGCATCTTTTCTACAGTAACAAGTAAGAAAAGACAATAGGGAGGGAGAACGTGCACTTTCCGTCTGACGTGACCTGCTCGCGTGCTGGAGGAAATAGTAGGTCGAATAAAAAAAAGGAGGAGGATGTGTAAATATATATATTGCAATGTAGAGAATGAGAGACTACAACGGCTCCTACTTGCCGTTTTTTTCAAGGTCCGAGGGAGGGCGGGAGGAAGGGGCGTCGGCGAAAGATGGCGTTAATCTCATAGGCCGAAAAGGGAGGCTGGTCACATCACGGTGAAGGAACGGATGGGCGCGACCGAAATAGGGGGGAAAGGAAGGAGTCGATTCCTTCGTCCCGGCTAAGTTAGGGGAGGGTTAAACAACGATTCAGCCTTCAGATGACAGAAGGGCGGAAAATTGCCATTAAGCTATCTACGCAATTGTATCAAAGTTCTGGAAGGCAAGAGCACGTCTCGATAAACTTAAGGGGGGTGAACGAGAGAGCCTTTGATCTTCTATTTTGACTGCCTAGGGTGGGGGGGCAAATCTCGGGGCGAGGGGGTGGACTCGGATGTCTGGTAGAGGTGCTAACATGGTGTAAAAAAGGGGAACGGACACGACTTCCTAAGGCAGATAAGGAGGGCGATCCTTCTCTACCCCCCGTTTGTGGGGGGTGGGTGGAATGCTTTGCGACTGGGGAGAGGGACGGCACCAAAAGACCGTACAATCCCGCTTAAACTTCTTAGGTCCTTTAGAGGAGAGGGTTGGAGAGGGAGGGAGAGAAGTAAAACTCAGGTCTGGGGCAAAAGGGGAAAGGCAAACACTCAACATCTGCACCGGGAAAAAAAATCATAGAGAAACACCCTAAGACGTGCTATCACCTCAGGAGGGCGGTGAGGGGGTTTTGTTTTCGTAATGGACACAGGGTGAAGAGGAAAAATCCCAGCTAAATGATCCATCGAGGTGGAAGAGCGGAGAAGGGGGGGGCCGTTAAACATCTCAAAGACAGGTAGGAGAAAAGGAGATTTCAAGGGGTTCTTTCTCGGCCTTACTGTGTATTCGAACAGGAAAGGGCTGTACAAACCCCTATGGACGGTTATCAGATACTCGGAGGCCAGAGAAGAAGCAGCTTTCCACGGTCGATACCAAGAACAGCGAGAGACTGTATTTTCACCCGGGGGGGGGGAGGAGAACGAAAGAAGAACCCCGTTCAGCGTTTGATCATGGAAAAAATAGCAGGCGCGCAGACGTTCTTAACGTGAAAGGGAGTGGGGAGGCCTTGCCGCCACTGAATCAAACGGAAGTAAGAAAAAAAATCTGTAACTGCATTTCCTATATTACAGTTCAGGGGAAAACGGCAGGGGCGGTCTGGGATTAGGAGGAGGAAGGTGTCTATCCCTCCTTTGCAGCCGAGAGGAGGCGCGAACTTTCAGTGCGGGACGGGAAAGTAAGCTTACCACCGGGGTCGGGAGATTACAGGAGTCTTGGTGGGCTGTATGTTGGAGAGGAAACTCCAAAGTGTCATCAATTCTCCTTCTTCGTAAGTGGGGTGGCTGAAGATGAAGAGAATAGACTCGAGGGCGCATCAGGGGGTAGCCGAACCGAGATAGAAACCTCCTGGCCCATCAGAAGTGAGCACGACAGATCGGGGGGGGAGGGGGTCCCCACCATCTCCTCTTCCGGACAGGCAGGGACCGGGGATTCGATCTCACAAGCGTACACACGTAGTCTTTAAGCAAGGTGGGAAAAAGGGGTGCATTAAATTCCCATATGAGAGGAGGGGGTACCTCCTACAAAGAAGGCAGAGTAAGCCATCGGCCAAACTTCCGATGGGGGCGAGAAGGTTCCTCCCGAGAATCAAGGGTTTGGACCTAGGAGAAAGGGGACTTAAGGCATAAACGACATGATGTGGCGGTGGTGAAAGGCTCTCCAAATGGTTCTTCGCGACAGGGCGAACAAGATCGACGCCGTCTTCGTGGGATACGAAAAAAAGGTGTCTATTACCGCCCCCCGGGGAGACAGGGGAAATTCGAGAAATCGCGCGTAGATCACAAGAAAGGGAAGGGGACGCGCAGGGAAATAGGGGCGTTACACGCGCAATACTCTTCAGAAAGCAGGGGTCAGTGAAATGCTCATGGGCGGGAATGGTGCGGAAAAACGATAGGGGGGGGGTAAAAAATGGGTTAGAGGAGGATAGGGGGAAAATTGGGACCCCCTTTTTCGATTGGCGCCCAACAAAATCGTTTCTGAAAATAACCTGCGCGTCATCGATGGAAGACGCGAAGGACGGAAAGACCGGAATTTTTTGACAAAGGATCGGATAGCCGGGGGGATGACAAGGGCACACTGACGCCTTTTCGAGGGGGCCCGGGAACTTCGGGCCGATGGAGCTGGAGCTGGCTTAATGCGGAAACCGGGGGGGGGGGGGAGCTGGCTTGTCCTGCTTATGTCCGACGGAGGAAGGTGGATACACAAAAAAAAACGCAAACAACCCTAACAGGAGAGGAGGAAAAGGAAAATGGATTTCTGCAATAGCAGCGGACTAAAAGGACTCGGGTAGGGATTAATCAACAGGATAGAAAGGGGGGAAAAGGAGTTGGGGGAAGCCCGCTTCAGTTAGACCTTTCCGAAATCAGCGGATATCCACCTCAGGGGGAAAATAAGCGCGCAGAGAAAGGGGCGTAAACCCTCGATGACGCAGAATGTAGGACCTCCCTCCGAATAGGTGGGCGGGAACAAGAGGGAAAGGAACAGCTACCGACACCAGCACCATTATAGGTTGTCCGCCAAAATGGAAACAGGGAAAGAAGACTTGAAAAGACCCTGCAAATTGATGTTCCTCGCGTCGTCGTGTCCACAATCTGGGATTCCCGGTTACCGCGGAAAAAAGGCAGGTGTGAATGTTAGACGAGATAAGCGAGGGCGCAACTGTTTAGACATTCTTGTAGGGCAAGGTCAAAGTGGGCTCTCCCTCTACTTCTTGAGCGCGAGAAGAAGGGGTGAGAAAGGGTCGCCGCCGAAATGTAGCGCGTAAAAACCAAACGGGTAAAAAAGTCTCCGACGGGGCACCAGTCCCCAGATGGTCTCACCCCCCTGGCTAAAAAAGGAAAAAAAGACCATTCTGTCCGCTTGGCTATTCGCATCTAGCAAGAGGAAGTCGAGGGGTCACATCAAACTCGCTTCCTCGGTGGGTCATTACCTTAACAAAAAAAGAAACGTGGAGAACGACTCAGGGAGATCGAATTGCGGCGCTGCAAGCTTTCTAGCGTCATTAGGTGGTGAACCAAGGGATTTTGTCGGCGACTTCTTCTGTCATGTCTTTCAAGGAAGTGGGGGGAAGAGGAAAAAAGAATGTTCCGGCTCGTGGCGCGCGCTGGTGAGGAATCATCAGCCGCATCAGAACATCCGAAGGCGCTTTCTTTTCCCAGGCGGAGGCGAAAGAGAGAAGAAAAACCAAGACAAATATCTCTCTTGTGATCAGAGTCATATAAAAGCAAGAAAAAAAGCACTCCTTCGGAAGTCGTCCTGGTGTGTGAACGCCCCTCTCCCGAATAAGAAAAGAAAGAACTAAAATGACGTTCAGGCGGCATTAATCCGCAAACGCGTTCATCTTTGCGACCGACTTTCTGGATGGGGAGGAGGAAAAAGGAGAAAAAAAAACTCGAAGAAAGGCTTCTCCTATTTTTCGCTCGGTAATATAAAACTCAGTAAAAGTGGGCTTGAGGGTCCGCCGCGGCACGACTGGCGAGCGCTAGTTCTTTACTGCTCCTGGACGAAGAGGGGGGGGAGGAATGATATATCCTCAATCTTCTATTGACCAAATCACACGGGGGGGGGAAAAGAAGACAAAGGGAACAGAAAAGCCACACTCGGCGCCCAGTAGGGAGGTCCCGCTGGTCTCTGTTTTTCCTTTATCGAGAGGGACGCGAGGGGGAGAAGTGGAGGGTTCTGTCCTTGCACGTCTCCATTAAAAAAACGAAAAGAACATGCTGAGTGAGAAGCTGAGTCACTGCTAGCCTCGAATGATGGTCACCTTCTCGGGTTTGCAAAAAAACGCGAAAAGACGTAAACGAGTAAGACTCGTCTCTCTCGGATAACTTACGAAAGAAGTTTTAAGCGGGGACGGGGGCAGGGGGGGCTGCTAGCAATCAACGCCAAAACAAAAGTCAACCCACCACAACGGTGTCCGAGACGGGGCATTAGTGCTGACGAAAGGGGAGAGGCTGCGGAAAAGAAGTCGTAGTTTGAAAACTCCAAAAAGAAACATTGTGGACTTCACAAAGCGAAAGAACTCAGGAGCCGCGCGGACCAGAAACTGCACCAAGCCTCTGCCATCCACATAGGACGGAAACACTGTCCGCAGAGGGCAGTGGTGAAAAAAAGAGCTCTTTTCCTAGCCTTCAGAAGAGGGAAAGACCATCGTCGGAGAGGGGAGACAATGAGGGGCCATACCGGGTCATTCAGGAGTAAATCTTTCGACGAAAAAATTCAAGAAGTGCCCAAAACGCCTCGAACAATCTTGGGGGGCTCGAAAATGTGCAGGGGGAAACAAAAAGCATTGACAAAAAAGGGCGGGAGACAGCGTTTCGCCGAACGCCCATCCTCCAGAAGCAAATAAGGGAAAAAAGGAAGAGTTCGCCGGGAAACGCGCTAATTCTGATCATTCGAATCTTCGCAACACAAAAAATCGAAGGAGAAGGGTACAGATCGAAGGGCGGGCACGCGGTACCATCGAAGGGACGTGAAGGTGTGCCTTGAAGAGGGAGTGAAGTGAATGATGGAGTAGGCTAAACATGTCATGCCTGCCTGATCAGGCTTCAGGAATGGGAAGAGTAAGGTGACAAGAAGGCATTCCCGTCGCGACCAGAAATATTTTTTTCGAAAACTAAGGCAGCCTTCACGGAGATTGCTTCAGGGGGGGAGGAAAGAGGGGAAAAGGAAGGAAGAAAGGTTGGTCCCGAACCTGCTTAGATCCTCTACCAATGGGGGGAAAGGGGGGGCCGGGCACTCGAAAATCTCGAGAAAACAGAGAGAGAGCCACCGTGATCGAAGAGGTGAATGCCAGCTGTGGTGCAGACTTTCTGTCGGCCGGAGGAGATAAGAGAAAAAAAAAAGGGGTGCGATGGTGTCAACGACGACGCCTGACGCAGAAGAGATCGAATCCGGGAAGAGAAGGGAACCACCAGTGGGTTTGGGTGCATGCTTTGGTTCTGGGAGCTGCACGCCAAAAACTATAGCCTTCTCCCGGCGCCCCGCGTAACTTGCAGCAAGGGGCAAATAGGGAAGAGAGCGGACGGGCGTCCTTAATGAGTCTCAGCCAAAGGAGACAATGAACCATCCTGGGAGCTAAGAAAAAAAAGGGGATAAAAAGCAAACCGACAGGATTACTGGTCATTTTTTGTATTGCGAAAGGTGCAGGCAGTACTAAACTACCGCTCCCCTCTCGTGGTGGGTGTAATAGGAAGTTCAGGAAAAAAGACGAAAAGAAACTCGGAAAGGAAACATAAACGAGTTATTTTTACTCTTCTAAAGGTGGGAAGGCAGTGTTCCCGTTGCTGTTGGAAAGAACCCGATAGGACATAGAGATCTCCCTGTCTCAGATCTCGAAAGTTCCAGGCGGCGGGCCCAGGCAAAAAGAATTACACGGAAGGTTCCTCGGGATACTCCCAAAAAGAATCGTGATCTGTGGAAAGAGAGATCGTCGGCAAAGTCGTCCCTGATTGGTTGGTCGGGCCGGGGCAGCCCTAATCCCTCACGTCGTCAGACCATAGTAACGAGAGGGGGCCGGATGCCATTCCTGTCCCGGGGGGTCACGGAAGGCGGGAACGGGTAGGCCTGCGTGCGTTCTTGGGAAGAAAGGCCGAACAGCGCCAGCGGCGTCTAAACAAGTTGTTCGGCCGTCTTGTGCCGCGTGATCACGACAACTGCGAGAGGTTCACAAAGGAGGGGGTCGGTATGTGGAGGATTTTTCTACTCCGCAAGTGGGGGGAGAAAAAGGAATTAGCTGTCGGCCTATGCTATTGGTGGGGGGGGGATTAGAAGAAAACGGGTATGATGAGATAGAAAGAAAAACCGCATTCTAGCACTCTCGCGGAAAAAAGCAGGAGAAGGGGAAAAATCATGAAAAGAAAAACTGAAAAAAAGAACGGGTCTGATTTTTGCCCCCAAATAGAAAGCGCATGGCCAGCTTACGAGACGCGTCGGCGACTGAAAAAAGAGGGGGGACACGGAAGTCGTTAAAAAATGGGGGTTCTGGTTGTTCAGTTCCTTCCAAACGCCGCGAGAGGGGGACCTCGCCTTAAAAAAAAAAAAAGAAAAAGCCCGCTCCTTCTCGAGGCAGAAGGCGCAAGCAAGTCAGCAGTTGGTCGTCCGCCGTTTGCAAGACAGAAGGAATCCTTTGGGGGGGGAAAATCAGGTGGGCCTTGTGGTCCCTGAGGATAAGGGTACAAGAACAGGATTTGGATGTTGCATGCGCCTCATGCTGCGAAAGACGACCGATGCTCGCTCTCCGTCTGTCGAGTGGCGAACTCACGGAAAGGGAAAACCCTGGGCAACACGGTCTCCACAGTTGCGCATGTGGCAGCGAGAGCCAGGCGGAGAGGGAGAAGGTGAAGCAGAGATAAGGAGGGTTGACACGGCGCCCTCTCTTCAAATAAGTGGGAGGTTCCAGGGAGCTGGGAAAGAATGTTCAAAGGCGTGTTGTCTTTTGTCGGCGATCTTTGCGTCTTCATCTAGGTCGCAAACAGGAAAAAAGATGAGTGTCTGAAGTGATTCGTGCCCGATTATCCGCGTCTTTAACAAAGGATGGGGGGGTTCTTGATTCAGCCTCGAGGCTCTTCCTTTCTTCACTGAAGAAAAGCAAAGGGGGCTCGCAAATAAAACTCTGCGGCAAAGAGTACTGTGACTAGATGGATGATTACAAAAGATACTCTTTTTCCTGTCTTCAGATGAGGACTCCTGCGAAGGCAAAAAAAGAGCGACTCAAAAAGGATGAAGGGAAGTAAAGAGAGAATGATGGCTCCCATCGCGCGGGCGAAGACCTCTTTGAGGGAATACCGCTAAGTCCATCGGCGCGAAGGTCATGGGACGAGAAAGGGATCAGTTAAGAAGGAAGCCTGAAAGAAGGGAAGCAAAAGGTACAAATCCTGATCAGGAAGCACGAAACGAGCCCACCATTACGCCTAGGTTCTGGTGTCCAGCACCAGATGAGGGATGGTGGGGGAGGCAATCGGAAAAGCACGAGAAAAAGCACAATATCGTTGGTCAAAACCTCAAAACAAATTCCCTCAATTTGAATCTACCGGGCCTACATTGATGAAATCCAGGGGGGGAAAATCAAAAGCTTGGGGCAATGGGCCCTCGTCACCCGGCTTCTATGGTTATAGACTACGGAAAGGACGAAGTGTGCGCAAAGGGCGCGGGGTTAATAGTGACCGTTGGTGGGCAACTACAACGGCTTCGATCATCAGCTTGTCGCAAGGGAAACCAGGGGGGGTAGCTCGTCAAGCATAAAACCAAAAAACAATGTCGAAAAGGGACCTTAGCTAGTCACATTAGCAAGGGTCATAAACAAGGGGGATCAACGAATAAGGAAAAAACTTCTTCTCCCAATGCTTTCCAGCTTCAAGAGGCGCATCGGAAAAGCTGCGGGCCGGCATGGTCCCATCAGACTCGTCGGAAGCTTGGAAGCATTCAAACACAAGGGGGGAAACGTTGCAGGCAAACGACTACGTGGTCGAATCTAGAAATTTTTCGGCGCGTCAAGCTGGAGGGGCTCTTATTGCCGGGCACGAGGGAAAGACGTTTTGGGAGGACTTTCTTGCTGGTCCGCGGTTCCGGAGATGGTCGGGCAGAGGAAAGATGCGGCGTGTCGATTCTCTCAGACCTCCTGCAGCACATCAAAGAGGGAATGGGGTGAATTGCGGCGGCATAACACT